>Ga0233423_10000365_pt1 | contig 24790 bp, 32 predicted proteins | sample Watercolumn_Mata_FD_180713 | JGI IMG/M metagenome (GOLD analysis project Ga0233423, IMG submission 180713) | Freshwater microbial communities from Lake Matano, South Sulawesi, Indonesia - Watercolumn_Matano_2014_112_MG | ecosystem: Environmental > Aquatic > Freshwater > Lake | place: Indonesia...
CAAGTCTCTTACATTCATAGAACTGCTGGCTTTTTTTTCAGCTGAAGTCATAAAACCTCCGTAATAGATCAAAACTATGACCACTGCAACTGCAAGTATTATGAAGAAAAAAGTCGAGAGTATGGTATAAATACCCTTCTTATCACGAAACAAAGATGCCTGACTCATTTTTAATAAAGCGTATGTCTGTAATGTTTTCTAAATCTGCCGTGAAAAAATCATTGATTGAGCATAAGGCTTCCCTGCAAGAAGAGGAGCCTGTAGCGTTTATGCAAATAACTGACCCATTAATGGTTAACACGCCTTTTTCTGTGACTGGGTTGTATCTTGATTCATAGCCAAAACTGTTGCAGGCGCTGTTGATCTTGCCCTGTATAGACGTCAAGTCCTGGTCCGCCCTCTCCACAGATATGTGGATCGGATATACCTTCTGCATATACAAAGTCACGCATATAAGAACAGCCAGTATGCCGCCAATCCACATGATGACGTTGACTGTGCTGTCACCCTTTACACTCCAAAGAGACATACTCTCCACTCCCCTTTAAAAAACTGCATGAATACGCGTGTATAGAGAACGCTTTCCTCGCAAAACTGCTTGTAAGATTAAGGACAGTGCCCTCACTTAAATTGCAATTGCATTGCGAACAATAAGGTTGTTCATCAAGATAAGCGCACAACTTGTTCTCAGCGGTGTTGAAAAGAATGCCTGAAGGAAGCTCCACATCAATGGATAACAAGGTCTCTTCGGGAGAATCACAGACCAGATTGCACTGGCCTTTCAAGCGCTGCATGCTCTGCTGAAGCACATCTGCCTTCTGCTGCTCAGAAGAAGACGATATCAACTGGACTGTTATGGTTAAGGCTACTATGATAGCGATTACCCCAAAAGTAAGCCATACTGCCTGCTCCATTTTTTAGTATAAAGATTATTAGCTAATATTGTTCTGAGCAATTGAGACTGTTTTTTATGAGTTTATACCAGTGGCTTTGAGTACTATCCAAATCACCATAACAGTCACCTGCCTGTATGAACTGCTTGAGACGCGCTGTACTCTGTTGTTGAGAACTTCCCTGGTCTTTCCAATATTTACACATTATGGGAATGCAAGCAGATAATGACAATTCCCTGTTGCAAGTGCATTCTTTAAGATGCGCACAATAGACTGTGTCTTCACAACTGCCTAGGCCTCCTGGAAACTCGGGAGCATAATTAGTCATATCTCCATTGCTGTTCCAATCAATCCCGCCTTCGACCTTGGCTATGCAAAACTGGGCCAAGAACTGCTCTGAACACGAGTTTTCATTGGCGCTTGCGCATTTCTGGCCGCAATAAAGCTTGGCCTGGTCAACAGCCTCTTTCAGCTTGGACTCCTGCTCTAACTGGGCAAGCTGCTGCTGTTTCTGCTCAATCTGGCCTTGGAACATCTTCAGCATGACCATGGCGACAGCCAATATGACGAAAAGCGCCACAAAGATCTCGATAGGTTTCTCAGTTGCCTTTTTCCCATGAAAAAACTTCATCTTAACACCTCTTTTTTGATTTTTAAGCTTAATAACCTAATCTGTCACTAATATTTCATCATCTGAGGGATTATAATATATAAATACTGCGGTTGGGCTTGTAAAAATGGCAGTCATATTGCCTTCATGATTCCACGCAGTTTTAACTTGCGATTTTGTAGCCGTTACGTGGCCCTTCACAACATAGCAAAGCTCTTTATCAAGGATCTTGCCTGCCTTGTCTTCGTAACACTGCTCAGCAAGGTTGATTATCTGCTGCGTTGTAACTGTTTCCACCTCAATAACCTGGTTTTTAGGAACTTCTTTCTCGTTGATATTGGCCATGTTCGCTCTAGCCCTCTCTATAAGGTCTGTGGAGAAGTATATGATAGAAACAGCCACTATGAGGGTCACGAACAAAGTGATTATTACTCTTATCGGCAATTCCATACAAATACACCTTTAATAACTCTTATGCTTGCTGTTTAAATATTTTTCGTGCTACTGGTTAAGTCACGTTGTGTGAGGTGCGTCACCCGTCACCATGGCAAGCATTTGCTCAAGGCAAATCTTGTCGACGGTGATGCGACGAGGGACGGCTCCCTCGGAGTGTCGCATAGCACCGCAACACGGGCTAGTTGACTTAACCCTTGCTACTAAGGGCATATTGCACTTAAAACTGTAAAAAGAATTACTTGGATTTGGGTTTCTTCCTTTTTTTAGGCGCTGCTTTGACTGGCTTGGTTTCTGGCTGAACTGCTGCTTTCGGCACAGGCTCAACTTTTTCCTTGTTCTCAATGTTCAACTCTTTCTCAAGCCACCTGTCATAAGGCCTTATAAAAGCAAACAAGCTTACAAGGAATATCCCTGCAAGGATACTGACAGCCACAGCCTCATCTATGTTGGTCAAGAAGAATACTATTATCATAATCAGCGAGACTATCACAACCAGCCACCCCATCCAAATCTGTGTCAAGACATTCAGCCTGACTGTCTGTTTGGTTAGATGAGGATAGCTGCCCATCTGATAGAGCAAATTTATTAAAACACCCATAGGCAAGGCAAAAAACAAGGCAACACCCAGAGATATATCATACAAAAAGAAGAAAAAAATGCCTGAGAACAATATTGAAACTATTAATACTACCACACCCATGATTTTATGATGCAAGTCTTTCATATTTCTTGAAATATTTTTTTAGGTATTTAAATATTTCGCTTAAGAATTTTTTACGATGTAATGGTAAGTTTCTTTGTATCTGCAGAGCAGTCAATCCTGACAACTGCGGGCAACTCAACATCCGTCATGATAACATCCTCCCTTACACCGCAACCATTGTTCGCTGATTGTATGGAATCGCAGAAATTAAGTTTCTTCAACCTGTCAAAAAGCACGGCTTTATTAAGGTTGCCTGTGCCTGCGACATAAAGCCGGACTGTCTTGTTTATCTCTCCAAAGCCGCAGTCCTGCCAAAGACCGTATGTGCGAACAACAAACCTGTCCACATCCACCTGTTCAAACCCATCGTTTCCTTCTTTGGACAACGCCTTCTTGATGGTGTCAAACGTTGCTCTGAAATCCCAGCCAAAGATGAAGCCGAGTATAAGACCACCTATCAAAACCGCCATGAAAATGAAAATAGTTACTTCTACAGCTTCCATTTTTAATACAACGTCTTAAACACAAAACCTAGCAATACAGCCAAGGCTATCAAAGCCACCACAATGAATATTACCCGAATCAGTGTCTGGTTCATTTTGCTATGCTGCCAGGATGCCTTTGAAAAGCACCTCTACGAGGAAATAATATCCTAAAAACAACAACGCCGAGTATATTACGAAGCCTATCATATTTGAATTTATCGTTTTTAGAAGCCTGAAACGGTCATTTCCAATCCTTACATTGGTGGAAAAGATGGATAAAATGACTATGGTCTCTACCAAGTATAAACCAACCACGACCTCTATTACAGGAGAAGGAATGATCTTAGCCACATCAACCAATTGCAAAGTTGTAAGGTCAATGCCCTCTCCTCCCATGCCAGAAAATATCTTAGCCAATTGCTGTGTTATGAAATTAAGCGATTTAACTATGGCAATGGACATTATAACAGCCGCTGCGCACAGAAGAGGGGCCAGCATGGTGGTGGTTACGTTGATCAAACTGACTGTCTCAGCCAGCAAAGTCTTGATATAATCATCCAGTTTGTAAACAGCCACTGTTTGCGACCGCACAAGCTTTGCTGCACGAGCAGCGCTTGACTGCGATATCTTGGTGAAAGACATTATCTGGTTGATGACGTTGGTGACCTTTTTAGAAGGACAGATTTTGGGAAGAACATTCTCAACGATATCTTCAATGCGTTTCTTCGAAGTCAAAAGAATGTGGTTGAGCTTTTCAAATATCTTGACAACAGGATGCTTGGAAAACCCGAATTTCTTATAGTCCTCCACTATCTCGGGCAGTATGTTCTCTACAGATATATTCAAGGTCAAATAGGTCGAAAAGCTTTGCAAGAGGTGCGGAAGGTCCTGCTCTATCTCGTACACCTCGTTCCATAGCTTCTCATTGCGTTTGACATAGATTTTTGAATAGATGAATATACTCAGAACTATGCCAAAACTCATCAGCCAAGCAAGAAAAACATAAAGCAAAGATTCGCTTGAAGCAAGAGTCATATTTTGCGAACGCGTAAGAAAACCTATGGTTGGTACAGAGAAGATGACTGCGAGGGCTATGCAAGCCCACATTATCGCCGATGGCAAAGGCCTGTATTCAGACGATTCCTCTATCCTGACCGTATCAACCTGAATCCTTTTTGATGCAAAATTCAAAGACATCAACAAGGTCATGACAGGAAAGAGGATGATATAAACAAAAGCTATGACTGGCAACGTAACCAAATCTGGCATAAAGACAGACATTAATGGTAGAAGCATCAAAGACAGGATGGGAAGGAGGACGCCTACAGAAATCAATTTATTGGCGTTTGAAGCCAAGTCTTCTGCAAAGCGCTTGCTCTGCGAAGTGTAATTTATGATCAAGGTATCCAAAGTCTCCTTGATTATCTCTTCTTTTTCATTCTGAGAGGACATAGCCGCTGTTTGCAGAAGGCGCAAAGACTTGACAAAAATAGGGTTTATCTTGTTCCAAGTATCCACATATGGCTCGAGCGCGTCACCCAAGGTCATCTTCTGTTTGCGCTTCATCGAAGCAACAATATCGCTAAACTGGTCTTTCAGAGTGCCTCTCAAATGATCAGTTGTCTCTATAAAAGCATACTCCATGCTAGTCTGCATAGAAATATAAGTAGAGATTCTAAGAAGGGCTTTAAGCATCTCCTCGCTGTATTCTCCCAACTGCTGGGCATAATAAATACTGGTAGGATAGATGTATAAAACCAGGGCCAATATTATGCCTAAAAAGAAAACGCTATACCCTATAAACGGAGATATAAAAGCCACTCCTAAATATACTAAAAGCGACGCTAAAAAAACAACTACGGACGTCGCGATTATTTCTTTGGACTTATACTGAAACTTGACAAAATCCAATTTTTTGTCGACACTATCTATAGAAACAGCTATCGGTATAACTCTTCCGAGTTGATAGATATTTTTAAAATCCAAATTCCTCCCTCTTTAAGGTTTTTTTGACTGTTGAGTCTGAGACTTGAAATAATTATCCAAATCCTGCATGAACTGCTCCTTAAACTCGTCCTTGCTGCCCGGATTTTCTATTGGTTGCAGCTTCTCAAATAAGACTGTGAACAAGGTATTGGCTTCTGCAAGATATTTTGCCTCTAACAAAGCCTTGTTTTTTCCTGCTAGCCGGACATGCACCTCTTTAGCCCACCCTCTAAGCCTTAAATCTTCCAAAACATCACCATAACTCTTGTAGCCTTTGGTGTTCTTCAGCAAGGTGTTAAGAAGAACAGATTTGCCGTTTATCAAGAAATCAGTCGGCTCCAATTCATCGGTCTTCGGGTTATAGACCAGGAGGTCCTGAAACTTGGGCTCCTGCTCCCAATCTTTCAACACCTCTGTGACTTGAGTCACTCTTCTCTTCCTGGACAAACCTGTCGGTGTTTTTATAAGGTTCTGTATTATTATCAGATCAGTCACTTTGAAAGATCCTTTAGGAACTCCTAGGTCATTCACCACACGATCGTATACACCATAAGGATTATCCGCGTGGATAGTGCTTGCAACAACGTTTGACATGGCTCCTACACGCATGGCTTCATAAAGGACTGTGGCTTCTGTGCTCCTGATCTCTCCAAGGATCAAAGAAGAATCGCCTAATCTTAACGATGTCCTGACGCCCATATCGAAAGGCATCTCCATGCCCTCTTTGAGCAGAGCAGAACGCACTTTCAAAGGCAGTATATCATATCCTAATTTCTTATAAGATGCGACAGGAAGCTCTTCGGTGTCCTCTATAGTTATGATCCTGTACTTAGGCAGTATCTCCAGTATTAAAGAGCTTAATAAAGAGGTTTTTCCAGAACCTCTGGGACCGGCTGTCAAGAAAGATCTTCCGTGAGCAATGGCCAGGCTCATCAATCCGGCAAACCATGAATTAAGAGTCTTGTTCTCCATAAACAACGGCAAGGTCCATGGGTCTTCACGATGCTTTCTTATCGAATAGGCTGTGCCGAGCAGAGAGAACGGATCTATTATGGCAGCGACCCTTGCTCTCTGGTCTTCTATCTTTATCTCTCCGTCGAGTTGAGGCTGGGCCTTATTGAGAGGCCTGCCTGTCTGCATTTTCAACCTTGTTGAAAGATAGTTGAGGAAATCATCGCTTGGATAGATATTGGATATGCACTCTTCATACTTGGCGTGAACTATCCTCACAGTGGTCTTATACGCCGGCGGGTTTATATTGATTTCCAGAACTTGATCGTCGAATAAAAGATGCTCAAGAATGCCATACTCAGAATACCATCTCTTCACATATAACTCATCTGTCTTGCCTGTCTTCTTAAAAGTCTCCACATCTTTGTAAAGTTTTTTCAAGTCAGAGAAAGAAAGATTCATCTCAGGCAGAGAGATAAAATAGATGTAACCCACACTGCCCTGCTTCTGGAAGATTTGTACCTTGGCGCCTGTCTTGAGAAAATATTCTTCTACCAGAGAAAAACCTTCTGTGATGTTTCTGAAACGAACATCGACAAAAAAAGGTTCTACAGAAAGAAGTCTCCTGTTGGAATCGTACTCTTTGGTGAAAAGCTTGGTTTTCAATCTGACTATGTCAAACTCTTTATCCGCTAGACACTTGTCACACGCATGAGATAAACCTGGTGCTGCTGCATTATTGCAGCCCTGGCAATCTATCTCCAAAACCTCTTTTTCTTCTCCAATCATATTAAAAAATCTCCTCTCAACGTACTTATCTTTGCTGAGTATATAAAATTTTTGAAAAAAGGGATATCCACTCTGGAATGGGGACAAACATTTATATAGCTTCTTCGCATTTTAGAGCATGATGAAATTTCTTGAGGGGAATGAGAAAAAAGAGGAGAGCCAGGAAGAGCTGAAAATATTAGCCACCAAAGTAGAGGTTCTAAACCAGATGCTTACGCAGGCCAACACAGGCTTCAATCCTCAAATGGAAAAAAGCTTCATAGACATCAACAACAAGATAGTTTATCTTTACAAATATATGCAGAAGCAACAGGCAGACCTGCTGCAAGTATTGGAAACTAATCGATCAGACACCAAAAAACTCTTTGAAGAAGCTCTTGTGATGCTGTCAAATATCAGCAAAGACCAAAACGCAACCCCTAAACAAAACAAGGATTTAGAAGATATAAAAAAGTCTATTGAACTTTTAGGCAACAAAATAAGCTTCCTCAACAGCGTTGTGCAGGACTATGCAAGACAGAAACAGACCTTGAAAGAGGTTGTGCATGAAACAGATGAAGTTGTAAAAGATCTTGATAAGAATTTCAGGAAGAAAGACAAGGTAAAAAGCCAAAATGCTCCTACAAAAACTTCATCCAAGCATCGACCATCTCCTGGTTCAAGTCCACCAAGATGACTTCCTGGATTTTTTCTGTTTTGAAAGCTTTTATGGCCTTTATCATGGTCTTGGCTGATTGCAGATAAGTTAGACCTTCTGAGCCCACGCCCATGCCAACCATGGCTACCTGTTCAAACCCTTCCTTTTCTGCAAGCTCCAAAGCAGCTTCGACCGCGCATTTTATCTTGTGCTGGTCTGTCTTTCCGAAAGGACTCTCTATCGTCGGAGCTTGTATGATGTTCTTGACAGGAATTACTCCGGGCGTTGTAAGCACAGCAGTGCCTATATTAATTGGCGCTTGGTGTATGGCTTCGTCTTCAATCTGGTTGCCGCCAACTTTCCTCAAATAGCCTGAGATGCCTGTGCCCATGTGGCCCACGCTATTGGTCGGGCAGACTATCGCATCCACTTTCTCTTTTATTATAGAGCCTTTCTTTACAGTTATGTTCATAGTATCCCTCGTTCTATTTCTTCTATATAATTTAATAAAATGTCTGCGAAAAGGACAAGATCCATATCTTTTATCTCTTCATAAGTCTTCCAAGCGAATTCTGAGTGTTCATCGCTCAGACGTATATCCTGTGTTTTTGAGTCTAAAAGATATACCTCTGCAAAAGACCTCACTTCATCTGTCTCGCCTCTGCAAGAATGAAGTTTTTTCTTAAGGACAACGTCTTTTCCCATCTTCAAGCCGGTTTCTTCCTCCAATTCTCGTTTCAAAGTCTCAAGGGAGTCTTCGTCCTGCTTGTATTTTCCGCCTGGAACCTCCCATCGTCCTGTGTTATAAGGAGCTTCATCCTTGATTTTCTTCAATAACAAATATCTATTTTTATATCGCACAATCCCTCTAACAACATGTACATCTCGCATGAAACAAAGAAAAAAATAAGGTGATTTAAAAATCTTATGGCTTCCAGCGGAGCACAGTCCTTGGGAAGGGGATAGCGTCTTTGATGCTCTCTAATTTGCATATCCAGGCGATGACGCGCTCTACGCCCATGCCGTAGCCTGCGTGCGGAACAGAGCCGTATTTTCTCGTGTCCAGATAGAAATCGTACTCTTTAGGATGCTCGCCCATCTCTTTTAAGCGTTTGATTAACTTGTTGAGGTCGCTTTCCCTTTCAGAGCCGCCTATCAGCTCTCCATAGCCTTCTGGAGCGATGAAGTCTGTGCCCAACACAACATCTGGATTCTTGCCGTCTTCTTTCATGTAGAAAGCCTTTATCTTTTTAGGGTAATGCGTCACTATTATCGGCGTGTCGAAGAGGCTGCTAAGCTTGTCCTCTTCTAAAGTTCTTAAGTCTTTGCCCCACGCTATTTTCATGCCGCATTTCTTGTCTAATAATTTTAGGGCTTCATCATACGTCATCCTTGGAAATCTCTTTTTTAAAGTTGGTTCTAGCTCTTTAGGTTCTCTTCCTAAGATCTTCAAGTCCTCTTTGTTGTTTTCCAGGACTTTCTTGACAATATATTTTAAGACTGCTTCACCGTTGTCTATCATGTCATCAAAATTGCCCCAAGCTATCTCCATCTCCGCATGCCAGTACTCTGAAAGATGCCTGGAGGTTTTCATCTTCTCTGCTCTGAAAGACGGGGCTACTGTGTAAATCTTTTCTAAGGCGAATATGGCTGGCTCTGCATACAACTGCCAGGTTTGAGCCAGGAAGACGCCTTTCTGCTTGTAATAATCAACCGGGAATAATGTTGAGCCGCCCTCGCATTGCACAGATTGCAAGATGGGTGATTGGTATTCGTAAAAGCCTTCACTCCTGAAGAACTCATGAATGGCTCCGAAAACAGTGCTTCTGATCTTCAAGATAGCAGTCATCTTCCTGCTTCTCAACCAAAGATGCCTGTTGTCGTCTAAGAATTCCCTGTTCTGGTCCTTGGCCATGGGATAAGTGTCGCTCGGCCCAATGACTTCAAAAGAATCCACATCAATCTCAAAACCTGTCGGTGCTCTCTTGTCTGCCTTTATAGTTCCTGTTATGGTGACGCTGGCCTCTACCTGGAGCTTGTCTGCTATGTCAAAGAGCTTGTCTCCCACCTTTTCTCTGTTTATGACGCATTGAATGATGTCAGAGGCGTCTCTGATGACGAGGAACTTGAGCTTGTTAGAGCCTCTTTCTCTGTAGACCCATCCTCTGATAGCTACTTTGCCTGTGCCTTTCTTCATGGCTTCCTGGATGCTGAGATAGTTCATGATATTACACCTGAGAGGATGTATTTGGAGAAGAGTTTAAAAAACTTTTGCTATTCACTTAGAGAAATCCTCTATCACCGCTTCCGCAGCCTCTCTCCAGTCCTTGCTTTGCATGATTATGCTTTTGTAATGCGAGCCTGCGCTGAAGACAACCTTTTCTTGCTCCACAACCAATTTATCTGCAAAAGTCTTTAAGCCGAATAAGTTGCCAAACGGCGGCACAGAGCCGATCTTCAAGCCCGTTGTCTTCAAGACGTCGTCCGGGCTTGCAAGGCACGCATTTTTAGTGTTAAGTATTTGTTTTAATCTTTTCAAGTCAATACGTTTATGCCCAGAGACCACTATCATGGCAAAATCATCTTTATTGTATTTGACGACAATGGCCTTTGCAGCCTCTTCCAGCTTGGTGCCTCTTACGTTTGCAGCCTCCTCTGCATGATGAACAAAGTCATGCTCCAGAACAGAGTATTTCAGATGCTTCTCTTCCAAGAGATGAAGGATTTGTGTGAAAACAGTCATAGTAAAATACATATCGGAGTATATATATCATATTTATAAATATATTGTTAGTTACAATTCGAAAACCTGCCTTAGTACATTGTTACCATAATTAACCTAGTGACGTACCTTGTACGCCATATTCTTTGTGAGGAATACCTGCACAAGAACTTCCTTGTTCTCCGTTTGAATAGATGTTTTTTAAACAATCAGCAATTTTTGCGTCTAAATGATTACAGGGATCCCAGTATTCGCCATTCCTTCCAAAATACATTATTCCTTTATTAGATGAAAAGTCATCTTCAAATCCCAGTGTATGTAATATTTCATGTAATTCCAAATGCGGATAAGTTTGGCATTCAAAATGTCCAAACTGAATCTTGTAAAAATCTATGGTTCCTCCGGTTATCACGTTCCCCGGATAGAGTTCTGGTCCTGCCCACGCACTAGCCCCTAGTGGATCATAGGTATCATGACAACGTATTATTAGTCTTCCATTAGAACTCTCTGTAAAAGACAAAGATCCGTTTGTTTCATTTTGAAGAATATTAAACGCTGCGATGATGTTATTTAACTGTTTATTATTACACAGATTAGTAGAACTAAACGAATAAGTTATCGTTTTGGTAGTCCAATATGGAAAACCGGGATTTGCTTGTCCATTTACTTCGGCAGCGACACGTAACTGAACTTCTTGCCAGATCGGTACAATCGGTACAAGGTAATACCAAATAAAGAAAGCGATAATTCCAATTATAAGAAGAAATCCAAAGAGTGTCTTAATTGCACCATATGATTTTTCTGTAATTGCTGGTTCATCTTCGTTTTGTGGTTTCGTATTTTTTATTGGACTAATGTGTTTTGGAGTTATTTTTGTTCTTAAATCATATCTTGTTACTATCCCTTTTAGTTTATCATCATCAATAACCAAAATAGAACCTATGTGTTTTTTATTCATGATTTTTTCGGTTTCTTCTATCGAAGTATCGCTAGCTATAGAATAAATAGTTTTGGACATAGCTTCTTTTAGTTTTATTTTGGTGAAGTCTTTGCCAGAATATCGTCTCAGATCACTTCTCGTAATTATACCAACGACAGTATTATTTTCTGTTATTGTAATCGAGCCAATCCGTTCATTATTCATCCAATATAACGCATCAGAGAGTGTTTTATTTGGAGAAAGTGTCGTAACCTCCTCAGACATTATATCTTTTACAGAGTCATTTTGAGTTGCCATCATCATTACTAAACCATACTCATTTAAAAAGCAATCGCTAGTAGAGCAACAACACTAAGACGCGAACGCATCGTAGAATAGGCAGGTTTTAGATCTTTCTCCTCACTTCGTTCGTCGAACCACAGTGCATTCTCACTCCGCGAGGTATTTAACAGGAATATTACTTAACCTTCAGCCCCAGCTCGTCCAACTGCTTCTTGTCGACTGCAGAAGGCGCTTCCAGCATGAGGTCTTTGCTGTCTTTGTTCTTCGGGAAAGCGATCACTTCTCTTATGGATTCCTCGCCGCAGATTATAGCTATCAACCTGTCCATGCCGAAGGCTATGCCGCCGTGAGGTGGAGCTCCGTATCTGAAGGCTTCCAGCAAGAACTTGAATTTCTCCTCTGCCTCTTTCTTCGGAATTTCCAGGATGTCAAAGATCTTTCTCTGCAATTTTAAATCGTGAATTCTTATAGAGCCTCCTGCCACTTCTGAGCCGTTCAACACCAGATCATAGGCTTTGGAGCGGACCTTCTCAGGTTCTTTATCCAAAAGCTTCAGGTCTTCATCAAGCGGACTTGTAAAAGGATGATGCACAGCCATCAAGCGGTCCTCTTCTTCGCTGTGCTGCACCAAGGGGAACTGGTGCACCCATAAGAAATGATAGCCTTTCTTTCCCTGGCCGATGTGAGGCTTGTCTGACTTGTACTTCTTCATGGCCTCTTCATAAGTCATCCTGGGAAAAGGTATCTCTAACTCTTCATCCAATACCTGTTTCCAGGTGTATTTCAGCATCCTCTCCACCACATCCATGATGTCTTCTTCGTCGACAAAACTCATCTCTATGTCGAGCTGCGTGAATTCGGGCTGCCTGTCAGCTCTCAAATCCTCGTCTCTCAGGCATCTTGCGAATTGGAAATAACGGTCAAAGCCAGACACCATCAACAATTGTTTGAACAGCTGAGGTGATTGCGGCAGAGCGAAGAACTTGCCATGATACACCCTGCTGGGCACAAGATAATCACGGGCTCCCTCAGGAGTGGACTTGGCAAGAAGAGGAGTCTCTATGCTGATGAAGTTCTCCCTCGCCAGGAAATCGCACATGGCCTGGAAAACCTTGAATCTCGTCACTATATTCTTCTGCAGCCTCGGCTTTCTTAAATCGATATATCTGTATTTTAGTCTGGTCTCTTCTGTGGATTTGACGTTCTCGTCCAGCTCTAAAGGCAATTCATCGCTCGGATTGAGAACCTCAAATTTCTCAGCGATGACCTCTATCTCGCCTGTAGGCATCTTTTTATTGACGAGGTTTTCCGGCCTTGCACTGACTTTTCCAGTGACTCTTATGACAGATTCTCTCTTCAGATTCTGAAGGCCTTCAGCGATGCTGCCTTTGAAAAAGATTTGAGTCACGCCATACCTGTCCCTTATGTTGACAAAGCCTATCTTGCCGTGCACCCTGACGCTGTCAGCCCAGCCAGCCAATGTGGCTGTCTCTCCGGCATCCTTCTTAGACAACTTTCCGCAATTATGAGTCCTTAACATATGATCACCCTCTATTGCATAGAATTCCAAGTTCGATATATAAATTTAATGGAAATTAGTGGGATGCGTTTAAAATCGTGGTTATTCTCCTGCAGGAGGATACCTTGTCAATACGCGCAGCCATTCTTCTCTAAAATCAGCATGCTCTTTGAAGAACAACGTCTCAGAGCAGCCGTCTTTGACCAAGTGCTCTATCTGGCTCGGAATGCCTAAAGCACCCATCATCTCTTTTCCCTCTTTGAGCTCTATGTCACAGGCAACAGCCAAGACAGCTCTCGGCACGCCGTTCTCCTGAAGAAACCTGGCGATGCCGCTGCCGCCCGTGAAAATGTAAGTGTCGCGGTAACCGATATCCCTGGCTATGCTGGCCATGTCAGGAATAGGGCAGAGATAACCGTCGTCTCTCAATTGGGAGCATTCTTGACAAACCACAACTCAATACTTTTTCTTCGGCGCAGAGCAGCTGTTGCTCCTCAAACACTGCGGCAGCAAGACAACTCTGTCGGAATAAGGAATACGTGCAAGTTTCTCCGCTAAACCATCATCTGAAGCACTCATTGAAGAAGGAAATCAGCAACAGTATAAATAGTTTACTGAGAACCCAAAACATTTATATAATCTCTGCATTTTCGTCAATTCATGCCAACCAAGAAACTGCCGAAGATTCTGGAAGAGTATTGCATCGGCTGCGGACACTGCGTTCTGGCGTGCCATCCTGGAACCTTGAAGCTGGTGAACAAGAAATCCAAGATAGTGAAGCCTGAGACCTGCGACAGCGAGGGAAGATGCATAGCTGCGTGCCCTGTGAATGCGATACCTCACCTGGAAGACAAGGAATACTAAAAAGGATTGAATCATGATCTCCATAATTATTCTGGCCATAGTTTTCATATTGATAGCAGTCAGGCAGATAGGCAAGTTCAAGCTGCAAATCTGGCAGATAATGCTGTTCGGCGCCCTGGCGGCGCTTTTCACAGGACAGATCGCTCCGATAGCCGCATTGAAATCGATAAACATAGACGTGATTCTTTTTTTATTCGGAATGTTTGTGATCGGAGAAGCTCTTGAGGAGAGCGGCTATCTTTCGCATTTGACTTATAGATTCTTCAAGAGAGCCAAATCTACCAACACGCTCATAATTTTTATCCTGCTCGGCATGGGCGTTGCATCTGCATTTTTGATGAACGACACTTTAGCAATTATCGGGACGCCTGTCGTCCTGCTCCTCGCCAAAAAACACAAGATGCATTCAAAGCTGTTATTGCTTGCCTTGGCTTTCGCAGTGACTATAGGAAGCGTAATGAGCCCTATCGGCAACCCGCAAAACCTTTTGATTGCAATTAACGGCGGCATGAAAAATCCGTTCATTGAATTTTTCAAATTCCTTTTTATACCCACCATAATAAATCTGTTCGTGGCATTTTTATTGCTGAAACTTTTCTATAAAGAAGAATTTCACGACAATAAATTGGATCATTCACAGGAGCCGATAAAGGACAAAAAACTGGCCAAGCTCTGCAAGATATCGCTTATATTAATAGGCGTGCTGGTCTTGGCAAAGATCATCCTCGTGTTCTTGAATGTCAATATAGACTTCAGATTGACCTATATTGCTTTAATATCTATGCTGCCCGTCTTCCTGTTCAGCCAAAAAAGAATTCAGATAGTAAAAAAGATAGACTGGCACACGCTAATATTTTTTGCAGCCATGTTCGTCCTCATGCAGGCTGTGTGGGACAGCGGGTTTTTCCAGAGCATCATAGAGCATTTAGACATAAATATCACGTCTATCATCATAATATTCATCATAAGCATCGTCCTGAGCCAATTGATATCCAATGTTCCATTAGTCGCTTTATACCTTCCTCTATTAATGCATGCCGGAGCCTCCACCAAAGAGATGATTGCATTAGCTGCAGGAAGCACCATAGCAGGCAACCTTTTCATCTTGGGAGCTGCGAGCAACGTCATAATAATACAGAACGCGGAGAAAAAAGCGAAAAAAACATTAACGTTTTTAGAATTTGCAAAAATCGGAATTCCATTGACCATCGTCAATACGTTGATCTATTGGTTATTCATAGTTTGGATGTAAACCCATTTCAAAGTTTCCAAAACATTTATATAATATAATTAAACCCTATAATCTCTTTACTTTTATCGTCGGAGAAACTCAAGATGGGATTAAACAAAAGAGTCGGCAAACGTGTAGTTGCTCTAGGCATAATGGGTGCATGCGCATTCGCAGGAGGAAAGTTCGCAAGCCAACTTGACGTCTATAATCCTTATTACTGGCAGCAAGAAATGACTGCAGAAAAAAGTATGAGAGCATATCTTCTTGAAAACGTTCGAGGATTGGGGGCTGACGGAGCTTATTCTGCCGACGACTTAGCCGCGTTATATTCTGGCATTTTTGTCTCGACATCTGCGTTTGATTCCAGCTCAGGACTGTTTTCTCCCAGAAAAACTATCATGGCCGGGTTGAACCATAGATATGAAACCACCTTCTCTGAAAACAGAGCTATCTTGCATGATTTAATGGCGACGTATACGGAAATGGCAGAGACCGGAGGATCTCTAATGCTTGAAGAGAGTGATCTTGACGAGCGTGTGAACAAAACAATTGCTGCATTGACAGCCGAATATTCGAACTCGACTTCACAAGATGTGCGGTTTGTTCGAGGCACAACACAAGGCACAAGATATTTCCTCGGAGGGCTCGCGGGAGGCGTTTTAGGATTGGTGGTTTATTTGTCTTCGACGTATTTGATTACCCGGAGAATGCCCGGGAGACGAGCAGAGCAGGGAAAGCTTTAAAAATGAACACTATATTCTCCCGCACATGATAGAGATAGAACGCACCTTCCTCGCAAAAAAGATTCCTGAAGGACTGAAGAATTGCGAGCACAAAGAGATAATCGACATCTACATCCCTAAGGACTGGCCTGGCCACGCTCCTATACGGATAAGGAAGTTCGGAAACAAATACGAGATAACCAAGAAAAGCCCCATAGACCGCGACCATTCAAAGCTTCACGAGCAGAACATCTCTCTAGAAGAGGGCGAGTTCAAGGAATTCATGAAGCTCGACGGAAAAAAAGCTCATAAAATAAGATATTATCTTAAATACAATGGCTTGACTGCTGAAGTGGATGTCTTCCAGGGCGATTTGAAAGGATTGGTAGTTGTGGAGTTCGAATTCCCGGACGAGAAAACAAGGGACGCTTTCGAGATGCCGGATTTCTGCCTTGCAGACGTGACCCAAGACGATTTTGTCGCAGGAGGGCTTCTCTGCGGAAAAAGATATGAAGATTTGGAAAAGGATTTGAATAGGTATAAATACAAAAAACTGTTTATGGGGTGAAAGATGAAAACTCTCATCGTCTATTATTCTCGAACCGGAACCACGAAGAAAGCCGCAGAAGCCATCGCCAAAACATTGAAGGCAGGCATCGAAGAGATTGTTGACATGAAGAAAAGGAGCGGCTGGCAGAATTATTTGAGTTCTGGCAGGGACGCTTTACGTAAGAAACTCACAGAGATAAGACCGATAAAGAATAATCCTAAAAATTACGACATGATTATACTGGGCACACCCATATGGGCAGGCAGGATGGCTCCAGCAGTAAGAACATACATTTCACAGAACAAGAAAGCCTTCAAGAGAGTGGCTTTCTTCTGCACCATGGGAGGCTCCGGCGACAAAAGCGCTTTCAAGGACATGCAGGAATCAGCCGGGAAGAAACCTGAAGCCACATTGACGCTCATGACCAAAGAAGTTGCAAACAACGATTTCTCAGAGAAGCTGGGCAGATTCCGCAGCCAGATTCTGGCCAAAGGAAAAAATTAGAAAAATATTAAAACTCCGGATTACAAAAAAAGAAACATGCCGAAAAAAAAAGAGGAAAAACCTGTCATAAGAGGTTCTTTAGCAAAAAGGATTCTGAGACCGAGAGGACCAAGACAAGGAAAGGTTAAAATCCAGGTCATAGACTACACCGAAAAGGCCTTTAAAGAACGGGATTTCTGGAAAGTCAAGGATTGCGTCCCTTTCAAAAAAACCAAAACAGTCACTTGGATCAACGTGACAGGGGTGAATGACGAAAATCTGATTCGAGATATAGCCAAAGGCTTCGGGCTCCACCCCTTGGTTGTGGAAGACATAATCAAAACAGACCAGCGTCCAAAGATGGAGGATTATGAAGACTATCTGTTTCTTGTCTTAAAGATGATCGACTATTCAGCAGAAAAGAAGGAGCTGGAGATAGAGCAGCTCAGCCTCGTTATAGGGAAAAACTTCGTGCTTTCTTTCCAAGAGACAGAGGGAGACATCTTCGACCCGATAAGGGAAGCCATAAGGAAAGGCAAACGCAAGATAAGGAAGCTGAAGTGCGACTATCTCGCTTACACCCTCATAGATGCTGTCGTGGACAATTATTTCAATGTCTTGGAGAAGATAGGCGACAATGTCGAGGAGATAGAGCAGGCCTTGATGGTGAACGCGACTCCGCGCACATTGCACACCATCTACGGGATGAAGCGCGAGCTGATATTCTTGAGGAAATCCGTGTGGCCTTTGCGAGAGGTCATAAGCATCATGGAACGAAGAGAAAGCAAATTAATAAGCCCTACCACGAGCGTATATCTGAGAGATGTCTACGACCACACCATCAGAGTTATGGACGCTGTAGAAACCTTGAGAGATATCGTGTCAGGCATGCTTGACATCTATCTTTCGAGCATAAGCAACAAGCTAAACGAAGTCATGAAAGTATTGACTATAATCTCGACCATCTTCATTCCGCTCACTTTTATAACAGGCATCTATGGGATGAACTTTACGCATCTTCCTGAGGTGAAATGGCGGTACGGCTATCTCTTCGTGTGGTGCATCATCATCGTTGTAGCTATCGCCCTGCTCGTCTATTTCAGAAGAAAGAAATGGATATGATCAGGCCCTGCTTTTTTTCTTCTCCCGCAGAAGGGCCGCCTTTTTCTTTTGGTACAGCCGCACCACCATCCAAAGAGCTATATAGCCTATGACTGCAAGAACAGCCGCCAGGACAGCCATGCCTGCCAGGAAGCGCAGGGAAAAAAACGAGACGAGCTTTCCCAGGAGAGGGATGTCAAGACCGACTGCAGGCAGATTCGGAAAAAAAACAGCGCCGGTAAAGTAGCCGACGCCGTACAAAGGCCAAAGCACAAGCGGGTTCCAGACAACCAGCGCACTCAGGGCAGCCAATTTGTTTATTTTAGGGAAAAGAAAGGTCAATAAGATGAGGATGGGCACGTCCAAGAAAAGGCTTGGTAATATGACTATGAAAGAGCCGACCGCGAACCCTATGGCTATCTCGTGAGGCGAGGTGTTCAGGGACAACATTTTGTTGAACTGACACTTGATATACATGCACAGCGCCTTCAATTTGCCCTTCTTTTTGCTTTTCTTAGCCATCTTTTATCAGCTTTATGAAAAATTCTTTCTTTTTCTTCTCTCCGCAATAACGGTAATAATCTGGTTTTAGTTTTATTTTTTGTATCAGTCTTCTCTTTATTATTTCTTTGTCTTTTCTTGCCGGCTGCCAATCGTTCTGCAATATTTTAGGGAAGCTGCCAAGATTTATGGTGTGTTCTGTCTTGAATCTCCTTCTTCGCATCTCCTGTTTTATGAGTTCGTGCCTTTTCTTAAGATATTTCAATTTATCCTTGAAAAATAGAATATGCCCTTTGCCGAGAGCATAGCTCTCGGGGATGTTGTCATTTTTAGGGTGCTTCTTCACATAGCCGAGGAGCATCAATATCTCTAAGTATTCTGCTACGAGATGCTGGTCTGCAAGATTCCTTGGGCCGATGATGTTTATCCTCACCATGAAAACAGGTAAACCCTGTCTGTTTTTAAATTAGGCGATAAATATATAAAAGAGAAGAGAATGCCCTTACCATGGCAGACAAGAAGATGGGTATGGGCTTTGGCATAATGATTCTCAAAGACAACAAGGTTCTCTTAGGAAAAAGGCATGATGATCCTGAAAAAGCATCCTCTGCCCTTCACGGAGAAGGAACCTGGACCATGCCCGGCGGCAAACTCCATTTCGGCGAAGACCTTCAGGAAGCAGCTGCAAGGGAAGTCCTTGAAGAGACAGGCCTGAAAGTCGACCCTAAAAAGCTTAAACTGATAAGCTTGACCAATGACATAGTGACTGACGCTCATTTCATGACTGTCGGCTGGCTCTGCACAGAGTTCGAAGGCGAGCCAAAAGTTCTGGAGCCTGACGAGATAACAAGATGGGACTGGTTTGATATAAAAAAACTGCCGAAACCCATGTATAAATCAAGCGAGAAAGTCATGAAGAATTATCTCGATAGGGAGATTTATAAGAATTAGACTTTCAATTTGCCTTCTTCCATAATTGTTTTGCCGTCAACAACTATCGTCGGCTTGGTGAAGACCAGATCCAAATGTATCGAGACATTGTTCTTTCCGCCCATAGACATGTTGTTTCCCAGCGCAATATGCGCTGTTCCCAAAACCTTTTCGTCCTCTAAAATATTGCCCGTTATCTTGGCTTTAGGGTTGGTGCCTATGCCTAACTCCGCCAGAACAAATGCTTTTTTAGGCAGGCCTTTGAATATCTTCTTGATTTTATTCGCATATTTGCCTGTCATATTCACTGCAACACCATCCTTTACAGTTATCTTAATAGGATTTTTCACTTTGCCAACGCCAGGAATAACATCGACAAACCACACTCCATTAGCTGTTTTATCCTGCGGCGCAGCATAGACTTCTCCCTCAGGCAGGTTGCCGTACTTGCCCTTCTTCATGATAAAGCCTCCTCTTGCACCGCCCCAAATCCTGTCTTCAAAGCCAATGGCCAATTTGGTGCCTAACCTGGTTGTTATCTCTATTTTTTTATGACCCTGCAAGGCTTTCAAAAGCCTCCTGTTGCGCTCTTGCAAAGCGTAATAATCAATAGGTATGGCCCTTTTGATCATCTCCTCTGTTATGCCAGGCATAGAGGCCATCCTCACTCCTCTTTTGGTGGCAGCTCTCCTTGCTTTGGTGTGGGTCAAAGACTTAGAAGTAATGAGCAAAGCGACATCGCACTGCTTCAACAACTCAGCCACTTTCTTAGGCGGCTCTTGCCCAGACCTTTTTCTAGGCGTCATCTCTACATAAACTGCTTTCCTGCAGAGAGAAGACGCTGTTTTATAGAACTTCTTTGCAATCTTAGACTGTAAAGTGTCAGTAACAACAAGGCAAGTCTCGTTTTTCTTGAGCTGCAAGCTCTGCAATAATGCTATCTTAATGGCTTGTTGAAGAGATGTCATCTTTTATCCAAGAATCTCCACTTCGCAGTCCTTTGCCAGGTTTTTGAACATCCTCGCATCAGCACTATCCCCCACGATGTCTCCGTAATGTATAGGCACTGCAATCTTGGGCTTGAACAAAGAGCATGCTTCTGCAGCCTCTTTGGCGTCCATGGTGAAGGTGCCTCCGACTGGCATGAACGCAACATCTATATTAGTCAGGTTCTTCATCTCAGGTATCTTGTCGGTGTCGCCTGCATGATAGAGCCTTTTGCCGTCCATCTCCAGCACAAACCCGACCCATTCGTTCTCTTTCGGATGATAGGTCTTGTTGATGTTGTAAGCAGGGACTGCTTCAACAATCAATTCGCCTATCTTGACTTTTTTGCCTGGCTGCACAAGAGTAACATTTTTGACTTTAAGACCAGAAAGCTTGCTCTGGCAGTCAGGGACAGTTATGATGATGGTGTCTTCTCCCGCTATCTTCTTCACATCCGCGATGCTGCAATGATCGTAATGCGCATGGCTTATCAATATTATATCCGCATTTTCAGTCTCAGTTATATTGAACGGGTCGAAATAAACGGTTTTTGAACCTTTGACCATGACAGAGGCATGGCCCAGCCATTTTACATCTATATCGCCGATTTTCATAGTATCACCTTCGTGTTGTGTTGGAACATCATCCGGAGGAGACGTAGTGCACGCTGTCAAAAACAACGCTACAAAGCATATTGGTATAATGTATCTTAACATCTGCCCCCACACAAAAACCAAAAGCTAGTTTTATTTAAAACGTTTTCTATTTGGTTTCTAGATGGAGCGTTTCTTCTCGCCACATTTATCTATATACGCCTTAAAGTTCTGCTTTCCAGGAACAGTCAACTCATTCTTATCAATTTCTTCAAGTGAAACCCATTTTAAATCAGAGAACTTGTCTTTTTCCAGCAGCTTCGCTTCACCAGAGGCCAACTTTGCGATAAAAAAGGCGCCGACCCAGTGTTTGCCGGGCTCAATCACCTGCACAGGCCTGAAAAACTCTATGAGCTTAATGTTGATTCCGAACTCTTCTTTCGCTTCTCTCTTTATTGCCTCTTCAAAGGTCTCTCCGAAATCAACTGCTCCGCCGGGAAAATCCCACTTCCCAACTTCATCCCTGGAACTCTTTCCTCTGCGACCTATCAAGACTTTGCCTTCTTTGTTGAAGACAATAGCACCTACCGCAACACGAATCATCTTTTTTTCCTTCATGAATCTCAGTTTCATAAACAAATATATAACTTTTTCGACTTGCAGAAGCGAAACTCTGTCATTTCATTCCTTGACTTTCACCTTATTCAGACCAGCTTTGTCCGAATTCTCGCTTTCGCTCGCTTATTGGCTTCAAAATGCTCTCTTCTTTTCTCTTATTGTGCTATGTTCCCGGACGGTGCAACCCCTCATAACGCACAAGACGTAAATACTATTGCATTTTGACCTTAGGCCAATAAGACTTTTCGGACAAAGCCTCTTTTACCGAAACCTTTATATACTAAAATCTTAATAGAACGGTTAGTATGGCATCATACTTTAGAGGAACACTAGACTTTTTTGCACGTTTAGGCATATACGACGTAGTTTTACCGTTCATTCTCGTCTTCACCATCGTCTTTGCTATCCTCGAGAAGACGCGCATCTTCGGGACAGAAAAAGTCGGGGAAGAACAGATTAGCAAAAAGAACCTTAATGCGATGGTGGCTTTCGTCTCAGCCTTCTTCGTCGTGGCGTCTGCCAAGCTCGTCGCAACCATAAACCTCGTGGTGGCTAACTCGATAATCCTGCTCTTATTGGCCTTCCTCTTCCTGATGCTAGCCGGCTCTTTCCACGCTGATAAAGAGTTCTTCCTTGAAGGCGGATGGAGAGTCTTCTTCATGGTCATAATGTTCGTAGGCATAGTCCTCATCTTCCTTCACGCCCTAGGATGGCTGGAGAGATTCTTTGATATGATGAAGGGAAGATGGGATACCAACGCTGTCGCAGCCATCATACTTTTAATCCTGGTGGTTCTGCTCATGTGGGGCATAACCAAGCGGCCGGGAACCGCATCAAAAAAGAAAGAAGGTGAAAAAAATGAATAGTGCTCTTGAAGAATTCGTCTTGAGATTAGACCAATGGGGCGTCATGGACGTCTTTGTGCCGTTCATCCTGGTGTTTACCCTCGTCTTTGCTGTACTGCAGAAAAGCAAGATACTCGGCAAAGAAGAGGAAAGGAGAAAGTTCAACGTCATTATCGCATTAGTCATAGCTTTGGCTGTCGTGATCCCGCACATCACAGGCGATTATCCTTACGGCGCAGACATAGTCGATATGATAAACCGCGCCCTGCCCAACGTAGCCCTTGTCGTAATAGCCATCATCATGCTCCTTGTCATGATCGGAGTCTGGGGCAACGACATCAACATCAAGGAAAGCCCGTTGGCAGGTTTCGCAGTCATCTTTTCATTCGTGGCAGTATTCATCATCTTCGGAGGAGCTGCGGGATGGTGGGGAGGCAACTGGCCTGTCTGGCTGAGCTGGCTAGGCAACCCTGACGCCCAAGTCATCGTCGTAGGCATACTCGTATTCGGCATAATCATCTGGTTCGTCACCGCAGAGCCCAAAGCCAAGGACAAAGAAGCGATGGGCAATGATATGTGGAGGAAGCTCTGGAAAGACTAAAAAATGGCAACCCTGCTGGATATTAGCCTTTTAAGCAATTTTAAGAATATCTTTGTTTGGCTGTTCGTCTTCGCAGTAGTTTTCGGCATATTGGAACTGGCCCATCCTTTCGGAGAAAAAAAGTCTCCCCTGCACGCCATAGTCGCTTTGATTGTCGCGATACTCATGCTATTCTCCGAAAACGCCTTGAAGTTATTGAATTACATGGTGCCGTGGTTCATCATACTGATAATAGGCATCTTCTTTGTTATTTTCCTGGTTAAGATGTTCGGCATGAAGGATCAGGAATTGTCTGAAATCATCAAGCTTCCGAGAGTTTATGTGGTGATCATCATAATCGTGGTTGTGATTTTCTTGATCGGATTCGCGATGCTTTACGGCCAGAGGCTTCTGCAGAGAGAGAATGTAGCAACCGGCGGAGAGCTAGGAGAGAGCGGAGATCTGCAAGAGAACACAGAAGGAACCCAAGGCTCAACTTCTTCAGGCAGCTTCCAAGAGAATATGTATTCCACAATATTCCATCCTAAAGTGCTGGGGATGATAGTCATCCTTTTGGTGGCTGTATTCGCAATGGTTTTCCTGACAAGGAATTCCGGCTAAGCCGAAGATAAGATAGAAAAAGCTGTTCTGCAGATCCTTAAAACACTTTTTTACTTCTTCTTAAGAGAGCTAGTCACCTTGTTCAGGTCCGCCACGTTCTTGGTGAAGACAGGAAGCACTTTGGAGAAGACCTTCTCCATGGCCTTTATCTCAGAAGACACGTTCAGGATGTTCCTGTCATACTCTCCAATCTTGCCTATTATAGCCTGGTGAAGCCTGTCGAAAGAATCCTTCAAATCCTTGAACTGCTGCTCCATGGCGCTTATCCTTGACTCAGTGGCGTTCTTCCAGTCTATTATCTTGTTGATGTCCTTGAGGAGGTCATTCCATTTCTCGTCAATCATGGCTTCTATGAGCTCCTCGCTCGTGACTGTATTATAATCCTGGTATTGCGGCTGGACAGGCTGCATCATAGGTTGGGAAGGAGGGGGCATGGGCTGGCGCTGCATAGGCGGCGCCTGCGGATAAGATTGAAAATCATCTCCTTGAAAATCATTGGAAGGATACGCGTCTGAAGGCGGCGCCTGCTTGGGCTGCAAATCAGCCTGGCTCATGGCATCAAATATGTCTGAAGAACTATACCCGTCTCTTTGGAGGGTTTGTATTATCTGATTATTATCATAACCCTGCTCGCGCATAGCGAACACCTGCTTCATAGGAATATCTTTTCTTGGAGGAAGATTATCTTCTGCATCTATAGGCCCTGTCTTGTCAAACAATCCCAATCCTGTCCTGTCAAACACACCCGGCATATTTATCCCTCTTTTTTTAGTTGTATAAAATGCTTATGTTGCAATACATTATCAGCCATACTATTTAAACTTTTCCCTGCCTTCAAGCTCTTCTCTTGTGACGAAGTCCATTGGCTGCCACATATCAAGGTATCTCTGCAAAACCTTCAAATCAGATGCCTTGGCAGCATCCTTCATCTCAGAAGCCAAGAGCTCCAATTTCTCCTTGATCTCGCTGAACATGCGCTTCATCTCAAGGATGTCGAGTGCGACTGCGTGCAGCTCCTCCCTGAGGTTTTGCTCGAAATCAAGAAGGTTCTGGTCTGTCAGCTGAGTCTTCTTCCTCAGGTTGGTGTAGCGCTCCTCCAAAACCTTCAACCTAAGGCTGACGTTGTTCAGGCCTTCTGAAAGCCTGACGAATTGCCCTGCCTCTGCCTCGTGCTTCTTGAGATGCTGTGCA
>Ga0233423_10000368_pt1 | contig 24692 bp, 25 predicted proteins | sample Watercolumn_Mata_FD_180713 | JGI IMG/M metagenome (GOLD analysis project Ga0233423, IMG submission 180713) | Freshwater microbial communities from Lake Matano, South Sulawesi, Indonesia - Watercolumn_Matano_2014_112_MG | ecosystem: Environmental > Aquatic > Freshwater > Lake | place: Indonesia...
CTTCAAGTATCTCATCTCCTCCTCATTCCTTCACTCATGGGCGGGTACACTGCGAATCCCCCATTCATACATCTGCGGTTCCGCATTCGGCTCCTTCGGTGTCGGTTAATCCTGGCTGAGAAACCGCCCCGTGTGGAGAACCTTCATCCTGGTGAAGAAGAGAGCGTTTTCCCCGTGGCAGTCGAGGCAACCGTCGGGACTCCCCTTTGCCCCATAGGTCTTCTTCTTTTCCACCGGCAACACATTGTGATAGACGGGAAAAGAAGGCCTGGAAACTACCGGTACAATCTCGGAAGACACCAACTTCCCGTTCCTCTGCTCACAGAGGCGATCAGCCACAAAAACTACATTCTTATACCCCATATCAGACAGGACCTTGATCATGCGTTGAATATCCTTCTCCGTGGCGATTGTCTGCTCCACAGCCACCTCGCCCCTCGCATTCCTGATCTTAGAAACCGTGAGTCCCCTGAGACCCTCGAGAACCTGCCGGATCTGCTGTGCGCCTATCGGTTTTATCTCCCCGCCTGCCAGCCTTTCCCCGAACCGTTCGGATGTCCCGCGGGCCAGGAATATTTTGCGAACCGATTGAGGAATTTCAGAGGATTTAAGCTTTCCGTTACGCACCTCATACAGGCGGTCCCCCATAAAGACGACGTTTCTGAATCCTCTCTCCGACAATGCCTTGATCGTGAGGAGGATATCCGCATTCGTGGCAACGGTGGGCTCCATCACCTTCTTTCCCTTCTTTCCCTTACTCTCAGCCATCGTAATACCCTCCAAGGTCCTGAAGGCCTGAAGTACATACTGAAGGCTTATCGGTTTTATCTCTCCGGATTCCTGTTTTTCCCCAAACCATTGGCTTCTCTCGCTATGGGCCGGAAATGTCTGGCCACGAACAAGGGGTGCTGTCTCCAGGGCAACAACTTTACCCTGCCGGACGGCATAGATGCGATCGGCAACAAACACGACGTTTTTGAATCCCATACCGGAGAGAGCCTTTACCATGAGCTGTATATCCTGATCCGTGGCGACGGTCGGCTCCTTTGTCCTCTCGCCCCGCACATTCCTGACTTCAACCACTGTAAGGCCTCTGACTCCCCTGAATGCCTGACGCACATACCGAAGGCCGATCGGTCTGACCTCACCGTTCGCCAACTTTTCTCCGAACCACTGGGACGCCCGGGAGAGACAAGGAATATACTTTTCACCGTCTCCCCTGGTTCTTTCATAACGCACCATCCAGGGGTTCCATAATTGAGAGGCCGGTTCACTCGGGTGATCCCGCGGACCTGCCTTCTCCAACGCGTCTGCCGTGTACCAGATCTGATCCCCGGTACTCATATCAAGAAGATAGACACCTTTGCCGGGTTGCCCCGTCGAATGGCATGCCGTACAGTGAAGGACATTAAAATGGGAGGATGCCCTGGGAAATTTTTCTTTATGCACCTTCGCCGGATTTTTCGCGTCCCTGGGCATGTTCGCCCGAACCCGGCGATACTGACCCTCAAAATGGCACCCCGCACAGGTTTTCATACCGACGCCATCGAGGCTGTTTTTCACAGTCCCCTCGGGAGACCACCCCTTGGCGATGTGGTGCTTCAAGCGCCGGGCTTTCGTGTTCCCCGCCAGACCGTGGCAATCGGTACACTGGAATCCTGCCGCGATATGCACATCATATGGAGCCGCATACAGTGTCCCGGATTTTCGGGCATCCATATCCCGGTGACACTGAAGGCAATTCTCCGATCTCACCTTCTGGTTGATCAGGCGGCCTCTCAACTTTCCGTCTTTTGTGAATATACTCCTGTTTCCCCAGATGTAACGTACAGAAGGTGTTTTGGTAAAATTCCACGACCCGGCAGCGAAGAGAGTATGGTCAGGTCCTGCTTCGGGGTTTCTGTACTCAAAGATTCCTCCCGTTATTTCCGCCAGCCCCGCCCCTGCTGTGGCAGCCCACCTGTAGTTTCTCCTGCCGATTTCGAAGTTTCTCCGGTTTATGCCGTATCCGCTCATGTGACACAGCAGGCAATCCCCTTCCACAACGCCACTTTCCCGGAAGTGGCTTCGCCCGTCAGGCGTATACCGGGAGCTGTAATCACCGTCAAATGGTGCCTTGTTTTGAATCTCCCCCTGCACAAGAGTCCGGGAAAAATCGGGCTTACCATCGGGATATCTCCCGTATTCGAGCGGTCCTCCTCCCGGATGGGTCCACCCGCAGGCGACAGACAGAATCTTGCCGTCGGGACCGAATTTGCCCTCGGCTCCGATCCAGTCATAGGTGGAAAGATCAATCTCTCTCAGGCTGTTGTTTTTTTTCCCGGCAACACGGCCGGATAACATTCCGTGAGTTCACCCTTTCCCGAAAAGACCGGGTGAGAGAATCCAGGGACGGCGTTTGTCGTAACCGTCCCTCATTTCGTCAAAACCCTGTTGAAAGTGATACCCCGAGGTGATCGTCGAGTAACCGTGACATGTCCCGCATGTTCTCCTGGGGCTGTAGGGATCGGAGGAGTTCCTTAAAGGGGTGATCCGCTCCCCCAGTTCGTTTTTAAGCCAGATATCCCTGTGCCGCCACTCTGCCGCCTGTACACGCAGGACACCTGCGGAAAAGAGCAGAAGCACACAGAAAACAGTGCAGACTCTCCATCGCAGACACATACGCACTTTCTCACAGAACCTGATACGTCAGATTTCTTACAGGAGAATACCTCTCTTACCATACACCCCTCTTATCGGGACACATGGCAGAGAATTGCTCACTGTTCAACCGGCGCTGAAGGATCTTTCGACCATTCCATCATGGAGCCGTCGTACGCTTTTACATTTTTATATCCCAGAAGCTCCCTGAGCATGAACCACCATGCGGTACAGAATTTGCCCGTATCGCAATACAGGATGATCTCCTTTGTGAGATCCGTACCCACGGCTTTTGCGGCGATACCGGCCAGTTCATCTTTTGATTTATAGGTCGCATCCTTCTCATACATGAGAGATGTGGGCAGATTGACAGCACCCTTGATATGACCCGATTTCGCAACAAAATCGAGCTTCTTCTTCCCTGCATACACGTCGGGCTCTCGTACGTCCACAATCACGGCTTCCCCTAAACGGGCAATCACATCGCTTTTCTTCACTAGGATACCTTTGTTGAACTTCCCCTTATAGGCCTTCGGCCTCGGCTTGACAGGCTCAGTGGAGACGGGTTTTTTATCACTCACCCATTTGTTATATCCGCCGCTCAGAATCGCCACATTTTCCACTCCGGCATACTTGAGCGTCCAGGCAACTCTCGTGGCATCCACCCGATCCGGAGGAGCATCCATTTTCCCCACCACGACAACTCTGGAAGTATGCCCGATACCGGCAGACGAAAGCACATCTTTCAGGTCATCATCTGCGGGAAGCTCGTTGAGAAGATCTCCCTTCTTGATTGCCCAGGATCCGTAGAACACATTAACGGCATTCGGGATATGCCCGGCTTTATATTCCTCTACCTTCCGGACATCCAGGACAATTACCTTCGACAGATTCTGCTCCAGCCAGTCAGTGGTAACAACGGGTTCGATATTCATCGCGAGAGACAGACAAGGCAACAGCAAGAAAAAGATCATACCTACCGTAACGGTCAACATTTTTTTTCTCTTCATACGTTCCTCCTATTTGTGAATTGGTATTGATTTCGGATTATAGATCAGTTCCATATTTGCCCTGGAACCATTCTCGATAAGCATACCTTTCGTGAGGAAACCTTTTCCTTCCTCATGACAGGCATCACAGAAACGGGTCCTCTCCGTCCGCTTTTTGATATTGTGAGCCGGCGTATCCCAATAGTTGGGAAGATGGTCAAATTTTTCCATTCTGATTCCCTTGCTCTTAAAACTATCCCTGACGGTGGGGATAAGCCGCAGTGTCGTGACCAGTTTCTTGTTTTTTGGACTCAATCCCAACATGAAACCGGGTTTTGCAGTGGAGCCACCTCCGAGATGACAGCTATAGCAATTCCGGTACTCCGCGGAGGCATGGCATCCGTAACAGCTCACCTTATCCTGGTGCTTGAGATGGGCAATCTGCGCCGTCAGCTTCGCCTCATTACCCATCTTGTGACAGTCCCGGCAGGAAGGCCTGTCCCTCACTTCCTCCTTTACCTGGTACATCTTGCCATCCCCGTGAAGCTCCCTCTTGTTGTGGCAGTCCATACACATCATACCTTTTTCATAATGGACGTCCGGGCTGCCGCCGTACTCACCGGCAAATTCGGGATAGACCCTCCCCCCGTGACAGAACGCACATGTTTTCCCCTCATTTTTTTTCACAAAACGGTGCCCCTGGATGAGACCGATGCTGATCCCGCTGATCTGCGGCGACTTCACATGACAATCACCGCAGGAAGCATGACAGACCCTGCAGGATTTTTCAAAGACCTCCTTATCAAAGATCTTTGTTTCCGCATCTGAAAATCTCTCAACGACGCGATTCCTCTGGCCGATCGTCGTGTAGTGGAGGGATTTACTGTACGTGGCAACGATCTGCTCGTGACATTCCTCGCACACCTTGAGATTTTGGGATGGTCTCTTTTCCCTGTTTTTGTGAGCCAGATCTTTGTCCTGCTGCGAATCGTCACCCCCGTGACAGTACGTACATCCTTTCTCGAAATGCTCGTCTTCTTCAATCAGTTTTTTATCCACCAGAAAACCTTTGTAATACTCTTCCGCCTTAACTGGCGGAGGCGCTCCCGCTCACCCTTCGGCCTCACCGGTCGGTACCTGCGGAAGTTTACACAGTGATTTTAAGGAGGCATCATCGGTATGACAGCTCACACAACTGCTTTTCTTATTCGCAGTGGTAGCTGAAGATACGAACATAAGGAAAATGAAAACAAGGAGAACTGAGCTTACGATTTTTGTCTTCACGAGTCCTCTTTCGGGGCAGGTCGAGTATGCAGTTATGATACTGGAATAGAAAGAAATGTCAAAGCTTTTTTCAGTTTTTCCGTGTGAATTGAAAAAATCTTGAAATGATTATCCGGACAACCATGAATATTGAGATTGGCTTTTACATTAATATCTCTCTTGACATGAATCACAGGCTTCTTTACATTTGCACAAAAGAACCGGAGATTTCTCATATAACGATCAAGAACACTGCATGGTGGGAAAAATGGTTTACATGGATATCCACCCTTAGAACACAAAAGGAGCTCTCTCATGAAGAAGGTATTTTCACTGGCGTTGGCAATTTCTCTGTTCTGGTTGTGGGGGTTAAGTAACCCAATCCACGCTCAGGAAAAAGATGAATTGTATCTGGAAACTATCGGGACACTCTCCGCTCAGGGAATCTTAATTACTTACCTGGCCATCGGCGTACTCGGGGATGGATACGAAAAAAACGTGTATGAGAAAGACTTCATACTGAATCTGGTGACACAGATCATTAACGTGACCGAAGCAGCAAAAAAGCAAACGAACAAACTCCAGTCTTCCGGTATGGCACCCGGTGAGTCTAACATCAAATATCTCGTATGAGCTCAGCGAGACTTATGATCTCCTTATGGAGCAGTCCCTGGCCTTCAAAAGCTACGTGATCACAGCCAATCCGGAACATGTCACCATTTTCCACGAAAAGCGGAATGCCGCCTGGAAAAAAATAGCAAAATTGCTGGATATAAAATAGAAGCCTCTCACTCAGTTCCGGTGCATAAAAGTGGGCTTCTCTTGCGTTGCATCTTGCAGTCATTGTCGAAGTGGAGACCAGCAGGGACATCTCTTCCTTTCCGGAACAACCTCACTTTGAGATTTGCAATGTTCATTCAAAATACCCAAATGGCACTCAGTAAAAAATATTTTCACAATTTTGTTGACATCAGAAGATTTCTCACATAATTTCAACCCATGATATTTCACACACCCGTCTACAGGGCGCTGCTTTCCATTATTCTGGTGATTTTCTTGGGATCGTCGATTGGGGATACCTTAAGTCAGAGAAGTTTATCTCTTGCCGTAACTGCAAGACTTTCATCGCTTGTTCCTGACGACGACGACTTTTTCAACAAGAAAAAGAAGCCCTTCGTCGTTGTGCAAAGACACCTTTCCTGCAAACCATTTCACATTCCGGAGAGTGTGTATACGAGAGATGAGTCTTTCATAATCTCACCGATTACTTTATCATACCTCCTCAGGGCACCCCCCTTAACGTGAGTGTTTTAGAGTAACGCATTTAAATCCAATAATCTCATCCATGGAGTGTATAAGGGCGAGGAGGATGTAAGTAAGAGGAGGTGATGCTCAAATCCCACAGGCAATATTGAGAATCAGGAATTGACTTCATAGTAAGTATTTCCATAATAATGTAATTCATATGCCGCGTGTATTGGCAATGGACGTGAATGCCTTAGGCAAATCATAATTAATATCAAAAAGGGAGGAGACGAAATGAACAAAGAAGATATCATCAATGAGGTTGCAAAAGCCACGTGCAGCAAGGCGGAAGCCGCAACGGCGGTGAACGCTTTCCTTGATGCGATCAAGAAAGCGCTCAAAAAGGGGAACAAGGTGACCCTTATCGGTTTCGGCACTTTCTCTGTTGCAAAGAGATCAGCGAGAACGGGAAGAAATCCTCAGACCGGCAAACCAATCAAGATCGCTGCGAAAAAGGTCCCGAAATTCACAGCAGGTAAGGCATTAAAGGATTCGGTGAAGTAACTTTCAGCGTGAATACGCTGCATACAGTGAGCGATAGATTATCAAAACGGGAGAGGGTGGAGTTCCTCCCACCCTCTCCCGTTTTTCATTCACGTTCACTTAATCTTCTTAAAACAAAGATACCATTCAACACAGCGGTAATCTTTCCCCGCGCCACCGACACGCTCATTCGCTGCTCTGAGGGAAGCTGGTGGAGGAACTATCACTTCATCACCGGGACGCCAGTCAGCAGGAGTCGCCACACCGTGTTTATCCGAGGTCTGCATGGCAATTAAAAGGCGCTTGATTTCGTCAAAGTTCCGTCCGTTGGAGAGCGGGTAGTAGATCAGTGCCCGTATTTTCGAGTTCGGATCGATGAAGAACACTGCGCGCACCGCCTTCGTATCGCTTGCAGAAGGCTGTAACATGCCATACTTCTTTGCCACGTCCATCTTGAGATCAGCTATTACGGGAAAAGTTACCTCCACGTTCTTCATTCCCCGCTGAGTCGTTTCCGCCTCAAATGCCGGTGCATCCTCACCAATCAGGGGGACGTGATGGCCCTGGTGCTCTGACATCATCGTTACCTCCTTTCAATTATTTAAGGTCTGCCAGGGACAATAGTGCCCTATACCTAAAAACATTACGCTTTCCAGAGACCGTGAAGATTGCAGTACTCACGAACTACAATACCCTTCTGCTCGAACTTGAATTTGGCCTCAGGGGCGTCACCGGGTTTCAGGAACTGTCGCGAGAGCACCTTACCATCCTTCATTATTTCTATCCACTCGATGTAATGATCCTTTTCCATCGGGTGTGGCACACTTCCTACCTTAACCAAAATGTCACCACCGGATTTCTCCACAACAACAGGAACGTGTTTCTCTACGGATGCATCGACGGTGTTTTCCTTGAAAACCCTCATCGGCTTCCCACAGCAGAACATCTGTCCTTTTCCTTCGTGAAGCATTTCAACAATGTGCCCACACGAATCGCACTTATACACCTCAAATCTTTCAGCCATCTCTTACCTCCTCTATTCCGGGTTATGGGAGCAACGTTACCATTTACTCCCTGCATTTTGAAGTCTGTCACCGTCACACAGACGCCTTATTCCGCGCGAGACACTACAAATAGCTCTTTTCGCTTTTACTAGAAAACCATTGTGTCATCTGCGTGAGAAACAATGAACGAATTATTATCCTTATTAGTCCGGAATAATTCCGGATTACTTAGAAAAATTTTTTATTGTGTCTCGTCTTATTTCCGCAATTCCTTATGATCATCTTTCCTGCAATGCGGACAATAACCTTGGTATTCGAACCTTGTTTCCGTGATGCGGAATCCCGTTTTCCCTTCAATATTTTTAGTATCGAAAAGAAGAGAATGGTAGTCTCTGATGTCTTTACATTGCTTGCAGATCAAGTGAATGTGTGCTTCGGTATTGCCCTCGTGACGGTTTTCCATTTTATCAAAATCAAGGGTGTGAATGATGCCACGCCTTGAAAACTCGTTGAGTGTGAAATAGACTGTCGACAAGCTGATACCTTTCATTTTCTTTTTCACTTCTTGATAAAGAAAATTTGCACTTGGATGAAGAGCAGCCTTTGCCACGAAAGCTTCAATGATGGCAAGCCTCTGTCGGGTGAGTTTTAACCCTTTTGCCTTCAGCTTTTCTATGAAAAACTGTGTTGTCATTTTACTTCGGAATAATTCCTGTTTAGAATAGGGTGATCATGATCGCGTGTCAAGGAGTTTTTATATCATTGACAGGTCTCCCTCACCATGATGCCAGGAATGAAATCTCTGTTTACGTCCCCGTAGATGCAGGGCACGGCATTGAGAAAAAAGGTGTACAAGATGTTTTGAAGAGAGGCTTACACGGGCGGCATACCCCCTGTGATTCAATTGCATGCATATGGGACAGTAAAAAACGGCGGCAGTATCTCTCAAAATATGATATATGCATCATGAACAGGGAGCGCGAGTTTCGGGCTTTCACGTTTATACGAATACCGGAGGAAAAGACAATAACGCCCGTTGATTTTCCCGGGCATCAATGAAATAGAGTCCTTGAAATTTTAACAGATGTTGTATCCCAGGAGACAACCATGCGGATAGGAAGCGGTGGTGCAAATTTTGGAGATTTTCTCAAAAATCTTCTCAAAAAGGACAAGAATGAGAAAGACACTGTATCCGCACATGTCAGTCAGTTCTCAATCAAAGTGACTCCTCCGGGCACTTTGAGCTCCGACGAACTTAAAAAGATCTTTGACGATCTTAAGATGGAGATGAAGCTCAAGATCACGAGGGTCAAATTCAGCCCCGCCATATATGAACTTACATGGACGGATTTGGGAAGCAAGTTTTCGGAAGGGCCTGCGACACTCGATGAACTCACCAGCAGATTAGTGAAGCTGGGATTTACCATTACCGTGACCTGATCCCGGAGTTGGTGGGGACGTGGCAATGAATATCAGTTATGGGTTGATACCCTTCTCACGCGTCAAAGTACCGCTGAACATATTTTTTCCTTCCCGTTACCCGCAGGTATTGTTCGTCGGGATATCCTAATGCGATCACGGCATACACCTTTTCACTATCGGGGATACCCAGGAATCTTTTAATGGTGATATCCCGCTTCATCGCTTCCACGGCAAAACCAATGAGGCACGACCCCAGCCCCACACTGTGTGCAGCCAGAAGTATATTCTGCGTAGCCAGGAGCGCATCTTCCCTCGGACAGGATGCTCCCGGTTCCGAACCGACGATGATCGCCGCCGTTGCTCCGTGGAAGAGCCTGTCGACACCCAGTTGTTCCCACTCAGTGAGAGCCTCTTCGACGGAATCATGGTATTCCCGGTAGTAAGTATCCATTTCCGCTCTGCCGACAAGCTTCAAGAATCCCCGCACATACCGGTTTTCTGACATTCGATTCAGCTTCCTGAAAAAGGCCGCAATTCGATCCCCGAAGGCAAGTACCTCTTTTCTCGTGGGCAGTAATGTGAACGTCCACAACTGGCTGTTTGTTCCGGATGGAGCAGTGATACCGATTTTCACGAGGTCTTCCAGAAGTACACGGCTGACGGGACCGTCTAAATAATTGCGGCACGAGCGTCTCGATCCCATCAGCCTCACGAGCCTGACTGTGTCATAGTCACCATGGGGGAGCCATGCATCGTCCCCGTAAAACGTGTTGAATAAGGAGGTTCCTGCATCGATTGCATTCACCCTCACCGCGTCAGCGGGACATACCGCAGCACAGTGCCCGCAGGACAAAGACGTTGTGCCGGTGACCATTGCCTTGTCATCCTGCATTGTAATCGTTCTGGACGGGCAGACTTTCACGCATAAACCGCACCCGATACATTTCTCTCTATCTATCACCGTCGTCACAATACGCTCCATTTTGGCCTCCTCAAGTGGAAGGTTATAAGACACCTTTTTGCCGGGTGTGTGACCGATTCAAAAAAAGAAACTCGACGAGAGATAAAGGCCGTTCTTTCCGGAGAGTTCCGACTCTGCCCGGGTAATACGCCCTGATGAACGACCCGGCAACACGCAGTTTGATGACCGTGATCACCTTCACCAGAAGCGTGAATGCCTTCATCAGATGAGGTTCTGCCGGATGTGACGGGCATCCCCGGAATATACTGATTACATCAGAACTTGACCTGCGGGGTGGATTTCGCCGCGGCGGGTGCCTCAAAAAACGTGGCACTTTGAAAATTGAAAATCCCCGCCAGTAAATTCGCGGGGAAGCTTCTGATGGCGATATTATATGCCTGCACCGATTCGTTATAACGTCTCCTCTCAACGGCTATCCGGTTTTCCGTTCCCGCAAGTTCGTCCTGGAGACGAAGAAAATTCTGGTTGGATTTGAGGTCGGGATACCTTTCCACAACAACCAGGAGCCGGCTCAGGGCGCCGGACAATTCGTTATTGGCACTTATCTTGTCAGGTACGCTCACAGCGCCACCGACCCGGGCCCTCGCGTTCGTCACCTCGACCAAGACCTCCCTCTCCTGCTTGGCATAGCCCTTGACCGTCTCGACTAAATTCGGGATCAGGTCATACCTTCTCTGGAGCTGGTTTTCCACCTGTGCCCAGGCGCTTTTCACTCCTTCATCCAGAGATACGAAAGTGTTATAGGTGCCCTTGAAAAAGTAATAAAGAGAAGTGGAAACCACAAGAAAAATCACCACGGCAATAATGAGATTTCTCTTTCCGCTTGTCATTGCTCTACCTCCTCATAGACGTCAAAGGGTTGTAACACATAATTGCCGGATTAAAAGACTGGTAAAATGCCTCTAAAGTCTCATGCCATCGACAATCTTGGACAGTCTCGCTGCCTCCTTCAAATAAGCCTTGCACACACCCAGTATTTCCGATGCCGGAACACGGTCAATGCCCTCTTTGATATCCGCACATTTAAGAAAAATTTCCGCTTCAATGGAATACGTTTCCGCAACCAACCTGATAACCTCTCTCCTGCCCCTGGGGACGGCAAGACCTTTCAGGTGCAGGAGAGCTTTGAACAGAGACATAAAGGCAGTAAAAGAAACTTTTATTAATTCCCGCACCGGTCCCGATTTGCCGCCTGTATCCAGAAGGCCCGTCCTCAGGTGAAGTATCTTGCTTTTGAGTTCTCTCTCCACCTGCAACCTGAGGCTTCCCGGCTCGAACGCAAGACCTACCAGGACATCTTCACCATAGACGGTGATATGATCAAGTTGCATGGTGAAAAATTCAACGGGATACGCATCGATGGACGACGTGACATCTTCTTTCGTCATACACAGAGGGATCGTCACCCCCCGTTTCCGCCACCTCTTGACGAAGTCAATGGCTTTCTCAAGATTTCCTATCCCTCCCTCGGAGAGAACAACAAGAAAATTGAGATCCGACTTTCCCGGAATGTATTCGCCACTCGCCCCGCTCCCGTAGAGAATAAGAGAGATGAGATCTTCACCGAAAACTTTTCTATAGTCTTCGGTGATTTCCGGGAATATATCCGCCGGTTTCTTCGGCGCTCTGTTCATCTTTCACCTCCCTTTAAAATCCACGGCTCGCTCCGCCGCCGCCACTGAGTCCACCACCAAAGCCACCGAACCCACCGCCTCCGAAGCCCCCGAACCCACCACCTCTTCTACCGCCTCCACTGAAGAATATCAGCAGAAGCCAGGGGAGTATTTCCCTTCCCTGCCGCGTACCCAGCAGGGCCATCAAAACCAGGAAGAGAGCGATAAGGTGAAGGATATTCAGCCCGTACCCCGTCTTCGTTACTCTTTCACGCTCCACGGGAATCCTGCCGGTGAGCTGCACATTTGCATCTCGCGCCACGACGGAAGCCACAGCGTGGGCGGCATTCACAAGTCCCTTTCCGTAGTTACCCTGTCTGAAATGGGGTATTGCGTACTTATCAAGAATCTCTCCCACGAGCCCATCGGGCAGGATACCTTCAACACCGTAGCCTGTCTCTATCCTGACTTTCCTCTCCCTCAGGGTGAGAAAAATCAGTACTCCCTTATCCTCACCCTTTCTGCCGATACCCCAGACCTGGTACAAACGGCTTACATAGTCATTCACGTCGTTGTTCCCGATAGTCTGCACCGTGGCGATCACGATTGATGTTCCCGTTTTTTCGAGAACTTCCCGGGAAAGTTCCTCCATCCGCGCTTTATCATCGGGAGAAATTACCCGTGCAAAATCGTTGACCGCTCCTGCCGGCTTCGGAAACCTCTCAACAGCCTCCGGTGACGTGGTAATAGAAAGAACCAGAAGAATGCACAGCAATGCTGAAAGATACCTTCTTGATTGAAACATGCCTTTCTTTCCGATATCCTTCAAGTGATACAGAGAATCGTCTAATTGTCTCAGGATTCTTTATACAGGGAATTCTTGTTAATATAGTAGCGAACCGGATCGGGAACCAGGTACTTGATTGATTTTCCCTCCTTAACCCTTCGCCTGATGTCGCTGGAAGATATGTCCAGAAAGGTAACTTCCCTGAAGTAAATCACGTGGTCCGTTGGCCCCCTGAAACCCTTCACGCCGTCATCAAAGGTAAATCTGGCGGCAAAATCGCCCGGCAGTATGCTTCCCAATCCTCTGTCAACGTACCCGGGCCTTGTCATCACGACAAAATTACATAACAGAAGCAGACGCTGCCAGTCTTTCCAGGTGTGTATGGCGTGGAATGCATCCTGCCCTAAGACGAAGTACAGCTCAAGGTTCTCCATGTATTTTTTCAGGATATAATCAACCGTTTCCACAGAATATGACTTGTTTTCCCGTCGGTTTTCCACATCGGAGAAGGAAAAGATCGGATTCCCCTCAATAGCTGACATAATCATCTGTTCACGATGATAGAAAGACGTGATATCGGCCTCTATCTTATGGGGAGGTCTCGAAGCGGGAATAAAGATAATTCTGTTCAGATCAAAGATTTCAAGCACTTCCTCGGCACACCTCAGGTGACCGATATGTATCGGATCAAAGGTACCCCCAAACAATCCCCATTTCATGTTCTCACCTGTCCGTTCCCATAAATGATAAATTTTGTCGTCGTCAGCTCTTCCAATCCCATGGGCCCGAAGGCGTGCAGTTTCGTGGTACTGATTCCGATTTCCGCACCGAGGCCGAGCTGAAACCCGTCACTGAACCGTGTCGATGCATTCACCAGCACCGTGGAGGAGTTTACCTCATTGAGAAATTTCTGGGCATTTCTGTAGTCGGTGGTGATAATTGATTCCGTGTGAAGGGAACCATACTGTTCAATGTGAGCAATCGCCTCGTCAATATTATTCACCACGCGCACCGACAAGATAAGATCAAGGTATTCATTGTACCAATCACCTTCCTCTGCGTTTTCGATATGCGGGAGAATCGCTTTCGTCCTTTCGCATCCCTTCAGGATCACACCGGCATCCTGGAGTTCGCGCGCCACACAAGGAAGAAATTGCCCTGCAATATCACGATGCACCAGGAGGGTTTCCATGGCATTGCAAACCCCGGGCCTCTGGGTCTTCGCATTCATGCAGATGTTCACCGCCATGTCACACTCGGCACTCGCATCCACAAATACATGACAGACTCCCTTATAATGCTTGATCACGGGAATTTTCGACTCGCTCACCACAGCCCTGATCAGGTCCTCTCCCCCTCTGGGAATAATGAGATCTATGTACTCTTCAAGCTGCAGCATTTCACGGACTGCGCTCCTGTCTGTCGTGGGAATAAGCTGAATGGCTTCCTCGGAAACAGCACACTCCCGTAACACAGCCTGGAGTATCCTCACGATAGCGAGATTCGAGTTGATTGCCTCAGACCCCCCGCGGAGAATAGTTGCGTTTCCTGATTTAAGGCACAGCGCCGCGGCGTCAACGGTCACATTTGGACGGGACTCGTAAATGATACCGATAACCCCCAGCGGAATCCTCATTCTCCCGACAAGAAGACCGTTCGGTCTCCTCCACATGGAGGTTACCTTTCCCACCGGATCAGGAAGTGCGGCAACTTCTCTTAACCCCTGCGCCATATCCTCGATCGTGCTTTTTTTCAGGGTGAGCCTGTCGATCATCGCCGCGGAGAGTCCTGCTCTTTTTGCTGCATCGACATCCTTGGCGTTTTCCTCGATGAGGGCATCCATTCCTCTTACGATCTTCCCCGCCATCTCCTGGAGCACTCTGTTCTTCACGTCTGACGACAGGCGGGCGAGAGAATTGGCAGCTCTTTTTGCGCGTTTTGCGATTGCAATCACCTGAGACCTGATATTCATACGCCTTTTTTCAGAAAAATTCTTTCTCTCTCACATTAGACATTGACAAAACCGGCCGCGTATAGGTATGAACCGCGCAAGCCGGGTTACTTTACCGAACGTCCGGGGAGGTGTCAAGTTCATTTCTGGCAAATGTTCGGCATGGACTTGAGAGCTCCACACGGTCATACCTCTCACACCAGGAATCTATGACAACCGGAAGCATTCACATCAGAGCGGGTAATCGAGCCTATGAAATCATCAGGGACGGAGGGTTTGACTTCGACCGCGTGACGGCCTATTTTGCTCCGGCAACGGGACCCCGCTGGCTGGCAGCCACCGGCTTCGATCTCGCCTTACTCACAAACGACCTCCTCGGTCGTGTCAAACCGGTTCTGCTTGTGGGTGCATCGGCGGGTGCATGGAGGTTCGCCGCATGGTTGCAACCCGAGGCGGAAAAGAGCTACCGGACTCTCATTGAAAAATACATCTCAATCTCTTACAAAAGAAATGATACTCCATCTACCGTACTTGATTCCCTGAAGGCTATCATAAATGCCTATATCGAAGATGATGCACTTCCTTTTGCTCTGGCAAATAAAAAGTATCGTTTCGCAGTTATTACCGCCCGGACAAGACACCTCCTGGCTTCCGAAATAGCGTTGATCCAGCGCATCGGCCTCTGGATATGCTTTCTCTCCAACGCAATAAGCAGGACCTACATCCACGACTTTGCCGAACGGGTGGTATTTTATAACGGAGCGAAGCCTCCTTACTTCTGTTTGCGCCCTGAGTACCACGGAAAGTTTATACCTCTAAGCAATGTCAATTTTAAACATGCCATCATGGCTTCCGGCGCCATTCCGCTGGTTGTCGCGGGCATCAGAGATATATACGGCGCTCCCGTGGGGGTGTATCGAGATGGAGGCCTGATTGACTACCATCTGACCCACAACTATGCCTCATCGAGTGAAGATATTGTTCTTTTCTTCAACCATCAGAAACGAATCATACCCGGCTGGCTGGACAAGAAACTTTCCTACCGTCATCCTCAGACCAGCGTCCTGGATAATGTCTTGATGATCTATCCTTCAGATACCTTTGTTGCGGGACTCCCGGGAGGAAAAGTGCCTGACCGGGATGATTTCACCACTTTCATCGACGATGAGTCTACCCGCATCAAAAACTGGTGGCGGACAGTTGAGTGCGTGAAACCTTTAGGGGAAAATTTCATCGAACTGGTTGAGAGCACACAACTCAGGAACGTCGTGGAAAAACTGGAAATACAATGAGGTGTGAAAAAAGTGGACAATGACGACATCTTGTCCCGACAAGTACTTCATCTGAAGAGTATTCTCAGGAACTGCACGCTGTGTCCGAAAATGTGCTCTATCGACAGAACGGAGGGGGCAAAGGGATTCTGTGGCCTTTCCGATGACATTACCATGCACTGTGCCCTGGCGCACTTCGGGGAAGAACCCCCCGTTTCGGGAACAAACGGCGCGGGCACGATCTTCCTTTCATCATGCAATCTGAGATGTCTCTATTGCCAGAACTACCAGATCAGTCATATGGCTGAGGGATTCAGGCTCGACAGTCAGGAATTCTCCAGAGTAATGTTGAGCCTTCAGGATAATCATTGCCACAATGTTGAGCTGGTTTCCCCCACGCCCCAGATACCAATGCTCATGGAAGCCCTTCTGTTCGCCCGCCGGGACGGGTTGGAGATTCCCGCTGTCTACAACTGCGGTGGATACGAAAATCCAGAAGTAATAAAGATGCTGGAGGGTCTCGTCGATATCTACCTCCCCGATTTTAAATACGCCGCTGAAACCGAAGCGTTCTATCTGTCGGGAGTGAGAGATTATCCGCAGTATGCCCTTGAGTCCATAAGAGAGATGGTAAGTCAGGTTGGAGATACTCTTGAGACGGAAGGCGATATTGCCAGGCGTGGGATAATCATCCGTCACCTCGTCCTTCCAGGCTTTATTCAAAACAGCATTGAAGTGTTGAAACTGATCAAGAAAACCCTTTCAACCTCCGTGCCGCTCAGCATCATGTCCCAGTACACGCCGATACATCCTATGAAGGATCATCCGCTCCTTGGCAGGAGGGTTACCCGCGAGGAGTACGAGTCCGTGATCAATGACGCTTTGGACATGGGTTTCGAAACGGTCTTTACACAGGATGTGGATGACCGGGCGTTCTCACCGGATTTCGAGCAGGATTCGCCCTTCACGTGGTCATAAGCCGACTGCAGTGAAATCCTACGCACGAAAGATCAAATTCTAAACAATAATAAACCCAAACGTCAAAAACATTCAGATGTTTTAATCTGTTTAGAATTTAGATATTTGTATTTAGAATTTGCACCGATCTTTGTTATAATACACATATATCGAGGTAGTGCATGATTGATTTTCCCGGCATTGGCAAGATTCTGCTCATCATCGGACTGGTGATCGCCGGCATAGGAGTCCTCATCCTGCTGGGAGGGAAAATGCCGTGGCTTGGAAAGTTACCCGGTGATTTCTACTACAAGGGCAAGAATTTCACCTTCTATTTCCCCCTGGCTACGAGCATCATCATCAGCATCATTCTCACCGTCATCCTGATGTCTATCAGCCGCAGATGACATGATACACCCAAAATACCCTGCAGGTTCCGATCCAGGCAAATGAAAACTACGCCCAGAGGATCAGGCCGGTCTCCTGCTTGGACGCAAGTCGGTCGTGGAAAGGCAGCACCCTGATACCGTAGTAGTAGGTGCCGTTTTGCTTGATGATATAGTGTGCGGAAAACGTGAGAATGCCCTCCTGCGACTTCCCCGACAGTTTCAACGGTACGCATTCGGAAGTCCCGTCGAACTCATGGCCTTCCTTCCTTCCGATAATCAGTTCAACGAGAATTTCTCCGTGTTCCATCTTTCCCGGATCGATTCTCGCGCTCACCTGCAATGGCTGATCCACGTACACGGTATCTCCCTGAATGCCCTCGATACTGATATCCAAAAGCCTGAGTGAAGAAAAGCGCATGGGTATCTTGCGCTTCCAGTCGGCAAGCTCCCGGGCCAGTTTGTGGGATTCCGTATAGAGATCATGTTCCCTGTGTGCTGTCGGCAGGTACATTTCATGGTAATACTGGAGGAGCATCCTCTCCGTGTTGAACTGGGGTATAATTGTCTGCATGGAACGCTTGATCATACCGATCCATTTTTCCGGCAGACCCGACACTTCTCTGTCATAGAAGGTCGGTATTACCGTATTCTCCAGGAGCGAGTATAAAGACTGGCGATCTTCTTCATCACTACCCGTGCTCTCTTCAACATATCCCCTCACAACCGGTCCAATGGTCCATCCGTTTGTCCCGTCATACCCCTCGCACCACCAGCCGTCGGAAATACTTACATTGAGAATTCCGTTCGCCACGACTTTTTCACCGCTCGTACCACTCGCTTCATAGGGCCTTCTGGGAGTGTTCAGCCACACATCCACACCCTGCAACAGATGACGAGCGACATGTATGTCGTAATCCTCGATGAAAAATATCTTGCCCCTGAACCGTTCATCCACGCAGACGTCAAAAACCTTCTTAATGAGGGATTTCCCCATCCCGTCGTTCGGATGGGCCTTCCCCGCAAAAATAATATATACAGGACGCATCGGATGATTCACCATCCTGTCCAGTCGATCAAGGTCAGTGAGGAGTAAATCGGCGCGCTTGTATGGCGCGAACCGCCGCGCGAATCCGATAATCATTGCTGCCGGATTTATCTTTGAAAAAAACTGTTCCCGCCACGTTTTAGAGTAGCCATATTTCATCCAGTTTTTGGAGAGGTGTTCCCGGAGAAAGTTTATCGTTTTCTGTTTGAGCTCATACCGCGTATCCCACAGTATCGAATCGGGGATATCCTGAACCCTCTCCCAGACCTCATAATCCGTCATGTTATCTTCCCACTCACTCCCCAGATACGTGTCAAAGACCGTTTTCATCCTCGGCGCAATATAGGACATGATATGAGCACCGTTGGTAATGTGACGTATCGGTATGTCGGCAGTGTTAAATCCTTTCCATACATCTCGCCACAACCGGCGGGAAATATCCTCATGCACCCGGCTCACGGCATTGCTCATATGCGAACATTTCAGTGCCAGGATATTCATGAAGAACGGTTTATCCTCACCACTCTCTTTCCTCCCCAGATCCCAGAACTGAGACCAGGACATACCCGTTCTTTTGACAAATCCGGCGAAGTAATGTTCCATGAGGTCGCTGGGAAATCTCTCATTTCCCGCTTCCACAGGGGTATGTGTGGTGAAGACGGTACTCCCCCGGACCACTTCGATTGCCTCATCGAGAGAGAGACCTTCCTCCGTCAGAAGATCTGTGATCCTCTCAAAAATAAGAAATGCCGAGTGTCCCTCATTGATATGGTAAACGCGAGGTTTAATACCAAGTTTCTTCAATAATTTGACGCCACCCATACCCAGGAGAATCTCCTGTTCAATTCTCACTCTCTGATCTTCGGGATAGAGACGGTCCGTAATTTTCCTGTCCTGGACGGTATTTCTGGGAACGTCGGTATTGAGGAGATACAGAGAGACATGCCCCACCTTGATTTCCCATATGCTGGCAAAGAGTGTTCTTCCGGGCAACTCAAGGGATATCTGCACCTCGTTGCCCACATCATCCCGGACAATCTCCACCGGCATCACGGAGAAATCGTTTTCCCGGTATTCCGCGATCTGCACACCGCTTTTATCAATGACCTGCTTGAAAAATCCGAATTTGTAAAGTAACCCTATGCCGACCATAGGGATATTAAGGTCACTGGCGGTTTTCAGATGATCACCTGAGAGAGTGCCCAACCCGCCTGAATACAGGGGGAGACACTCGTGGAGACCATACTCGGTCGAAAAATAGGCAACGGGAGACGACCATTTCAATGCCGAGGAGATCTGAACTCTCTTACCGGGAGATCTTTCGCTCATATATTCGTCGAATTGCTGTATAAACTGAACGTACATACCCATATAACCGGGGTTTTCCGAGGCTTCCGCCAGTTTTTCCGAAGAGACCGTCTCCAGCATTTTGACCGGATTATTCCCCATATCCGGCCATATCTTGGGATCGAGTGCGATAAACAGGCTCCGGGCTTTCGGGTGCCATGTCCACCATAAATTGTACGCCAGTTCTCTCAGGCGGTTGATTTTCTCCGGGAGATTCGCCACGGCGGTGAAGGCGCGGAAATGGGGCTGAGCCGATGCGGTACCCGCAAAGACATATTTCCTTTCCGCCCTGTAATCGACTGAAACAAGCGCTTGAACACGGGTTCTGGCAACGGCCAGTGCTCTTTCGTACGCTTTCAGATAATGCTTGAAAAAATCCTTCCAGTTTGCCTGACGGGCCACCCGCCTTGCAGAAGCCCTCCTCTCCTGAATATCCTGGGCACTCCAGGCAAGAAACTGTTTGAAGATGTCATGTAAATGTTCCTCAATTGTACCGATATCTTTTCCCTTCCTCTGCAAAAGGATAATCCCCCCGGTTTTGCTCACCATCTCCTGAACCCAGAGACCGAAGCCTGCCTGGTCGGTTGTTATGGTGGGCACCGCATAGGCGGCACTTTCAAGGGGAGTATATCCCCACGGCTCGTAATATGAGGGAAAGACACCCAGGTCGCACCCGGAAAGCGCTTCGTAATAGGTCATGTTGAGAAAACCGTCGTGTCCATTCAGGTATGCCGGGAGAAATATGACGTGAACCCTGTTTTGCTGCGTATTCATAAGTCGCAATCTGCTGCACGTCTGCAAAATGGGATCGGCCGCTTCATTGTGGAGTCTGTGAGTTGCAATAGGGGGATTCCCCGGTTCCGGCCCTGAATAATCGCTCTGGAGGTAAGGAATCAAATCGGTGTGTCCCGCAAGGATGAAGAGATACGCAACGATGACCTCTCCTTCCTTCATATCCTTCTCCAGACGGCTGAGAGCATTCAAAAATACACCAATACCCTTATTGTGGAACTCATAGCGACCTGAAATTATTAAAAGTTTTGTGTCTGCCGGGAGGTCTTTCCTCAAGAACCGTGATGCCGCGCGAAGGAGTTTCTCTCTCGATTTCAATGCGTGTTCTTTATCCTTCGCCAGATCGGGAATATGGTCCACATCGAGTCCATTCGGTGTTACGACATCCGGATATCTGCCCAGGAAATTTTTCGCTTCAGATGCGGTGACTTCGCTCACGGTCGTGAAACAGTCCGCTTCTCTCGCCGATGCCACTTCCATTGAATATTTCGCCTTGATATTGTGGGCACCTGCTTCCACCTGGGGTGAAATATGCTCCATGTCCGTATAAACATCCACTCCCGACCCGGCGAGGGTTCTCCCCAGAATTGTGGCATGCGTGGTAAACACGGTACCGATTTCCGGAACCCTCTTCTTTAAGAAGAGGAGGCCCGCTCCGCACATCCACTCATGGAACTGGGCGACGGCTGATTCACCATCCGGCCTGATAAGAATGTTGTAAATTGTCTCAATGACCTCACCACAGGCATAGCTGAACATGACCGGTTCGACATAGTCCCAGCCACCCGCTATGGAATCAACGCCATAATCCTCCCATATCCGGAACAGTAACTGGTCCTTGTCATACTTTTTCCCGAAACTTACAAGGATGACCTTGGGCTCACCCGGAATCTTCCACCTGCCGAACCGGCAGGGAATGTCTTTAATGGCGGTGGCCTCTCTGATCTTTATCCAGCACTCCTCGTCGGTTTCTTCAAAATCAGGGTTCGTTTTAAGATCCGGTCCCAGGAGAAAATAGCGTTCTCCATAAATCCGCATTGCCTCTCTGAGTTTACTCGTTACCACGGTGTATATGCCACCGACCTTGTTGCAGATCTCCCAGCTCACCTCAAAGAGGTATCCTTTACGATGTTCTTTCATGCACTACGTTCCTTTTTCTCCATAAATCCCGAAAAATCGTCCAAAATATTCATATAGTTGATATACGCATCGTAGGGAGATGCATAGGGATTGAAATGGCCATGCACGTCCCCATCGGCAAACCATTTGGTACACATGTAGTAGAAATGATCGGACGTCTGCAGCATACGCCAGACTCGAAGGAGTTCCTCGCTTTTGCGACGCCGGACTTTTGACTCCAGACCGTACAGGGTGTGCATCGCATCTTTCTGCAGCGCATTTCCCAGCCACGCACTCAGATCTCTTTCCACATCCGCCCACGACACAAAATGCGGCACGTCCAACCGGGCAACGGGCTCGTACTCCCCGGCCACCTCGGCTGGTGTCTGAAACCGGAAATTGGGATGTTTCATTATCTCACCGGGGAGAGATCGAAGGAAATCAAAAACTCCCGCATCCCCCCTGAGGTGCTCGCCGAAGGTTTCATAATCCATGAAAAGATTGATTACATCTCCCGTTTTGCCGGCAGCATGTACCCAGCGGGCATACTTATCGGCCGTAAGCGGATACTCCGACCACTTCCTGTCAGAAAAACGAAAGGAGATATCATCCGACAAACGGTAATTTCTTAAAAGCAGTTTCAACTTGTGACACCCCGCTGGCCGGTACACATAGTTGGGAGAGCGCCATCCCAATACTCTCTCCGTTCCCTCCGCCAGAACAGCCGCATAGCCCATTTTCTCCACCATCCTGGCGAGATCGTTGTTGTAGATAAGTTCCGTATGCCAGAACGTCTTCGGATTTTGGCCGAAGAGCGTCTTGACCTTATTCCGATGAGAAATCACCTGTTCTTTAAATTCCCGTGAGGAAAACAGGAATGCAAGCGAATGGTAGTACGTTTCATTAATGAATTCCACGCACCCCGTATCCGCAAGCCGCTGAAAACTCTCAATGGCGTCCCGGCGATATTTCTCAAACTGTTCGAGGATGGTACCCGTGATTGAAAAGGCAACACGGAAATCTCCGCGATATTTTTTTATTAAATTGAGAATGATTCTGTTGACCGGCAGATAACACCTTTCCGTCACCCTCTGCAGCGTCTCGCGATTCTGCTCCCTGTGTTCGTACTCATGATCGCTATGGATGTCAAAAAAGGTATAATGTCTTAATCGGAGGGGCTGATGAATTTGAAAATAGAAACAAACGCTTGGCATTTACACACCTGCAAGACGGTACACTTTCGCGATCTGCTGTGCTGCAGTCTCCCAGTGGATATTCTTCAGTTCCTCCCGCGACCTCTCAACCATTTCCTCGACAAGATCAGGATATTTCAACACGGCAATCATCTTGTTCGCCATTTCCTTCACATCCCAGAAATCAACCTTGAGCGCGTGACGGAGAATCTCGGACACGCCCGATTGCCTGGAAATAATCACGGGTACATCATAAAGCATCGCTTCAAGAGGAGAAATGCCAAACGGCTCGGAGACGCTGGGCATCACATACAGATCGCTCATTGTGAACACCCGCTCGACTTCCGAGCCCTGCAAGAAACCCGTGAAGTGGAAATTTTTGCCGATCCCGAGTTCAGCCACCCGTTCAACCATGCGGGGCATCATATCCCCGGCTCCCGCCATGACAAATGTCACCTCGGGAAGCTCGTTCAATACCAGGGAAGCCGCTTCCACAAAGTAATCGGGACCCTTCTGAAAAGTAATTCTCCCCAGGAAGAGGACTATCTTCCTGTCCGGTTCTTTCTCAATGTGGTAGGACCTACCCGCCTCAGTACGGGAAACAGCATTATGAACGACGGATATCTTATCAGGGGATATGCCGTATCTTGTCGTGATAATGTTCTTCGTATAGTGACTTACGGCGATAATATGATCCGCTGACTCCATCCCGTAGCGTTCGATGTCGTATATGTTCCTGTTTATGTGTTCACCGCTCCTGTCGAACTCAAGGGAATGGACATGGAGAACGAAGGGCTTCCCGCTCACTTTTTTTGCATTCATCGCAGCAAAGACGGTCATCCAATCATGAGCATGTATCACATCGAACGTGTGGCTCTTTCCAATAACGCACGCCACCTTCGAGTACCTGAGTACTTCGGAAATCAGATCAGGTCCGTATTTTTCTGAAATATCCAGAAACACATATCCCTTTTTTCCCCTGTCATACCTCCTGCGGACGGGAAGATGGTAATACTGTTTACGAAGGAGTGATGCGTATTGACCCTGCGTCATATAGGGCCTGAGAAGGGAGTCGACATGCCTGACATCAATGCGTTTCAAGATCCCTTCGTAAAAAAGTTGTTTCGGAACGGGCACCTTTGAAGCGGACACCAACTCCACGTGAGACGGCTCATCCCCGGCATTCATTCTTGGAATGACAAAGATTACGCCATGCCCAAGACCTGAAAGTGCCTTTGTGATACCGAAACATGCGGTCCCGAGGCCACCGCTCATATGGGGTGGAAATTCCCATCCGAACATGAGAATTCTCAAGTACTTACGGCCTCCTCACCATCATCCTGAGAGGGCAATCCCTCAGACTCCCCCGGAAACTGTGTCGGGAAACAATTACAGAATGATCACAGGGACATTCTTAATGCCGGATCTCTATCTGATCAATTAACAATTGTGGTGATATTTCATTTTATTATTTACACAATAAAATGAGAATGTAAACCCAAAAACCTCTTTGAATGCGTTCGTCATTGTCACTACTTTGTTTGTGCCCCGTTCATCACCACCCGCCGGGAATGTCACTGATCAGAAAGTACATCCTTATCAACCCGGCGACGCTCCAGGCCTGAGAAATACACCCCTCCGGACGATGGGGAGGATCGCCATCAAAAATTTCAGATATGCAACCCACGCCGGCCTCAGTCAGGTGATGACGGATGAACGAGCGTATATACGCCTGAAGGAACATCTTCGCGGCTTCCCTGTCCTCCGCAACCCTCAAATATGCATCAGAAAAATGCGCCAGTAAACACGGCCATACCGTACCCTGATGGTATGCCATATCTCGTGACAACATGTCTCCCTCATAACAACCCCTGTATTCTTTGTCTTCCGGAGACAGGGTTCTCAATCCGACGGGGGTAAGCAAGTGTTTCATCACCGACCGGACCACCCCTTTCCATTGATAGGATTCCAGCGGTGAGTAGGGGAGTGAAACGGCGAAAATCTGGTTCGGGCGGATGGAGACATCCAGTTTCCCATCGCAGAAGACATCCCCGAGATATGCCTCTTTCTCGATCCAGAACGTGTCTACAAACGATTTCTTCATTGTATGAATCAGGTCGTGAAAAAAGTACTCCGGATC
>Ga0233423_10000369_pt1 | contig 24682 bp, 21 predicted proteins | sample Watercolumn_Mata_FD_180713 | JGI IMG/M metagenome (GOLD analysis project Ga0233423, IMG submission 180713) | Freshwater microbial communities from Lake Matano, South Sulawesi, Indonesia - Watercolumn_Matano_2014_112_MG | ecosystem: Environmental > Aquatic > Freshwater > Lake | place: Indonesia...
CGGAACGGTGATCGTGACGGGAGACTTCAAATTCGACCACTCGCCGGTCGGGGATGCGCCGGCCGACATTGCCAAGATTGCGAGAATCGGCTCTGAAGGAGTTTTGGCGCTTATGAGTGATTCAACCGACAGCCAGACTCCGGGATATTCGCTTTCCGAATCAACCATCAGAAAAAACTTGGATGAAGTTTTTGAGCATACCGAAGGGCGCATAATCGCGGCCACTTTCGCGGCTTTGATTTCGCGTATTCAGCAGCTCATTGAACTTTCCGAAAAACACAACCGGAAAGTGGCCATTGACGGCTACTCGATGCGGACAAACGTGGAGATTGCGCGCGCGCTGGGATATCTTGCCGTCAAAAAACAAACTCTCATTCCGATCAATGAAGTGAACGATTATCCGGACAGCAAGGTGACAATCATCTGCACGGGGGCGCAGGGGGAACAGAAAGCCGTTCTTATGCGGATCGTGAACGGCGAGCATCGCTTCATCAAAATCCACAAGAACGACACGATTATTTTCTCGTCTTCGGTTGTCCCCGGAAACGAACGAACTGTTCAAGGCCTCAAAGACGGGCTTTATCGAAAAGGAGCCAAAGTGGTTCATTCCGAGATGCTGGATGTTCACGCCGGAGGTCACGCTCGCCAAGAAGACCTCAAAATGATGATAAATCTTTTGCGGCCCAAATATCTGATCCCGGTCCACGGACATTACTACATGCGTCGCCTTCATGGAGAACTGGCCGAGCAGGTGGGAATGAAACCGGAGAACGTGCTTATTGGAAGCAATGGGCAAGTGATTGAGTTTGACTATCGCGGAAACGGAAAACTGACCGAAGAAAAGGCGCCCTCGAGTTACGTCATGGTTGACGGACTGGGAGTGGGTGACATCGGACAGGTGGTTCTTCGCGACCGGCAAGTTTTGGCGCGCGACGGAATGTTCACTATCGTGACGATTATTGACTCCAAAACCAAGCGGGTCATCGGCGAGCCGCAAGTTACTTCGCGAGGCTTCATTTATGTCAAAGAAAATTTTGATCTGGTGAACGCGACCAAGCGAAAAGTAAAAGAAGTGGTTCATCACGCTACTTCAAAGGACACCAACGTCAACTGGAGCTATGTCAAAGACGAAATTCGCGACGTGGTCGGCCAATTCCTCTACACCAAAACCCAGCGCCGCCCGATGGTCCTTCCGGTGGTGATTGAGGTGTGAAAAAAGCCTTCCATTTTTGGCGGATTTGTGCTAAAATGAGGATATGAAACTGCCCCGGTTTCTCAAAAAATACTTCTGGGACGTTGAATTTCCGAGGCTGGACTCCAAAAAAGATTCGAGCTATATCACGGCGCGAATTCTTGAATACGGTGATGTCAAAGCCATCCGGTGGCTTTTCCGCGCTCTCCCGAAAGGAAAAATAAAGGAGGTTGTCAGGAAATCGCGGCAGTTTTCCCCGAAATCAATCAATTTCTGGAGCTTGTTTTTCAACATAAAGCCAAACCAGATCGAATGTTTGAGACGATCTTATCAAAAAACGCAAAAGAGTCACTGGCCGCACTAGGGAAAAGCGGTCTTTTGAAATCAGCTTATCTTGCCGGCGGCACGGCTCTGGCGCTCCAAATAGGGCATCGGCATTCCTATGATTTTGATTTTTTCGCGGCAAAAGAATTTAACGAGCGTATTTTTTTGCAAAAAATAACCAAAATCATACCTGATTTCCGGCTGGAAAGAAAAGATTGGCGAACCGTCCTGGGATACATTGGAAATGCTCGCTTCAGTTATTTTTTTTATCAATATCCTCTTCTTTTCAAAACCAAAAAAATTTTGGGGGTTAATTTGGCTGATCCGCGCGATATCGCGGCGATGAAAGTCGCCGCTCTTTCCGACCGGGGAACAAAAAGAGATTTTGTCGATCTCTTTTTTATTTTCTCTGAGGAAGAAATTTTGACTTTGGCGGACGCGCTTGAGATTTATGACCGGAAATTCCGGACTCTCCGCCAGAATAAAATTCATCTCATCAAAAGCCTTTCCTATTTTGCGGATGCCGATCAGGAAAAGATGCCAAGAATGCTGAAATCCGTCAGCTGGAAAAAAGTAAAAGAGTATTTTATATCGGAGCAGAAAAAAATGGCAAAGGAATTACTTGAGCGCTAAAGGGAATATTTTCAGCGCCGCCCGATGGTCCTGCCGGTGGTGATTGAGGTATAGTTCGCGAAACTCGAAACTTGTAACGCGAAACGCGATTTGATTGAGTAAGGCCCCGTATCTAGCGGGGCTTTACATTTTCTTTTAACTGCTATACAATAAGCACTTAGTTATTTTCTTTGAGTATAAGAATGAGAAAAACTCACCTTGTCATCAAAGGCGCGCGGGTGAACAATTTAAAGAATATTTCGGTAAAAATCCCGCGCGATAAGATTGTCGTCATCACCGGACTTTCGGGGTCTGGGAAATCGTCGCTGGCTTTTGACACTATCTTCGCCGAGGGGCACCGGAGATATGTCGAAAATTTGTCGGCCTACGCGCGGCAGTTCTTGAATGTGATGGCAAAGCCGGACGTGGACAAAATCGAGAATCTCTCGCCGGTAATTGCTATCAATCAAACGAATGTCAACCGCTCGCCGCGCTCGACCGTCGGGACAATTACGGAGATTTATGATTATCTTCGTATTTTATTTGCCCGGATTGGGCGTCCCCATTGCCCCGAATGCCGGAAAATTCTTGCCCGAAAGACAGCTGGCGAAGTGGCGGAGGAAATTGTCAATTTTTGCAAAAACAAGGGAGAGCAGATTGCGGTTTTGGCGCCGATTCAAATCAAAAAAGAAAACTTCAAAAACAAATTGTCCGAGATCAGGCAGTCCGGATACGCGAGGTTGCGCGTAAACAAGAAGATTGTAACAGCCGATCAAATCCACCTCGCCAGCGACGGAAATATCGAAAGTCTGGAAATTGTTGTGGACCGGATAACAATAAAAAATAATTTTCAGGATAAAGAAAGACTTATTGATTCCATTGAGACGGCTATGAAACTGGGCCAGGGAGAGGTGATTGTGGCCGCGGTCGAAAAGAGTGGTTTTGAAAAACGCTACAATCGTTATCTGGTTTGCGCTGACTGCGGCGTCACGATTTCGGAAATCACACCGCGCCATTTTTCATTCAACAGCCCGGAAGGAGCCTGTCCCTCCTGCTTGGGGCTGGGGACGAAGCTTGAAGTGGATGTCGGGCAAGTTATTCCCAACAAAAACCTTTCCCTCCGCGAGGGAGCAGTGAAACCCTGGAGCGGAATGGGGTTGCGCGGAGGAAATCACAACGGGAATTTCAAGTCTCTTGAAGCGCTAGCGGAAAAATACAGTTTTTCTTTGGATGAGCCGGTAAGAAATTTTGGAAAATCGGCTCTCACGGCGGTCCTTTTTGGCGATCCGCAGCTTGGCGTTGAGGGCGTGGCATCCAGTCTCGAGAAAAAATACCGCGAAGCCGGATCTGATTTCGTGCGGGGAGAAATCGAAAAATATATGATCGTGAAAACCTGCCCGGTTTGCTCCGGAAAGCGCCTGAAACCGGAGGCGCTGGCCGTCCAAATCGGCGGGAAATCCATTCATGACATTTGCGAGATCAGCCTTGATGATTTCAATTCTCAAATCAAGAAAATTGTCAAAGGTGCGAGGCTGTCCCCGGCGGAAGAGAATCTGTTCGGCGAAATTTACAAAGAGACGGGGAAAATTATCGACCACCTTTGCGAAACGGGACTGGGCTATCTCACTCTTTGGCGGTCTTCCAGCTCCCTTTCCGGCGGGGAAGCGCAAAGAGTGAGACTGGCCACCCAAATCGGCTCGGGTCTCACCGGAATTCTCTATATCCTCGACGAGCCGACCGTCGGGCTTCACGAACGCGACACGGAAAAACTGGTCAGCGCTTTTCGGGAACTCAAACAGGAAGGCTCAAGCGTCATTGTTGTTGAGCACGACGGGAAAATTATCCGCACGGCCGACTGGGTGATTGATATGGGACCGGGGGCGGGAGACGCCGGAGGAGAAATAATTTTCGAGGGGTTAGCCAAGAAACTTCTGGCTTCCAAAACGGCGACCGGTGAATTTTTGCAGGGCAGGAAAAAAGTTTTTGAAAAAAAAGATTATCACAAAGGTAGCGGGAAGAAAATCGAAATAATCGGCGCGCGGGAGAATAATCTCAAAAATATCAATTTTTCGATTCCGCTTGGAAAATTCGTAGCTTGCGCCGGTGTTTCGGGATCGGGGAAAAGCACCTTGGTTGAAAACATTCTTTCCCGGGCTTTGAGAGAACATTTTTGGAAGACAAAGGACATTCCCGGCGCGCACAAAAAAATCAGAGGCTTCGAGCATATCTCGAAGGTGGTGAGCATCGACCAGTCGCCGATTGGGCGCACGCCCCGGTCCAACGCGGCCACTTATACTGGCGTATTTTCTCTGGTTCGGGACATTTTTTCTGCGACTGACGAAGCTAAAAAGCGGGGCTTTTCTCCTTCGCGCTTCAGCTTCAATATGAAGGGCGGCCGCTGCGAGGTCTGCCAGGGCGAGGGCCAGAAAAAAATCGAAATGCATCTTTTGCCGGATTTTTGGGCGCCCTGCGAAACCTGTCAGGGAACGCGTTTCAATGCCAAGACTCTCGAAGTCGAATATCAGGGCGCCAACGTGGCTCAAGTTCTCGATATGAGCGTGGATTACGCCCTTCAGTTTTTTCACCGGTTTCCGCTGATTATGGAAAAACTCAAGACTTTGAGCAATGTGGGACTGGGATATCTCAAATTGGGCCAGTCGGCGATGAATCTTTCCGGAGGAGAGGCCCAAAGGATAAAACTGGCGACCGAACTTTCCCGCCGGACGAATGGCAGAGCTCTCTATATCCTCGACGAGCCGACCATCGGGCTTCATTTCGAAGATATTTCGCGCTTGCTTGCCATTTTGGATGAGCTGGTCAAAAAAGGAAACACGGTTTTGGTGGTTGAACACAATCTCGACGTCATCCGTGCGGCCGACTGGGTGATTGAGCTGGGGCCGGAAGGCGGAGAAAAAGGCGGTTATATCGTGTTTCAAGGAACGCCGGGGGAACTTCGCAAAGCTAAAACATGGACTGCGAAATATATGAAGAATTAGACTTTTCTTGCTTATACGCGTAAATAATTTCTAATTTCTAATTTCTAATTTCTAATAAAAATCCCAAATCTAAATGTCAAAATTTGAAATTGGGCATTAGGCATTGGTCATTTATTAGGAATTAGGAATTAGGAATTAGGAATTTGAAATGAGTCGTGGATTCTACAATTATAAAAAATATATTACAGACGACTATTTATTACGATATTCTCGATTTTCCCCTCACTTCTTTCGAAATCTGGAAATACTTGCTTGCGGAAAGTGGTTGTATATTGGGTGATGTTGTCGAAGCGCTGGAAAACAACGAACTGAAAAATCATATCGAAGAGTTTCGAGGATTCTATTTCCTGAAAGGACGGCGCGATTTGGTCGGGCAGAGAATCCAAAATGATAAAAACTCAATTGCCAAATTCAAAACTGCCGAGCGGGTGGCGTGGTGGCTAAGATTTCTCCCATTTGTCCGGATGGTAGCTGTCACCTGGACGCTGGCCATGAAAAACTGCGAGAAGGACAGCGACATTGATTTTCTGGTAGTTTTAGAGCGAGGAAAAATTTGGACGGGGAGGCTTCTGGTTACGTTATGTGTGCATCTCTTGGGCAGGCGGCGCTACGACAAAAAAATCAAGAACCGGATTTGCCTCAATTATTTCATCACTACCGGGAGTCTTGAAATCAAGAAAAAAGATCTTTTTGCGGCGAATGAGTATTCATTTATATATCCTCTTTTTGACAGTAAAGTTGTCATTCCGAGCGAAGCGCTAGCGAAGTCGAGGAATCTGGGTGAAGTAAGGTTGCATGAAGATCCCTCGACTGTGCTCGGGATGACAAAAAACTCCGTTTTTTGTCAATTCGGCAAGGCAAACATCGGCTGGATAGAAAAATATAAGCCTAATTTTGAGTATGGAGATTTGAAACCAGCCAAATATTCCGTAGAGATTAAATCTCTACAACAAGGGACGCAAAGATTTTTTGAGGGCTTGATAAATCTTTTTTGGGGTGATAGAATAGAACTCTGGCTGAAAAGGAAACAAATAAAGCGGATTAAAAATAATCCGCTGACGTATAAAAAAGGAGGATACGTGGAATATACCGACGAAAATTTGATATTCCTCCCCGAACCGCAAGGCGGGCGGATTGAGGAGGAGTGGCAAAGGAAACTGGAGGTTTTGAAAGTATAAACCACGAGTGAGCCAAGCCCGACTTAGCTCAATGAGGAGGCGACTATGACCAAAAAAAGTTCTTGAAGGACATGAAATGGAGAGGTTGTGCCGTCAGAAAGAAAGCGAACTAATTGTCGCGCTCAATCTTCACAATCTGCATTCGCTGGAGATGATGCAATCCCTGAATAACATTTTGTCTGATCCTTGGGGATTAACTGGGGAAAAGGCGAGACTTGTCAGGGAGATTAATTCCTTGCGGGCGCATATGGCTGGTTAGTTTCACGGGGGCTGTCGGCGGTTCAAAAATCGCGGGTCCCCTTCCAACTCTTGACAGCAATTTGAAATTTTCTATAATATTCATTGCGATTGGCAGTCGGGCACTGCGAGTGCCAAAGCGGAAATTTTAAATTCTAAATTTAAAATTTTAAATCAAATCCAAATGATTAAATGGCCCAATTTTAAAACATTTAAAATTTAGTCATTTGAAATTGATTTGAAATTTGGAATTAATAATTTAAAATTTTCAACCTATGTCCAAGCAAATACGTTTCGACGAGGACGCGCGGAGACGGATCAAAAAGGGGATTGACAAAGTGGCCGACGCGGTGAAAGTAACCTTGGGTCCCAAGGGCCGCAATGTGGTCCTCGACCGCGGATTCGGCACGCCGGTCATCACCAACGACGGCGTGACGATTGTGAAAGAAATTGAGCTCGAAGACAAATTCGAAAACATCGGCGCCGAATTTGTGAAAGAAGTGGCCAACAAAACCAACGATGCGGCTGGAGACGGAACCACGACTGCTACCATTCTCACTCAATCCATCGTGGAATCAGGCGCGAAGTTTATCTCCAAAGGAATCAATGTCATTGAGCTCAAGAATGCTCTACTCAAACTATCCAACCGTGTTTCGAAGGATTTGAAAAATTCGGCGAAGGATGTGAGTGGCGATGCAATCGAGCAAGTGGCGACTATTTCCGCTCAAGACGCGGAAGTCGGAAAAATGATTGCCAAAGTGATCGCAAAAGTCGGAAAAGACGGCGTGATTACTGTTGAAGAATCGCAAACTTTCGGGCTCCAGGATGAGGTGGTCGAGGGAATGCGCTTCGACAAGGGATACATTTCTCCCTACATGATCACCAACGCTGAGAATATGGAAGCCGAGCTCAAAGACCCGCATATCTTGATCACCGACAAAAAAATCTCGGCCATCAATGAAATTTTGCCGCTTCTTGAAAAGCTGGCCCAGACCGGAAAAAAAGAAATAGTCATCATTGCTGAAGAAGTGGAAGGCGAAGCCCTCGCAACTATTGTGGTCAATAAACTGCGGGGAATCTTGAATGTCCTCGCGGTGAAAGCGCCGGGATTCGGTGATAACCGGAAAGCGATGCTCGATGATATCGCGATCTTGACCGGCGGACAGGTTATTTCCGAGGAGCGGGGAATGAAATTGGAAAACGTGAACCTCGAAGATTTGGGACGAGCGGGAAAAGTGATTTCCACCAAAGACGACACGACCATCGTGAGCGGGAAAGGAAAGAAAAAAGACATTGACGCGCGGGTCGCTCAACTCAAAACCCAAATTGAAAAAGCAACTTCCGATTTTGATAAGGAAAAACTGCAGGAGCGTCTCGGGAAACTCTCCGGCGGCGTGGCCGTCATCAAAGTGGGCGCGGCGACCGAAGTCGAACAGAAAGAAAAACAGCATCGGGTGGAAGACGCAGTGGAAGCCACCAAAGCGGCGCTCGAACAGGGAATTGTCGCCGGCGGCGGAATCGCCCTTCTCAATGAGTCGGTAAAACTGGCGAACGACCTTAATAAAAATCTTTCTCATGAAGATCGGATAGCCGTTCAGATCTTGATTGATGCTCTCTCCGCGCCAGTTAAGCAGATTGTTCTCAACGCCGGTCAGTCACCCGAAGTAATTGTTTCTCATGTTCAGGATTTGCAGGAAACATTTCTTAAAAGAACTACTAAGGGGAAGAAAGTCAATATTGAAACTGGGTCGGAAGTCGAGATGGAATATCATATCAACGAGATTAATCCCAAGGCAAACTGGACAATGGGATATGACGCTGATAAAAATAGTTACGCTGATATGTTCAAAGCCGGCATCATTGATCCTGCCAAAGTTGTCATCAGCGCGCTTTCCAATGCTGTTTCCGCCGCCGCGATGCTTCTCACCACCGAAGCCGTTGTCACCGACGTTCCGGAAAAGAAAGAAAAAGGAATGCCGAATATGGGCGGTGGTATGCCAGGAATGGAAATGTAAGAGTAAATTCGGTAACGTTTTTTGCCTTTGGGTCTTGCCAAGCTTGGGGAAATATGCTTAAATTTGCAGAGGCTATGAAATCATAGTCATTTTTAAGAAAAAGGGGGGTTATTATGGGCCAGCTAGTGGATGATCGAGTGCCCTCGATGGGGAAAGTATTAGCCGGTAAAATACTAACCAACGCCTTTATTAGAAAACCGGGCAAGGGACAAGTTTACCTTGTAACGGCGAAAGGGGAAGTAAGGCATTGTTTCCCGATGAATGAAGACTTTTCTATTCTGCTAACCGGCGGAGAAGTCTTGTTGCCGGGAGATGTCGTTGAACTCATTCATCCTTATGACCTCGGCATTACCGAGGTAGAGTGGGCCTAAACATGGAAGCTCCCGAAACCTAGATGCCCGTCACGTTCACGTGGCGGGCGTATTTTTTTTCCGGGGAGTCTGGTAGAATATGTTTATGAAAAAAACGGCTCTTATTTCCGTCTATTATAAAGAAGGTGTCGAAAAATTTGCCAAGAATTTAGTTGATCTCGGCTGGAAGATTTTGGCGTCGGGGGGAACGGCGAAATATCTTGCGGAACATGGGATAAAAGTGAAAGATGTGGCAGAAGTTGTGGGCGGAAAAGCCATTCTCGGCCATAGGGTCGTGACTTTGTCGCGCGAAATCCACGCCGGGCTTTTGGCGAGGAGGGGAAATAAGGGAGATTTGGGGGAATTAGGGAAGTTGGGAATTCCTTTTATTGACCTGGTTTGCGTGGATTTGTATCCGCTGGAAGTTGCCATTGCAAAACCCGATGCGAATTATGAGGCTGTTATCGAAGCGACCGACATTGGCGGGCCGACTCTTCTTCGCTCGGCCGCTAAGGGCAGGCGGATTGTGATTTGCGATCCAAGGGATAGAAAGAACGTAATTAAGAAACTAAAAACCAACGGCGATCTGAATGAAAAAGAAAGAAGAAAACTGGCGGCGAAAGCAGAATACATTGTGGCGAGATATTGTCTTGAGTCGGCGAAATTTCATTCAGAAGAAAAGTATGACGGAATGATTGGAAAGCAAGTTTCGGAGACTTTGTATGGCGAGAATGCCTGGCAGGTGCCGGGAAGATTATATTCAGACCTCACCCCAACCCTCTCCTTATCAAAGAGAGGGGGCGATCCATTGGCGCTGGATAAATTTCAAGTTCTCACTGAAATGGCGCCGAGTTACAATAACTTTTGCGACATCGACCGCCTTCTTCAGACTTTGGCCCATATCGCAGCGGCATTCGAGGTAAACAAAATTCCGGCCAAGTATTTCGGCGTGGCGGTGAAACACGGCAATTGCTGTGGAGCGGCTTATGGCGATGAAAAGATTGAAGTTGTGAAAAAAGTTGTCGAAGGTGACCCGCGGGCCATTTTCGGGGGACTGGCGATGTTCAATTTTGACTTTGATGAAGCTGAGGTAGAGACGCTTTTTACTCATCTCATAGAAAAGGGAAAACGCCGCTTGCTGGACGGAATCGTTGTTCCCGGTTTCTCCGAAAAAGCCCTGAAGTTGTTTCGGCGCAAAAAAGACAAGTGCCGGTTTATTGTCAATCCGGCGCTGGCTAGTCTTAATGGGAATAGTCTGGATAACGCTAAAAGGTTTCGCTATGTGCGGGGCGGATTCCTAGCTCAACCGAATTATATTTTCGTCCTGGATTTCAACCATCCGAAAGTGGAAGTTTTGGGAAATAGGGGAAATAAGGGAGATTGGGGGGACTTACTTTTGGCCTGGGCGATTTGCGCCACTTCCAACTCAAACACAATAACTCTCGTGAAAGACAGCAAGTTGATTGGAAACGGCGTCGGCCAGCAGGATCGAGTGGGATGCTGCGAGCTGGCTTTGAAACGAGCCAAGGATGCCGGCCACAACACGAAAGGCGCCGTAGCGGCCGGCGACAGCTTTTTCCCGTTTGCCGACGGCCCCGAAGTATTGATTAAGGCCGGCGTGAAAACAATTTTTTCCACTTCCGGATCCGTGAGCGACAAAAAAATTCAAAAACTTTGCCGGGAAAACAATATCACGCTTGTTCAGCTTCCCGACAAACTCGCCAGAGGATTTTTCGGACATTAAAAAAACAGCCTTTCTAAGGGACATTTCCCGGCTAGGGGAATTTTTTGTTTTGTGGTATAATTACGGCGGGTTACGTATAAAACAAAACCTAATGTTTTGGAAATTGCTTGATGATTTGAATTTCATCGCGAGGTGCAGAAAATACAACCTCGGTCTTTGGCAGTGTCCCAACTTTTTATTTCTCGTAATGTCCATCGTGACAGTGATCGCGATGCTGGTCACGAATTCCATCGCCAACCGCTACAATAGTGAGGCCATCACCATTTTTGGCGTGAGCGGAGTGACGGCACTTATTATGACCGTTGGCACTTTTGTCATTCGCGGAGTGGAGAAAATCGCCGAAGCCAACATTATGAAGAGCGAGTTTATTTCCATCATCTCCCATCAGCTCTGCACGCCGCTCTCCGCGGTGAAATGGAATTTGGAAATTTTGGAAGCGGAGGGAGACGGCAAATTGAGCGAGAAACAAAAAATCTTTTTTGGAAACGTAAAAAAATCGAATGAAAAAATGCTGAAACTGGTGGGCGATCTTCTGGAGGTGATCCGCATTGATCAGGGGAAAACTATTTTTAACATAAAAGACACCGATCTGGTTCCGCTTGCCGAGGAGGTTATTGAGGATTTAGGGTATCTCACGAATTCGAAAAATGTCGAAATAATAAAAAAATTCGATGCCGATTTGCCCCCAGCGCGCGTTGACGCGAAAAAAATGAAAATCGTGATGGAAAATCTCATTTCCAACGCCGTGAAATACTCCCGCGACGGCGGAAGAGTGGAAGTGAAGCTGTACCCGCAGAAAAGAAAAATACTTTTCATTATCCAGGACTGGGGAGTGGGAATTCCCCGCTATCAGCATAGCCGGATCTTCGAAAAATTTTTCCGGAGCGACAACAAATCGAGATACAGGACCGAAGGCGTCGGGCTGGGTCTTTATCTGGTCAGAGCGATTCTTGAATATTTCAACGGCGAGATTTGGTTTGAAAGCGAGGCGGACAAAGGCTCGACGTTCTATGTGAGTCTGCCCGCGGCTTAATTTTATAAAAATAAAATTATGAACAATCTGCCAAAAAAGAAAATTCTCATCATCGAGGATGATCGCGCTCTTCAGAATGCTCTGGTCGAGATTATGGAGCAGACGGGATATGAAGTTGCTTGCGCATTTGACGGCGAGGAAGGACTTCAAAAGCTTGCCGCAGGGGAACCAGACTTGATTTTGCTTGACATAGTCCTGCCCGGAAAGGATGGCTACGAAGTTCTCGAGGCAATCAAAAAAAATGACGGGACGAAAAATATTCCGGTGCTGATACTCACTAATCTAGAGGAAATTGACAATGTGCAAAGAGCCCTGGACCTTGGAGCGACGACCTTTATGGTGAAATCCGATTTCAGCCTTAAGGATGTTGTGGAAAAGATAAAAGAAAGCTTGAAATAAAATTTTTAGGAGAAATAAATAAACGATGTACGTTGATAACGAACGTCTCAAAAGTTTTATCCTTGATGCCGGCCTTGTCGGAGAAGACGTAATGGATCAGGCTATCGAGGAAAGCGAAAAAACCGGAAAAAAACTGGGCGATCTTCTGGTGGAAAAAAAGTTGGTGGATGCCAACCAGATCCGCCAGCTCTATTCCTATATTCTCGGTATTCCTTTTGTCAACCTTGAAAAAGAGGTTATTCCCAAGGAGATTTTGCAGCTTATTCCCGAGCCGATCGCCAAAAAATATAAAATCGTCGCTTTCAAAAAAACCAATCGGGAGCTCAAAGTGGCTATGCTCAATCCGGAAGATCTGCAGACAATCGATTTCATCCGGAAAAAAACGGGTCTTCGGATTGCCCCCTGCATCACGACTGAAGCAGGGATCATAAACGCCCTCAAACAATACGAGCAAAGCCTCAAAGCTGAGTTCGGAGACATTATTGAAAAGAGCACGGCCCAGGTATTGGAAGGGGAAGATTTGGAAAAAGCGGCTCAAGATCTTCCCGTAATCCGGATTGTGGATACGCTCCTCAAGCATGCCATTTTGCAGGAAGCCAGCGACATCCACATCGAGCCTGACGAGAAGGAAGTCAGGGTTCGCTACCGGATTGACGGCTTACTTCACGATGCTATGACTCTCCCCAGAGCGGTGATTGACGGGATTGTGGCGCGCATAAAAATACTTTCCAATCTGAAGCTTGACGAACATCGCCTGCCCCAGGACGGACGCTTCAAAATCGAGCAGGACGGCCGGCGGATAGCTTTTCGCGTCTCCATCCTGCCGGTCTATTCCGGGGAAAAAGTGGTTATGCGTCTTCTTGATGAGTCCTCTAAGGGACTGACGCTTGAAGGAATGGGTCTTTGGGGTCAGCCGCTTGAGCAGGTTCATCAAGCCATTAAAAGACCCAATGGAATGATTCTGGTGACCGGCCCGACGGGGTCGGGAAAAACGACGACCCTTTATACAATTATGGATATTTTGAACCAGCCGCAGGTGAATATCTCGACGGTTGAGGACCCGATTGAGTACAAGATGTTCCGCATCAACCAAACGCAGGTCAATCCCCAGATCGGACTCACTTTTTCTCAAGGGCTGCGGGCTCTCCTTCGCCAGGACCCGGACATAATCATGGTCGGTGAGATTCGGGATGAGGAAACGATGGATATCGCTATTCACGCGGCTATGACGGGACACCTCGTTCTCTCGACTCTTCACACCAACAGCGCGGCGGGAACCATCCCGCGCCTTCTTGATATGGGAGCGGAGCCGTTTTTAGTGGCCTCAACGGTCAATCTGGTGATGGCCCAGCGGTTGGTGCGGCGACTTTGTCCCAACTGCCGCCAAGCCTATAATCTGGATGACGAACTTATCAATTCTTTGAAGCAACAGATTGATCTGGAGAGAGTTTTCGAGGTGGCGCTCAAAAACAATTTGCTGGGAAAGGAAATTTCCAAGGATATGGATTGGTCAAAAATTTCTTTTTACCGGCCTGGAGGCTGTTCCCGGTGCCGCAAGGAAGGATACAAAGGGAGAATCGGCATCTTTGAAGTGATCGAAATGACGGAAGCGATTTCAGAGATGGTGGCCAAGCGGGCCACGAGCGATGAAATAGAAAGGCAGGCCCAAAAAGAAGAGATGATAAGAATGATCGAGGACGGGATGATAAAAGCCATTCAGGGAGTAACTTCGATCGAGGAAATTTTAAGAGTAACAAAAGACTGATGCCAACTTTTCACTACATTGCCAAAAGCTCGGGCGGAGAGGTAAAAAGCGGAGAAATCGAAGGGAGAGACAAAAGATCGGTTGTCGAATCGCTTCGCACGGAAGGTTTTTTTGTAACGGCGATAACGGAAAAAGAAGAAGAAAAAGAGAAGAAAACAAGATTTCCGATGTTTTCTGGCATATCACTCAAGGACAAGATGATGTTCGCGAAACACTTGGGAGTGATGCTTTCTTCGGGGATTTCCCTCCCAAAATCGCTGGAAGTGATTTCTAATCAATCAAAAAGCAGGAGATTCAAGAGAATTCTGGGAGAGTTGGGCCGGGATGTCAAAATGGGGAATAGTTTGGCGGACAGCCTCAAAAAGCATCCGATCTTCGATGAATTGTCGGTTAATATGGTCCGGGTTGGGGAAGTTGGCGGGAACCTTGAGGAGGTTTTGGGGCTTTTGGCCGATCAGCTTGAAAAGGAACACACTCTTTTGAGCCGAGTGAAAGGCGCGATGTATTATCCGGCGGTGATTGTTCTGGTTATGATCGGGGTGGGAATTGCGATGATGATGTACGTGGTTCCCAAACTCACAACAGTTTTTGCTGATATTCAAACAACACTTCCGCTTTCAACGCGGGCCATTATTGCCGCGAGTGATTTTATGTCTGCTCATCAGTGGCTGGTTCTTTCCGGTGTTGCCGTTGTTGTAATGTTGCTGGTTGTTTTCTTTAAGTCCAGAATCGGAAAAAAATTTTTCAGTGTCATTTTTTTCAGAACTCCGGTGATAAAAAACGTCGTGATAAAGGTGAATAATGCCCGTTTCGCGCGAATTTACAGCTCGCTCACAAAGAGCGGAGTTTCTGTTGTTGAATCGCTGAGAATAATTTCCCGCACTCTCACGAATGATTCCTACAAAAAAGCCCTCTGGGACATAAGCGGGGAGGTCGAAAAAGGAAGGCCGATTCACGAGGGACTGGCCAAGTATCCGCGGATTTTCCCGGTGCTTACCGTTCAGATGATGGAAGTGGGAGAAGAAACAGGAAAAACAGTGGAAGTTCTTTTGAATTTGGCCAAGTTCTATGAAAGCGAAATTAATCAAATGACCAAGAATCTTTCTTCGATCATCGAGCCGGTGCTGATGGTCATCATTGGCTCAGCCGTGGGATTTTTTGCCATCTCGATGATTCTCCCGATGTACTCGGTGATGGAGCAAATGTGATAGAAATTAAAAATGAAAAATTAAAAATGAAAAATTTTGGAAAGGGCTTTTCTATTCTTGAAGTCATTTCAGCGGTTTTCATTTTTTCCATAGTGACAATTGCCGTTTATGGGTCTTTCAGCTCCGGGCTCAAATCCATCGCGCAATCAAAGCACAGGGTAGCGGCGACGGAGTTGGCCAATGAAAAAATGGAAATTGTCCGCAATATGAATTATGACGATGTTGGAACGCAGGGAGGAATTCCCAGCGGTGTCCTTCCTCAAAATGAGACGGCTTGGAGAAGCAACCAAAAATTCAACGTGCATACTTTCATCCGCTATGTGGATGATTCTCAAGACGGCATCGGCCAAGAAGATGCAAATCAGGTAACCACCGATTATAAAGAAGTGAAAGTGGAAATCACCTGGCCGGCGGTGAAAACCGGTCAGGGAGTGAAGCTGGTTTCCAAGTTTGTTCCCAACGGGGCTGAATCGGATGTTGGGGGAGGAACTTTTCGCCTCAATGTTTTGGACGGAAGCGGAGCAGGAATTTCCGGCGTAGAAACCGACGTCGTCAATAATGATTCGGATCCGCAAGTGAACATAAATACCCTTACTGATTCTTACGGATCCGTTCTTTTGAGCGGTATGCCGCCGGGGGATCGGAATTACGAAATAAGCGTTTCGAAAAGCGGCTACGAGTCAGTTACCACTCTTCCTCCTTATCCGGAGACTCCTTTTGAGCCAGCGGATACTCACGCTTCAGTGATTGAAGGTCAGCTGAACGCCAAAGCCATAATCATAGACAAGTTGGCGAGTTTGCACATTTTTTCAAAAAACATTCAGGATGAGGCGTTTGCCGACGCTGATTTTAATCTTGCTGGAGGGCGAGTAATTGGAAAAGAGGCAGGGAGCGGAAACGATGTGACAAATTACGACGAAAATCATTCAACGGGTGTGACGGGAGATGTGAGTGTTGAGAATCTTTCTCCCGGCAAGTATACCATTACTCTCAATGAGCCGGGCTATACGCTCATCGGATCGGATGTTTCTTTTCCTCTAGCTTTGGAGCCGGATCAGAGCCAGGATGTTAATTTGATTGTCGCTAGCAACACCGAAAATTCATTGATAGTAACAGTTAAAGATTCGGAAACAGCTTTGGCGGTATCCGGCGCCAGTGTCCGAGTTTGGAATGGAATTGATTTTGACTCAACACTTATTACGGGGCAAATGGGCCAGGTTTATTTTCCGCCCAACACCGATCCGCCGACCGTTTTGAATCCGGGTGATTATAATCTTGAGGTGACAGCCGATGGTTACGAAACTTATTCGGATTCAGTCGCGGTTAGCCAGTTGACTCAAGAGCAGGTGAATTTGATTCCCGTGCCTTGAACTAAGCACTGAAGTTTTTAAATGCCAGGAAAGAAGAAAAACTTTTCCCAGCCCGGCCTCACGATTGTCGAAATGCTCATTGCCATGTTCATTTTCATTTTGGTGATGGTAGGGTCGGTCTATCTCTTGAGCCAGATCTACAAACGTTATGGCTTTGCGATGGAGCAGGGAATGTCGGTGAATGAAACACAAAGAGCCATAAAAGTGATAGTCGAAGAAATTCGGCGGGCCAGACAAGCTGATTCTGGGGCTTATTCTATCGCGAGCGCTGACGGTTTTAGTTTTGTCTACTATTCCAACATTGACGATGACAACGCGACTGAAAGAGTACATTACTATCTGGACGGCGAAACAATAAAAAAAGGGATTGCCGAGCCGAGCGGCACTCCGCCAGCCTATCCGGCGGGGGACCAGTCCGTTTCGGTGATTGCCCAACATATCCAGAACACGGCGGATGAGCCTTTATTTTTCTATTACAACTCGGATTACCCCCAGGACGAGGTAAGCAATCCTCTGACTGTGCCGGTGGCGCAAGTCAATCAGATTAGACTCGTCAAGGTAGATATTTTTTTCAATCTCGACCCCTACCGCTCGCCGGATAACGTTCGACTGGAGTCATATGTTGAGATGAGGAATTTGAAGGATAACTGGTAGAAAAAATTAAAAATTAAAAATTAAAAGTGAAAAATTTTGGTGTCCCGCGAAGCGGGACGAATCGAAATATAGAGAGACAGAAGGGATCTTCTTTTGTATTTATCATCATAATCGCCGCAATCGGGGCGACGATCTTGACGGGTTTGGCAACCTTTGTTGTTTCTCAAGACAAAGCCAGCCGGCGGGTGGCCGCGCGTGAGCAGGCTTTTCAAATCGCCGAAGCCGGTATCTATTGGTATCGCTGGTATCTGGCCCATACCGTTGAAGGCAAGACAGTTCAGCAAAAACGGGAATTTTGGGAGAGCGGGACAGTTCTGGGAGTCAACGAGCCGTACGAGGTGGAAGTCAGCGATCCGGAAGGCGGGGCGCAGGGGGTTTATCATCTTGAGGTAACGGCGCCCAACGTCGATTCGACGATTGTAATCGTCGAGTCGACCGGCTGGACAAACAAAATGCCGAATGTGAGAAGAACGATTCAGGTCCGGTTTCGCCAGCCAGCCTGGTGCGAGTACGCTGTGGTGGCGGATGACTTTATGCGCTTCGGTTCCGGCACGGAAGTTTTTGGAATGATTCATTCCAACAAGGGAATTCGCTTTGACGGATTTGCTCATAACGTTGTTTCCAGTCTTGTTCCCGATTATGACGATCCGGATCACAGCGGAGGAAACGAATTCGGAGTTCACACTCACATTTCTCCGGTTGACCCTCTCCCTCCGGCGGCGATTCCGGACCGGCCGGATGTTTTTGGAGCCGGTCGCACTTTTCCCGCGCCGGAGAAAAACTTCAATGCCCTGATTGCCAATCTGAATCTTATGAAGGAGCAGGCCCAGCCTCCCAATGGCGGCTTGTACCTTGGCCAGACAACAACCACCGTTCAGCAGTGCCGATGGGTGAGAAGATTTATTGGCGGGAGATGGCGCTGGGTATGGGAATGTGAGAATGTTGAGGTACCGGTCCGGGGCTACCATATTATTCTCCATCCGGACCACAGCATGGATGTGAGTATGGTAGTGAACTATAATACGAGTAGTTATCAGATTATGAGTGAAACAGCGCCGATAAATTATCCGGTGCCGGATAACGGGATTGTGTTTGTGGAAAATTTTGCTTGGGTGGAGGGGACAATTGATGGGGACCATCTCACGATTGCGGCGGCAGATCTTTCACCCAATCCGGTTTACAAAGATATTTATATCGAGCACGATATTTTGTATACTGACAAGGTAGGCGACGATGCTAACGGGCCGGATATTTTGGGACTAGTTGCTCAAAATAATATCTCTATCGGCCTTTATAGCGACGACGATCTGGAAATTGACGCAGCCCTTTTGGCCAAAGAGGGAAGAGTGGGGCGAAATCACTATACCTGGCCGGCAACTTACGTTTATCGGGACACAATCTCCGTTTACGGCTCGATCGTCACCAGAAAGCGCTACGGATTTGCCTGGACGGACGGCACGGGGTACGAGACGCGCAATCTCTATTTCGACAATAATTTGGTTTACTGGCCGCCGCCGTTTTTTCCGACTGGGGATAAATACCAGATTGATTTGTGGGAAGAACTGTAAAAAAGTTCAAAGTTCAAAGTGCAAAGTTCAAAATTAATGTGTCCCGCCAGGGCGGGACGACAAATAAAAATAAAATGGGCTTGTTAATGTACAACTTACTAGGGATTAAGCCGAATGGATTCGGGCTTGAGATTGAAGATGGTTCGCTTAAAGCGATTATGCTCAAAAAGACCCGAAAAGGGGCAAAAGTCGTTTCCTGTGCGGCAAGACAGATGAAAAAGAGCGTCGTGCAGGATGGCCAAGTTATAAACAAACAGGAATTGGCAAGTGAAATCGGAAAACTTTTGGCTTCGGCGAAGCCCGGGCCGATCAAGTCGAAATTCGTTGTTTTTTCCATTCCCGAATCAAAATCCTTTATCCGCACGATCCAGATTCCGAAAATGACAAAAGAAGAAGCCGTTGAAGCGGTCAAATGGGAAACGGAAGCCAACATCCCGGTCTCCGCCGACAAAGTCTATTTGGACTGGCAGGTAATCGGACCCAAAGAAAAAAAGGAAGAAATCTTGGTTGTGGCGGTTCCCAAGGAGATAGTCAATGGCTACTACGAATCTATGAGGCTGGCCAAACTCTTTCCTTTGGCGGCGGAAGTGGATATAATTGCCACGATAAGAAGTTTAACTTCGGAAGAGGGAGCCAGGACGATTCTTGTCGTCGATGTTGGGGCGGACGTGACAAGCATATCTATTTGCAAAAATCAAATTCCTTATTTTACCTCGAGCCTGCCGGTGAGCGGCAAGACTTTCACTGACGCTCTTCAAAAGGGGCTGGGAGTAAGCTGGGGAAAGGCAGAAGAACTCAAAGCAAAATATGGTCTCGGGAAAATGCAAAAGGACGACATGCTTTACAATATCTATAACCCCCTTCTGGAAAACCTGGCCCGCGAGATTGAAAAGTCGCTGGTATTTTATGCGGATTCCATTGATCCGCGCAACCAAATAGACAGCGTCATTCTCGCGGGAGGAGGATCGCTCTTGAGGCACATGGCTGACTATCTTTCGGGTAAAATCGGAAAGCAGGTGGTCCTTGGAAATCCGGCAAAGGGATTGGGAGTTGCCCGGGATTTGCCCGCCGAAGTTGTCCGGGATATTTGCCCGTTTGCGACGGCGGTAGGTTTAGCGATGAAAGCGAGCAATTATTTATGAAAGTTGACATAAATATCATTCCTGACGAGCAAAAGAAGGAAAGGATGCTCGAGCGGAGAATCGGCGCGATTTTGCGCTTCGGCTTTTCGATTTTTTTCGCGCTGATTGTTCTCTCAAGCGTTCTTTTCATCGCTCAAGTGATACTCAACGCAGATTATAAACTAGCCAAAGAGAATTCCCAAAGCCGCCGGCAGAGTTTCAGCCGGGAATCGGAACAACTGGAGGATTTTCTAGTGAATATCAATTTACTCTCCCAAAAGATAAACAAAACCTCTAGGGAAACCCCGCGCTGGTTAAAAGTGTTCGCGCGAATTGCCGAGACGGCCCCACCGGAAATAAAGTTGATATCGGTTCACGCGGAAAAGGAGCATCTGAAAATAAGCGGATTTTCCAGGACCCGAGAAGCCTTTTTGGATTTTCAGGAAAAACTCAAAACAGAAGGAATCAAAAATTTGACATCGCCGGTTTCCAATGTTGTCTCGCCCGAAGATTTCAATTTTGAAATAGGGATGGATCTGGATAAGAATTTTCTCAATCAGCCCTAAAAAAAATGGGAAAAATGGACAGAAAAGTGATTCTCGCAATTTCATTCGTCAGCATCGTGACGCTGGGTTTAGTTTGGCTTATTTTCTTTTTTCAGATTCCAAAAATCAAAGAAATATCCGAAGCGGTTCAAAAAGAAAAGCTTGATTCTTTCGTCCGTCAGGAAAAGGGGGACAAGATATTCAAACTAAAAAAGGAACTGGTCGATATCGAAGATCAAAAAAATAAGATGGACGCCGTGTTTCTGGAAAAAGACAAGGCCGTTCCGTTTTTCCGCTCCTTGGAGGAAGTGGCTGGCAATGCGCCCTGCCAGATAAAAGTGGAAGCGGCCGATTTGAGCAAGGTAAAATTCAGCCAGTCAAAGTCGCAGTCTGCCAGTACCGCCACGGAAGAAGAGGAGGAAGTCAAGAAAAAACCGGCCAGCGAAAACAAAGACCAGTCAAGCGAGTCTGCTAAAGCCGATGAAATCGCCAAGCTCAAGATCCATCCGGCTTTTAATCTCGAAGCCACCGGTTCCTTTTCCTCTATTATGAATTTTCTTGAGGGAATGGAAAACCTGCCGTATTTCGTGAGGGTTTTGACGTTGGATATTTCGGTGGGAAAAGCCGCCAGTCAGGCGGGCGGGGCGGAAACGGGAACTCTCGCGGCTGGCGCTCAAACAACGAGCAGTGACTCCTCCCAAAGCCAGGGCAAAATTGTGAAACTCGATTTATTGGTTATTATCTATGGCAGTGGAGCAAAATAACGCGAAAGATAAAATGATGGGGATTTTCAGAGTGGCTGGAAAATATATCCTGCGCTGGTTTTATTTTGCCATGCTGGTTTTTGCTTCGGTTTATGCTTTCTGGATTTGGGACAAATACATAATCAAAGCCAGCTGGAGCGAGGAAAAAAAGCAAAGCTATATTCAGGAACAGTCTGTTCTTTCTTTTGACAAGGAAAATTATGAAAAGGCCGTTGATCTTTTGAAGCTCAAAGAGGAACGGCTGCGAAGCGGAAAAAAGTACACCGGACGGGATTTGTTTTTCCCGGAAGGACAATAAGAAGTTAAAAGTTTAAAATTAAAAGTGAAAAGTTCTGATGTCCCGCTGCGCGGGACGATTGATTTTATGTTGACTAATGACAAATTTTTCGCTAGATTGATTCAACGTTTGCGCTCGTAGCTCAATGGATAGAGCACTTGGCTTCGGACCAAGGGGTTGCGGGTTCGACTCCTGCCGAGCGCGTATGACAAACAATCTTCAGATATCTCTCCAAAATATCTCCTTTATTGAAAAAAAATATCTAAAAAAACTCGAGCAGCTGGGGCTGAAGTCGGTTCGGGATTTTTTGTATTTTTTCCCTCATCGCTATGATGACCTTTCGAAAATAAAGAAAATCAGCGAAATCAAAGCAGGAGAGACGGCGACTATCGAAGGAAAAGTGAAAACGATCCAGAACATTCGCACCTGGAAAAAGAGAATGATGATTACGGAAACGCTGGTTGAAGACGGGAGCGGATCAGTGAGAATTGTCTGGTTCAACCAGCCGTTTCTTACGCGCAATATCAAGGAAGATAAAACTTACAGATTTAGCGGAAAATTGAACCTTGACAGCAACGGGTTGTATATTTCCAACCCTTCTTATGAAGCGGCTAGCCGCGTTCCGACCAACACCGCCCGCATCGTTCCCGTTTATCCGGAAACGCGCGGCGTGACTTCCAAGTGGCTCCGCTGGAAGATCAGCCAGCTTCTCAAAAGATATTTGAGCGGAATTCCGGAAATAATTCCCAATGCAATTCTCGAAAGGCAAAAATTGATCGGGATGCAAGAAGCTATCCGAGAGCTTCATTTCCCGTCTTCTTTTGAGAAGGTAGAAAAAGCTCAAAAAAGAATGGCTTTTGAAGAAATGTTTTTGATTCAGCTGGTGGCGGTGCGTTCACGAAAAAATTGGGAGACAAGCCAGGCCGTCAAAATAGATTTTGACGAAAAATTAATAAAAAGTTTCGTGACTTCTCTTCCTTTCAAATTGACGGATGCACAGAAGAAATCGACTTTTCAGATTTTAAAAGATTTGGAAAGGCCGCATCCAATGAACCGGCTTCTTGAGGGCGACGTCGGCTCGGGAAAGACGGCTGTGGCGGCCATCGCGGCGCTTGAAGCGATGATGGCGGGATATCAAACAGCCATTATGGCGCCGACCGAGGTATTGGCCAGACAACATTTTGAAACTTTCGGAAAAGTGCTCAAAGGCTTTTCGCAAAAAATAGGTCTCTTGACCAATTCCGAGTCCCGGACTTTTTGGAAAAAGAACACGCGCAAAAATTTTTTGGGGAAAATCCGGCGCGGAGAGATAAAAATTCTCATCGGCACCCACGCGCTCATTCAGGAATCGGTAGAGTTCAAAAATTTGGCCCTGGTTATTATTGACGAACAGCATCGCTTCGGAGTGGAACAGCGGGCAAGACTTCAAAAAGCGGCGGCTGAAATAAAAAGTGAGCTTCCCGCTCGAGGCAAGTCTGCCTCGGGCAGAAAAAATTCCGTCCCGCACCTTCTTTCTATGACCGCTACGCCGATACCGCGCACGCTGGCCTTGGCATTTTATGGGAACTTGGATTTGTCAATCCTGGATGAGCTTCCCAAAGGCCGGAAAAAAATTATTACAGAAATTGTGGCTCTCGCCGGTCGCGAAAAAGTCTACGATTTTATCCGCATGGAAATAAAAAAAGGCCGCCAAGCCTTTTTTATCTTCCCGCTTATTGAGAAGTCGGAAAAAATTTCCGGCCGCGCCGCAACAATCGAGTATGAAAAATTATCAAAAGAAATATTTCCGGATCTCCAAATAGGACTCTTGCACGGCCGGATGAAACCGAAAGACAAGGAAGAGGCGATGAAAAAGTTCAAGGATAAAGAATTCGATATTTTGGTTTCGACGTCCGTCATTGAAGTCGGGGTGGATGTTCCTAATGCGACGATTATGATCATTGAAGGCTCGGAGCGCTTTGGCCTGGCTCAACTGCATCAGTTTCGCGGACGCGTCGGGCGAAGTGAGCACCAATCCCATTGCTTTTTGTTCACTGATTCTTCATCGGCTACCACAAATAAAAGACTTAAAGCCCTTCTTGAGTCTGAAGACGGATTTGCTCTGGCCGAAAAGGATTTAGAAATCCGCGGCCCGGGACAATTTCTGGGAACGCGCCAATCGGGGCTGGCCGACGCGGCTATGCAGCATCTCTCGGATGTGAAACTCATCCAACAAGCGAGAATTGAGGCTCAAAGCTTATTCGAATTCGATCCAAAACTAGAGAGATTCCCGGTTCTCAAAGATACTCTCGAAGAATTTGACAGAGACATCCACCTAGAATAAAATGTTGTTGTACTTTGCATCAATGCACTAGCGCATTGATGCAAAGGGAGATAAAGAAGCTGACTTAATTTGAATAATCCAAGACATCAAAAAAACAGCCGCGGGTTTCAAGCCGAGCTGTTTTTTCTTTCCCTTATCCCAATTCGCTAATTTTGCTAATTAACAAACTCGGATGAGGGGGAGCGCTCGCGGATGTTGCCTGCGAGGCTCCCGGAATTATTTTTCTTTGAGGACTTCATTTATCCAACTTCCCGGACCAATTTTTCCAAAAGAGGTCCCTTGCCCATTCCTCGGGCAAGTCCAGTTTTCTCCCTGGTTTTATTCTCTTGGGTTTTAGGCCCGGATTTTCCGCCAACAATTCCTTCCAGCGGCGAGCTGGTTTTCCCAGGAGCTTTGACAGGTTCCACAGGGTGTCTCCCTCAAGAACGGTGATCTCCCCGGCGTAACGGAAGGTTTCTGGCATACTGCCATACCTTGTCAGAAACATTACCCTTTCGCCCCGGAAAGATACTATTGAGACGCTGCCAATTCCTCTCGCTCCCTGAAAATGTGTGGACTCTCCAGTTGCCGGAACTAGCGCTGGGCCGCTTGAGAAGGAACCGAGCTTGCCCTGGAAAGCTATTGTTTTCGCTTCTTGCTGTTGAGTAGCCCAGAATACGAGGCCATGGCCGTGTTCCTGTTTTTCGCCATCGCTTTCGTTTTGGTAATGTCGGTGCCATTGGCCAGCAGCTTCACTTGTAATGGGCAAGGAAAGGAATAAAGAGGCCAAAATTGCGGTCATAATGAACAGGTGTCTGCTCATAGGAATTACCTCCTGTATTTTTTCTCAACTGCGACAAGATGAAAACCAAAATGATTTCCATTTCGCCGCAGTTGAAACTTTCTCAAAGAACTTAGCAAAAATAAGAGCGACTGGAAGATTTTTCTCTTATTTTGCAAGGAAAGAGACCTTCCAACCGCTCTTATTTCAACTAGCCTCGCTTTTTGGGTAAAAAAGCAGTGCTAAA
>Ga0233423_10000370_pt1 | contig 24647 bp, 22 predicted proteins | sample Watercolumn_Mata_FD_180713 | JGI IMG/M metagenome (GOLD analysis project Ga0233423, IMG submission 180713) | Freshwater microbial communities from Lake Matano, South Sulawesi, Indonesia - Watercolumn_Matano_2014_112_MG | ecosystem: Environmental > Aquatic > Freshwater > Lake | place: Indonesia...
AGGAAATCAGGAAGAGGGCCACTCGAGACCTGGCCTTATCATCCCCTGTCGTTATCATCGCCGGCGGGACCGATTCCAGCGTGGAAGCGAGGATGAGCAAGTACCACGACCATCTGGAGAACGCCTTGGATGGATTTACCGGTACGGTCATTTCCGGCGGCACCACAGCAGGCATACCGGGCATCATCGGGAATCTGTCGAAACATTTCAGCAGAAAAATCGGGCCCCGTCTCCAGACCATCGGTTACCTTCCCAGGAAATTGCCGTTGCGGGTCAACCCCCACAAGGGATACAGCCGAATCATCGAGATGGACGGAGTCGATTTTACACCGCTGCAGCCGATGCAGAACTGGATAGACATCCTGGCCGCGGGTATCCAGCCGTCCCATGTGCGGCTGCTTGGGATCAACGGCGGCCAGCTGGCCGAATTCGAATACCGCCTCGCACTCGCGCTGGGATCCATTGTCGGCATCGTGGAATCGAGCGGACGTGCCGCCAGCAAACTGATGTCGGAGGTGAAGTGGCTCGATTCGGGACATCTGCTCTGGCTCCCCCTGGACCGCATGACCCTCCGCGCATTCATCAATCCCGGAAAGACGGAATTATGCGAAGAGCAATTGGACCGCGTCGGAGAAGCGATTCACGGGGAATTCCTGAAGGAGAACCGGCACAAGACGGATCCGGTGATGTTCCCATGGGCCGAATTGAGGGAGGATTTCAAAAAGGACAATATCAACCAGGCTGCATGTGCTTCCGAAATACTCCGGCGTCAGGGTTACGGTCTTCGAAAAACGGAAAAGCACGGAAAACCCATTGTACTGCCCGTGAAAGACATTGAAGCCATGGCTGAAATGGAACACGGAAGATGGGTTGTCGAGCGGCTCAGGTCCGGCTGGAAATATGCCAAACAAAGGGATACAGCGAAAAAAATGAGCCCTTACCTCATCGGCTGGAAGGAATTGCCTGAAAATGCAAGGAAATGGGACAGAGACACGGTGAAGAACTGGCCCAGATTACTGATGAATGTCGGGCTGGAAGTAATCAGAAAGAAATAGGTGGCAATATAATTGCAACATTATTCAATGCCGCTATATATAAACATAAGAAACTAAAAAGGCTGATCTTATGTCGCCCGGAACTCATAAAATACTGCTGATCGAAGACTCCATGACCATCCGTTTCATGTACAGGGGGATTCTCGAAAATGCCGGATTCGTGGTCTTTGCCGCAGAAAACGGGGGGAACGGGCTTAAGGCCGCGAAAGAAAAAATGCCTGACATCATCCTTCTCGATCTTCTTCTGCCGGACATGCACGGCCTGGAAGTCTTGAAGGCCATCCGGGCGAATCCGGCGACCAAGTCGATACCCGTTGTCATTCTGACGAATCTCAAGGAAATGGAAGAGATACAAAAGGCGATCAGTCTTGGCGCTAATTATTACGGATACAAGGGGCAGGATTCCCCGCAAAAGATCGTCGGGATCATTCAGAAGATTCTCGAGAAAAAAGACGCCAAATGATGCAGAGGCAACCTCGGGCCGTCAAGGCCGTTCAATTCTTCCTCTCGTATACCCTGACATAATCCACAACCATTTCCTGGGGAAAAGGCGTGGAGGCATCCGGGTTGCCGGGCCAGTTCCCGCCCACGGCCACATTTAAAATCAGGTAGAATTTCCTGTCGAACGGCGCACGCGGATTTTCCGGCGCACTCGCGCTGAACCATTCCCGCGTCTTGTAGTACTGCAGACTGTCCATGTACCAGCGCATCTCCAGCGTGTCCCATTCGAGCGTGAAGACGTGGAAATCCTCAGCGAATGATCCGGAGGGCAGGGAGTTGGAACCGCCCTTGAAGGTGTTGTTCGGCCAGGTTCCCCCGTAATGCAGGGTCCCATAGATCTTTTTCGGCTCATGACCGAGCAGCTCCATGATGTCGATTTCTCCGCTCGCCGCCCATCCTCCGTACGCGGATTCCGTAGGCATCATCCAGATGGCGGGCCAGATCCCCCGGCCTGACGGCAGTTTCGCACGGATCTCGAACCTGCCGTACTTCCAGTCCCCCTTGTTCTTCGTTTTCATCCGGGCGGACGTGTATTGACGGGTCCCGTCCATCCCCGAATAGGTTTCCTTGACCGCCTGGATCACCAGGGCGCCGTCTCGGATAAAGGAATTGCCCGGCCTGTCCGTGTAGTACTCCAGCTCGTTGTTTCCGCATCCGTCCCCGCGCACCTCATGTTCCCATTTGGTGCCTGCGATCTGAGGCCCGTTGAACTCGTCGTTCCAGACCAGCCTCCAGCCCTCGAGCTCGGGTATGCCAGGTTCAGCGGGGTTTTTCTTGGATTTGCACGCCAGGCAAAGAAGCATTCCCAATCCGGCCGCGCAGAGAATAGCCGTCCGAGTCTTCATCCTATTTACCTCCATCGAACATTCCCGCTTCAACCCTTTCCGTCCCAGCAATACGTGCATACCTGATCCTTGGGAAGGCCGATGGCATCGATCATGTCCGGCAGGGTCTGGTATTTCAGGGAGGTCAGATTCAGCTTCCTGCGTATCACCTCCACCATGGCCGCATAGGAGTCTGTCCGGTGATCCGCGTATGCCTTCAGGTCCGGGCTTGGATTTTTGTCTAGTTCATAAATGGCTTTTCTGCCCGCCAGGTCCATGTCCGAGCGGCTGCGCGAAAAATTCAGGAACCTGCAGCTGTAGAGCAGGGGCGGGCAGGCCGGCCGCACATGCACCTCCCTGGCGCCGAACTGGAACAGGCGGCGGATGGTGTCCTTGAGCTGCGTGCCCCGGACAATGGAATCTTCGCAAAACAGGATTCTCTTGCTTTCGATAATGGCCCTGATGGGGATGAGTTTCATCCGGGCGACCAGGTCGCGCACGTCCTGGTTCTGGGGCATGAAACTGCGCGGCCAGGTCGGCGTGTACTTGACGAACGGCCTGCAATGAGGTTTCCGCGATTCATTGGAATAGCCGATCGCATGTCCGATGCCGGAGTCCGGTATTCCGGCCACCAGGTCCACTTCCACATTGTCGTTCCGTGCCAGCGCCGCGCCGCAGCAGTTTCTGGCCGCCTCCACGTTGACTCCCTCGTAATCCGAGGCGGGGTAGCCGAAATAGATCCACAAGAATGCACAGATGCGCAGGGGTCTCCCCGGAGGGACCCTGGGCTCCATGCCCTCCGGTGTCAGCCGGACCATCTCGCCGGGGCCGAGTTCATAATGGAACTGGTATCCCAAATTCGGAAACGCGCAGGATTCCATGGAAGCGCACAGGCTTCCCTGTTTTTCGCCGATGATCAGGGGTGTCCTTCCGTACCTGTCGCGCGCAGCGTAGATGCCGTTGCCGGTCAGGATCAGAAGGGTGCAGGATCCGTCCACGGACTCGTGAACCTTCTGGATGCCTTCCTCGAAGGTGCCGCCCTGATTGATCAGCGTGGCGACCATCTCCGTGGGATTGATGGTCCCGTCGTTCATTTCGGAAAAATGGACGCCCCTTCTGCGAAACGCGTCGTCCGCCAGTCCCTGGAGATTGTTGATCTTTCCCACGGTCACGAGGGCATAACTTCCGAGATGGGAGGTGATGAGCAGCGGCTGATCCTCCATGTCGCTGATGCACCCGATGCCCATGTTCCCGGACATGCGCAGGATATCCGTCTCGAATTTCGACCGGAACTGGGCATTCTCGATGTTGTGGATAAACCGGATAAAGCCGTCTTTGCCCCGCGCGGCCAGGCCGCCGCGGCGGGTTCCCAGGTGGGAATGGTAATCCGTTCCGTAGAAGAGGTCTTCGACGCAGTTGCTTTTCGAAACAACGCCGTACAATCCGCCCATATGAAAGACTCCCGATGCAAGTTGCCGATACGAAGGATGCCCGGATTTCCGGGAGACCGCCCGGCCCTGCGGATGGAAGCTCCCCCGCAGCCCGCAGCGGGGAATCTTCGATCTGAAAGGGGGAAAACATTTGTAAAAGCTCGCCCACCCCGCTGCATGCTGCCGGGTAGACACTCGTTGTCAATTATATTATAGCAAGCGATTTCATAAAAAGCAAGCCTCGATTGCATCTGCATCCAGGCAGGCGTACGGTATCCCCCGCCCGACTCCCCTTTTGCTTCATTTGCAGCACGGTTCTTGTTGCATTTCAAGTATAAAATTTCTAAATTGAATGCCCGATTGCATTAACTCCGTGTTTATTTGCGCCTTCGGAGTTGGTTGCACGGCAGGCAGGAAAAAGACGGGCTGGGCGGAAAAAGCACATGCCGGGGACGAGTCGACTGAAATGAAACATCTGCGCATTATGGGCCTGAAACTTCTCATTTTACACGGATCCATCATGAGCCGGTACCTGGAGAAGACCGGCCGCCCGGCCGCCGTTTATGCACGGCACGCCTGGTGCAGGCATTTCCCGGAGGCGAGATGGTGCATTGCGCCGTCCGGTGCATTCTGCCTGATTTACGGCGGATCCGGGAACAACATCGTCGCCCGCCGCGTCGCCCTGGGGTTGAACTAAAAAACCGAAACCAAAAACTGATTCAGAGGATGTACATGGAAAATCTGAAACCCTCGAAATTCTTTAAGGGGCGGAGAGGGCCTCTCGTCCTCGTCATCATGGACGGGGTCGGACTGAATCCGTCCGAAACCGGCAATGCAGTGGCAGCCGCGCGCACCCCTGTGCTGGACAGGCTGATGAAATCGGGCCTGAATACGAAGCTCCGCGCTCACGGGACTGCTGTCGGCCTCCCTTCAGACGCCGACATGGGGAATTCAGAGGTGGGGCACAATGCCATCGGAGCAGGCCGCGTGTTCGATCAGGGCGCCAGGCTGGTCAACCAGGCGATCGAATCCGGGAGCCTGTGGCAGGGCCAGACATGGAAGAAACTCGTCGGCAACTGCCTGGATAAAAAAGGGACCCTGCATTTCATCGGGCTTTTCTCGGACGGAAACGTGCACAGCCACCTGAATCATCTCAAGGCCATGCTTCTCAAGGCAAGCGAGCAGGGGATCAAGCGGGCCAGGATACATATCCTGCTCGACGGCCGGGACGTGGGAGAGACATCCGCGCTGGATTATGTCATTCCTTTCGAGATCTTCCTCAAGGAGATCAATGCCTCAGGCGCAGATTACGCCATCGCCTCGGGGGGCGGCAGGATGCTGGTGACCATGGACCGGTACGAAGCGGACTGGAACATCGTCAAATGGGGATGGGAAACGCATGTGCACGGCAAAGGCGAGCTTTACCCATCCGCCGAAGAGGCCATACGGGCCATACGGAAACGCCAGCCCGGCGTCACGGACCAGTTCCTTCCAGCCTTCGTGGTCGGCAGGGACGGGAAGCCTGCAGGGCCGGTGCAGGACGGGGATTCCGTTATTTTTTATAACTTCCGCGGCGACCGCGCAATCGAGATCAGCCGCGCATTCGAGGAAAAGGATTTTCCCAAATTCGACCGCGGCCGCATCCCGCAGGTCGAATACGCGGGCATGATGGAATACGACGGCGACCTGCACATCCCCAAGCAGTATCTCGTCGAGCCGCCGGCCATCGACCGCACCATGGGCCAGCTCCTGTCGAATTCGGGCGTGACGCAGCTGGCCATCAGCGAAACGCAGAAATACGGACACGTGACCTATTTCTTCAACGGAAACTGGAGCGGCAAGTTCAACGCGGAACTGGAAACCTACATCGAAATCCCCTCGGACCGCGTCCCGTTCGAACAGCGGCCCTGGATGAAAAGCGCCGAGATCACGGACAGGCTCATCTCCGAACTGGAAACGGGCAAACACCGGTTCGCGCGGGTGAATTACGCGAACGGAGACATGGTCGGCCATACCGGCGTGTTCGAATCCGCCGTGCTGGCGGTCGGGTCCGTGGACCTGGCCCTCGGAAGGCTTCTGCCCGTTGTTGAAAGACTGGGTGGGATCGCCGTCGTGACAGCCGATCACGGCAATTCGGACGAGATGTTCGAGCTGGACAAGGCCGGAGCTCCCAAAAAGGACGAGAACGGCAGGATCAAGCCCAAGACCAGCCACACCCTGAACCCGGTTCCCTTCATCATCTTCGATCCGGCGGGTAAAGGCGAATACCGTCTCTCGCAGGTCCAGAAACCCGGGCTCAGTTCCATTGCAGCCACCTGCCTGATGCTGCTGGGATTTCAGCCGCCCGAGGATTATGACCCGGCTCTCATCGCATTCTAGGACGGACCGGCAAGCATGAATACTTTTCTCACCCATGTGAAGACCGGTATCTTCTCCCGTTTGTCCGACCTCGGCGAAATGGCGTTCCTCTGGGTCGACACCGTGAAATACGGTTTCCGAAAGCCATTCGAAATCCAAGCCCTTTTGGACCAGATGGAAGAAATCGGAATACGCTCCCTTTCCATCGTCGTCATCAGCACGTTTTTTGTCGGCATGGTCCTGGCCATCCAGGTCGCCTACTCCGAGGCCAATTTCGCCGGGAGGGTCATGGTCGGGATCGGCGTCGGCGTTGCGATGACCAAAGAGTTCGGCCCCCTCCTGACAGCCCTGCTGGCAGGCGGGAGGGTCAGCGCGGGCATCACGTCGGTTCTCGGGACCATGCAGGTGACCGAGCAGGTGGACGCCATCAAGCTGCTCGGCGCCACGCCCGCCAAGAAGCTCGTTTTCCCCAGGATAGCCGCGGCCCTTCTCTGTTTCCCGCTTCTGACCGCGGCCGCGGATTTCATGGGCATAGCCGGCGGCCTGGTCGTCAGCCTGGCCGACATCAAAATGTCCTTCACGACCTACATGTCCCAGGTTGAGAGGTCCGTCACGCTTTCGGATTTCTTCGGCGGGCTCTTCAAGTCCGTTTTCTTCGCCTTTTTTGCATCCCTCATCGGATGCCATTACGGCCTGCGCGTCGAGGGCGGCGCGGAGGGCGTGGGAAAGGCCACCACGCGCTCGGTTGTTGCCACATCGGTGAGCGTCATGATCGCGGACTTCTTTCTCACCAAACTGCTGGTGATCTTTTGACAGGGGGCGTTCGAATCCCGAAGCAGGCGAAAAGAAATCCGCCTTTCGCCTTTTTCGACGAGGTCTACAAGTCCTTCGATTCGAAAGAGGTGCTCCGGGGCATGACCCTGCTGATCCGCAAAGGCGAGGTGCTGGTCATCCTCGGCGGAAGCGGCAACGGCAAGACCGTGATCCTGAAGCATATGGTCGGGCTGGTGGCCCCGGACAGGGGCAGCGTGTTCATCAACGGAAGGGACATTTCGCGCCTCGACGACAACCGCCTCCTTCCGGTCAGGCGCAAGGTGGGATTCCTGTTCCAGAACGGGGCGCTCTTCGATTCCATGTCCGTGTTCGACAACGTGGCATTCCCGCTGAAGGAGCATACCGCCATGACCGGGGATGAAATCCGCGTGAAGGTGCATGAGAAGCTCAAGCTGGTCGGCCTGGAAGGCATCGAGTGGATGATGCCGGCAGCACTCAGCGGCGGCATGCGGAAAAGGGTGGCCCTGGCCCGGGCGATCATTCTGGAGCCGGAGGCCCTTCTCTACGACGAGCCCACGACAGGGCTGGATCCCATCACCACCAAATGGGTGACCAAGCTCATGCGCAATGTGCACGAATCCCTGAAAATCACCTCCGTCATCGTCACGCACAATATCCAGAGCGCCATGGCCGTGGCGGACCGCATCGCATTCCTTTACAGGGGGCGCATCAAGTTCGTCGGAACCCCCAAGGAGATCAGCGCCTGCGACGATCCGATCGTTCAGGAATTTTTAAGAAGCTAGGGGTTTCCCGTCATGAACCGAAATTTCAAGACCGTTCTCCGGGTGGGCATTTTCGTGGCCGCCTCCCTGATCATCCTGGTCCTTTCCGTATTCTTCATCGGAGGGCGCTCCACCCTGTTCTCCGGAAAGGCCAGGTACATGATCCAATTCGAATCAACGGCAGGGCTGTACGAGGGGGACCCGGTGCTCCTCACCGGGGTGGAAATCGGAAACGTCTCCCGCATTTTTTTCCCGGAAAGCCTGGATGAAAAAAGGATATGCGTGGAGATCTCCGTGGACAGGCGGGTGAAAAGCCGGATCCGGAAGGATACGAAGGCCGGCATCGGCTCGGCCAGCCTGGTTTACGGAAAAGTGGTGGAATTGACGCCTGGCAGCGCGCTGCAGCCGGAAATACCGGAAGGCGGCATGATCGATGCGGAGGAGGCGGCCGGATACAGGGACATCGTGGACAACACCGGCGTAGCGGTCGAAGACATACGCCGGATCGTCGCCAAGCTCGACCAGGGGGAGGGCGCACTCGGCGTGCTGCTGAACGAACCGCTCGAAATCAAGAAGACCCTTCACCACCTGAACCTTTCCATGCAGAGAATTTCCCGGATCCTGGAAGGGATAGAAAAAGGGGAAGGCGCGCTGGGAGCGGCCCTCTCGGACTCCATCGACTTTCATGCAGCCCTGGAGGATTTCAAGGACGCGACCAGCGACCTGAAGGAGATCACCGGCCGCCTGCGCAGCAGGCGCACCCTGATGGGGAAAATGATCAACGACGAGGCATACGGCGACTCCGTCACCCAGGACCTGAAAACAGCCGTGCATGAAATCGCCGGCATCGCGGCAAAGCTCAACTCGGGCAAGGGATCCGCAGGCCTCTTCATCAACGATCCTTCGGTTTACGAGGGACTGCAGCACGTGATTCTGGGCATGGAAAAAAGCAGGATGACCCGCTGGATGATACAGAACCGCAGAAAGGCCGGGGAGGCGGAGGAACGCCGGCAGGAATCCCGGCAGAAGGGCGGCGACAAAACATCGGACAATCCGTAGGGTCGGGCCTGAGTGTCCGCAGGGGGGCGGGGAATCTGGAAGCGAGCGCTTGCCCCCGGCCTGCCGCGGGGTCAACGAGCCAAAACAAACGACCCCTTCCCTGCTGATCGAAAATTCCCCGCCTCATTCGCGGGGAGCTTCAATCCGGAGACCGTTGGGAAGGGACCTCCGGATCCGCCTGGAATGGATATTGAAGAAACACCCGGACATCGAATAAACAATACGCAACGATCATCTAAACACGAGGAACCCATGTTCGATTACCTCCCTCAAATCGTCATTCTCATTTTCTCCGTCATCTTTCATGAGGTGGCGCACGGCTGGATGGCCTTGCGGCAGGGAGACGGCACTGCGCGGGCAATGGGGCGCCTGACGTTGAATCCCCTCCCCCACATCGACATCTTCGGCACCATCATCCTGCCGCTGATTCTCGTGCTGTCGGGTTCCAGGGTGATGTTCGGATGGGCCAAGCCTGTCCCCATCAATCCCTGGAACATGCGGGATCCGAGAAAAGGCGAGATGCTCGTTTCCGCGGCCGGCCCCGGATCGAACCTGCTTCTGGCCGTCATCGCGGCCGTCATTTTCCGGATCGTGGCTGCATTCGCCGGGGCCCAGAGTTTTTATGCAAACATGATCATCTATGCGGTGGCGATCAACCTGGTTCTGTGCGTGTTCAACCTCTTCCCCATCCCGCCGCTTGACGGCTCGCATATCCTGATGCATTTTTTGCCCAGGGAATGGGCGGAGAGATACAGCCGGATCGGGAGATACGGCATCTTCATCCTGTTTTTCCTCCTCTATTTCGACATCCTGGACCGCGTGCTCTACCCGATCGTATCCCTTGCCATGGTCCTGCTGTTGTCCTGAGACCGCGGGCCTGCGCCTGCTGTCAGGTCCGGCGGGATCCTGATTCACAAGTGCGGACCTGCGTGTCCGGCCGGACAGGGGAAATTCGGAAATGATTGAAGACGGCCCCTTCGGGCGACGAAAACCGTTGAAAAGCATGCTATTTTTGACTATTTTCCACCCATGAAGAAAAAAATCGACATCCTCCTCCTGGTCCACAATGAAACGGAAGCAATCCGCATCGAGAAAGAGATACGGTCCGCCGGCCTGTCCTTCACCCTCACCCGTGCGGCAGGCAAATCGGACCTGATCCATCAAATGAAGGCGAATCCGCCCGACGTCCTGCTGTCCGGTCATTTCCTCCCGCACTTAAACGGCATGAACATCCTGCGGCTGGCCCGCGATGAATCGCCGGACATCCCCATCATCCTAGTCAGCGGTTCCATTGACGAGGCGACTGCAGTCGCGTGCATCAACGACGGAGCCTCGGAGGTCATCAAGGACCGGTTGAGCCGCCTCGGCCCTGCCATCATCGCAGCCGTTGCGAAGAAGAAGGCGGATCACGACAAACAGAAAGCGCAGGAGGCCCTGGACAGCTCGGAAGCCCAATACAGGCGCCTGTTCGAATCCGCCCGCGAGGGGATACTGGTACTCGACCTGAAGGACTCGAAAATCACGGATGCCAATCCTTATATTCTGACACTGCTGGGATGCGGGACCGAAGCCGTACTGGGAAAAACCCTCCTTGAGATCGGCCTTTTCCGGGAGCGGAAGGAATACGAGGATGCCTTTGAGACGCTCCGGGGACAAGGATTCCTTGTCCTCGACGAACTGATCCTGAACCAGCCGCAGGGGGAATCCATCATCGCGGAAATGACCTGCAACACCTACATGGTCGGCCGGCGCATGGTGGCCCAGTGCAACGTCCACGACATCACTGAAAGAAAAAACGCCGAGGCGGAGCGCGAGAAGATCAGCGCCCAGCTCTTCCAGGCGCAGAAAATGGAAGCGATCGGCACGCTGGCGGGCGGCGTCGCACACGACTTCAACAACCTGATGACCGCCATCCAGGTCAGCGCCGACGTGGCCATGATGAAGATCAGCGAAGAGGACGCTCTGTACAGGGATTTCAAGGAAATCCGCCTTGCGGCGCTCAAGGCATCCGGGCTGATCCGGCAGCTGCTGCTGTTCAGCCGGGAGCATCCCATGGAATTTCAGGCCCTTGACCTGGATGAGGTTATCGAAACCCTGCTGCGCATGCTGAGGCGCCTGATCGGCGAGGACATTCAAATCGATACACAGCTGGATTGCAAAGACTGGTCCGTCCAGGCGGACATGAGCAACATGGAACAGGTTCTCATGAACCTGGTTCTCAACGCCAGGGATGCCATGCCCAAAGGCGGAAGCCTCATGATCCATACCAAGCCGATCCTGCTTGACGAGGAATCCAGCAGCGCCATGCCGGAAGCCAAACCTGGCCAATACATCTGCCTGTCCATCATCGACACCGGGATCGGCATGGACCGGCTCACCGTGGAACGCATCTTCGAGCCGTTTTTTACTACCAAGCCGCCGGGCAGGGGAACCGGTCTGGGCCTTGCGGTTGTATACGGAATCGTCAAGATGCACAAGGGATGGATTCACGTGGACAGTTCGCCCGGCCACGGTTCCACGTTCCAGGTTTTCCTCCCCGCCGCATCCGAGAAATCCGCAGAAAAATCCGAAAAGAAAGTCGCCATCCAGGAGCTGCATGGAAAGGGACAGAAGATCCTTCTGGTGGAGGATGAGGACAAGGTCAGGGAATTCACGGCCAAGGCCCTTGAAAAATGCGGCTATTCGGTCATGGTCGCAGGCAGCGTTTCAGACGCCTTGAAGGTATTCCAGAATCAAAAAGGCAGGTTCGATCTTGTTTTCAGCGACGTGGTCCTGTCGGACAGGACCGGCATCGATCTGGCGGACGAAGTGGCCTCCCTGTCTCCGAAAATGAATATCCTTCTCTGCAGCGGCTACATGGATCACAAGTCCCAGTGGCCGCTCATCCGCCAGAAAAACTACAAGTATATCCAGAAACCCTACGCGCTCGCGGAGCTCCTGCGGGCGGTGAAGGATGCGATACGGCCTTAACGGGGAAAATCCTCTCTTATCCCATCCTCTCCCGCTCCGGTTCCCGGATCCAAATCCCCAGAAGAATCATGGCAATCAGGGCAAGTCCCGCACCCGTGCCGAAGGCAATCCGGGCGCCGAATCTGCTGTAGAGAAGGCCGAAAAGGATGCTGGCGGGAAGCGCTGCCAGGCCGATTGAAAAATGATATAGACCGAACGCAGCCCCGCGCCTCTCCGGAACAACCATCTCTGAAACGAGCGCCTTCTCCGCGCCTTCGCTGAAGGCATAGAAAAGGGCGTAGACGGCAAAAAGCACGAATGTGGCCGGCACCTGTAAATTCCTTGGGAATGCATCGAGGAAGGCGAAACAGATATACACTGCCGCATAGATCCCCCAGCCGGCCGTGATGACCGGTTTGCGCCCGACACGGTCCGAGAGGGAGCCCAGGGATGTGGAAAAAGAACTCTTGACCAGATGAAAAAAGGACCAGATCAGGGGCAGGAAAAGGATGTCCACGACCTGTTTCTGCTTTTCCGGGCTGCCGAAAGCACAGACTGTTTCGCCGAGCAGCGGGGTTTTCCTCACCCAGTCGAAAAGGATGCCGCTTTGATGGATGGCCTCCCGGGCCCTGAAGAGCAGAAAGGCATCCGAGGAGTTTCCGAGGGTGAAAAGAACGAGCACGGCCAGAAAACGCATGAATCCAGGGTCCGCGGATTTCGGTGAAAACCGTCTGGATGATCCGGGTGTTTTTTCCGCCTGGCCCTCTTTCACGAAAAAAACGATTGTGAGCGCCGCAAGAATGCCTGGGACAAGGGCCAGTGCGAAGGTCCAGCGCAGGATTTGAAGCGTATCCCTGCGGCCCGCTGCGAGCACAAGCGTCATGATCACAGCCAATGCGAAAATGGGCACTGTCATCGCCCCTGCATGGTCCATGGCCCTGTGGAATCCATATGCCTTCCCCCTCATGCCTGCCGGCGTGGCCTGAGCAATCAGGGCGTCCCTGGGTGCGGTACGGATGCCTTTTCCCACCCTGTCCATCATCCGGATGATGACGATCTGCCATGCGGCGGATACCGCCCCTATGAGAGGCCGCATCAGGGAGGACAGGATATAACCGGCCAGGACCAGGGGCTTTCGTTTCCCGGAACGGTCCGACCATGTGCCGCTGAGCAGTTTCAACATGGATGCGGTCGTTTCGGCCACCCCCTCGATCACGCCGAGTATCAACGCCCCGGATCCCAGGGTGCTGACGAATAGCGGTATCAGGGGATAAATCATCTCCGAAGAAACGTCCGTCAGGAAACTCGTGACGCCGAGCGCGATGACTGTGGACGGGATGATGGTTTTCTTTTTCAAACCAGGATCTCCTTTCGAATCTGACAGCGAGCGCATTTCCCTGCAGCTCACTGCCGGGGGGCTTCAATCAGGATAGCGCCGCTCCGGAACGGCTGAACGATACCTCCCCGAAGGCTGAATTTTGATGTGCCGCTTCCCGACTGCCGGACCGGATCCCTTGAATATGAATGCCGGATTTCCTATATTACCTGTACCCTAAAACCCTTTGCACATCAAAACGGACAACCCACATGAAACCGCCCAGGAAAAAACCGAGACTCGTGAGCCAGGAACCGGCCCGCATCCACAGAAACCTGATCGGCAGGCAGCTCGCGTCACCGGGCAGAAGAGCGTTCGCCATTGCCGTTGACATGATACTCGTCTTCATCCTGACTGCGTTCGCGGTCTCCGTCTCCCTCAACAGGCGTGCGCCCGGACTTGCACAGGGCATCATCCGTATGCTATCCTCGCAGGAATCGGATCCGTCTTATTCCGACAGGTCCTTGAGCCTGATGACCTCCGTATTCGCCTTCGTCAACCGGTACAGACCGGAAATGCTTCCCGACAGCATCCGTGCAGCCCTTGAGTCGAACGACACCGCCTTCTTCAGGAGGCTGGACATCAAACCCGGCCTGACGCTGACCATGGACATCTCCACCGGAAAGCCTTCGACTTACGATCCGGAAACCGGATTGCTGGTGCTCCGCAACGATCTCCTGTTCGGAAAGAAACCGCCATTCCTGGAGGGATTCACCTTTTTCCTTCTCTATTTCACCTTCACGACCTGGGTGATGGCAGGAAAGACCCCGGGCAAGGCATTGGCCAGAATCCGCGTCGCCCGTCTCGACTTGAAAAGGCTGAACCTCTGGGATGCTTTCGGCCGCGCAGGCGGATACAGCGCCAGCCTATCCACCGGCTGCCTGGGATTTTTAGAGGCAATCTGGCATCCCAACAGGCAGACCATACACGACCGCATCGCTGGCACCGTTGTCCTTAAGGAAACTCGTGAAAAAAAATCCGGGAATCCCGCTCCGCAGGCCTGAACAGCAAGCGCAGTCAAGCCCCCACCCCGGGGTTTACCCCGGGGTCATAAAGATACCGGGATACCCCTGCCTGCGAGGTATTCCTTGACCTGCCTAATCCCCAGGATGCGGAAATGAAAGACAGACGCGGCCAATAGAACCGCTGCTCCTCCAACCGTGGCGGCATCGTAGAAATCCTCCAGCCTGCCTGCGCCGCCAGAAGCCACGACAGGCACTTTTACCGCCTTCGAAACCGCCGAAGTGAACTCGAGATCGTATCCCTTCTGCGTGCCATCGCCGTCCATGCTGGTTGGGAGTATCACGCCTGCCCCGGCCTCCTCGCATTGCCTGGCCCAATCCACCGCATCCCTGCCTTCCGGTCTGGTGCCGCCCGCAGTCACCACTTCGAACCCGGAAGGCATGGCCGGATTTCGCCTGCCGTCTATCGCCACGGTGACTCTTCCCGAACCAAAACGGACGGATGCCTGTTTCACAAGATCCGGATTCCTGACCGCGGCGCTGTTCATGGATATCCGGTCCGCCCCCGCCTCCAGCGTGAGCGCGACATCCTCGAGCGAGGAAATGCCCCCGCCCACGGTCAGCGGAATATCGATGACGGACGAAACGGCCTTCACCCATTCGAGCCTGGTTTTTCGGTTCTCCAGAATGGCTGCGATGTCCAGCATGGCCAGCTCGTCCGCGCCTTCTTCCTGATAGAACGCCGCATTCTGAACCGGATCCCCGGCTTCCTTCAAATTCACGAAATGCACGCCCTTGACCACGCGGCCGTCCTTCATATCGAGGCAGGGCATGATTTTTACACAGTGCTCTGCTGCACCTTTCATCCTTCTTCCTCCAGTCGCGAACGCATCCGGTCAGTTGAAAGCGTTTTTGATATCATCCAGCTGCACCCCCAGGACGGACCTGCAGATCCGATCCAGGTCTCTTTCCGTCCCTTCAAAATGCATGGTCCTGTGCACATGCAACGCGGACCCGCCCGGCTTCAGCGCCAGCGCAGGCGATGAAGATTCAAGCTCGTAGAAGGCGCCCAGCCCCTGTCCTGCCGGGCCGAGCGAACCGTCGTTGTAGGAATTGATCACGTCCCCCAGGTAAGGTTCCTTCTGTATTTCCCACATGGAGTTCACGTAATCCCTTGCGCCGGGGTCAAAGGTGAATTGCACCAGCGTGAGCACCTTTTTCTCCGCATCGAAGCTCCCCATCACGGGCTTGACCCTCTCGGGCGGGAGTCCGATCTTGCTCCTGAGTTTGGCATCGCCCTTGAAATACAGGATGCCGGAGCCTATTTTCAGGCGGTCCGCCGGCACCTTTCCGAAATAGGTGTCATTGACAACCGGTTCTCCGGACAGATCCGGATGATCCCTGAACGGGATGGCCACAACCATGGACTCCGATGCGTTGAACATGCCGAGTATCCAGACGGATATCAGACCGCCCTCCTTTTCCCAGGCTTTTTCACCTGTATTCGTCACCCTGTTTTCGGACTCGAAGCCGACAGCCTTGACTGTGGCCGGCATCTCTACGCCGAGGCAATCCTGTATGCGTTTCGCGGACAGCAGCCGGACGATCCGGTCCACCGTGAACCGGAGAACCGTTCCGTGATAATTCTCCACGCATACATCCTTCCGGCAATGCAGGCTGTCCGCCGATTCGGAGACGACCTCGAAAGGTTCCGTGTCCAGGGCCCTGGGCGTCTGCCAGTGTTCGAGATCAAAAGGATCGCCTTTTTTGAAAAACACGGAATACTGGCCTCCCTCCGGCCCGATCCAGAACCTGTCCTCTCCGCCGAAAGGATTCATGTGGTCCAGCATCTTGCCGGATTCGAGCAGGGAATAATTGATCCAGCCGTAGCTCGTCCCTGAATTTCCGCCCGCCGTGCTGGTCATGACCCTGGCCTGAAGGCCCGGAGAAACCAGGACCTTCGCCTCGCCGCCGGACAGGACAACGGCCCTGTGGAAACGGCTCACAAAATCACAATCATAACCGAATGTTCCCTGAATGGGCATGGTTTCTCTCCTTTTTTGACAGGACAAACAGGTCAGGACGATCCAGGCCGACACAACGATGCAGACTTTTTTCACGGCTTTTCCTCCCTGCAGGTTTGAGATTTTCCGTCACGCCGCAAACGGCATCACTTTCGTTTCGTTCAGGATGTCCCCCATGAACAAGATTCCATTTTTTATGGGCGCTTCCCGCGTCATTTTAAGCAGTTGGTCATGTGCCAAGCCGGTTTTGCCGAAGAATATGCACCTCCCGTAGCAAAACAAAGAATCCGCCGAGAATGAACATACTGAAACCCATGACCATGGGTCCTGAAGAACAAGCAGCGATTTCACCGATGATGCAGCCGATAAGAGGCCAAATGAAAATGGATACAAATGCTCTGCGCTGCTTGAAAACCAAAAGATCAAAGAAAATGATCCCGCAGGAATATCCGCCCGCGATCATCAACGGGGCCAATGCCCACAGCACGCCCCTGGTCATCCCTGGTGGATTCTTTCCGAAAGATATGAAGAGGATTAGCCAAATGATGTTAAACAGAAACGCACCGGTTAAGGAGCATATCAACCTGGCAGCTAAAACAATTGGCCTGTGATTCCTTTGGCCAGAGCGTAAAATTGAAAGCAATTTGCTCGACATTTTATTGTGAACCTCCATGCGTAACGCTTAACGTGCGCGTGTCAGTTCGATGAACTGCGGCAGCACATAGTTCTCTCCCCGGCCGAAGCCTTTCTCTTTTGCCGCACTCGCCGAACCGACAAGCTTGTCCCCCTCCAGCCACAGGGTGAGGATGACCTCGTCATGCCCTGCATATGGCATCAGGTAGGGGATGCATGCATTGAATCGCCACAGCAGCGTCCCGTAGCCCCTATTCACTTGGCTTGAAGCCTTCACCCATTCGTCCCTGCTGCAGCTGTCCCCGTCAATGTGCATCCTCGGGTTTCCGCGCGAATCGAATCGGATTGAAACCGGGCAGGCCCCCTTGGGCCCCCTGATCTGTCCAACCCACCCGCCGCTGAAAGCCGCAGGATCGAGCCCCGGCCACCTGGGCCATCCGCGGCCGGCTCCGGGGCGAAAACCGCTCTTGTCTGAATGAGGGACAGCAGCAGCAATCAGCTCTCTGAGCACAACGTCCGAGGAGCCGTATTGTGCATTGCTCATCAGGGCGATGACGATCCCCTCCGATGGGATCATGTACAGCCAGTTATGGATGCCCGGCCCCCCTCCGCCGTGCTGGATGGTCTGGTATCCGTAGTCCTGCTGCACATCCCATCCGGGCCGCCGCGTGGAAACCGGCTCCGCCGGGTCCCGGTATTTCCAAAGGAAGTCGATGCTGGAATCCGCTAAAATCGGCTTCCGGCCGGCAAGATGCGCCTTGAGGTGAAACATGCCGAACCGGGCAAGGTCCCCGGCTGTTGAATACAGGGCTGTGTATCCCCCGGCATCATAGGCGACGGGCAGGACTCCGCCATCGGCATTTTGAGTGGCGATTGAATCATTCGGAACTTCAGATTTGAAAAACCGTGTGTGCTTCAGGCCCAGCGGAGCGATGACCTCCCTCGTGATGAACTTCTTGAGGTCCTGCCCGCTGACGCAACGAACGATATCCTCGAAAAGGCCGTAGCCGATATTGGTGTATTGGTAGCGGGTCCCGGGCGCGGCCACAAGGACACCGGCAAGATCGACCAGGTCTTCGTCCGACCACATGCCCTCCCGAGGAACATCAGGGCCGGCAATGTAATATCCGTAGGGCAGGCCGGTGGTATGCAGCATCAGACGTGCAACCGTCGCTTCCGAAGCGTCGCCGCGGTAAGCAATCAGTTGACCCCTGCGAAGGTGCTTGTTCACCGGTTCGTGCAGACCGATCCTGCCGCGCTCGGAGAGAATCATCAGCGCCGTGGAGGTAAAAGGTTTTGCGATCGATGCCGCCAAATGCATCGTGGTGGTTGTGGTGGGGATACGGCGCTGCACGTTTGCCCAGCCGAAGCCCTCTTCGTAGATGATCTGCCCGTTCCTTGCCAGGGCAACCTGGAACGATGCGATTCCCCTGTCGTCCATCAGCTTCTCAATCCGGCGCCGTACCCTGGCAAACGGGTCGCTCGATTCAGTGTCCGCACGCCGGTCCGCACAAGAAAGGACCATGGATGACGCGATCGCGACGATCGCCTGAATCACAACTGGAAACCGCAATGGGTTCACCTCAATCCCCAGCATCCCCATGAGGCCGGAAAGCGCTGATCATTCTCATGCCCGCTTTGCTTCCTGATCGTCAAAGGGCTGAGCCCTGTGGCGCCCATCCCGCAGGATTTTTCCCTCCGATCCTGACACAGCCCCCATCGGAGACGGGTACCGGGGCAGGAACATGTCAGGCGATTACCCGCTGACGAGTTGATCTTCGATGGCGCCGCTGGTCGTCACATACGCGAATCCAAACGCGAGGTTCAAGAGACTCGCCAGGTGCATGTCCTCGCTGATCGATCCCGTCCCATCCGCCAGGAAAAACACCCTGTAGTCTCGGTAGTAGGCATCACGCGCCGTCGATTCGCAGCACATGTTGGTCATGAGCCCCGAGACGACGATATCTTCAATTTTCAGGCATCGCAACACGGTCTCGAGGTCCGTGTTATAGAAGGCGGAGTACCGATGCTTGAGGACGACTTTCTCCCCCGGCCTCGGGGTCAAGTCCGGATGGATCTCACTCTCCGGACTGCCCTCGATACACCTGCCTTCCCACCACCAGCCCATGATCCCTGAGTCGAGGTCGCCGGGATGATGAACGTGGCGGGTGAAGATCACCGGACGGTCCGATCGGCGAAAAGCATCCACAAGGCGTTTCACCGTTGGGAGGATCGCCACCCCTCCGCACGTGAACGTTGGGGAGGACGCATCAAGAAAAAATTGCTGCATGTCCACCACGAGCAGGGCGCTCGCCGCAGCGTTCAGCCGCATTTCATGCTGGTTGAAAGGACGGATCTTTTCCAACCACGCCATAGACTTTTTTTCGATGTTCGTTGCGGTCACATACGGTTCCACGTCTACTCCTCGCTGGATTTTGGTTTCCTCCGTCTCGCACGGCCTCCGATGGTGCGGCCATCAGAGCCGCTCAATGGCAATCACTCTGATGGTTTCCTGTCCATTCATTTTTTCTATTGAAAGCCTTCCTTGAAACAGATCCGAACCGGCTGCATCTATTGAAAACGATCACTCAGGCCTGAAAACCGGGAAAGGATCTATAAAATCCCTCCTGGCATTTTCGGGAATTGCCTGTCTTTTGATTCCGAACATGGATATCGTTGCCGGCATGAAGCCCGCCGCATTGATTTTCACTTCTCTCCTGCCTGATCACCGTCGGCCGATTATCCTCCGGCGTCGTTGGAATAGGGGTTGAAACGAAGAGCCGGCGAACCCAGAAAGCCGCTCCGTTGAGGTGCGGAACATCGATTCGGCTGAATGCGGTTGCTGGACAGCTTGACCGCCTGCCGCTACTTCTCACGCACCCCCATCTTGCCGGCCTGTGGACATTTGTATTTGGCCTGACAATGCAAACACGCCAATTGCGGAAAGACGACAAAAAAGCGAAACAGCAACAACCCCAGGAGAACTGCAAAAATGCACAGCAACACCCGCGAAAAATGGATCACCAATGCCGGGATGATGAATAAAAGCGGCAAAACGAGGGATAACATATAGAGATTATTCGGACTGTATATCCCTTGGGCTCGTCGCCCAAAATCTTCGCCTTTCCCCGCACGAGCCACCTTGCGCGAAACCACACTCAGCCCTGAGATACATACCCCATCTTCCAAGCGATAATAGACGCATCGGGGACATACGACCAACGGCATGAGGACGTACATTTCCCCGAAGGCAAAGAGCAGATAGAGAATCCCCGCCCCATAGGCCCATTCACTCCATCTGGCATAGCCCCAAATAATCCCCATGCCCCCCAGCAGGAAATGGAGAATCGTTGAACCGTTGTAGATGAGAATGCTCGTCAAGGGATACCGTTTATATAGGATTGCCCTGGACTCCTGCAGCGCCTTGGTCATGTCATCTCCTCTTACGACCCCCTATCCACTTGAAAAATCTCTTCAACCGTTGGCGTGCAGACCCTTTGCCTGCCTTGCATGATTCAATCCCCAGTACCCCGTGTTTTCCCCAAAGAACAGATCAGGCTTTCAGATCGGGGTTGTCAGAAACAAATCGAAGAGGGCAAACTTGCTTGAAGCCCCCGGCTGAATGAGGCTGGACGGTATTCCAGGGCTGTTCCGCCCGGCATCTATTCCCCATTCATCCTCCCCGGTTCAATGCCGGCGTCACGGATTGAAAGACATCAAAGGGCGCAGCTTCCTTTCGCGTAAAAACTTGATCATTTCCTCCGGTTTGCAATGGTAACCCGAAGGATTCACAAGATAGGATCCTGCAGTCGTATGACCCAGAAGGATCTGATCTTCCATCCCCAAACCCAAAAGTGCCCCTGTTATGAAACCTGCGTTCCAGCTGTCTCCGCTTCCCGTTGCCCTCAAAGGCTCGATATCATAGGTGGGAACCCAGTATTCCCTGCGGTCTTTCACGGCTACGGCAAAATAAGGAGTATGCATGCAGATCGTAAAATCGAACTTTTCACCCAGGAGCCTGACGGCTTCAACGGCCAAGGGGAACAATTCCTCTTTTTTCCTTCTTTCATTGAAATCCGGCTCGAAGTAGGATGCCAGCCACAAAGCCTCATTTTCATTGAATCCAAAGATATCCGTCAGCTTTTTCAAGAGCAGATTTTCGATCAATTGCGGTATCTCCTTGGCGCGGACCGAGAGATCGCCGGTATCCAAAAAGGAAAGTACCTTGTTTTCTTTGGCAATTTTAAATATTTCTATCGCCAACTCGGTCCCCTTCCAATCCTGAATCCAATTCAAGACCGCGACCGCCTGCATTTCCTTTTTCAGCCTATCGACGATCCCTGAAGGGACATTTTGAAATCCGTAATTCTTGATGCTCCCGATATCGCTGATCATGATATTGGTCAGGCGGCCGTTGCGCTTGAATTCCAGGGCAACCGTGGCCGACAATCTGCCCGAGGTGGTGACGGAAGAACAATCCACACCCAGGGGACCCAAAAAGTAATCCAACAGCTTTCTTCCCAGAGGATCCGTTTCCGAAGTGAACGTCACGCTGAGACCCAGAGATGCAATGGCCGATGCAAGGTTGGCGGCATTGCCGCCGCGGATGATGGAATGTTCGGTGAAAGGAATATTTCCGCCGCCGCGCTCTGCGATCCCTTTCATTTTTTCCAGGATGGATTCAAAGTCCTCCTCCAGCCTGATCAAATGGTCCACGGTGAAATCAGGCATGATGAGTATCTTGAAAGGCTGAATCCCTTTTTGCAGAATCTTTTCGATCTTCTCCAGCCTTGGTTCCATATGGCCTCCTGTCCGGTGACGCCCCCGGCACTGCCGCACCATTCAGGCTGCCGGGGTGTATGGGCTCTGCCTGGAATGGAATTTACTGTTGATTCCGATCCCTATCCGGTTTACAGCCTTTCCATTTTTCCGCCGGGGCGATGTGCACCTGCCTGATACCGGAATGGAATCCGTTGGTATTATAATGTTTCACAGACTCCAAAACAACTCTTTTTGAATCTGACAGCGAGCGCATTCCCCGGACCTTGCCCCGGAGCCCGCCCCGGGCTTTGACCCGGGGCAAGCGAGCGAATATCAATGTCTGCTTCCTTACAGATCGAAGATTCCCCATCAGCTCGCTGCTGGGGAGCTTCAATTCTGGTTGGAGGACAAAGGGATGATCTTCAGGATGCGTTCAGTTTTGATTTAGGCCTGTTTCCAAAGCATAACAAGGATGGTTAAATAACAGGGGCGGTCCTGTTGTTTGAATGGATGCTGCCCTCTTGTGCCCTTGCACCTACGCCGGCTGCGCTGGACTGATCTGCCATGGATTGATTTTTGAGGGGCTTCCCCCATCCGACGGCCGTGAAGCCCGGATGAGCCGTGCTATTCCTCAAGCTTGCCGCGTTCGTACAGCTTCGCCGCCCTGTCGGCGGAAACCGTGATCCCTTTGATCATTGCCGAGCTGAAGCCCTCATGTTCCATTTGATTCAGCCCTGCGATGGTGCACCCTCTGGGCGTCGTCACCCGGTCGATCTCATATTCCGGGTGGTTTTCCATCGCCAGCAGCAGCGTCGCCGCACCTCGCGCAGTCTGGGCAGCGATGGCCAGCGCATTCTGAGCGTTGAAGCCGATTTCGATCCCTCCTTGCGAGGCTGCCCGGATCGCGCGCAAGAAGAAGGCGATCCCGCAGGCTCCGAGAGCCGTGGCCGCGATCATTTCCTCTTCAGCGATGACAACCGTCTTTCCGACCGCGTCGAAAATCGACCGGGTGACATCGATCGCGGATTCATCCGGCTTGTCTGATGCGATACAGGTCACCGATTCCCGGACGGCGATGGCGGTGTTGGGCATCGCGCGGACCACGGCCACCTCCTTGCCGACTTGATGGATGATTTGCCTGATGCTGACACCGGTGACGATGGAGACGATGATATGCCTGTCCGGTTCCAGGCTGGGTGCGATTTCTTCCAGCACTCCGTCGATCTGCTGGGGCTCAACAGCGATGACGACCACTTCCGACTTCCCAACCGCCGCCCGGTTATTCCCCTCGATCATGAACCCCTGCTCTCTCATCCCCTCGAGCAGGGGTATCCTTCTCCGGGTCAGCATGATATCCCTGGCCGGAAACCGGCCGGATTTCACCAAGCCTTTCGCGATCGCAGTGCCGATATTTCCGGCCCCAATGATGGCAATTCGAATTCTTTCCAAGACAGGGTTCCTTTCAGATTGTGGCATTTTCTTTCCTTGCTGCACAACGCCCCCGCAAGGCTGGCGGGCGGATGAGGTCAGAATCAACAACGGGACATGCGAACATCGGGGGGATCCGAATCTGCTTCGGGCGAGCAGAAACCTGTCCAGTCGTGCTTCAGCGGTTTGCTGGATTCTCTCTGCATCCCCAAATGTCTCATTAAAACCATTATCCTCATTCAAGATGGAAGCGATGGATGGACGAATCCGGGAATGGGTCCTATGAAGCCGCCTGCGGATTTCATTCACCTTTTTAGGATTTCTCCCAGCATCTCGATCTGCATCTCTTGAATCTTCATCATCCTTGACCACTGGTCCAGTAAGAGATGATCGACTTTTTCATGCAAAGTCCTGATTTCCATCTCCGCTTATTTAATTTACCTTGTCGTTATTCTCGGCTCCCATCCATCTTTCATCTCCTGCCTATTTTGACTCATCATGATGATGGGTGCTTGTACGGCAGCCGGACAGGAAAGTATGAGATTTATGAGAATGAAGGGATAGGGATCAAACGGATTCTTGACCAGGATATAGATGTTCATGATGATCCAGGCGATAAGGACAAAAAAGAAAATGGAAACAAAGGTCCAACCGCCGCCGAATTTCGCCGCCTGATCTCCTCCCCGGATTCGGAAACCCGGGTCGATCCGTGTCCAACCAGGTGAACGTCGTCCCCCCTTCCAACACCGCAGGCCCGTTGGCCGGCCTTGCGGGACACACGGCATTTTAATCGTCCGTTCTCCTGGCTGTCCGCCCGTATTCTGATTCTGTAAAGCAGAACCAGAGCGCAGTGGCTAATCAACCTGTCTCTCTGGAACCCTCATCAAACCATACGTGAGGTTTTCCCTGGTGCTCATTTCATCAACACCACTTTTTGAACCAGCGCCGCGCTATCCGCCTGCATGCGAATCGCGTAGCTCCCGCTCGGAGCCTTCGCCCCGGTTTCCGTCGATCCATTCCAAAAAACCTGATAGCGCCCCGCCTGCTGGCGGCCGTGAAACAAGGTTTTGACCCGGCGGCCCAGCATGTCGAATACCGCAATGTCCACTTCCGTATCGGTGGCTAAGTGATAGTCGACTGTGTGTCGTCAAAGTAATTCGGACAATGGATGAAAGAAATTAAGAGATACAATCTTCATAGGCAAGTCTTTTTTCTTTGACAGGCGCGTTAAGATTTTGGGTCCGCCTCAGCTTTCATGTCCGATATTTCGTCTTTTCCCTTTGAACCCATATCTCCTTTCCTTTGCCATAGAACATATCCGCAGGTATCAGATTGTCTATGGCCTCATGGTATCTCTGGTAATTGTAATATTCGACAAATTCGGTGATCGCTTTCTCAAGTTCCCCCGGGAAATAGTCGTGTTCGAGATTGATCACATTCTTGATTGTCCGGTGGTATCGCTCGATCTTTCCCTGGGTCTGTGGGTGATAGGGAGCACTACGGACATGGGGAATGTCTCTTGCCTCCAGATATGCCTGCAAATCCTAAGAGACATAACAGGGCCCGTTGTCTGAAAGCAGCCTGGGATTCAACCGGACCTTGACATGCTCAAGCCCTGTCCTCTTGAATGCCAGATCCAGGGTTTCCTGTACATCCGTAGCATACATGGTCGGGAACAGCTTCCAGGCCAGGATGTACCTTGAATCTTTCAGCGAGCGCATTCCCCGGGGCT
>Ga0233423_10000371_pt1 | contig 24640 bp, 16 predicted proteins | sample Watercolumn_Mata_FD_180713 | JGI IMG/M metagenome (GOLD analysis project Ga0233423, IMG submission 180713) | Freshwater microbial communities from Lake Matano, South Sulawesi, Indonesia - Watercolumn_Matano_2014_112_MG | ecosystem: Environmental > Aquatic > Freshwater > Lake | place: Indonesia...
CCGGAACTGGGGCGGCAGCCTGATTCGCCCCGAGGCCACCGGCTACGGCGCGACCTATTTCGCGCAGGAGATGCTCGCCACCCGCGGCGACAGCCTCAAGGGCAAGGTCTGCCTTGTTTCCGGCTCCGGCAACGTCTCCCAGTACACGGTCGAGAAGGTCAACCAGCTCGGCGGCAAGGTCATCACGCTCTCCGACTCCAACGGCTACATCTACGACGAGGCCGGCATCGATGCCGAGAAGCTCGCGTTCGTGATGGAGCTCAAGAACGTGAAGCGCGGCCGCATCAGCGAGTACGCCGCCAAGTACAAGGGCTCGGTCTACACTGCGGTCGACCCCAAGCTCGACCACAACCCGCTGTGGAACCACAAGGCCCATTGCGCGTTCCCGAGCGCGACCCAGAACGAGATCAACGGTAAGGATGCCGCTAACCTCATCAAGAACGGCGTATTCGTGGTCTCCGAAGGCGCGAACATGCCTTCGACCCCGGATGCGATGAAGATCTACGTCGACTCGAAGATCCTCTACGGTCCGGCCAAGGCCGCGAACGCCGGCGGCGTCGCCACCTCCGGCCTCGAGATGTCGCAGAACAGCCTGCGCCTCTCCTGGACCCGCGAAGAAGTCGATGCGAGACTGCAGGGCATCATGAAGGCCATCCACAGCCAGTGCGTCCAGTACGGCAAGGATGGTAGCTACGTCAACTACATCAACGGCGCGAACATCGCCGGCTTCGTCAAAGTCGCCGACTCGATGCTCGACCAGGGCGTAGTCTAGACTAAGCTGGGGACACATCCGCGACGCGTTCGTCGCGGCGCTCCGTGGACGTGTCCCCTTCCCAGCGGGAGTCCTTCGGGACTCCCGCTGACATCTGGGGCAGACCCGCGCGGCTCGTTCCTACGGTGCGCCGGGCACGTCCGACGCACGCGCCGGGGACACATCCGCGATGCGGCTATCGCATCGCTCCGTGGACGTGTCCCCTCGCATGGCCTGTCCCCGTTTCCGGCCGAGGCGGACGCAGATACTCTCCTCGCTACTCTCAAAGAAGCTCGGTAGATTGCAGGCGGGGGTTTCGGGGACATCCTACTTAATTCAATCCGAAGCGCGTCAAGGGCATCGGGCGGCGCCGATTCCGCCCGTGATGGATCCACTAGCGACGCTTCCTGTTTCCGGCTGATGGCCGAGTCGCCATGACTAGACTGACGACGTCTCGGGCCGGCTCTTGCCAAAGTAGACCGCAGACAGAATGCAGCACACAGGGGTTCCGCCGCTTCTGGGTCGGGAGCATCGACGGACTGCTGCAGAAGGTCCGCGCGTAGCTTCGCGGGATCCTCACACCAAATCCGTCGTCCAGACTGACCTCGGCACAAGGGCAGGGTCAGCGCGGAGCGGTCTGCATGCGGCTGGGTTTGCGCTTGCGGCCCTGGCCGCGACGCGGTCGCCCGAGTGTTGGTTGACCACGGACGGAAACAGGCTAGATTGAGCCATGCTCGGCAGGTTCCTGTTCCGCTGGCGCGGCGTCATCGGTGTGCTCGCGTTCGGCGTCGTGTTCTGGCTGGCAAGGCCGACGTTCGGGTCGTGCCTGCTCGGCGTTCCGCTACTGATTCTCGGGCTCGCGGTCAGGTTCTGGGCGTCGGGCTACATAGGAATCGAGGGGCGTGTGAGGGAGATTGGCGGGAGAAGAGAGGTAGTGGGCCGAAGCGAGAGGCTGGAAGCCAGAGGCGAGAGCGCAGAGCCGCTGGACGGACAGAGAACGAGGATAGTGAGCGGGCCGTATCGGATGCTGAGGCATCCGTTGTACATCGGGAACCTCCTATTGGTGCTGGGCATGTTGTCCGCGATGAGGCCTTTGCCCTGGCTGAGTGTGGTCGTAGTGGTTGGGTTCATTGCTGAGTACGCGCTGATTATCGTTGCGGAGGAGAAGGATCTCGCGGGCAGACGAAGTCAGAAGCTAGAAGCTAGAAGCGAGATTGCAGAAGTAGCGGACGGGCAGGGCGGAAGCAATGCAGATTGCAGAATGCAAACTGCAAAGGGCAAAATGGCGGAAGGCGAGTCGTTCAGTTACCGCCGGGCGATGTGCGAGTGGAGGACGTGGGTGGTGACAGGGGCGGGGTGGGGACTGGCGCTGGTGAGGGTGGCGCTGAGTGGGCGGTGAAGAAGCAGCCGAAGTCAGAAGCCTGAGGCGAGAAGCGAGATTGCAGAGCGAACAGCAGATGGTCTGCGGAGACGGCTACCTGCCAGCACCTAGCCGCTAACAGGAATCTACCGGCGGGGGAGGATTTCGAACTCAGCGGTGACGGAGGCGTGGTCGACCGGATGCGAGGCGTCGGCCAGGTCGCGGACCCGGCTGATGAGCAGGTAGGGGCCGGGCTTGAGGTCCATGGTGTGGACCCGTTCGACCGCGACTCCCGTGGCTCCCATGCCGGTGACGTAGCGCCGCGGGGCAGGCAGTACTGCTTTTTCGCGCGTCTCGCTCTGGACCAGTTCGTAGTTCACCTGGGCGCTGTGGCTGCCGGTCGAGTCCTGGTTCAGATGGTAGATTTCATACAGCAAGTAGAAGGACTGCCCGCTGCGGACGCGGGGGACGGCGAGCGGGATCACGCGCGACCAGTCGCGGCGGTCAAACTGCGAGCCTTGAGAAGCCGAGTCAACCAGCGAGTAGAAGAGAACATCCGAGACCGGCTGGTTGCGACGGGCGTAGTCGATCAGGTTCAGCTCTCGCACCTTTCGTGATGCTACCTGGCCGTCCGCGGTCACGGCAGCAACGCTGAACGTGTAGATATCGGCCGGAAGATCGAAGACCTCACGGCCGACCGCGAAGTTGACGGCGGTCGTGTCGGGAGGCATGGCGCAGGTCAGCCACGAGGACTTCTGCCTGGGCGCACCCTTGGCGCGCGGGGTGAGTTCGATAGTCACGTAGATGAGCGGCTGGGACCGGGGCTGGAATTCGGCCAGGATGGTACGCAGCGGGATGCCGAACGCGAGTTCGACTTCAACCGAGTCTCCGTGCTGGCCGAGCCGGTCCAGCGATACCTCGAGCCCGAGCGGCCTGGTATCGCTCCTGAGTTCGGGCGCCGAACGGACGAAGACCGCCGGCTCCAGGGCCGGCATCACGGCGCGCGGGCCGTACCTGCTTTCGCCCACGATCTTGAAGGCGGTACCCGTCCGCACAAAGTCAAACTGGCGGCCGAGGGAATCGTATGACCATATCTCCGCCGGGTTGATGAAGGTGCGGCTGGTCTCGGTGTCGATGAGGCGGGTTTCGTACTGCTCGCGTCGGGCCGGACCATGGCGGATGTAGGTCAGGACACGGTCGTCGTTCAGCAGGTCTGTGGCGCCAAAATAGGATCGGGCCTGCAGCGCCCTTTCGCGGTAGAAGGAGGCGGGAAGTGACGGCAGACCGGGGGGAGGGTTGTTCCAGAACCAGTCGAGGAAGTCGGCGCGGCTGGTCGCGCTGCCGGCAGACGCGTACTGCTGTGCCGCGTCAGGAGCAATCGCGGCCAGGACCAGGTAGTTGAGCCTGTCTTCATCGGAGAGCGCGTCTGCGGGCGACACGCGACGCAGTTGAGAGCAGGCCGAAAGCAGAAGGCACAAAGACAGGCACAAGCTCAAGCGCAAGCGAGGAGCTGCAAGCTTCAAGCCACAAGCCTCAAGCGGCATCTGCGGGACCTAACGAAGTCAGATGTCGCCAGCGAGATGCTGGAAGTCAGAGAAAAGGGGTCGAGGGATCGAGTGGCGGAGATTAGGGAAGCATCGGGAGTTTGACGCCTTTGGTGCGGGCGACGGCCTGGGCATCTTCGTATCCGGCGTCGGCGTGGCGGGCGATGCCTGTTCCGGGGTCGTTGAGGAGAACGCGCTTCAACCTTTCGTCCATTGCCGGCGTTCCGTCGCAGACGATGACCTGGCCGGCGTGAATTGAGTAGCCGATGCCTACTCCGCCACCGTGGTGGATGGAGACCCAGGATGAACCGGAGGCAACGTTCAGCATGGCGTTGAGCAGAGGCCAGTCGGCAATCGCGTCCGAGCCGTCCTTCATCGCTTCGGTCTCGCGGTTCGGCGACGCCACCGAGCCGGTGTCGAGGTGGTCGCGGCCGATGACTATCGGGGCGCTGATTCTTCCTTCGCGCACGGCCTGGTTGAACGCGAGGCCGGCCTGGTCGCGCTCACCGTAGCCGAGCCAGCAGATGCGGCTGGGCAGCCCCTGGAAAGGTATCTCGTTGCCGGCCTTCTTTATCCAGTTGACCAGCGCTGTGTCATCAGGGAAGAGGTCGCAGACGATGCGGTCGGTCTCGGCGATGTCCTTCGGGTCACCGGACAGCGCTGCCCAGCGGAACGGGCCTTTGCCCTGACAGAAGAGGGGGCGGATGTAGGCGGGGACGAAGCCGGGGTATCTCCAAGTGGCGATTGGCGATTGGCGATTGGCGACTGGCGAACCCGAAGTGCGGATTTCGGATTCGGGGAGGAAGCCGCCTTCGACTGCCTTGCCGCGGAGGTTGTTGCCGTAGTCGAATGTGACCGCACCCAGCGCCTGGAGTCTGAGCATCAAGCGGACGTGCTCGGCCATGGTGCGGAAGGAGGCCTGCTTGTACGCGGCCGGGTCGGCGCGCCGGAGTTCAACCGCCGCTGCGAACGGCATGCCATGGGGGACATAGCCTCTCAGTTCGTCGTGCGCCGACGTCTGGTCGGTCAGCAGGTCGGGGATGACCTTCCGTTCGACCATGCGCGCCAGCAGGTCAACAATGTTGCCGGTCCAGGCGATGCTGGTCGCCTGGCGACGCGACTTCGCAGCGACCGCGCGGTCAATCGCCTTGTCGATATCAGGGATGTTCTCATCGAGGTAGCGAGGCTTCTTGCTCGCCAGCCGCCGGGCAACGCGGGTCGGGTCGACTTCGGCCCCGAGATAGGTCGCGCCGGCCATGGTCGCGGCCAGCGGCTGGGCTCCGCTCATACCGCCGAGCCCTCCGGACACGACCAGACGTCCGGCAAGGTCGGGCGTCCCGAAGTGCTTTCTCGATGCGGCCACGAAAGTCTCGTGCGTCCCCTGCAGAATGCCCTGGGTGCCGATGTAGATCCACGATCCGGCCGTCATCTGGCCATACATGATGAGTCCCGCGGCTTCGAGTTCATCGAAGTAGGGTTTGGTGGCCCAGTGCGGGACAAGGTTGGAGTTGGCAATCAGCACGCGCGGGGCATGGGGCCAGGTGCGGAACACCGCGACCGGCTTGCCGGACTGGACCAGCAGGGTTTCGTCGTTTTCGAGCGCCTTGAGGGCATTGACAATGGCGCGGAAGCAATCCCAGTTGCGGGCGGCTCTGCCGGTCCCGCCGTACACGATCAGTTCATCGGGTCTCTCGGCGACCTCGGGGTCGAGGTTGTTCATCAGCATGCGCAGCGCGGCTTCCTGGTGCCAGCCTTTGCAGTTCAGCACCGGGCCCCGCGGAGCCCTGACCGGCGTCGGGTCTGGTTTGTTCATAGTGGCGATTCTCCTGGGTCAGATTATCCGGCGCCGCGTTCGATGTCAATCGGCGGGCTTGAATAACGGGGAGCGAGCCGGTATTATCAGGCGGTGACTCCTGTGCTGCTTCTGTGCCTGCTGGGTCAGATACGCGCCGGCGACACCCTTGAGGCGGTGAGGTTCGAGGGAGCACGCACCTTCAGCCGCAAGGCATTCACCTCCCTGGTCGCGGCGCGACCCAGGAAGCCATCCAGTGAAACCCAGCTCAACGGCGACGCCGCCACGCTTGAGGCCTTCTACCACAACGAGGGATTCCATTCCGTCAGCGTGGAGAAACAGGTGACGCGCGGGAAACGCTGGTCGGTGGTGACCTTCCGCATCACCGAGGGACCGCGTACGCGGGTGGCGGCGATTGCGATATCCGGCAACGCAACGGTCGGGACCGACCGGCTCCTGGGGCAGCTCTCCGTCCGGGCCGGCCGCTTCTTCTCGCAAGCCGAGCTGAGCCAGAGCGGTCAGGCGCTGCAGACCTACTATCTCAATTCCGGGTATCCGTTCGTCAGGGTACAGACCGGGCTTATCCGCAACGGCACACTGGCCACACTCACGTTTGATATCAGCGAGGGCGGCCTGTGCCATGTGAGCGAAGTGCGGGTGCGCGGCAACAAGACCGTCCGCACCGGGATCGTGCTGCGGGCTTCCGAAATCAGGCCGGGCGAGCGTTTCAGCCAGGCGCGCCTGCGCGAGGCGCAACGCCGCCTGCATGCGACCAAGCTCTTCAGCCGCGTGGTGTACCACGTCGGCCCGGACAGCAGTCAGGAAGAGGGCGCACCCGGGCAGGTTGTGCCGGACAGCGTCGTGATCCGGTTCGATGTCACCGAGCAGCTGTACCGGAACGTGGGACTGGGCGCCGGGGTCGAGTACTACCCTGCCCGCGCCATCGTGTCGGCCGAGTGGGAGCACAACAACCTGTTCGGCCTCGGGCACACGCTGGCCATCGGCGGCGAGGCCGGGCCCACGCTGTGGCCGTTCGGGAATTACCGGTTCGCGTTTGACGGTACATACAGGGTGCCGTACCTGGTTCTGACCCGGATTGACTTCCAGACCCATCCCTACTTCTCCTACGAGCGGACCGACGGCAACCTGCAGCGGGAAATCGGCATCGAAACCGGCATGAGCCGCAACATCGTCAGCCAGTTCACGGCCGGGCTGACCAACCGGCTCAGGTTTATCGCCGATACCGCGCCCGGCATCACCAATTCACTGGCTTTGACCGGTCACTACGAGAGCCGGAACGACATCTTCGATCCCGGCCAGGGGTTGTCGGTGCAGGTGGCGGCCGAGGGCGCGGGCGGACCGCTGGGCGGCGACAATCACCTCTACCGGCTGACCGGCGACATACGCTGGTTCCAGCGGCTCGGTATCATCCCGGACCGGGTCGAGAGAGTCAGCGGCGACTTCGTCGTTGCGCTGCGGGGAATGGCCGGTGCCGCCCAGCCCTACGGTCGTTCCGAGTCAATACCATACTACGAGTCATTCACCCTCGGGGGCGCGAACAGCGTCCGCGGCTGCCGGGACCGTTCCATCGGTCCGTACCGTGCGGCCGACACCAGCTATCACTACGGTCCGGTTGTTGTCAATGGTAACCTCGAGTTGCGGTCACCGTACATCCTGCGCTGGGTCGGGCTGGTTGCCTTTCTCGACGTCGGTAGCGTGGCCCGCGACTTGGGATCTCTGGCGTGGGAGTACGGCGCGGGAGTGGGTGTTCGCGTGAAGACGCCCATCGGGCCGGTTCGGCTGGACTGGGGCAAGCGACTGCAGCATCCTGCAGAAGCGGGACGCTACTACCTGGGGCTGCTGCATGCGTTCTAACCCCTGGCGCATCGTTTTCGGCGTCCTGGTCGCGCTTGCCATTCCGGTGGTCGTCGTTCTTCTCCTGGCCGTGCTCGTCCTTTCCGTACCGCCGGTGGGCAGGTACGCCTTCAGCCAGGCGTTGGTCAAGGCCGGCCCGCGTTTCGGGATCAGCGCGACGTTCGGGCACGTCGAGGGTAATATCATGCGCAGTATCGCCATCAATGACCTCGTACTGAGGCTGGGCCCCGATTCGCTCAGGGTTAAGCGTCTGTCTCTGGCCTACGACCCGGTTGCGTCGATTCTGCACCGCAGTTTCTCGGCGACAACGGCGAGTGCAGTCGAACCCAGGCTCTTCATCAACTCGGCGCGACCCGCTTCAGCGGGACGCGGTCCCGTGCGCAACCGATATCCGCCAATACGGATCGAGGAGTTCCGAGTCTCCGGAGGCAGCGTCTACTTCGATACGGTGGAGCGACTCGATTCGGTAGACCTGAGGTTGAGTCTGGTCTCGACGCAGGAACAGCTGCTGGCGCAGGTGGCGGACGTCAAGGCATACCTCTGCCGCGAAAGCGTCTCGCTCCGGCACTTGCGGGGTAACGCCCGGCTTACCCAGGATTCGCTTCATGTGACCGGCCTGGAGGTGAAGACGGCGGCGTCCTCGCTGCGCGCCGGGCTGAGGATGGCGTTCCAGGGCAGCACCATCGCGGTCAGTCTCGATAGCCTGTCGGTCAGTCTGCCGGAGTTGACCGCCGCGGTCCCTGCCCTGCGGTTCGCTCCGTTGCAGGGCCGGTTTCGGGCGGCCGGGGAAGCCGGCGTGAGCAAGGAACATCCATCGGGCAGCGTCAAGTATGCCGCGGAAGGGATGGTGTGGCAGGCCGTTCGCCTGCCGACGATGAGCGGCAGGCTGGAGTTTCTGGATTCGGTGGTTCAGGTTAGCATGGCGGGTGCCGACACGGCACTGGGCAGCGCTGAGATGTCAGGAAAGCTCGGTCTGCGCGGGAGCAGTCTTTCCGGCGCCGCGGCGTTGACCGGTATCCGGGTGCGGCGGCTTCACCCGGGTCTGCCGGAGGTGACTGCTGATGCCAGGCTCGATCTCTCCGGTCGGGGCTTCGATTCACTGGCCGTCCACGCGACCGGACGGGTCGCGGGCCTGGGAATCGAGAGCTTGATGGTGACGGGCTGCTACACCCGCGCCGGTCGGCGAATTGCCTGCGAGAGCCTCGATCTGCGCGGGCCGGTAGGCGCCCTATCAGGGAGCGGAACCTGGCAGCAGGGTTTTGCCCAGGTCAGCCTGCGGCTGGATAGCTTCGACCTGGGTCTGTTTTCGAGGTTCGAGTCGCTACCCGTGCAGGGCCGGGCTTCGGGCAGCATCAGTCTGGCGGGCACGGCGGAGACGCTCGAGGCCAGGGCCAACCTGTCAGTCTCGGGTCTGTCGGTTGCCGGTGTCAGCGCCGCCAGCGCACGCACCGGCTTCAAGGTGGCGGTCGGGCGGGAGCTTGCGGGCCAGGTGCAGGTCGCGGTTGACGACGGCAGGTACGGCGCGAACGCGGTCGACTCGCTACGGCTGACATGGGACGAGCAGCAGTTCGGTCTGGGTGTCTATCGACCCGGGGTTCGGGTCGCGGCCGACGGCAGCGCCCGACTGGCACGCACCGGCATCGGCATTAATGTGGCCACGCTCCGCGTTACCACCCGCAAAGAGGACCTCGCCTTCAGTGACGCGCTGCAGGTGGGCCTGCGCAGCGATTCGCTGAGCGTGCGGCTCGCCGCCGCCGGACTGGCAGGAGGCGACGTGCGAGTGACGTTCGTCAAGGCAGCCGAGAAGCCGCCTCGGATCGAGGCGACCATGAGCCGGGTGGATCTCGCGAAAGTCAAAGACCTGCTGGGCCTCGGCTTCGACGTGTCGGGCACCGCCAGCCTGAGTGCGGCGGGCAGCGATTCCCTCGACGTCGCGATTGACGCCGAGCACCTCAGCATTCCCGGCGCCGACGTTGAGTTGAGCCGGGTGCAGGGTGCGGCCCGCGTCCGGCGTTCGCTGATTGAGTTTGACCATCTTTGGCTCATCCACCTGGACAGCAGCGCGGTGCCGGAGACCAGTGTCGTCACCGGCTCCCTGGAGTACCGAACGGCGGGAGGTTTCGAGCTGGGCGCTGCCGATCTGCGGGTCAGGCTGCGCGATCCCGGTGTCTGGGTTGTTGCCTACCTGAAGCCCTTCATGGAGGTGCGCAAGGGCACCGTGTTCGGCGACCTGTCACTGAAAGGCAGCCTGTTGCGGCCGGTGCTGGGGGGGCGGGCACGGATTTCCCAGGCCCGGCTGGTGGTGCCGGTCCTCGGCACGACCTTTGATCGCGTAAGCGCCGAGCTGGTGTTCGACAGCAGTCGCGTGCACATCGCCAAACTGACCGGGCGGTCGAACAACGGTAACGCTCTCGTCACCGGGTTCGTGGACATCGGCCGGCGCTGGTTCGTCGACTCGCTGCGCTTCCACGGCGATTTCAGCGGCACGACCATCAACCCGCGGCCGGAGATCTACGGTGTGATCGGCGGCAGCCTGGACCTGGACTGGAGGAACGGGAGTCCCTATTCGCTCGTCGGTACGATTGACATCGAGGAGGCCCTGGTGGCCTGGGACTTCGGCCGGAGCTTCGGGAACGGGGCACCGGATACTTCGCTGGTGTATGACGTGCGTGTGAGGGGCGAGCGCAACATCTGGCTCAGGAATCAGCTCATGGACATGGAATTCGCCGCCGACCTGACCGTGCGCAAGACGACCAGGGAAGTGCTATACTCGGGTGAACTGACCTCGCGGCAGGGCAGTATCTACTATCTCGACCATACCTTGCGGGTGGACAGCGGGTCCGTACGTTTCGACAACATCACCACCTTGAACCCGGAGTTCTACGCGACCGCCGCAAAGCCCATCCGCACCGGGTCTGGCGGGCAAAGCCGGGCCGATACCATAACCGTGACACTGACGGGCACGCTCGCACAACCGGTTCTCGCTTTCGGTTCCGGGCATCTGGGGTGGGACGAGAACGAGATCATCTCCTACCTGACGCTGAACGTCGTCCCGGACGAAACCCAGCCCAATGTGAATCAGGCCGACGTGACGGCGCGCCTGCCTTCCCGCCTGCTCAGCTACTTCGAGACGCAGGCGTCGAAGCGGGCACGAGGGTTTGTCAACCTCGATTACCTGGAGCTGGAGAGCGGGCTGCTCGATACCGGGAAGGCCAAGCAGGCCCGGGTTACCGTCGGCAAGTACATAGGCAGGAACCTGTACGTGTCGTACACGCAGAACCTCAGCGGCGACATGTACCCTTCGTTCCGGGTTGAGTACTACATCAACCGGAAGAACGAGATCATCGCCGAAGGAATGGCCGCCCGCACGTCCGACGAGAAGTACCGAACCGCCCTCCGCTACCAGTTTCGGCTCCGATACTGATGGGTCGGCTGTCTGCGCCCGACCACCCGCGTCCGGCATCGGACCGCCGCTTCTGCAACGTCGCCATCCCTCATACGCGCCTTCACGAACTGACCTACGAGTTCGAGCGCGGGGCCTTTCCCGGGCTGGGTCCCGGCGGGTGCGTGCAGGTACGTCTGCGGGGCAAGAAGGTCAAAGCCCTCGTGCTCGAGGTCCTTACCCGCAGTCCCGTGCCGAAGACCCTCTCGGTTGAGAAAGTCGTCGAGCCAGAGCTGGTCCCGGGCCAACTGCTGCAACTGCTTCGCTGGGTGGGCGCGTACTATTTCGGCCGCATGGGAGAGGTCCTGGGGTTGGCCCTGCCGCGGGGCATCTGCGGTTACGGGCTGCGGCGGGCCCGGAATGCGCCGGCGGTCGCGATTGGCTTAGCTCCCTTCGCTGCGCGCCCCGCAGTTTCTGACCTCGACCGGCTGCCGCTCGACTTTCCTCCGGCATTTGCAGTCCACGTGGAGAACGGTACGGCCTCGCGGGAAGACGTCGTGACCGGGTTCGTTGCCGCCGGGCTGGAACGTGGTACGGTGGTCGTACTGATGCCGGAATCCGAGACCGGCGCCTGGGTCGACCGGCTGCGTTCGCGAATCGGTGTCGAGCCGGTTCAATATCACGGCGACCAGAAGCTGTCGAACCGGAAGCGGATGTGGCGTGAGTTGCGGTCGGCCCGGCACGCGCTGGTTGTCGGCGTGCGTTCCGCCGTGTTCGCACCGGTGTCCGACCTCGCCGGAGTCGTCGTTCTTGACGAGCATGACAGCGTCTTCAAGGAAGAGCGGCACCCGCGTTTCCACGCCCGTGACGTGGCGATTGCCCGGGCCCGGCTTGCCGACTGCCCCGTGCTGCTCAGCGACCCGACGCCCTCGGCGGAGACCTGGCTGAACCTCCGCAGAGGCCACTACCAGGCCGTTGAAAGTAGCGACGTCGCGCACCGGCCGGCAGCCGCTGCCGCTTCCGGGCCCGCTCCCGGAATACTGCCGGACACGCTGGTTGTCGACATGCGGAAGCACCGGGATGACGTGCTCTCTCCGGTGCTGGCGAACGAGCTCAAGGAGGCCAGGGCCGCCGGCGAATCAGCGGTCCTGTACATAAATCGCCGCGGGCTCAGCCGGTACGTAGCGTGCCGCGATTGCGGCAGCCCGCTTGTCTGCCCTGACTGCGCGGTCTCACTTGTGCTCTTCTCCGGAGGAGACCTCTGCTGCAACTACTGCGGCAAGGCCGCTGACGCCCCGGACGCGTGCCCGGTCTGCGGCAGTCACGATTTCCGACTGAAGGCGCCGGGCATCGAAATGGCCGCTCGCGAGGTCGTTCGGCTGCTACCGGACGTCAGTGTGACGACCGTCCTGACCGAGTCGGGGAGGCAGTCCCCGACTGAGCCCGGGTCGGTCATCATAGGAACGCGGGCACTGCTCGGAGTCCCATGGCCGCCCCGCACCAGGGTGGTAGCGGCGCTTGCTGTCGACGCTGACCTCTGCCTGCCGGACTTCCGAGCCAGGGAACGGACGTTCCAGGTGCTGTCGGCGCTCTCACGCCGGGCAGCAGGGCAGGAAGCGACGCTGGTGCTGCAGACCCGCCGGCCGGAAGACCCGGCCGTCCAGAATGCCGCAGCCGGTGACACGATTCGCTTCCTCGACCAGGAGTTGAGGCAGAGAGAGGAACTGGAGTTTCCTCCCTATTGCCGGCTCGCGCTGGTCGAACTCGGGGCGCGGAGCAGCGCGGGGGCGATGCAGCGCGGTGAGTGGCTCTGCCGCAGACTGGCGAGGGTTGAGGGTGTGGAAGCGCTTGGCCCGGTGCCGGCGCGGGGCAGGGCCAACACGGTGCAGGTGATGGTCAAGGTGCCCCGCCATGTCAGGTTTGACCGATTCGTTGCCCTGAGCCAGCTCGAAGCCGACGGCGTGAAGGCCAAGGTCGACGTCGATCCATTGGAAACCGTCTAGCGCTGGCTGAGCCGGCCGACGCCGCGACCGGGGGCTACCTGCGGGCGGTCAGCCGCCCCAGGTTCTCCCTGATAGTCTTCGTTTCCTTGGGAAAGGCGGCCGTGTCAATCAGGGCGGCTGCCTGCCGCAGCGCAGTACCGGCTGCTGCCGTGTCTCTCAGTACTTCGTAGGCCACACCGGCGTTGTTGGCCGCGAGCACTTTGAGCAGACGGAGTGAATCCGGCAGGGACTGCCGCACCACCGCGTAGTACGCGACCGCGCTGTCCTGGAAACCGCGACTCTGAAAAAGCCAGCCAATCGAAAAACGCAGCCGCGCCGCGAACTCGGTCGGACTCGAATCTGCGGCCAGGGACTTGCGGAAATGCTGGAGCGACCGATCCAGGTTATCGGCTTCGTAGTCGCAGAAGGCCATGTAGGCCCTGATGGCCGCCGACTCGGGCCCGGTTGCACCCCTGAGCATGGCGCCCAGGGCGGTCAGCGCTTCGTACCAGTGGCGCTGCCGGAAGAGCGTATCAGGACCGAGCAGCCGGCCGCCGAGTCTCTGGGCGATGGACGCGTACGTGCCGCTGTCGAGTTTGACGTCACCGAGCATGCGGGTGATGGAGATCAAGTCGTCGTGGCTGCTGGAGAGCACGGGGATCGGTGCAGGTTCGGCGGGCGGTCGCGTAAGCGCGCCGACCACCAGTACAACCAGCACGACCGCGACCACGCCCACGATCCCCCACTGCACCACGCCGGCCGGAATCCGGAATTTCTTCTTCGGCCGTTTGTCGCGGATGTTCTTTATCTGAGCCACGCAGCATCTTATCCGGCCGGGGCCGGAAGTCAAACAGGCGGCGGGGGAGCTGACGCGTACCCGAGCAGCCGGTGGTGTGGCGCGTGGTCCGGGCAGAACACGGATCGGCTTCATGCGAGCCGTGGTCACTGCGCTTCCTTGACAGTCAGGCGAATTCGGGTAAAACTTAGCCTGTTTGGCCGGGGCCGTGGCGCAGCTGGGAGCGCGCTTGACTGGCAGTCAAGAGGTCACGGGTTCGACTCCCGTCGGCTCCATTGCAGGAATGCAGACATCCGCTTGGCGACTGACGATTACCATCTCTCCAAAGGAGTATTGAGCATGTCGAGAAAGACCATGTCCATTGGGGCGGCAGCCATACTTGTCGCGGTGCTGTCCGTGCTGGCAGGCTGTGCAACCACGCAGACCATGAAGCCGGCGACCGAAGAAGAGCTGAAGGCGAAGCGCGACTCAGCGCAGCAGTACTACAGCATCGGCGCCGGCTACTTCCAACAGAACAACTTTGGGTCGGCGCTCGAGAACTTCCAGCGCGCCCTGACGTACGATTCGACTTACTATGAAGTGTACGTCGCCATCGGTGCGGCCTACCGGAAGATGCTTGACCGCGTAACTGCCGAGGAGTACTTCCGCAAGGCCATCAGGCTCGACCCGAAGAAGGCGAAGGCCTACGAGGGTCTGGGCGACCTGTTCCTCGCCATGCAGAAGGATAGCGCAGCCCTGGCCGTCTATCTGGAGGGTCTTGCCCGGGATTCCAGCCTGGTTGATCTGTACAACGGCGCGGCCGAGGTTTACGTGAAGCGGAACGAGATGGCGAAGGCCGATTCGATGTACCAGGAGGCGATGCGGCGCTTCCCGGATGAGGTCTCCGTGCAGCGGCTGTGGGCCGACTTCCTGTTCAAACAGAAGCGGTTCGCCGATGCCGTGAACTCGCTGGTGCCGCTGGTGCAGCGGTTTCCCAAGGTGGCGGAGCTGCGTGAGAAGCTGGCTGACTGCTACATCGAGCTAAAGCAGTACGACAAGGCGGTGGCCCAGCTGGACACGATCCTGCAGGCCGAACCGAACCGGGACCAGACCGCGTTGCGTCAGGGTTCTGTGTACCTGGCGGCGGGCAAGACCAAGCAGGCGATGAAGGTGTTCGACGCGCTGATTGCCAAGGATTCGACCAAAACACTGCCCTACGTCTTCAAAGCCGAGGCCCTGATTCAGCAGGGAAACACGGGTTCGGCCGAGGCCATCCTGCAGAAGGTGCTCAGGATTGATCCCGGTAACGCTCAGGTATTCGGGGACCTGGGCGAGATTCGGTACAAGCAAGCTCGTGAGCAGGCCGGCACGGCTCTCACGTCGACGCCGACCGCCAAACTGCGGCGCGCCCTGGCGTTGTGCGACGAGGCGATCAGTTACTACACGAAGGCTCTGTCCGACCCGGTCATGAAACAATACGCTAACTCAATGCTGGGAGCGGTCGGCGAACTGAAGAAGCTGATCGAGAAGGAGCTGTTCGTCAGATAGCGGGGAGATGCTCGACCGGCACGTTTTGCTGCTGAACCAGAACTACGAGCCGCTGTCGGTCTGCAAGGCCCGCCGGGCGCTGGTGCTTGTGCTCTCGCGCAAGGCCGAGATGCTCGAACCCTCGGCCATGGCGGCCCGGTCGGTGCGGATGGCGTACAGACTGCCAAGTGTTCTCCGGCTCAACTACTTCGTGCGCGTCAAAAGGCGGGAAGTGCCCCTCACCAAGCGAAATGTCCTGCGCCGGGACGGAAGTACCTGCCAGTACTGCGGCAAACGCGGCGCAGTCATGACCACCGACCACGTCATTCCCAAGTCCTCCAGCGGCGCCGACACCTGGGAGAACCTGGTCTGTGCCTGTACCGAGTGCAACTCGCGCAAGGGCAACATGACGCCCGCGCAGGCCATGATGCCCCTGCGCCGGAAGCCAAAGAAGCCACACTATTTCACTTTCGCCATCGCCAGCCTGGGCGACGTGCCCGACGGGTGGAGGCAATACCTGTTCATGAGTTGAGGCGCGCGTCCGCGCACCGTGAACAGCCCAGTGTGACCGCGCGGAGTGACGTCCGGGTCGGGCTTGACCGGCTGTTCTTCCTGCTTTTTCTTGCCAGCAGCGCAGCTGCGGTTCAAACCGCCTACGGCGAAGAGATACCGGCCGCGGCCAGTGGTGTTTCTCTTCCTGTACGGGAGTCGGAACAGGTGCGGGTGGGCGGCTGGCGGTTCGAGGGTGACACAGCTATCCTCGACGACAGGCTGATTCGCTCGCTTCCCGGCCGGGGAGCCGTGTTCGACCGGGCGAGCGTGGATCGAGCCGCTGCGGCAGTGCTCGCGGCCTGCGAAAACGGCGGCTACCCTTTTGCGGTCGTGACGCCACTATCACTGGCGCGGGAGAGCGGGTTCGTCTTTCCCACGCTCCGTGTAGCTTCCGGCCCCGGGGTCGAGGTCCGGTTCCTGGAATTCGCGGGCAGACCCGGTACCAGGCCGGGGCTGCTGCAGCGCGTCGCTGTCTTCTCCCCAAGCGGCTACTCGCGGACAGCGGTCGCACGCTGGCGTTTGAACCTGGAGCAGAGCGGGCTCGTGGTCGTGGACTCGCAGGCGATAGTCTGCGTCGACAGCATGTACGGACTCAGGTTCTGGGTGACCGGCCGTGGCGTCAACAGCGCTGGTGGCGTTGCCGGGTACTCGCCTTCGGACCGCAAACTCACCGGCGTGCTGCGGATCTCCCTGCATAACCTCTTTGACACGGGCCGGCGGCTGGAGGCCGACTGGCAGTCGGTATACTCCCGAATTCTCTATCGAGTGAGCTACACCGAGCCGTGGGTGCTGGGGACGAACATCGACCTGACAGCCAGCGCGCGACAGCAGACGATTGACTCGACCTCGGCGCAGACCAACCTGGCGCTCTCGGCCAGGATGCGCGCCGCCGCCACGACGGCGGTCAGTTTCGAGACCGGCTTTGACCGGTTCACAGATGCCCTGAGCCGCACGAGCGCCGACGTAGTCTGGGCCGGAACCGGTGTCGTGCTGGATTCGCGGGACTTCCCGGCCAACCCTCGCAGCGGAGTGCGACTGAGCGCCCTGACCAAGGTGGGTGACCGCTCGACCGACAGCGCGGGGTCCAGCGCCGTCGCACACGTCGAACTCGGCCTGAGCGGCGTGCTGTCCTTGGGCCGAACCCTTGCCTGGTCGAGCACGGTCGGACTGCGCGCCGTCTATTCAGCCGCGGTATTGACCGAGTCCGAGCTCTACTCCCTGGGTGGACCGGGCACCGTGCGCGGCTACAGGGAAGAGGAGTTCACCTCGCCGCAGACCGGCTGGTTCGGTACCGAGCTGCGCTACAACCTCGACCGGACTTCCAGTCTATACCCCTTCCTTGACGTTGGTGTCTACCAGGATACCCTCGGCTGGCAGGTCAGGCCGGGATACGGGGCAGGTACCAGGGTAGCCACACCTATCGGCGTCTTCGGTCTTGACTACGGCATTGCGTTCCGCGACAGCCCGCTGCGGGGCAAGGTGCACTTGAGCTACACTGTGTTGTTCTAGGTGCGATGATGATGAATGAGCAGGTTTTGCGGTTTCGGGGATCCAGCCGGCTGGGGATGCCGATTCCTGAACCTCTGACTGTAATGACTGGAGGTTGACGATGAGTGTCTTCGTGGCTCTGTTACTGGGCCTGGTGCAGGGAATCACCGAGTTCCTGCCGGTGTCGAGTTCCGGGCATCTGGCCGTGCTGGAACATCTCTGGAGGCTGCCGGCCGCGTCCCGGCTGCCTCTGACAACGATGCTGCACGGCGCAACCGCACTCTCCGTGGTGTTCTACTTCGCTCCCCAGCTGGCGCGGCTGATTCGGGGTCTGGGGGTCAAGGACGCCGAGCGCAGAAGCGCGAGCTGGCGGATGGTCGGGTTCATCACTCTCGCCTCGGTCCCGGCCGGGCTGATCGGGGTCGCGTTCAGTGATATCATCGACCGTGCGTTCTCCAGCCCCTTACTGGCGGGGCTGATGCTGCTCGTCACCGGCGGGATCCTGTTCGGTACTCGCTACTCGCAGCCCCGGGGACGATTCGGCTGGATGCGCGCCTTGCTGGTCGGTATTGGACAGGCCATCGCGATCCTGCCCGGAGTCTCTCGCTCCGGCGCGACGATTGCCTCCGGGCTGTACCTGGGCATGGAGCGGAGGGGAGCGTTCGAATTCTCCTTCCTGCTGGCGATTCCCGCTATCACCGGCGCCTTCCTGCTTGAGTTCCGAAAGGTCGACCTGGCCGTGCTCAATCCTGCGGCCCTGGCCGTCGGGATGGCGGCGGCGTTCTTGGCTGGCCTGGCCGCGCTATTCGTGCTGGGCCGTGCCGTTGCCGGGCGGAAGCTCCACTGGTTTGCTTTCTACTGCTGGCTTGCCGGGCTGGCGACGATCCTGTTTGTGCGCTAGCAGAGCTGGCGCGTTTCCGTGTTGGTGATCTCGACGCGGTGGTCGCGGTCGATGTACTCAATCAGCTTGGACATGCTGCTCTGCAGCATGCGCCAGTTGGTGTTCACCAGCACTATCGCCAGCTGTGCCCGCTGCCACTGGTCCTGATACTCCACCTCGGCAATCGCGATATTGAACTGGCGGCGGAGCCGCTCGCTCAGGCTGGTCAGAATCCGGCGTTTGTCTTTGAGGGACTGGCTCTCGGAGATGTAGCAGTCGAGGAGGAGAAGGCCGACGGTCAAGGGGTCAGGGGTCGGGGGTCTGGGGTCAGGGTCAGGAGTCCGCGTCTAGCTCGTGCGCTTGACCTCTTCGACCTTGTAGAAGTCGAGGGTGTCGCCTTCAGCCAGGTCGTCAGCGCCTTCGATGCCAATCCCGCACTCGTACCCGGTTTCGACTTCCTTGACGTCGTCCTTGAAGCGCTTGAGCGAGGTGACCTTGCCGTTGTAGATCTCCTTGCCGCCGCGCATGACTCGCACCATCGCGTCGCGAGGGATCTTGCCATTGGTGCAGTAGGAGCCGGCAATCGTGCCCCGTTTGGGCACGCGGATGATCTGCCGGATTTCGGCTGACCCGAGTTCGACTTCCTTCTTTTCCGGCTCGAGCATTCCGAGCATCGCGGCCCGGATATCCTCGATGGCAGCGTAGATAATCCGGTAGGTGCGGATCTCGATGCCTTCCTTGTCGGCCATCAGCTTGGCGTCGGTCAGCGGTTTGACGTGGAACCCGACAATGATGGCCTCCGAAGCCTGGGCCAGCAGCACGTCCGACTGGTTGATCGGCCCGACGCCAGAGCCAACTACATGCACGCGTACTTCCTCAATGGACTGGCCCTCGAGCGAGTCGCGCAGCGCTTCGGCCGACCCGGACACGTCGGCCTTGATGACGATGTTCAGATCCTTTATCTTCCCCTCAGCGATGCGCTCCTGGATCGCTTCGAGCGACACCTTGGGTTTGCTGGCCGAGAGGATCCGGTCGCGCTTGGCCAGGAAGCGGCGCTGGGCCGTATCGCGCGCCGTCCGCTCGTCTTCGACGACGTCAAACCGGTCACCGGCCTGGGGCAGGCCGGAAAACCCGAGAACCTGCACGGGAATCGACGGTGTGGCTTCGGACATTGCCTTGAAGTTGTCGTCCAGCAGGTCGCGCACGTGGCCGAAGAACTCGGCGGAGACGAAGGGGTCACCTTTGCGCAGAGTTCCTTCCTCAACCAGTACGGTGGCGATGCTGCCCCGGCCGCGGTCGACCCGGGCTTCGATGACGACGCCGCGGGCCGGCCCGTCGTACGGCGCTTTCAGGTCGAGTTCCAGCGCCAGCACGGAGATGGCGTCGAGGAGAGCCTCCACGCCATGGCCGGAGATCGCCGAAGTCTCGATGCAGAGGGTGTCACCACCGTAACCTTCGACTTTCACGCCGTGCTGCGCAAGCTGAGCCTTGACCCGGTCCGGGTTGGCATCGGGCAGGTCGGATTTGGTGATGGCCACGATGACCGGCACGCCGGCGGCGCGGGCGTGGTCGAGCGCCTCGAGTGTCTGGGGCATGATGCCTTCGGTCGAGGCGACCACCAGGACGGCGATGTCGGTAACCTGGGCGCCGCGGGCCCGCATGGCGGTGAATGCCTCGTGGCCCGGTGTGTCCAGGAAGACCACCGGCTTGCCCTGGTAGCTCGCCACGTAAGCGCCGGTGTGCTGAGTTATGCGGCCGACTTCGCTCTCGACCACCTTGGTCTTGCGGATGTAGTCGAGCAGCGCGGTCTTGCCGTGGTCGACGTGACCCATCACCACGACGATGGGCGGGCGCGGCTTCTTCTCGCCGCGTTCGATCTTGGTCTCGACTTCAGTCTCCTGCTCGACCGGCACCCCGAACTCGTCGGCTATCAGCATGATGGTCTCGAGGTCGAGCCGCTGGTTCATGGTCGCGAGCATGCCCATACCCATGGTCTTCTTGATGACGTCCGAGGCCGTCGTGCCGAACGCGTGGGCGAGTTCGGCGACGGTCATGTACGGGTTGATCTTGACCGTGGGTCGGGATGGGGTCGGGGCCACGGTCGGGGTTTCGCGGATCGGCTTGCGGTGCTTTATCTCGCGTCCCTCGATCTTCTGCAGCGTGTGCTTGACGTTTTGGGCCACCTGCGAAGGTTCGGCCTGCGGCCGCGGCTGGCTTGGGGGCGCGGCAGTCCTGGTGCGGCGAATCTGGTCCTTGAACTGGTGTTTCTCGTTCTTCAGCCTCAGCTTGGCGGCCTCGAACTCCTGTTCGGTGATGTAGGACGTGTAGCCGCGCGGCGGGAAGTTCAGGTCCTTGAGCACGCGGATCAGGCCTTCGCTCGATAGGCCGAGCTGTTTGGCCGCGTCAAAGACCTTAAGCTTCGCCATTATCGCGTCAGGCCTCAGGGGTCGGAGCGGACTCCGGTGCCGGCACCGCCGGCGTTTCAGGCGCCGGGGCGGGTGCCGGAGCCGCGGGCTGCGGCGGAGGAGTGAACACCGGCTTGCCCTCGTAGACGCGCCAGACCGCGTCGCGCGCCTGCTGTTTCAGCGGCTCGATGGCCTCGGGAGCAAGTTCAGTTATGCGGGCCAGGTCTTCGGGCGTCGCGTTCAACAAGTCCAGGGCGCAGCCCAGCCCTGCCCCGGTCAGCTTCGCCTGCAGCGCTTCATCGAGTGCGAGCTTGGCCAGCGGAATCGCTCCCGCCTTGCTCATGATAATCCGGTTCCGGTAGTCGGTTTCCTTCAGGACCTCGATCTTCACACCGCAGAGGAGACTGGCGAGCCAGACGTTCTGGCCCTTCTTGCCAATGGCAATCGAGAACTCGGCATCCGGGACCACGACGATGTGGGTATCGCCTTCCTTGATGACCAGTGCGACTTTGGCCGGACCCAGTGCCCGGGAGATGAAGACCTGCGGGTCTTTGCTCCACTGCACGATGTCGACCTTCTCGCCCGAGAGCTCTTTGATGATGTTCTCGATGCGCGACTTGCGGTACCCGACGCAGGCGCCGACCGGGTCCACCTTCTCGTCCAGCGAGGATACCGCCACCTTGGAGCGGAAGCCCGGAGAGCGGGCGATGCCCTTGATCTCCACGACCGCCTCGCGGATTTCCGGTACTTCGCGGGCCATCAGCTTGCGCAGGAATTCAGGATGGGTGCGCGAGAGATAGACGCGGGGCCCGATGGGAGTCTTTTCGACGCGGTTGACATAGGCCTTTATCGGCAGTCCCTGGCGATAGTGGTCGGCCTTCAGCTGCTCGTGGTTGGGGAGAACCGCTTCAATCAGGCCCAGGTTGATGATGATTTCGTCGCGGCCGATCTTCTGGATGGTGCCGGTGACGATTTCGCCCTTCTTCTTGCAGAACTCGTCGTAGAGCTTGGTTCGCTCCGCCTCACGCAGCTTGAGCACCAGTTCGTCCGAGGCCTTGCGGATGGCGATCCGGCCCAGTTCGTCGAGCGGAACCTCGACCCGGATCATGTCGCCGGGCTGGGCCGACTCGCTTTTCGCCCGCGCGTCGGTGACCGATATCTCGCGGGCAGTGCTGGCGACGCGCTCGACCACGTTCTTGGCGAGGAAGACGCGGATATCGCCGGTATCGGGTGTTATCTCGGCGTCGGCTTCAGTGTCGGGTCCGTAGCGGCGACGCAGGCCCGCGACGATGCTGGCGCGCAACGTCTCGCAGACGTAGGTGACGTCGACGTTGCGTATTCGGGCAATCTGGACGATAAGGTTGGCGATTTCCTTGTTCATTGCTTCCTCTCAGCGTGGCTCCGCGCGAACAGCTCGGAGTCAGAAACTCTTATCTGTGCCTCGCGTATCTCGCCGTAGGCGATCTCCCGCCCGGCCGTCTCCGCTGATTCTGCATTTTGCAGCTTGCCTTTTGCATTCTGCATTGCATCCTGTGTCCGGAGCGCAATTCCGTTCGGCCCGGCGGCTTCGAGCAGGCCCTCGACCCAGCCGTCACGCGCCAGCACCTTGACATGCTGGCTCACCGCTTTGGCAAAGTCCTGCGGCTGATAGAGCCGGCGTTCGATGCCCGGCGTTGAGACCTCGAGCGTGTACTGCCGGTGCAGGAAGCTCAGGGCATCGAGCTTCGCCGTCAGCGCGTGGGAGAACTCGGAACAGGCCCGGACCGACGCGCCAGACGGACTTTCAATCTGCACGCGCAACTCCCGGCCGCTGATTTCGGCGTGATAGACCTCCACGCCGGTATCGCGGGCCGCGGCTGCAATCGGCTCGATCACTTCCGGAGGCACTTGACTGGCCATGATGGCGATTATAGCCCGACACTCTACTGAGTCAACAAACGCTGCCCCAAGCGCCGGGAAGTGTCGTTCTGGTCTCCTTTCCTAATCTATTGACGGAGCTTGGGTTAGATGGAACCCACCCGGGTGCGGAGTCAGAGAGGCGCCGGGCCGAAGTGCCGGGATTCCGTCGGAGCGGACTTACACCTGGCCGAGGCACGCTGGACGCGGGTGGTGCGGCCCGGTCTGGCCGCAAGTCTGCGTCGCGCCGATGTGACTACCAGTCGGTGGACAGTAGGTCACAATGGCCGCCATAGTTAAGAAGAGGTCGTCTCTTCGAACGAGCATCGGAATGGCCGTTCGGGCTCAACGCGAGCGTCGCGGGATGACCCGGGAGCAGTTGGCCCTGGCGGCTGGTCTGGATAGAACTTACGTCAGCAAGATTGAGAGGGGGGAGCGAAACATCACATTGGGGACTCTTGAACGGCTCGCCGGGGCGTTGCGCGTGCATCCTTACAAACTTGGTTCCCCGCACGCGGGTGGGGGGGGCGATTGAACGACTCCGTGGGCCACGTCTGCCCGCCGGCAAGGGCGGATCTCAGCGGATTCTCGGTTTGGGGCGATAAGGACAGTGACGTAGACCTCGTCAAACGACTTGCGCATCTAAGCCCTGCCTTTCTCGGTCATGTGAGTCCCGTCAAGTTGGTTCCTCGCCTGTCTGCCGACCTCAAGGCCAGGATGCCTCATCTTGCGGCCGCCATCGAGTATGACCGCCCCGACATCATGGTGACATCCCACTTGAACCTACTGAACGGAGGCGGGGCGAACGTCCGACCCGCGTGTGCCGACACTGTCCGGTCTCCGCGTTGAGGTCGTCAAGCTGAAGTAGCGGCACACTTGCGGCCGGGCGGTTGATGGAACCGCGCCAATGGTCCCTCAGGCAAACGGGCAGGCAATCTGCCGGGCAGCCTTCCCGATGGTCCCGCAGGTTGTTCTCCGAATTGCCCGCCGGATTGCCCTCCGGATTACCTCCTGAGCGATTCTCCGGGCAGCCCGCGGAGCAACCCGCAGAGTAGCGGTTCCCGCAGCTTCCGGAGTAGCCCGCCGGGTTTCCCTCCGGATGACCTTCCGCGTAGCAGGCTGAATCGCAGTCCCGTTAGCTCTCCAGATTCCTGTTAGGGCAGCCTGCGGGGCAACGTTCTGGATTGCTGTCTGGATAACCCGCCGGGCGGTCCTCCGGGTGGGGTCCTGGATTGCCACCCATGCGGCCAAGGTGCTGGTTTTCCAGTGAGATACGTGAGATAACCGAGGAATCTTCCTGTAGGCTAATACGTCTACAAGAAGAAGCGGGCCTTCGGCTACCGGGAAGGCAGTCCCCGGACAGTGTCGCCGGGTCGGATGCCGTGGCTTTGAAACCAGCCCGAGTTCATCTCCAGCGCATAGCGGGCCGGTTTCGACGAGGCGTAGGGGGTAGTCGTGTCGAGCGGCGCCATCTCAAGTACGTCCGTGATGAACGAGTCGCGGGTGATGAAGGCAATGCTCAACGGTATGAGCGTGTTCTTCATCCAGAAGCGCTGGAGTTCATTCGAGTCAAACACAAAGAGCATTCCTGAGTCAGGGGCCATGCTGCGGCGGAACATCAGGCCGAGGGCGCGGTCTTGCGGCCGGGAAACGACTTCGGCGAAGAGGCTGGCGTCTTTGATGCGGAGTTCAACCGACGGAAGTGTGGGACGAGGGACGGAGGGCGTGGGACGAGGGGCGGAGGGGCGGCAGGTGAGAGCCAGGAGAAGGCAGAATGCAGAATGCAAAGTGCAAAATGCGGAAGGTCTGAAGCGGACGTTCACTGGACCACTAGACCACTAGACCACTTGACCACTGGGCCACTACTGCCCTTCGATGACAATCCTGGACAGGTCGGCGAGTCGACCGAAGAGCGAGCGGACGTAGGCGAGCAGGCGCAGCCGGTTGGTGCGCAGGTCATCTTCCTTCGCCATAACCAGTACGTCGTCGAAGAACTTGTCGATGGTCGGGCGGAGGCTCAAGAGCAGCTCGAAGGCGTGCCGGTAGTCGTGTGCGGCAAGGCAGCGGTTGAGGTCGGGCTCGACCTTGAGTGACTCCTGCCAAAGCAGCTTTTCAGTCGGCTCGGTGAGGAGTGACTCATCGGGCATACCGTCGAGGGTCTGGCCCTTGAGGATGTTGGCAACGCGCTTCTGGCCGACCACGAGTTTCAGGAATTCCGGTTCGTCGCGGAACGCGGCCAGCGCATTGGCTCGAAGCAGCGCCTGCGCCGGCTGTTGCCAGCTCGTTTCCATCACCGCGGCCGCGATGTCGTACCGGATGCCCTCGTCCGCGAGCAAGGCATTGAGCCGTTCGCGGAGAAGACCCGGAATCTGTGAGGCGTACTCGTCTTTGCCGGACGGGAAGAGCCCGATGGCAGACGAGACGAGGGTTC
>Ga0233423_10000372_pt1 | contig 24608 bp, 21 predicted proteins | sample Watercolumn_Mata_FD_180713 | JGI IMG/M metagenome (GOLD analysis project Ga0233423, IMG submission 180713) | Freshwater microbial communities from Lake Matano, South Sulawesi, Indonesia - Watercolumn_Matano_2014_112_MG | ecosystem: Environmental > Aquatic > Freshwater > Lake | place: Indonesia...
TACAAGGACAGGGTTTTGTTTGTCTACAGGTACGACCCGCTGGATATCCATCCGCAGGCCCAAAATGCGGCCCTCGCGGCAGCCTGCGCCGCCGATCAGGGAAAATTATGGGAGATGGCGGACAAACTCTATTCCTCGCAGGACGACTGGGGAAAATCCGAGGGGCTGGCTAAATTCAAAAGCTATGCAGCGACTCTTGGTCTCAAGACGGCTGATTTCGGAAAGTGCCTGGACGAGGGCAAATTCAAGGACAAAATCAAAGCCGATGTGAAAGAAGCGGAAGATTTCGGAGTTTCCGGCACCCCTGCCTTCTTTGTGAACGACCAATTTTTCGGGGGAGTAGTTTCGTATGACGAGTTGAAGAAGACGCTGGATGGGGAATTGGGGAAGTAATGCCTGGTATCTAATAGCTGGTATTTAGTATCGGGTATTTTTTAGAAATCGGGTCGCAAGGCCCGATTTCTTTTTATAAAATTTATAATATGTTATAATTTTTACATGAAACTCGACAAAAAAATTTTCGAAATAATTTTCCATGCCCGCGGGGGACAAGGGGCAAAAACAGCCGCGGAGCTTTTGGCGCAGGCGGCTTTGCGCGAGGAAAAATATGTGCAGGCTTTTCCTGATTTCGGGCCGGAGCGAACCGGCGCGCCGATAAAAACATATGTTCGAATTTCGGATGAGCCGATCAAGACCCATGAGCCGGTGATTGATCCGGACGCGGTGGTTATTCTTGACGAGACCCTCATGGGAGTTGTGGACACGACCAAGAATCTCGACGAAAACGAATCAATGATCGTGAACACGACTTTGGACCGGGAAACGGTGAAACAAAAGACGGGATATATTGGGAATATTTATCCTATTGACGCGACGGGACTTTCAATGGAAGTGATTGGCGAGCCGCGGCCGAACACAGCTATCTTAGGAAAGCTTCTCAAGGTGACGGAAATTGTGAAACTCGAGGATGTTATCGAAGTTTTTCGGGAAAAATATACCGGAAAAATTGGCAGTGAAAAGACGGAGAAAAATATACGGGCGATTGAGAAAGCATACGATAGTTTGTGAAATATCCAAAAACACAAAACGACAAAATGCCAAACAAAGCACAAAGTCACAAAGCCCGAAACGCAATAATTTGTGATTTGTGAAGTTTGAAAGTTGTGCTTTGTTTGGAGTTTTGTATCCCTGTGTTTTGCGAATTTTAAATGCTATGAACTGGGAAACCATCGAAGAAGGTGCAATTATTACGCATGATATAAGAAAATCTCCCAGGACCGGCGATTGGCGTTATATGAAGCCGGTAGTGGATAAAAAAGTCTGCGCCGGCTGCGGGACCTGTTTTTCCTTTTGTCCCGAAGCGGCGATTGATTATGATTCAGAGAAAAGAGCGGATATTGATTACAACATTTGCAAGGGTTGCGGTGTTTGCGCCAATGTTTGCCCACAACGCGCTATAAAAATGAATAAAAATACTTAATACTTTCTACATGATACTTGATACTAAAAAAGCTCTCACCGGTGGCGCCGTGGCGGCAGAGGCTTTGTGCCAAATCAATCCCGATGTGATGCCGGTGTATCCCATCACGCCCCAGACGCCAATCATCGAAACTTTTGCCAAAATGGTGGCTGACGGGGAAGCGGATACGGAAATAATTGACGTGGAGTCAGAGCATAGCGCGATGAGCGCTTGCGTGGGAGCCAGCGCCGCCGGTGCGCGCGCCGTGACAGCTTCGAGTTCGCAGGGAATAATGCTGATGAGCGAGATTTTGCCGATCGCAGCGGGAATGCGGCTTCCGATTTTAATGCTGGTGAGCGCCCGAGCCCTTTCTGCGCCAATCAATATTCACGGGGATCATCAAGACGTGATGGCTGTTCGCGATTTGGGCTGGATTCAGATTTTTTCCGAAAACGCGCAGGAAGTTTATGACAACACTTTGATCGCGCTGAAATTGGCAGAAAAAGTCCGGCTTCCGGCGATGGTTATCATGGACGGGTTCCAAACTTCGCATTCAGTCGAAAATTTGGAAATTCTTGAGGATTCGGTTATGAAGGATTTTGCTGGTGAATACAATCCAAAAAATCATCTTCTTGATTTTGAAAATCCAAAAACTTTCGGACCGGTAGCGCTTCCCAACTCCTATTTTGAATTTAAGAGACAACAAATTGAAGCGATGGACGGAGTTATTGGGGAGATCAGAGAGATTTTTAGGAAATATGGGGAAATCAGCGGGAGAAATTATAATGTTTTCGAAAGCTATCGGCTCGATGACGCGGAAAAGGCGATTGTCGTTACCGGATCAACCGCCGGAACAGCCAAAGTGGCGGTTGATGAATTGCGAGAACAAGGCGAAAAAGTCGGGCTTCTCAAAATAAAATTATTTCGACCGTTTCCTTATGGGCAAATCGCCGAAGCGCTCAAAAATGTGAAGCAAATCGCGGTTTTGGACCGAACAGTTTCATTCGGAAGTGTCGCACCGCTCTGTAGCGAAATCCAAAATAGTTTATTCTCAATTCTCAATTCTCAATTCTCAATTCAGTCATACATCTATGGCTTGGGCGGAAGGGAGATTTTCAAGGAGGATATCAAGAAAGTTTTTGAAGGCTTAAGCGGAGACAAAATCGAAGGACTGAAATATATCGGACTCAAATAAATGAATAAAGATTTAACCAAAAAACTGGCTCCCGGCCATTCCACCTGCGTGGGATGCGGGATTCCGGCGATTGTGAGGACGGTACTTGGCGCGGCGGATGATCCGGTCGTGGTGGTGAGCGTGACGGGTTGTCTCGAAGTGACTTCGACGCTTTATCCCTATTCAGCGTGGAAAGTGCCTTATATCCACAGCGCTTTTGAAAACGGCGGAGCAACGGCGGCGGGAATTGACGGAGCGGTGAAGGCGCTTCGCAAGCGCGGAAAAATTCCCAAAGAAAAAAGAATTCAAATCGTTGTTTTTGCGGGAGATGGGGGAACGTACGACATAGGGCTGCAGAGTTTATCCGGTGCGCTTGAACGCCAGCATGATTTTCTTTATGTCTGCTATGACAACGAAGCCTACATGAACACGGGCGGCCAACGGAGCGGCGCAACTCCGTATGGAGCTGACACCGAAACAACTCCGGCCGGAAAAAATAGTTTTGGAAAAAAAGAAAAACGAAAAAATTTAATGTCGATTGTGGTTGCCCATCACATCAAATATGCTGCCCAAGCTAATGTTTCGTACCTTGCGGATCTGGAAGCGAAAGCTAAAAAAGCATTTGAGCTCGAAGGGCCGCGATTTTTGTTGGTTCTCCAGCCTTGCACGAATCTTTGGAAGTTTCCAACTTCGCAGTATGTGAACATCGGAAAATTGGCAACCGAAACCAATTTCTGGCCGCTGTGGGAATATCTGGACGGAAAATATAAAATAAACTGGGCCACTGAAAACCCAAAACCGCTCGAATATTTTTTGAAAACCCAAGGTAGGTTCAAGCATTTGTTCAAGCCGGGAAATGAAAAGGTTATTGAGGAAATGAAAAGAGAGGTTGATGAGAATTGGAAAAGGCTGGTGGATTTGGCAGAAGTTTGACGAAATAAATTTATTGCTTAAGCGTAAATAAAAATATGCCAAAACCCAAAGTAAACGAAGAACTTTGCATCGGCTGCGGGACTTGCGAGGCGCTGTGTCCCTCTGTTTTCAAAGTGGAAAACGGAAAGTCGAAAGTGATCGCCGACGAGTGCAAAGACTGCAATTGCGACGAAGTGGTGTCGAGCTGTCCGGTGAACGCGATATCATTAGAAAGCTAAAAACGAAAAGCGAAAATCTAAAAGCAACATCTAAAATCCCAAAACTTTTTCGTTTTTAGTTGTTGTTTTTACATTTTAGATTTTAGCTTTTACATAAACTTATGCTTAATCAGGAAAACAAAGACATCATAAAAACATACAAAAAATTTCTAGTGGCGGTTGTCATCATTACTTTCATTATTTCTTCCTTTTTCGGGGCTCTTTTCGGTTTTATGGCGGGAAATCTCGGGCAGGGGAAGTTTTGGCCGAAACTTTTTAAGAGAGGAACAGGACAAAACGCCGGTACGAACGACTCCGGGCAAACTTTGAGCGTCCCCGATGAAGAATCGGCGGTTACAAAAGCGGTGGAAAAGGCTTCACCTGCAGTGGTGAGCATCATTGTCTCCAAAGATGTTCCTAAAATTCAGGATTTTTTTTCCGATCCGTTCAACTTTGATCCCTTTTTCAATCCTTTTGGGTCTCGTCAACGGCAGCCCTCGCAGAATCAAGGCGGCACCGAAAAGCAGGAAATCGGCGGAGGGTCAGGGTTTATTGTTTCCGAGGATGGACTGATCGTAACTAACCGGCACGTGGTTTCCGACCAGGAAGCCAGCTACACCGTGATGACCAATGACGGAAAAAAATATGATGCCAAAGTGATGGCCATTGATCCGGTGAGCGACGTGGCGGTGATCAAGATTGAAGCGGGGAAAGCTCTGCCGACTCTTGATTTGGCTGATTCGTCGAATCTCAAGATCGGCCAGACTGCGATCGCTATTGGGAATTCACTAGGCGAATTCCGAAACACGGTCAGCAAAGGAATCATTTCGGGCTTGAAAAGAAATGTGACGGCCGGAGATGGCTTCGGGCAGGCAGAAACACTCTCTGAAGTCATTCAAACGGACGCGGCTATCAATCCGGGGAATTCCGGCGGGCCGCTCCTTAATATCAATGGACAGGTAATCGGGGTGAACGTGGCAATGGCGCAGGGTGCGGAAAATATTGGTTTCGCGTTACCGATAAATTTGGTTAAAAAAGATATCGAGTCTGTGAAAACGAAGGGGAAAATCATCCAGCCCTTCATTGGTGTGCGCTATATTCCGGTAACGGCGGATATTCAGAAACAAAACAATTTGCCTTATAGCTACGGCGCGCTGGTCTTGCGCGGCCAGCAAATGACTGATTTTGCAGTTGTTCCGGGCAGTCCGGCCGACAAAGCGGGAATAGTGGAGAACGACATAATTCTGGAGATAAACGGGCAAAAAATTGACGAAAATCATCAATTGGCCGATCAAATTGCAAAATTCAATGTCGGCGACACGATTACTTTGAAAATCTGGCACAAAGGCGAAGAAAAAAACGTCAAAGTGACGCTTGAGGAAAGAAAATAAGGTTTGTAGGTGTCGGACACCTACAGAGGCTAAAAACAGCTCCGGCGAGATGTACCGGAGCTGTTTTTTTGTTTTAATTCCATGTGCAGGCAGTCGTTCCGTCCGAAGTCAACACCCACCCCGTGCCGTTCTTACAGACGCAGGTGGTGTATTTGTTGGTGAGAGCAATAGCTCCATCATAAATAGTGCTACATGCATAAGGCTGGGATGAGTTTTTCCTCAAACTTACTTCTCCGTTAATTGATAATTTAGTTTGCGGACTCGTCGTCCCAACCCCAACGTTGCCTCCGGAGTCTATGCGCATATACTCTGTGCTTGCTTGCCAAAATTTCAGTGGACCTGCGTTGGCGTTGATGTTAATACCGCCGCTACCTTGACCTTCAATAACCAGCGCGCCAGCCTGAAGACGGCCGGAAGTAGTGTAACTTGCTGAGAGCAGCCTGATAAATGCGGAGACGTCGGAGATGAAGTTAATTCCTGTGTAACTGGCTGTCCCGGCAGTGGTATTTTTCACGACTATCCTTGTGCCAGCATTCTGTTCTTTTTGAAGCTCCAAAATGTCGCCTGGCCCCGTCGTCCCCACCCCGACATTTCCGGCAAAGTAATTGTTCCCGGCTCCATTGGCAGTGAGGGTTCCGCTGGTGGTGATGTTTCCGCTGCTTAGGGTACCGATACCAGAGAGATTTCCCGAGTTAAAACTCCAGTTTCCAGTGAAATTGCCATCAGTGACGGTGTTGGTTCCCAAATCTAAAGTAGTAACATTTACGGTATTACTGGTAAGGGAAGAAACATCAGAAAGGTTGAGTTTGGAAGAGTCAATGTTGGCGCCACCCGATATGGAAGCATTGGTAATAGTTCCTTGCTGGAGTTTATCTTCAGTAATAACTCCGTTTCCGATGAAATCCAAGCTGGAAATAGCGTTATCTTTCAAATTCTCGGAACCTACATTCCGGCGGGTAAGCGAGGTTTCCTTAAGAGATCGGTTTTTTATGATTCTGGCGACAATTATTCCGTCATCTCCACGTGTTCCTGAAACATCAATTTGATCCCCCGCGAAAAACTGATCAATAGTGGCCCTTTTTCCTTTGGCGTTGCGAAGAACGGCTCTTTGGGCGTTGATGGTGTAGGTTCGGTTATTCTTCGTTGCCGTAATCGTAAAACCATCTATTTCAGTGATGACCGCTTTTTTGAGCCTGACCTTATTGCCGGCAGCAAAAACAGGAAAAGCCGCTGTGAAGAAGAGCGTAGCAAGTAAAGCAACAAGAACTTTTTTGTTTTTCATTGGTTTCACTAAGTCGATTAGACCGGCAGAAAACACAAAAGGCTTCCCGCTCGCCGATAACCCCTTTCGGAATTACCCATTCACTCTTTCGAGTGAAGACCAAACCAGTTGATAGCAAGACGGAAAGCCGTCTCTACACAGCATTGGTTTTAATGCCATACTCCGACGTTGTGCCGGAGTTTAGGCGTGAATTGTTGATTCTATTTTATAGCATGTCCAAAAAACGTGCAATATGTGATATAATTCATCCGTAGGTGTCCGACACCTACAACCACACCTACAACCATGAGAAAACAGCCATTAGTTATAGGTGAATACTATCATATCTACAACCGCGGAGTGGAAAAGCGGGATATTTTTTTGTCCAAAAAAGATTATTTCCGATTCCTTGAGTCAATGGGGGAATTTAACAGCGTCAAGCCTATTTTTAGTTTGTATTGGCACAATCAGAAGAAAAGAAGGCAAAATGTAGGCGTCCGACACCTACGAACGCGAAAATTAGTGGAAATAATTTGCTATTGTCTTAATCCAAATCATTTTCATTTGATCTTAAAACAAGTAACAAAAAACGGAATTTCCGAATTTATGAAAAGGCTGGGGGGCGGCTATACGAATTACTTTAACCATCGCTATAAAAGATCCGGTGTGCTGTTTCAGGGGAAATTTAAATCAGTTCACATCGATTCAAACGCGCAACTTCTGTATTTATCCGCATATATTAATAGAAATTATTTCGTGCATGGTTATGGCAATGACAAAAACTGGATGTACTCAAGCTTTTTGGATTATACTGGGAAAAGAAGTAGGGGAATTTGTGACACAAGCATTATCCTTGATCAATTCAAAGACAAAAATGAATATCAAGTGTTCATGCGAGAAAACGCTCTTTTTATGAAGGACAAAAAAGAAGACGAGAAATATTTGCTGGAATAAAGCCTTGTAGGTGTCCGACACCTACAACACCTACAAAACACCTACAAAAGAATATGGGAAAACAAATATACAATTTAACACCGGATGAAGTTTTGAAAAAGTTTTCGGTTTCAGAAAAAGGACTTTCGGCCGAGGAAGCGAAAAAGAGGTTGGAAGAATACGGCCTAAACAAGATCGAGAAGAAACGCAAATGGAGACGGGTGAAATTGGTCCTCCACCAATTCAATGACGCGCTGGTGTGGATACTGCTTGTCGCGGCGGGGTTAGCTTTTGCCTTCGGTGAGATGCGAGACGTGGCGATAATTTTAGTTATCGTTTTTTTGAACGCGGCGATTGGTTTTTCGCAGGAATGGAAAGCGGAGCGGATTATGGAGCGAATTCAGAGATTTACCTCGGACAAGGCTTTTGTTTTCAGAAACGGGCAAAAAATCGAAATTGACGCAAAAGAAATTGTTCCGGGCGACGTTATTTTTATCACCAGCGGGGACAACGTTCCGGCCGACGGGTATATTCTGGAAAGCTACAATCTTCACACCAACAGCTTCGTTTTCACGGGGGAATCGAAGCCGGAGAAAAAGAAGGCTAAAATCGTTACGGGGGAAAACCTGTCTGTTGCCGACATTGAAAATGTGATTTTCACCGGTGAGCAGGTGACGATGGGAGAAGCAAAGGCGGTGGTGACGGCAACTGGAATGAGAACAGAACTTGGAAGAATCGCCGAGCTCGCGACGGAAGTGAAGGAAGAATTCACGCCGCTTCAGAAAAAGATGCGCACTCTCGGGAGGGATGTTTCTATCCTTGCTGTTGCGATTGCCGGATTGGTACTTCTCGCCGGAGGATTTTATCACCTCTCCTGGTATCAGAATTTTTTGTTTGCGCTCGCGGTGGCGGTTTCTGTTGTCCCGGAAGGTTTGCCGGCGGCGCTTTCGGTCGCGCTGTCGCTCGGCATGCGGCGTCTTCTCAAAAACAACGTGTTGGTGAGAAAGCTTATTGCCGTTGAGACATTGGGTTCCGTGAATATAATTTGCACCGACAAAACCGGGACGATTACCCAAAACGAGCTGATGGTGACGAAAATTATTCTGGACGATAAAGAGATCGAAATAAGCGGAGAAGGATACAATCCCGTCGGAAAATTTTTGGTTGAGAATAAACCGGTCAATCCACAAGAGATAAAAAATCTTGATTTGATTTTGAAAATAGGCGCGCTTTGTAATGACGCGAGCCTTGTTGAAGAAAGTGGAAATTTCAAGGTTGTCGGCGATCCGACGGAAGGGGCATTGGTGGTTGCGGCGAGGAAATATGACAGCGATGAAAAATATTTCGAAAGAGGGGAGATGAAAATTGGCGAAAATCCATTTGAATCGGAAAGGATGCGGATGAGCGTGATTTATCAAAGAGGTCGGACCGCGGACGTAGAGGAAAGCGGACCGACCTCATACGTTAAAGGGTCGCCGGATGTTTTACTTGACCTCTCCCCTAAAAAATTGACTCAAAAGGGGATAGTCCCCTTTTCCGATTCAGATAAAAAGAAGACGAAAGAAATTTATGACCGGATGTCAGGGGAAGCGCTTCGGGTATTGGCTTTCGCCTATCGTCCCCTGAAAAATAAATATACCGATCAGGCCGCCTTCGCCGAGGCTGCGGCGAGCCAAGCGGAAAAAGATTTGGTTTGGGTCGGGATGATGGCGATGATTGATCCGCCGAGAGCCGATGTCGGAAGAGCCATCAGGGAATGCCAGGAATCGGGAATTAGAGTGGTTATGATTACGGGAGACTATGAGATTACCGCACGTGCTATTGCAATAAACGTCGGTTTAATAAATCCCAATTTCCAAATCCCAATTTCCAAAAAAATTTCAAATTTCAAATTTCAAATTTCAAATCAATTTCAAAATCCAAATGTCAAAAACTCGAATTCCGTAATTAACGGCAGAGAATTAGCTTTGTTGAAAGATAGTGAAATATCGCAGAGAATAAAGAATGGTGCATCAGTATTTGCCAGAATTACTCCGGAGCAAAAATTGCGAATCGCCGCAATTCTCAAAAATTCCGGGGCGGTGATTGCGATGACGGGAGACGGCGTGAACGACGCGCCGGCGCTGAAATGCGCGGATATCGGCGTCGCCATGGGAAAAATCGGAACAGATGTTTCCAAAGAAGCGTCAGACATGATTCTTCTTGACGACGATTTCGCGTCTATTGTTGCTGGGATCAAAGAGGGGCGGACGATTTATCAAAATATCAGAAAATTCATCTACTACGTTTTTTCTTCAAACGCCAGTGAATTTCTGACGGTTGTTTTCGGGACGCTTCTTTTCATTCCTGCTCCCATCACCGCGGTTCAAATTCTTGCTATTGATTTGGGAACGGACGTTTTTCCATCGCTCGCGCTCGGAGTGGAACCAGCTGAAGTGGGAAACATGAAACGGAAACCTTGGAGTCCCAAAGAAAGACTGATTGGCGCGTTTGGCTTCTGGAGGCTGATTTATGTCGGGCTCATCATGGCCACGGGCGCGATCGTCGCTTTTCTTTGGTCGATGAAGCGGGGTGGTTGGGATTTTGGGGAGAAAATAGATTTTCACTCCATGCTATACATCAAATCAACCGCGGCGACCTACGCGGTGCTTTCCATGACCCAGATGGCCAACCTTCTCCAGGCCCGCTCGGAAAAAATGTCCGTTTTCAAAATCGGGTTTTTCAAAAACAGGTGGCTTATCGGGTCGATATTCATCTCGGTCGGCATGCTTCTCGCGTTTCTCTATCTGCCATTTTTCCAAAAATATCTCCATATGTCCCCGATTGATTTTTGGGACTGGCTGGTAGTCGCGGGTGCGACACTCGCGGTTTTCATTTTTGAAGAAGCGCGAAAGATGGAGGAAAAATAAAAATCTTCAAGACTCGGATACGTTGCTAATTTTTGCTATAGCAATTTTTAGCATAATAAGAGATTAGTTTGAAGCAGTATCTTGACATTTTGTTTTGGGATGTGATATAAAAATGGCAGAAAAATTCCGAAACGGGTTATAAATATCCCAAAGATTAGAGGATTTAAGAGGAGGAAATTTTGAAAACCCTGACCGAACAATGCTGTGTTTGCGGGGGTAATATTTCCTGCGAGGACCAGTTCGGACTCAACGAATGTGCCGAATGCGAGCTTGATCCCAAGACATGCGGTGCGGAGGAGAATGACCGGACCACTAAAACGACATGCGGCGAATGCAAAAAAAGACAACCATCTTTATTTTGAGGAGGTAGGCATGGAGAAAAAAGGCAAATCGCTAGTTAGGAGACTCTGGGTATGCGGACATCCGGGATGCGGCGTAGCGTGTTGCTGCAAAATACCCAGGTTGCATCCGTCGCATGTATTTTGGTGCGATGACCCCTGCAAGTTTGCGCAAACGGACAATTGCACCCAATTGCGTGGTTATTCCGGTGATCCTGACAATCCATATAAGCAAGAGGTTCTCCCCGGGCAAGATCCCCCATTTATTATTGAGAAAGGGAGATGTCTGGAACACTACGAAGAGTAAAGGAGTGAAGGGTAGAAAATGGCAAGTCGGGGTGGGCGGCTGGGAGGGCCGCCCTTTTCTTTTTGCCGAATTTGTGTAAAATACTAGGGATGTGATTAAACGCCGGAAAACGAGAAAAATGAAAATTGGAAAAATATTTGTCGGCGCCGACGCCCCGGTGGCAGTGCAGTCTATGGCAAGCACGAAAACAGACGATGTCGCAGCGACGGTGGCGCAAATAAAACAGCTTGAAAAAGCCGGTTGCGAAATCATTCGCGTGGCGGTGCCGGATATGAAAGCTGCAAAGTCGCTGGGCGTGATCAAGAAAAGAATAAATATACCACTTGTGGCTGACATCCATTTTTCGCACGAACTGGCGCTGGAGGCTGTAAAACAGGGCGTAGATAAATTAAGAATTAATCCAGGAAATATTGGTTCACGAGATAAAGTTAAGCAAGTTGTAGGAGCGTGCAGAGCGAAAAAAATTTCCATCCGAATCGGAGTGAACGCCGGCTCGCTCGAAAAAGATATTTTGGCCAAGTATAAAAACAGAGCGACACCGGTCGGAATGGTTGAATCGGCAATGCGGCACATCAAAATTTTGGAAAAGTTGAATTTTCGAGATATTGTAATTTCGCTCAAGGCTTCGGATATCGAGCGCACCGTTGAAAGCTATGAATTGCTCTCGAAAAAAGTAAATTATCCTTTGCATCTGGGAGTGACGGAAGCCGGAACTTCTTTTCGGGGAACAGTTATGTCTTCCATCGGAATTGGGCATTTGCTGTATTCCGGGATTGGTGATACAATCCGCGTGTCTTTGACAGCCGATCCGGTTGAAGAAGTGAAAGTGGCGTGGGAAATTTTGCGCTCGCTGGGTCTTCGAAAACGAGGTGTGACGGTCACCAGTTGCCCCACTTGCGGGCGGACCCAAATTGATTTAATTGGCTTGGCTAAAAAAGTTGAAAAACTGGTCGAGGGCGTGGACAAAGATATCCATGTTGCCGTGATGGGGTGCGTGGTGAACGGACCCGGCGAAGCCCGCGAAGCGGATCTGGCTGTCGTCGGCGGGCAAGGCGTAGGGCTCATTTGCAAAAAGGGAAAAATTTTGAGAAAAGTCGAGGAGAAAAATCTCCTCAAGGAGTTTATGAAGGAGTTGGAGAAGTTTTAGATATATTATCAAAGATTAAAGGAGGAAAAAGTAAATTGACGGTATCTCAGCAGATAGTGCAAGAAGAATTTGCGGTTTTGGTTACTTCCTACGACGAATTTTTCGGATGCCAGGAGGTACACGGGTCCGAAAAACAGTGCTGGGAAGGAAAATGTTCGCATTGTCCGTTTATCGAGTTTGCGGATACGTATCCTGAGTGCGCTAGGATTTCGCCGCCATTTCTAGCCTACATCATTGTTCCAGAATGCGGACAAGCTCATTGATTACAAAAAGCACCAAAGGCGTTAAAAGGATTTATACAGCGCTTAGGACTTGGAGGATCCGGGCGCTTTTTTATTTTTAGAAAATAGTGATAGAATTAAGGTGCAGTAAAATTTTCCAAAGTCCGACTTTTCCCTTGCTCGCTTACGCTTACAATTCCTCAAAGTCGAACTTTTGAAATTCCTCAAAGCCAAGCTTCATGCTCAACCTCAAAATCGCCAAAATTTTCTACCAGATGGCGGAATATTATACGATGCGGGATGATTTGTTCCGCCCGCGGGCTTATGAGCGGGCGGCGCGGCTCATTGAGTCAATGGAAGAGGATTTGGAAGACATATACAAAAAGGGCGGCGTGAAAGCGCTTACAGAGATTCCCGGAGTGGGGCAAAGCATGGCTGAACATATTGAAGAATACATCAAAACAGGGAAGATAAAAAATTTTGAGCGTCTCAAAAAGCAGGCGCCGATTGATCTCGAGAGTTTCTCCGCCGTCGAAGGCGTGGGGCCGAAAATGCTGATGGCGCTTTACAAAAAGCTCAAGGTAAAAAATGTCCGCGATCTCGAAAAAGCGGCCCGGGCGGGGAAGGTACAGACTCTCCCCCATTTTGGCGAAAAAACAGAGGAGAACATCTTGCGTTCGATTGAGCTTTCCCGCGAGCACCGGGGCCGGTTTTTGCTTGGCTACGTCTCCCCTATCGTTTCTCAAATTGAGCGCGAACTTGCTTCCGCGCCCGGCGTCAAAAAAGTTTTGGCCTGCGGTTCGTTTCGGCGAGGAAAAGAAACAATCGGCGATATAGACATTCTGGCAACGGCCCACCCGCATCGTTCCGCGAAGCATGGCGGGCAAGCCGCCAACTCGCGGGCTGTTATGGAACGCTTTGTTTCGATGCCAATGGTGGAAAAAATTACAGCGCGCGGCGAGACGAAGTCGATGGTGCGGCTTGACATCGGGATTGACGCCGATTTGCGGGTCGTTCCCGAAAAATCGTTCGGGGCGGCGGTGCAGTATTTCACCGGCTCGAAAGACCATAATATCGAACTGCGAAAAATAGCCATCAAAAAGAGATGGAAGTTGAATGAATACGGATTATTCGACGTGAAAAACCGCCAAATCGCGGGAAAAACCGAAGAAGAAGTCTATAAAAAACTGGGACTTGATTGGATGCCGCCTGAAATGCGCGAAAACCGGGGGGAGATAGAGCTGGCCCAAAAACATAAATTGCCGAAAATCGTGGAGTATAAAGATGTAATTTCTGATCTTCAGATGCACTCGGATTATTCCGACGGAGCTCATACAATCGAGGAAATGGCCCGCGAGGCCCAGCGACTGGGGAGAAAATATATCGCCATCACTGACCACGTGGGGCACTTGAAAATCGCCGGCGCGATGGATGTTCGGACAATTAAAAAACAATGGCGGGAAATTGAAAAAGTGGACAAAAAAATGAAGGGCATAAAAATTCTCAAGGGGTGTGAAGTGGATATCAATCCCGACGGGACAATTGCCCTTGAAGACAAATATCTCGCGAAGTTTAACATTGTTCTCGCCTCCATCCACTCCAATTTCAAAATGAGTAGAGCCGACCAGACGAAAAGATTGGTTCGGGCTATGGAAAATCCGCACGTGGATATTATTTCCCATCCCACGGGAAGAAAAATCCAGCAGAGGGCCGGTTACGAACTCGATATAGATGAAATTTTCCGCGCCGCGGCGCGGACGAAAACGATTCTGGAAATCAACTGCTATCCCGACCGGCTGGACTTGAACGACGTGAATATCCGAAAGGCGATTGACGCTGGGGTGAAATTGTCTCTCGGCACTGACGCCCACAGCAAAAATCAGCTTCATTTTTTGGATCTTGGAATTGCCCAAGCCCGAAGAGGCTGGGCAACGCGAAAAGATGTGGTGAATTGTATGGAGACGGGGGAACTGCTGAATTTTTTAAGGATGAAATAATTTTTACACCGCGTCAAGGTTGTTTTTTAATAAAACTTTCAGAATAAAAGGGCTTGCAAAACTTTGCAGGATTGCTAAATTGTAATTGAGGGACGCTTCTTTAAATAGGAAAAATTCTGCTCACTGCATTGAGTAGTGGCAGGTTTTTCAAAACCCCGCAGCGGCGGGGAATTTATCCGACGGAGGTGTGGCAGATGTTTAGAAGAGTCAAGAACTGGTTGAAAAAGAACGGGAAGAAATTGGCAATCGCCGGCGTGGCCACTGCGGTGGCCGTAGCGCCCATGGCGATGGCGGCACCGGCGCAGGCCGCGGATCAAACAGTGGGCGGGACGGCGGAGAAGCTGGGTGTGGCAACCGTCTACAATGTGGCCGGCTTTGTAACCGACCCCTTTTGCGGAATGGCCAAAGGCTATGACCAGTGGGCGGGCAAGTCCACTGGGTGCGAGCGGGTTGTCCGCGGTACCTTCGGAGCTGCATGGGGTGCGGCGTCTACTCCTTTCTTTCAGTGGCTGCCGAGAGGCGCCCGGTTACTGGGCGATGTGCTGACGTGCTGGCAGAATAAAAAGCAGTACAGCCTGAAGCCGTGCGAGGCTGCCCCTGAATATAAGGCCTGGGTGGAAGCTACCGTCTTGCCATTCTGAGCCCCCTGTCAAGGGAGCTAAGGCCTATCCTTCTTTTAAAGAAGGGTAGGCCTCTTTTTTATTTTGAGTTGGGACAATCGGAAAGATCTGGTAGAATTGAAACATATGCCATTTGAAAAATCCGTCGGGGCGGTGGTGTTTCGGCGGGAGGGAAAGAAAATTTTATATCTACTTCTTAAAAGAACTCCGGTTGTCCCTCGGTCAAGATACAATCGAACCTATGCGGCGACCGGTGGCCACTGGGATCTGCCCAAAGGCCGGGTTGAAAAGGGAGAAACCGGAGAAGAAACGATTAAACGGGAAATCGCGGAGGAAGCGGGAATCAAGAGGATAAAATTGATACCGGGATTTTCAACTTGGATAAGTTTTTTCTATCGGGCTAAAGGCAAAGAAAGAAAGAATCGCCGGGAGAAGAAAATAGGCCTTAATATCTTCAAGGTCGTGACGTACTATATTTTTGAGACCAAAACCAAGCGAGTAAAATTATCTTGGGAACACGATGATTATGTCTGGCTTCCCTATAAAGATGCTTTGAAGCGTCTCACATTTGGGAACGCGAAAAAAGTTTTGCGAAAAGCGCATAAGTTTTTAAAAGATTATAAATATTAAAGTTATGGAAAATCTAATACTCGAGCTAAAAAGAAAAGCGAAGGGAGATTTGGTCACGGAAAGGGACGCTTATGAGGAGCTGGTGGATCAGTTTGTCAGCGACAAGGTCGATTCGGGCGAAATCAGCGCCGAGGAAGACGTGGAAAGTCTTAAAGACGAACTTCTCCAGCGCTGGCCGGAAGTTGAAGAATACGTGAGGGGGAGCGAGACGGAAAAGCCGTAGGCCCCGCTAAAGCGGGGAATTTCTAATTTCCAAATCCCAATATCCAATAAAAATACCAAATTCCAAATCCAAAAAATTTAGTCATTTGGACTTGAGATTTTGTTGGAAATTGGATATTAGGATTTGGAATTTTGAGAGATCATGATGGATGTAGTCTTTTTTTAAGTGTTGTGGTATAATAATGCTAGCAGAATAGCGTTTTTTAATTATGTCTATCCGACAAAAAATCTGGATAAAATTTTTTCTTGTAGTTTTTCTTTTTGCCGTCACGGCTCTTGTTGCCTGGCCGAAACCAATTTTGCGCCCAGCCTGGCTCGGCAGTTTTTTGGCGAAAATGAAAATAAATCTGGGACTCGATCTCCAGGGCGGAATCCATTTGATATACAGGGTTGACACGAGCGGCGTGGAAGCGGGAAAAGTACAGGACGCGCTGACCGGCCTTCAGGACGTCATCGAGCGGCGGGTAAACGCTTTTGGAGTGGCCGAGCCCCTGATTGAAACTTCAAAATCGGGCGGGGAACAGCGTCTTATCGTAGAACTAGCGGGCGTGAAAGACATCGAAGCGGCCAAGACGATGATCAAAGAGACGCCGTTTTTAGAGTTCAAGAAAATGGAAGTACCCGCGGAGCAGCCCGAGCCGCAATTTTCCGACGAGGATAAGAAGTATAACGCGGATCAAAAAGCCAAAGCCGAGAGTTTGCTCAAGCAAATTCAGGCCGGAGCCGATTTTTCGGAGCTCGCCAAAGCAAATTCGGAAGATCCGGGTTCAAAAGACCAGGGCGGCGATTTGGGTTTTGTGAAAAAAGGAACCTTCGTGCCGGAATTTGACAAGGTTTTATTTGACAGCGATTTAAAGCCGGAAGAAGTTTATCAGCAAGTGGTTGAGTCGCAGTTTGGGTATCATATTATAAAATTGATTGAAGTTCGCGGTGAAGGAGGCAATGAGGAAGTTCATGCCCAGCATATTCTCTTGGCTAAAAAAACCCCGCCGCCAGTCGAGCAGCAACCGACGTTCATCGAAACGGGCCTCACTGGAAAAAATTTGAAAAGCGCCGATGTTCAGTTTATGTCCCAGTCCGGAAAGCCGGAAGTGGGAATTGAATTTGACGGCGAAGGATCCAAAGTTTTCGCCCAACTCACCAAAGAAAACATCGGAAAACAAATTGCCATATTTTTGGACGGCCGGGTCATCAGCGCCCCGACGGTGCAAGCCGAAATCACGGACGGAAAAGCCGTTATCACCGGAAATTTTTCCCTCGATGAGGCCAAGAAGCTGGCGCAACGCCTCAACGAAGGAGCGCTTCCGGTGCCCATCACGCTCATCGGCCAGCAAAGCGTCGAGGCGTCGCTCGGAAAAATTTCGCTTGAGAAAAGTCTCAAAGCCGGACTGATTGGGATTGCGCTGGTCGCGATTTTTATGATTTTCTACTATCGTTTTCTGGGTTTAGTCGCTTCAGTCGCGCTCTTGATTTACACCTCGATGATGGTGACTATTTTCAAAATGTCCACTGGGACGCCGTGGTCAATCACGCTTACTCTGGCCGGAATTGCCGGGTTTATTCTTTCCGTGGGAATGGCGGTGGATGCCAATATCCTTATATTCGAGCGGACGAAGGAGGAGATCCGAAAGGGGAGGAGTCTCGCTGGGGCGATTGATGAAGGATTCCGCCGGGCCTGGCCGAGCATCCGGGACAGCAATATCTCAACGATCATCACTTCGCTCATTCTCATTTGGTTTGGAACCGGATTCGTAAAGGGATTCGCCGTAACTTTACTTTTAGGGGTACTTGTATCAATGTTCACGGCCATCGTTCTGGTACGGACAATTCTCTCGGCGGTGATTGGGGAATGGGCGGAAGAGAGGAAAGGAATAATTATCACAGAGGCGAAGAAACCAGGCACAACAGCTTCATCAGATGAATTGTTGTAGCCCGAACTAAAAACGAAAATCTAAAATGTAAAAACAACAACTAAAAACTAAAAGCTTTAAGCTTTTCGCTGTTATTTTTAGCTTTTGATTTTAGTTTTTAGCTTTATTTATGTACGACATTCTCGGCAAGCGCAAGTATTTCTACGTTTTCTCCGGAATCCTGATGATTTTGAGTATCATCACTCTTTCGACGTGGGGACTCAAATACGGACTGGATTTCACGGGAGGAACTCTAATGGAAATCCGAAATCCGAAATCCGAAATCCGAAACAATGAAATTAAAAGTTTGTTAAAAGAAGTTGGAATTGAGGATGCGGTTGTTACGCCGACGCAAAATAATTCAATCCTGATTCGCTATGGGAATTCGGATGACGAAAAAAATAAGGCCGTTTTAACAAAACTTCGCGAGAAATATCCCGAGATTCAAAATACTCGCCTCGATTATATCGGCCCGTCCATTTCTTCGGAACTCAAGAAAAAAGCTGTCTGGGCGCTCGCGATCGCCGTGGTAGGAATCGCGCTTTACATTGCTTACGCTTTCCGCCAGGTCTCGCGGCCGGTGGCATCGTGGAAATACGGGGCAGGAGCGGTAATCGCTCTCGTTCACGATGTTTTGATTACGGTTGGTATCTTTTCCGTTCTTGGCCATTTCCTAAACATTGAAGTCGACACAACTTTCATTGCAGCCCTTCTCACCATTCTTGGGTTTTCCGTCCACGACACGATTGTCGTCTATGACCGAACGCGGGAAAATCTTATGCGGGGAAGCTCGGGAGATGAATTCGACGGAACTGTCAACCGCAGTCTCAACGAAACGATGGCCCGTTCGATCAACACCTCTCTCACGGTTATTATCACTCTCCTAGCCATATTCATTTTCGGGGGCGAAACCATCAAAAATTTCATTCTGGCGCTTCTCATCGGCATAACTTTTGGAACTTATTCTTCGATTTTCGTCGCTTCGGCTTTGATGGTGGATTGGTGGAAATACAGCCGAGAATTTTGAATTTCGAATTTTGAATTTCGAATCAATTTTTAGTGACTTAATAGTTTATTCAAAATTTAGTCATTTGATAATTCATTCAAAATTCAAAATTAAAAATTTGAAATTTTAAATACCAAGCTCTTTACAAAATCCCCAATTTGCCAAAATTTACTCGAATATCTTGACAATGAAAGCCCTGTATGTTATGGTTGTATATCGAGCTAATTTCAGCTAGAATAACTAATAATCAAACCGTATGCAGATCGAAGGAAATATGGTAAATTTAAGGGAAAAAACCGCAGTTTCCCAAAAAATTCCGGTGAAACTGGACAGCATTCCTTCAATGGTTGGAGGACTTCTTGCGCCGTTGAGCGCCAAGCAAAAACTGGTTATTTCCAGCCGCTTTGGCGTTTCCAGCGGGAAACCCCAGACTTTGGAAGCGATTGGAAAGACATTGGGGATCACCCGGGAGAGGGTCCGGCAAATCGAGGCCGATGCTCTTGAAAACCTTCAAAAATCCCAAAAAGGAGCCGAAGCCAACGCCACTATATCCTTTATAAACGAGATTATTTCTGCCCAAGGCGGAATTATGAAAGTCGAGACCCTCATCAAGGAAGTGATCAGCCAGCATCCTGAAAATGCCGAGGAGAATGGAGAAAGTGAGAAATATCAGCTCATTGAACTGGTTTTTCCGGTGGCTGGCCTCAAGAAAGTGAAGGGCAACCGGGAAATGTACGATTCCTGGGCGGATAAAAGTTTTGATATCAAGAAATTTCAGGAAATCATTGATACGATAGATAAATTTTTTGAGGAGAATAAAAAGTTGTATTCCAGCGAGGATCTGGTGAAGAGACTGGAATATATGGAACTGCTCAAGAAAAATCCGCATGTTACGCCCGGGCAAATTCTCAATTTTCTGGAAGTTTCAAAAAAATTTGGCAAAAACATTTTCGGAAATTGGGGCAAAGCCCGATGGCCCTTGGTGCGGCCGCGGGGAGTGCGGGAAAAAGCGACCCTTGTGCTTTTGAACCAGAAAAAGCCGCTTCATTTTCGGGAAATTTCGCGCCTCATTGAAAATTTTGGATTGAGCCGGAAAAAAGTTCATCCCCAAACGGTTCATAACGAGCTCATTCGCGACAGTCGGTTCGTTTTGGTCGGGCGGGGCACTTATGCCCTTCGCGAGTGGGGCTATGAAGAGGGCACAGTAAAAGACGTCATCGTCTTGCTTCTCAAGTCGGCTGGCGGATTTCTCACGAAAGAGAATATTATAAATGGAGTTCTCAAAAAAAGAAAAGTGAAGAAAGCGACAATTGCCGTAAATTTGGCGGATAAAAAAGTTTTTGAGAAAGCGGGAAGCGGATATAAATTGAAATAATTTCCGCTGACCTTAAAATAAAACCAAAAAACTTAACAACCAATATGGATTTTATATTATTCCTCAAAGAATATTTCCAAACAATCGGGCAAGTTGTTTCCGCCACTTGGTGGTTTGTCTGCCCGATTGTTTTATTTTGGGTTTTCAAAGAGACCTACTGGCGCTATGTCTGGATAGAATATAACAAAACCCTGAAGTGGACGCTTCTTGAGATCAAGCCTCCCCGCACCATCGAGCGCAGTCCCAGGACAATGGAGCAGATTTTTGCGATGCTTCACGGAGCGTGGTCCACGCCGAGTTATTTCGAAATGTACTTTAGAGGGCGGGTTTTTCAGTCCATATTCGCTTTTGAAATCCGGGGCATAAACGGCGAGATGCACTTTTATATCCGAACGGAATCAAGGTATCGCAATTTGGTCGAAGCGGCGATATATTCCCAATATCCAGAAGCCGAGATCGAGGAGGCGGAAGATTACGTCCACACCGTTCCGATGAGCACGCCCAACCCCCAATGGAACTTGTGGGGAACGGACTACAAATTTTCCAAAGACGATGCTTATCCCATTCGCACTTACCATAAATTTCAGGAAGATGTAACCAAGGGAATGATCGAACCGCTAAGCTCGCTGGCTGACGCAATTGCCGGCCTCCCGCCCGCTCATCAAATCTGGCTGCAAATCCTAATCAGGCCCATAAAAGACAATGAGTGGATGCCGGCTGTCAAAAAAGTAGTGGCCAAGCTGGCCGGCCGCGAGGTAAAGAAGGAGTCTTGGGCAATTGTTGCGTTCTTCAGAGAAGCGATTGATGTTCTCGCATCCTCGGTTCAAAATATTTTTGGCCCTGTGCCGGAAAAGAAGGAAGAAAAAAAAGAAGAGCAGCCTCTCCAGTTCCGGCTCACTCCGGTGGAAAAGGATGTTTTGCAGGCAGTTGAAGAAAGTCTCAATAAAAAGGCCTTTAAGACAAAATTAAGGTTGCTCTACGTCGCTCCCCGCGAAACTTTCAAAAAAGTTTTTTATCAAGCGGGAGACGGCTTTGTCCATCAGTTCAACGATATCAACCTGAATACGATGGTGAAGGACAACGAAACAAAAACTTATGCCAACTATTGGTTCAGGACTTATCGTCTCAAGTGGGCGCAGAGAAAAATTTTCCGGCGCTACATCACCCGCGACAATGACGGGCCAAATATGTTTTTGAATACAGAAGAGCTGGCAACCATCTGGCATCTGCCGGATATGTCGGCGATGTCGCCGGCCATCGCCCGAGTCGAGGCTAAAAAGGGCGGAGCGCCGCTGAACTTGCCGGTGGAATAATTTTATGGAAGAAATTACAACTTTCGCCAAAACCAATTTCCGGGGCCAGAACCGGGTGTTCGGAATCAAAACCGACGATCGTCGGAGGCATTTTTACGTGATTGGAAAAACCGGAACCGGAAAAACGACTATGATTCAGAATATGGCCATTCAGGACATTCAGGCCGGCCGGGGAGTAGCCGTAATCGACCCGCACGGGGAATTCGCCGAGAACGTCCTCAAAGCTATCCCCTCGAGCCGGATCAACGACGTCATCTATTTCAACCCCGCCGACCAGGAATATCCGATTGCCTTCAACGTCATGGAAAAAGTGAACACGGAATACCGGCATCTCATCGCTTCGGGCCTGGTGGGAGTGTTCAAGAAAATCTGGGCTGATTCCTGGGGGCCGCGTCTGGAATATATTCTTAGAAATGCGATTCTCGGCCTTTTGGAGTATCCGGGAAGCACCCTGCTGGGAGTAACGAGAATTTTGGTGGACAAGAATTATCGCGACCGGGTGGTGGATAAAATCACCGACCCGGTGGTGAAATCTTTCTGGGTGGATGAATTCACCAAATGGAACGAAAGAGTCCTCCAGGAAGTTATTTCTCCAATTCAAAACAAGGTTGGCCAGTTTCTCTCGAGTGCTCTTATCAGAAACATTGTCGGGCAGACAAAATCAGCCTTCAATATCCGGGACCTTATGGACGAAGGAAAAATACTGATTATGAATCTTTCCAAGGGCCGAATCGGCGAGGACAACAGCGCGCTTCTCGGGGCGATGATGATAACCAAAATTCAGCTCGCAGCCATGGCCCGAGTGGATGTTCCGGAAGACCAAAGGCGGGATTTCTATCTTTACGTTGACGAGTTCCAGAATTTCGCGACTGATTCTTTCGCCAATATTCTTTCCGAGGCCCGAAAGTATCATCTTGACCTGATACTGGCCCATCAATACATCGGCCAGCTTATTACCGACACTTCGACGCGGGTGCGCGATGCTGTTTTCGGAAACGTGGGAACAATTTGCCTTTTTCGGGTCGGAGCCGAGGACGCGGAATTTCTGGAAAAGGAGTTTGAACCGGTCTTTATGGCGCAGGACCTTGTCAATCTTCCCAGCCATAACATCTATATCAAACTGATGATAGACGGAATTGCCGGAAACGCCTTTTCGGCCGAAACTCTTCCGCCGGCCGACCTTTCCAAGACGGAAGGAAACGCCGAAAAGGTGATTCGGATAACGCGGGAACGATACGGAACTCAAAGGGAGGTTGTCGAGGAAAAAATTTCCCGCTGGAGCGGAATGATAACGGAGAAAGATTTGAAAGCTGGGAGAGATGAAATTCCCGTCGCAAGAAGCAGAAAACCAGTCAAAATAACTAAAAGAGAAACAAAAAGAGAAAGCCAGTCGACTTCGGCGGCGGGCGACAGGACGATGTATCCCGCCAAATGTGCCACTTGCGAGACTGACATTGAAGTGCCCTTCAAGCCCGACGGCTCTCGCCCGACTTTTTGCAAAGAGTGTCTCAAAGACTATCAGCGCCAGCAGGCGAGAATTCAACAAGCCCAGCCAGCCAAGCAACCTGCCCGCCTTGCTACACGAAGCGTTGCGGGCGGGAAAACAGTGACTCTTCGCGAAGCGGCCCGAATGAAGCCGAGGACTTTCAAGCGCGAGAAAAGCGAGCGGCCAAGAAAAAAAGTGAATCTCGAAGAAGTGAGGAGCTTGATAAAGGAGAGTTTGGATTCAAGGAAGTAAGTTGTCAATAAGTCAGATAGGTCTTATTGGGCCTATTTTTTCTATGAAAATTAGAAGTAAAATTCTTGTCGCCCTTTCGGGCGGGGTGGATTCAGCGGTGGCGGCGTCCATCCTCAAAAAACAGGGGCATGAAGTTGTTGGAGCTTTTTTCCATTTCTTTGGCCCGTCCAAGATGGGCAAGACGGACCAAAATAGAAATAGCGCGATGCTAATCGCGAAAAAACTGGGAATTCCGCTGAAAATCGTCGATGCGCGAAAAGAATTCAAAAAGAAAGTGATTAATTATTTCGTTGACGAATACAAAAACGGCCGAACTCCCAATCCGTGCGTCGTTTGCAACAAGGAAATGAAATTCCGGCTGCTGTTTGATTTGATGAAGAAGGAAAAGGCGGATGCGGTTGCTACTGGGCACTACGCCCGCCTCCGGCGGGAAATTCTAAATCCTAAATACGAAATCCTAAACAAATTCAAAATTCAAAATTCAAAATTCAAAATTGTTTATCATTTGCAACAGGCAAGTGATAAAACAAAAGACCAATCATATTTTCTCTATCGTCTTACTCAAAAAGACTTGGCGAAGATTATTTTTCCATTGGGGAATCATAAAAAATCCGAAGTAAAGAAGCTGGCCGGGAAAATGAAATTGCCGACTCTGGAAGAAGAGTCGCAGGATATTTGTTTTTTGCTCGGTCAGGATATAAGTTCTTACTTGGGAAAATGCATCAAGACGAGAAAGGGAAATATTATTGATAGTGCGGGAAAAGTCTTGGGAAAGCATAAGGGCTTGCCGTTTTATACTCTCGGACAGCGCAAAGGAATCAAAATCGGCCCGCCGTCGCCGAGGCTTTGGCGGGCAAGGGGAACAGGGCCGTATTTTGTCGTCGGGAAAAATTTGCGCCGAAACGAACTGGTTGTGACGAATGATCCAGAGAAGTTGCTCACAAGAAAATTTTTTGTCTCCGGCGTGAATTGGGTTTCTGTTCGGCCGAAATTTCCGCTCCGGGCCAGAGTCCAGACCCGCTACCGCGCTGGGAAATTTTCTGCTATAATACGAGAAGTGAGAAGTGGGAAGTTAGAGGTGAGAAGTGAAAAGTATTTGCGGGCGGTGACAGCGGGACAGTCGGCGGTGTTTTATAAAAACGGGGAAGTATTGGGTGGTGGAATAATCAATCATGCGAATTAACGCGAATGTTCAAGCAAATGAATGCGAATATCCCGTTAACAACATTCGTATTAATTCGTTTTGTCATTCGCGATCATTAGCATAAAAATATGTCCTTACTCGACGACTATCAAAATTTAGACGAAACTCCGGGCAAGAGCTCTGGCGGCGATGATCCGGGTGCGACTCGCAAGAAGCGAGCCGAGCTGGAGCGCCAAATCGTGATTGCCGAATCGGATCTCAAAAAGCTGCTTCGCGAAAAGCAGGATTTGGAAGAGCAGCAAAGACGGCTCAAGAAAGAAGAAGAACGCCTTCGCGTCGACCGCGATATCCTTGACAAAAGACTGAAAAAGATTCAAGATAGC
>Ga0233423_10000373_pt1 | contig 24595 bp, 22 predicted proteins | sample Watercolumn_Mata_FD_180713 | JGI IMG/M metagenome (GOLD analysis project Ga0233423, IMG submission 180713) | Freshwater microbial communities from Lake Matano, South Sulawesi, Indonesia - Watercolumn_Matano_2014_112_MG | ecosystem: Environmental > Aquatic > Freshwater > Lake | place: Indonesia...
AGTGGTGAGGGACGAGGATAATCATTTATCTAGGTCCGATGTTGCCAATCGGACTCGAGCGTCTCCCCCAACATAACGTCGGGGTACAGACTTGCACCGGGTAGGGTTTGCCAAGTATCGGCTGTCGCCAGCCGGCTCCAATCATAGCTCGATATCTCACGTGAGCAAGTATTGAACACTGATCGGCTTTTCACCTTTAGCCGACGCTCCGCGTCGGAAATTCCAAACTTTATAAAGCGACAAAATACCAAATTTGGAATTTTGTGCTTTTGTATATCTGGATCTTTCCGATGCGAAGCATCGGTTAGTATAGTCTCTGTGGCTCCCCGACGCGGCGTCGGGGAATCCCGACCTTTGCGTCGGGACACTTTCCCTACTCCGACGTTTCAGTCGGAGCGATGGGCGTTACCCATTACCCGTAGCGGCGCAGAGCGCCTCTGGTGTCCGGACTTTCCTCCAGATCCCGATTTCTAAAGGCGTCCGACCGCTTGCCGCATCAGACTGCGGTCGGACACCCCAAAACAGAAATCGGGATCCAGCGATTATCCAGCTTTGACTAACTAGGCATATTATAGCATATCTCAGCAATTGTCAATACGTCTCCCATATAAAAAAGGCTTATTTTAGCCTTAAAAAATTAACCTTAGCGTCAAAACATACGGCTTTGAGCGCGGGTAGCTTCATCGAGAGCCAGATTGGCTAGCCGATCGGCTTCCGTGTTTTTTGATCTGGAGACATGAAAGAACCTTGCTTCTTTGAAATCAATGGTCAGATTCCAAAGCAGAAGAAATAATTTCTGGATATTTTCTTCGAGAACTTTATATTTTCGATTGAGCTGTTTGACGATTAGTTCGCTGTCGAGATAGCATTCCAGACTTAAGTTTTTGCTCTTCGATTTCCCGTGAACCAATTTCACTTTTTGAAGAGCAAAAATCAAGGCTTTGTATTCAGCTTCATTATTGGTGGCATAGCCAATGAATTCGCGATAAGTTTTTTTCGCGCCGCCAGTCTCGATTACGATTCCGATAGCGGAAGGGCCAGGATTGCCCCGGGCGGCGCCATCGGTAAAAATTTTAATTTTGTTCATTTTTCCGGATGTCAATTATACGCATTTCAATTTCGCGATTTCCATTCCATTCACTTGAACGCATATTATAAACGACGGAAACCTTGTCACCACTTGTGAACTCGGGAAATTTTTCACCACCTCCAAAGAAGATTCCCTTGAAAATTTTAGTCTGAGCGTCTGGGGCGCCGAAGATAAATTTCAGATGTTTTTGCTCATTACCGACAGCGTTGATTTCCTGGATTATTAGATTTTTTGTCAAAAATACCGGCTCGTGATTTCCTTCTCCAAAAGGCTCAAATTTTTTCACTTCGGAGATGATGTCCCAGTCGATTTCTTTCGCTTCTATTTCGGCATCAACATGGACTTGCTTTCCCCAGCTGTCTTTATCGTAACTCTTTTCAATGATTTTTTGCAAGTCCCGTTCAAATCGCTCAAGATTTTTGGGTCTCATCTTTATCCCCATGGCTTGGGAGTGCCCCCCGTATTTTTCAAGAAGGTCGTCAAGCTGGCCCACGGCTTCGATCAAATTGAAAACATCAATGCTGCGACCCGATCCTTCAATAAGCTCCTCTCCGTCGCGAAGGACAAAAGTCGGGCAATGGTACTCTTCGGCGATTTTTCCGGCTACAATTCCCAAAACGCCTATCGGCCAATTTTTTCCTTTGCGGATTATCAAATTGTAATTTCTGCCCTCGTCAAGAGTTGCTTTCACTTCCTCATAAATTTCTTGGGTCATTTTCTGACGCTGACTGTTCTTGCTTTCTAGCTCCAGGGCGGTCAAGCGCGCTTTTGCCGGATCTTTTTCTGAAAGGAGATTTAAAGTGATGTCAGCGTGGTCCATTCTTCCGGCCGCATTGAGGCGCGGTCCGATCTGAAAAGCGATATTTTCAACACTGGGAGGATTTTTGTCGCCGATGCCGAGCCGCGCGGTCCTAATAATTTCCTGAACGCCGAGTCTTTTTGTTTTTTGAAGTACAATCAAGCCGAATTTGGCAAGTATTCTGTTTTCGTCAACAAGAGGAACACAATCAGCAACCGTTCCAATAACAACCAAATCCAAAAACCATTTCAGTTGATCCATTTTTTCCGCGAGCTTCTTTCCCCAGAGAGCCTGACAAACCTTAAAAACCACTCCCACGCCGGCCAGATCCCTAAAGGGATATTTCTGGCCGGGCAGTTTGGGGTTGATCAAAATACAGTCGGCCGGCAGTTTTTTGGGAAGGGAATGATGATCAATGACAATCACCTCAACATCCAAGTTGCGGGCATAGGCTATCTCTTTTTCGTTTGATATCCCGCAATCAACGGTTATGAGAAGTTTCGGGCTATATTCTTTTTTTATAAAATCAAGAGCGTATTTATTGAGACCGTAGCCTTCTTTGTTGCGATCGGGAATGTAAGTTCGCGGGCTCAAACCCAGTTCTTCCAGGGTTTCCTTGAGAAGCACGGTTGAGGTTATTCCATCTGCGTCGTAGTCGCCGAAAATCACAATTGACTCGCTATTTTTTCGGGACTCCTCAATTCTTTCCACGGCTTCAGAAACCCCTTTTAAATCATTCGGGGGGTGCAAATTCTCATACCGGCTGTTTAGAAATTTTTCAATACTCTCTTTAGAAAAAAAACCTCTCTGGAGAAGAAGCCGGAGAGTTATTGGATTCAGCGAGATTGATTTTAGTTCATCTGAAATTTCCGGAGAGAGTTTAATGGTCCAGTTCATTGAGAGAAAACTACAGAATGTTATCGCATTTTGGACACTTGAGAATCGCGTTGTATCCTTTCCCTTCAGTTTTAGGTGTTATTTCCATAATCGCTTTTTCCTGGCAGCTGGGGCAATTGAAATTTCCACTGCCGACAATTTTGGCGAGCCTGGGCGCGTCCCAAGCGTAGGGATCAAAGCTCAATTTGTAGCTTCCGCCGGCCTTCACCAGGTTTCTGATTTTTTCGACAATTTCGTTAACCGTGATTGTTCCCTGAACAATAAATTCCGTGATTCCAAGCTCCTGCGATTTTTTCCGATCCTCTTCGCGGCCCAAGTGAGAAAGAATAGCGATGGGAATTTCCCGAGTCTGAACGCTTTCTCGCAGTGTCCGAATCAACTGAAAACCGTCCGTGCGAGGCATAATTATTCCTGTCAAAATAACGTCGGGTATTTCTTTAGTTGCCTTGTCAATCCCTTCCACGCCGTCAATGGCGCTCAAAACTTTAAAACCTTTCTGATTAAAAACCTGCACGTAAGTTTCGCGAATAACGTCATCATCGTCAACGATAAGAATTTTTGGTTTTTTTGCTTCAGTCATTTTTTTGCTATTTTAGGTGTCCGACACCTGCAGGCTGTAGGTGTCGGACACCTTTCATAAATAAACTTTAGCATCAAGTATTTGATACCGGCTGCCGTCATTATAGAACATCGCCGGATTTATATCAATTTGGGATATATCCAGGTTCTCGGCGGCGATTTCCTGAAGAGCCAGGACTATTTTCGCGATCTCACCCGCGTCATATTTTTTCTCGCCGCGAAACCCGCGCAAGACCGGTGATATTTTCAAGTTATCGAGTTTGTTTTTCGCCTCTTCGATTGTCAGCGGCGGAACTAAAATTATCCGGTCTTTGAAAATTTCTGTCATTGTTCCGCCCCAGCCGACGACAATCACCGGCCCGAAAGTTTTGTCCCGTTTGAGCCCGGCAATTATTTCCAGCCCCGGTTTTGCCATTGTCTGGATGATAAATTTTTTCGCGCCGGTTGATTTTTTCATTTTCCTGTAAACGACTTTCAGTTCTTTTTTATTTTGAATATCGAGGGCAACCGCTTTTTTGCCCCAGCGGTGGATGATTTTAGACTCATCGGTTTTGAGAACACAAGGATATTTTATTTTCGCGCGCTTCAATTCGCCAAGGGCTCCGAAAGAAATCGATTCTAGCAAACTAATCCCGTAATTTTTGAATACTTTTTCCGTTTCATTCCAATAAAGTAATTTTCTTTTCTCCTTTTTTAAAGCCGACTGAATAATTGAGTTGACTTTCAATTTCAGGTGAATTATTTTTTGAGCAGCGCCGGAGAGTGGAAATTTTCTGCCTTGGCTAGAGTAAACTATTTTTTCAATGGCCAAGAGCGCTCTTTCCGGACTTTCAAAATTGGCAATGCCGTCCCTGCGCAGATATTCGACCGCCCTTTTTACTTTTACTCCTCCCATAAAAGAAGTAGTGATGATCGGAAATTTGTTGCTGTAATTTTTTATTATTTTCGCGACTTTTTCCGGATTAGTTTGCGTTTGCGGCGTGAGAATGACAAGCAAAGGATTTTGTGAATATTTCTGAGAGATTACTTTCAAAGCGTTCTCGTAGCGCTCCGGCGCAGCGTCACCAATGATGTCAATCGGATTTTCAACCGAGGCGCTGGCGGGAAGATATTTTTTGAGTTTGTTTTTTGAGCCAGTCGATAACTTTTTCAATTCCAGACAATTTGATTCTCCAATAAAATCGGTAGCCAAAACCGCCGGCCCGCCGGCGTTGGTGAGAACGACAATTTCTTTTCTGGACGGTATCTTGCCGGTGCCGAGAAAAAGAATAAGATCCTGGAGCTCTTCGATGTTTTTCGCCTCAATGATGTTGAGTTTTTCGAACACGGCCTCGGCAACCGCCTCGTCTTGGGCGAGCGAGCCGGTGTGGGATGTTACGGCCTTTTGGCCCGCGAGGGTTTTTCCCGCTTTCAAAATAACCACCGGCTTTTTGCGGCCGATTTTTCCAACTGTTTCAATAAATCTCGCTCCGTCCTTTATGTCTTCGAGATAGAGCGCAATGGCTTGGGTATTTTTATCAGCCGCAAGATAATTTAGAGCGTCGCATTCATCCAAGACAGTCTTGTTGCCAATGGAAATAACTTTCGAAAACTCAACATTCATACTTTGGATCCAATCCAGAAGGGCCACGGCCAGCGCGCCTGATTGAGAGACAATAGCCACTTTCCCGGGTTTGAATTTTCCCGAAGTAAAAGTGGCATTAAGTTTCTGGGAAGGGTTTATAAATCCCAAACAATTCGGGCCAAGAATATTGAGGCTGTATTTTTCGGCAATATTTTTCAATTCTTCCTCGAGTTTTTTCCCCTCACCTCCTATTTCTCTGAAGCCGGAAGAAATAACGGCGTAATTTTCAATTCTAGGTCTGGCTTTAGCGCCCTCTTTAATTGCTTGACTGACTAGCGGGGCGGGAATGGCGACCAAAACCAGGTCAACGGGCTTTTTTATTTTATCTAAACTAGCGTAGTAATTTTTATTCGCCCTCGCGTATTTCGGGTTCACCAAAAAGATTTTCCCCCGCCAGCCGGTCTCCCGAATATTCCGCGTCAAAACATTTCCCAGTTTTTCCTTTTTGGGCGACGCGCCGACAATGGCAATGGATTTGGGATTGAAGAATTTTTCGAGATTTTTCATTTGGACAATAGGCCTTTAGTTGTCCCGATATATCTCACGACATTGGCACTATTTATGATCCCCATCTTAAGGCTTTTTTCAATTGAAGCGCCTTTAATATAAAGGCCGAGAAATCCGCTGGCAAAGGCGTCACCGGCGCCGGTGACATCAACGGTCTTCACTTTTTTGATTGGGGAATAATAAATTTTTTTGCCGTCGCTGGCCCGCCTAGACTCGCTGGCGAGGCTGGCCCAGGCGCCTTTTCTGCCACCGGTGATACAAACGATTTTAGGTCCAAGTCTATGAAGAAGTTTTATTAGAACTTTGACGTTTACGCTTTCTATTCTCTCATTCGCCGCGATTTCAATGGCTTCGTTTTTATTAAGAAGAATAATCTCGGTGTTTTTTAGTAATTTTCTTAGGTTTCTATATCCCTCTCGGATCATACTAGTGCTGGGAGCAAGGATTAGCTTCGCCCTGTTTTTCTTCAGGCAAGCTAAAATTATGTTTGTTTCCCTGCTCCAATTTCCAGTGAGTGATGAAACCGAGAGCCATTTGGTTTTCATCCGCTTGAGCGGAGAGAGATTGATTCTTCCCGAGGCTTCTTCATAAAAAATAACTCTTTCCCCGGATTTTTGGTCAACAATTATTACAGAAGTGGCAGGCTTGGCGGGGCCAAGAGGAGCTGATTTTAGTCCCAGCTTTTTGGTTCCGATTGAAATGTTCGTTGCCACTCCCCCAGCACTCTCCACGATTTCCCGAACGCAAATTTTTTCACCCAGTTCAAATCCCAGCCACTCGGGCGCAAGTTTGTCTTTGGGCGTTTTGAAAATTTTTCCCCGGTCGGTGAGAAGAAAAGTATCTTTGGTGATGGAGCCGATGGAAATTAGATCATACATATTTTTATAGCAAACTTTTTAATTTCATCTCCTTCAACTCGTTTATTCTCATTATATCACACAGTGTCGGCGCGATGTTACCCAGCACTCCTCCAGATTCAAGTTTCTTTCCACGCAGGTTTTGGGCGCAAGCGATGAATGGCACCGGGTTTTTAGTATGAAACGTCATCGGCCGTCTGGCTTTTTTGTTCCACATACAGTCGGCGTTGCCATGATCGGCGGTGATGACAAGATTCCCGCCCTGTCCGCTTGTTTCTTTATAGAGTCGGGCGACACACTTATCAACCGTTTCAACCGCCCGGACGGCCGCTTTCATATTCCCCGTATGCCCGACCATATCAGCATTGGCAAAATTAACGGCAACAAAATCATAACGATTATTTTTAAGAGATTCCAAGATCGCGCTTGTAACTTTCCAAGCTGACATTTCTGGCTTCCTGGCATAGCTTTCGATTATTGGAGAGGGAATCACAAGTCGGTCTTCTCCGGCAATGGGGTCGGCATAGCCGCCGTTCAAAAAATACGTGACGTGAGCGAATTTCTCCGTCTCGGCGGTATAGAGCTGGCGCAGACTTTGAAATGCCACCGGAAGCGTTCCGTTCAATGAATGGCTGTAAAAGGCGGTGTGCACGGGAAGATCCGGACCGAAATTAGTCATAGCAACGAAATATAAATTTTTGAGACGAGGTAAGGACAGTTTTGTTTCTTTGGACTCCCGAAGTACAAAGAGTTTGGTGAATTGACGGGCCCGGTCGGAGCGGAGATTGAAAAATATCAAAGCGTCACCGTCTTTCATCTTGGCGAGTGGTTTCCCGTTTTCCGATTTTACGGACGGCTTTATATATTCGTCGGTAATCCCGTTTTTATAGCTCAATCGTATTGCGTCTTCAAGGTTGCCAAACTTCTTGCCCTTTCCGTTCACCAGAAGATCATACGCGACTTTGAGGCGCTTCCAGTTTTTGGTCCGGTCCATGGCGTAAAATCGGCCGACGACCGTTGTAATTCTCCCAACCCCAATGTCATAAATTCTTTTCTTCCATTCCTTAAGTTGTTCAATGGCGCTATCAGGGTAGGAATCCCGACCGTCGGTGAAAAAATGGATGTAGGTATTGGCAATGTTGTGTCTTTTCGCAAGCAGCAAAAGCGCTTCCAGATGATAGGGATTCATATGGGGACTATCTTCATTGCCAAGAAGCCCCATTAAGTGAAGATCGGACTTGTTTTTTTTGACGTGACTCACGGCGCCCAAAAAAGCCGAATTGTGAAAAAATGTTCCCGTATTGATGCTTTCGGATATTTTCCTGGAATCCTGCTCGACAACGCGCCCGGCACCGATATTCATATGCCCCGTCTCTGATCCACTGGTTTGGTGATTGTCGAGCCCAACGTCCGTTCCCGTTGCGCCTAGTTGGATGAAAGGATATTTTTTTGAGAGATAATCAAAAGCCGGCGTTTTGGCACGCCAGATGGCATTGGTTTTATCGGCCGGCCCAATCCCCCAGCCGTCGAGAATGGCAAGAATTGTAGGTTTGACGTTTCTATTTTTCATCGTCCGCACATTGCTAATTTTTGCTATAGCAAGATTTAGCAATAACTATTAATTTTCTAATTGGTTTTTAGTAAAATTTTCTTGTAATTAGGTGTGCTGTCAAATCTCCTTTTCAATCTCCAGCAATCGGTTATATTTCGCCGTTCGCTCCCCTCGGCAAGGGGCGCCGAATTTGACAAATTCCGCGCCGCAGGCGACGGCCAGATCGGCGACGAAGTCGTCTTCCGTCTCGCCACTCCGGTGGGAAACGACAATTTTAATCTTACTTTCCTGGCACTTTATGATAAATTCTGTCGTTTCCGTAAGTGTTCCAATTTGATTTGGCTTTACGATAGCGGCATTCACGGCTGAAAATGATAGGGCTTTTTCAAGGCGATTAATATTTGTGACAAGCAAGTCGTCGCCGATGATAAGCGTGTTGTCTTCCATTTTTTCATTCATCGACTTCCAGTTTTCAAAATCATCTTCAGCCAGACCGTCTTCAATGGAAAACAATTTATACTTCTTTTTCCACTCCTGATAAAGAGCTATCAGCCTTTCGGCGGAAAGATTTGAGTTTTCCGGCTTTAAAATATAGCTCTGTTGGACGGGATCATAAAAATTCGAGGCGGCGGCATCAATTCCAAGAGAAATAGTTCCGCTGAAATTGTAGCCGGCTTCGGAAATGGCTTTTTCCATATATTCGAAAGCGGCAGTATTGGTTTCCAGTTTTGGCGCGAATCCTCCCTCGTCGCCCACTCCGATCGGGTAGCCGGCGCCCATCAGCAATCCTTTGAGCTTGCGGAATATCTCGCTGGCCGCTTGCAGTTTTTCCGAAAAATTTTTGAATTCGCGGGGGATAATCTGAAATTCCTGAATAGAAAGACCGGAGCCGGAATGAGCTCCGCCGTTCAAAATATTGAAGAAGGCCGTGGGGACGTTTTTTGGTTTTTTAAAACCGAAGGTTTTAGCGAGATATTCATAGAGTTCGATATTTTCCGATTTAGCAGCGGCTCTCACGCAAGCCATCGAAACGGCTAGAATCGCATTGGCGCCGATATTGGACTTGTTTTCTGTTCCGTCAATTTCAATAAGTGTTTTATCTATTTTTTCCTGATTAAAAATATCAAATCCGGTAAGAGTTTTATTGATTTTTTTTTCAATATTTTCGCACGCGATCAAAACTCCCAGTCCGCCATAACGAGTGTTGTTGTCGCGCAATTCCAGAGCCTCGTATTTTCCAGTTGAAGCGCCAGAAGGCACTGATGCCGAGCCCGAAACGCCATTATCCAGCGCGACATTTGCTTTCACGGTCGGGTTTCCCCGAGAGTCGAGAATTTCAAGTGCTGTGATTTTTTTAATCTTAGGCATAAAACATAACTCGCGAATTGAAAGCGAATTACAGCTAATACGAACGAATTTTCTGAAACTATTAGCTCTAATTCGCAATTCATTCGCTCTTTAATTAGCGAGTTCTAAAGCTTCAATCCCCGGCAGTTTCTTTCCGCCTAAAAATTCGAGCATCGCTCCCCCGCCAGAGGATATAAAATCAAATTTACTTGCGCCGTCTCGAGAATTGATATATTCCAGCGTTTCTCCTCCTCCGGCAATTTTATAAGCATCAGCTTCGGCAACCGCTCCGAATACCGCCTTTGTTCCTTGGCAATATCTTTCTTCCTCGAACTTTCCCACTGGGCCGTTCCAAACGATAAATGAGGCGGCAGAAATTGCCCGGGTGTATTTTTCGATTGTCTCGGGACCTATATCAGAATTACCGTCGATAAAATCTTCCGGCAAAACTACGTTTTGCGAAAAGGAAATGTTTTTTTCCTTGGCTTCAACGGCTATCTTCCCACCAACTAAAACCACGTCATAAGTTTTGGCCAGGTTCTCGATGACGGGAAGCTTGGTTTCGATTTTGGCTCCGCCGATTATCGCCAGAGCCGGCCGCCGGGGAGGCTTGAGCGCTTTTGAAAGTTCCGTGATTTCCCCTTCCATCAGCAGTCCCGCGCAAGAGGGTTTGAAACGCGGAATTTGAGCTACGCTGACGTGAGCCCGATGCGAAGCGCTGAAAGCGTCGTTGACATATACTCCAAAATGATGGCAAAGCTTAATCGCAAACCCTTCGTCATTTTTTTCTTCTTCTGGATAAAAGCGGATATTTTCCGCCAAGGCAATTTTTCCGTTGCCTAAATTGCGAACCATTTTATCACCCTTCTCACTGATAATATCGTCGATAAATTCAGCGTCTCTTTCCAGTAGTTCTTTTAACTTTTTCCAAACTGGTCTTAGGGAAAATTCCGGGACAGTTTTTCCATCCGGCCGGCCCAAGTGAGAAATAAGAACGATCTTTGATTTGGGCTTTTTGAGAATATATTCAATCGTTGGCAACGTGGCTTGAATGCGGGAATTATCCCTAACCATTCCATTTTCAAGCGGGACATTGTAGTCAACACGGACAAGAACCCGCTTGTTTTTGAAATCGATATCTTTGAGATATTTCATAAATTTTGAACTTTGAATTTTGCACTTTACACCTTATCTACCCCATGCCTAGTATCCCGATAATAAGCCCGATTCCCGCCGCCACGCCAGTGAGAATCCAGGCTCGCATCGTCACCTTCGTCTCTGGCCAGCCAGTGGCTTCAAAATGATGGTGAATCGGCGTAGAGAGAAATACCTTGCGGCCCAGCAGTTTTTTGGAAGTGAGCTGGATTATAACCGAGCCGGATTCGATGACGTAAACCAGACAGATTACAGGAAGCACCAAAACGGAATTAGTAAGCATGGCAATCACAGCCAGCGTCGCGCCCAGCGAGACCGCGCCAGTATCTCCCATAAAAAATCTCGCTGGATAGATATTAAACCACAAAAAAGCAAGAAGCGCTCCGCAAACAGCCGCGCAGAAAGCCGCCAGGTTGATTTTGTTTTGGGCAAAGGCAATGACGCCAAAAGAGGCGTAAGCGATGAGGAGAATACCCCCATTCAGGCCGTCCAGGCCGTCGGTTATGTTGGAAGAAAAAGCGGTTGCTAGAACTACAAAAACGAAGAAGGGTAGGTACCACAGGTTGATTTCCAGATCTCCCAGGGCCGGAATATGGATTGAGTTGTAATCAAGTTTGTAATAGAACCAGAAAGCTCCCAAAATGGCGATGACTACCAGCCAGCCGAAGCGGTACAGAAAGCGAATACCTCCCCCCTTGTTCGTTCCCCATCCCCGCACGCTGAAAATATCGTCAAAAGCGCCCAAAACGGCAGTGGTAATCAACATAAAAAAGGGAAGCCAGGTCTGGGAGCGGGAAAGAAAGTCAAGTCTTCTTATCAGTTTAATGTCGAAAAACGGAGTAAAATAATATAAAAAAACTGCCAGAACAAGAACGGTAACCCAGACTAGAACACCGCCCATTGACGGCGTGCCGCTCTTGTCTTTGTGAAGCGCGTGATAAATTGGAGCTTTTTTACCATCCACTGAAGTTTCTTTGATTTTTATGCCGATTTTATACCTATACAGATAGTGAGTGAGAATCGGCGTCCAACTCATTGCCAAAACAAAAGACAGCGTTCCCAAAATCCAGATTTTGAGCACAGCCATCGCGGCGGGGATAGTTGTGATATCGGCGAGTTTCATGCTATTTCCATTCGTAATTGGTAAAAGTCCAGTCAATTAAATTCCTCATATCCTCCCAGCGGTTGTTGTCGTTCAAGATCACGGCAACGACCTTGTGTTTTGCAGTTGCCGGATCGGCAGCCGCCAGCATAAGCGATTTTCCGGCGTTATAAGTAAAACCGGTTTTTCCGCCTAGGCAATTTGGGATCTGTCCCAAAAGCAGATCCGTGTTTTTAAGAAGATGCGAATATTTTCCATCACAGGAGCTTATTTCCATTTCCGGCATTTTCATGACAGACCAAATAAGATCATATTTCATTGAGTAGGCAGCGATCCGGGCGATGTCATAGGCCGAAGAATAGCAGTCGTCCTCGTCAAGTCCTGATGGATTGCAAAATTTCGAATCGCCAAGGTTAAGCTCATGCGCTTTCTCGTTCATAAGGCGGGCAAATTCTTTTTGCGATCCCCCGACATAATCACCAAGAGCGATAGCTGCGTCATTGGCGCTGTTCAAGAGCATTGCCATCAGCAAGTCCTTGGCAGTCACTTTTTCGCCCTCGTGCAATCTCTCGTCAACGCAATAGCCGCTCCGGGGACAGCCTACCTTTGTTCCGTCGGCGAGGAGTGCTTCTTTATTTATTGTAACTTGCTCGTCCAGGTTCTTCACTTTCTCCATAACAACTACGGCAGTCATCATTTTGGTAAGTGAAGCTATAGGCATCCGGGCACGGCCGTTGTCGTAGTGAAGAAGCGTGCCCGAGTCAACGTCGAGAACGACCGAGGAGTCGGCAAAAACCTTCGTGTTATAATAATTCTTTTTGCGTTGAGGAATATATCCGGAGCCTCCCCATCCCTCATTTTGTTTCTTTTCACCTGCGAGACTCCCTTTGAAACTTTCTTGGGGAGCGGAATCGTCCCCATTTTTTACGTCGGAAATTCCTTCAATTCTAGTCTCGTTCGGTACCGCGTTTCCCGGCGCACCTAAAACACCAACAAAATAATATTGAAAAGGGAGAAAAAGGAATATAAGAATGGCAACCAAGGTGTTCATGGTTTTGCAGATTCACCCAATAATTCTTTAATCTTTTCACTTCGAGATAAATTTTCCCATTCGGGAAGCTCCTTCACGTTTTGAATTCCAAGAGTTCTTAAAAAATCAAAGGAAATTTCATAGAGATACCCCCGGATATCAGCTGTTTCTCGGCGTTCCACAAGGGCGCGCATCAAAAGACTTCGCAACACATAACTGCAATTCACTCCCCGAATAGCCTCGATTTGCACTCGTGTAATCGGCCCGCGATAGGCAATAATCGACAAGGTCTCGAGAGCCGGCTTGGAGAGATCGGCATTTATTTCCCCTCTCACCAGCTGGCCTACCAAATCCGCATTTTCCGGGGTAGTTCCCAGCTGAACAGAATCAGCCTTTCTTATTATTCTCAAGCCTCTTTTTTGCTCATCGTAGTCTTTTCCCATTACCTCCAGCGCTTCTTCTATTTCATTCTTTCCCACATTGCAAATCTTGGCAAGACGCGTTATTTTTACCGGCTCGCCAGAGACGAATAACAGGCTCTCTACGGCGGATTTCAACTTTTCTTTGTTCATAATTCAGTCTTCGATATTTTTATTTCCTCAAACAAGTTACTTTGCTCCGCCGAAACAATTCGTTGTTTCACGAGCTCCAAAAGGGCCAGGAAACTCACGATTATCTCCACTTTATCTTTGGCTGACGCTCTCAACTGAGAAAAACTCACCTCAACCCTCATCTTAAGAGTTTTTTGGAGTTCGCTGATTTTTTCCTCCAGGGTTATTATATCACGAACGGCTTCTTCGGGCAGTTTTTCTGGTAGGACAATCTGGTCAACAATTTTTTGAAATGTCTTTTTAAGATCAAGGACACTGACGTTTTTTGGAGGAGAAAAAACCGCCGAGACGCCCAGAAGGTAGTCTCGGGAAAATAGCCGTTTTTCGCTTTTTAGAAGAAAACCGATTTCATCCCCTGCTTCCTTAAACTTCTTGTAGAGCTTGAGCTGTTCTTCTAAGTCTTTGATTTCCTTCTCCTCGTCGGGCGCGATTTCAAGGCTCGGCAATATACTTCGCGATTTAATGAGAATTATTTTCGAGGCAATATTCACGAATTCTGCCAAATTTTCCAGGCTCACATTTTCTTCCCCGCGGACGTATTCAAGATAATCGTCTGCCACCTTGGCAATCGACATTTCAGTGATATCAAGACGACGCTCCTCGATAAGTTCAAGGAGTAAATTAAGAGGACCTTCGAATTTGGGAAGTTTAACTTGGAACATATCAGATTACTTCTTTGCCGCGAAATTTCCTTTCACCGGCATTTCGTTTTTGAGATACTGCTTCGCTGGAATTTTTATTGACGACTCGTATTCTCCTGAGCCGACGTAAAGATTTTCTTGTCTGGCAAGGATCGCATCGATAAAAATATCCAGCTTCACAAGTTCCCGAAACGGCGGGATGGCTCCCACTTTGCCTGGCAGATTTTTTTTCATCCAGGCCTCTTTGGCGAGATCAAGCGACTTTGCGCCCGCAAGCTTCGAAAGTTTTTTCTTGTCCAATTTTTTGGTGGCCGGCACCAGCGCCAGAAAATAATTCTTGTCCGCTTTCACAACCAAAGCCTTCACGATTTCTTCGGGTTTTATTTTTTTCTCTTTTCTTCGGGTTGTTTGAGCTGTGTCAAAGGCGGTGTATGTGGTTTTGTGCTCAATTATCTCGAACTTGTATTTTTTCTTTTTGAGATGGTCGAGGATTTTTTTGGAGATCATATATTTTCTCAACATTCAATGTTAGGATTTTCCTAACATTGAATGTTTGTTACCTGCGGAGGCACTCGGCTTGAGGCCAGATTTTTGGTGACCCAAAAGCCGGTGAGCACCACCAGTCCAATTATAGGAAAAATGAATTTTATATGCAAAAAGAAGATGACCGGCGTGGCAATCAGAGGCCCAACTATATAAGCCACTGGCCGCACAGTCCGGAAGAAATCGACGATATCAACATCCCGTTGGTCAATCCTTTTGTAGAAATAAGAATCACGGAGAACTTCGACTAGACTGGCTCCAATGCGAGTGCCAAACAAAATCAGCGCCCAAACAAGCAGACTGCCCGATGAAATAAAATAAATCGCCGCCGTTGCAAATGCCATCAAAAAAAGGGACCATTTAAGCATATCCCGTTCTTCGAATTTTTTGTCGGCTAGAAGGCCGGCTGGATATTGCAAAATAACAAAGGGGATAAGCATGAAAGTGATCATTTTTCCGATCTGACCCCAAGTGAACCCGTTTTCCAAAAGATAAAGAGGGGTGTAGATAATCATAAGAGCATAGAAAAACTCTAGAAGAAACGAGATATAATAAATTCGCAGGACGTTTTTTCTTTTTGAAACTTTTCGAAGGAGTTCTATAAATTTAATCCGCTTCACTTTGCCATCGCAGATGGAATTAATCTTCACGAGGGCAGTGACTATTATTGCCCCAATAAAAATCAAGGCTCCCCGGAAAGCCCAGGGCAAGCCGAAATTGCCGACGAGATACCCCGCGAAAAAAGGAGCAACAAGATAGCCAGCGTTTTGAATGGTTAGGTAAAGTCCCCGTATCCCGCCCGTAACTTTATCAGTTGAGCAGATTTCAAGTAAAATATCCATATCAAGCCAGGTAAGAACGGCCAGAATCATATACACAGCCAGTCCCATCGCACTCCAGATGGTTACCGGAGAAAAGGCTAGCCACAAAACAATCAGAAATTTCACGGAAAGAGTCACTAGAAAAACATTTTTTTCACCGAAAATTCGAATGAAATGGTGCCAATTGACGACCAAGAAAAGCGCTGCCGCGTAGGAAACAATATAAAACAGCGTTACGTTGTCACTCCTAATAGCCGTTTTAAAGTAGTCCGACTCTATGTATAAAACAAAAGCCGACGAAGCGCCGAGTAGAAAGGAAACAAAGTATAAAGTTTTTAGGAGAGATTTATCTAGATGTTCTTTGTGTTTTTGGAGCATGAGGCAGATTAGGAAAATCAAAAAATTCTCTTGATTCGAACTTCTTTTAGTTGCTCTTCATCAATTTCACTGGGAGCACCCATCATCAAATCCTCGGCTTCCCCGGTTTTAGGAAAAGCCATTACCTCCCGGATATTGGGCTCCTGCTGGAGAATCATAACCAATCTGTCGATGCCGGGAGCGATTCCTCCATGGGGCGGTGCTCCGTACTCAAAAGCTTCCAAAAGGTGGCCAAACCTTTCCCTGATTGTTTTTGCGTCCAAGCCTAAAATTTCAAAAATTTTTTGCTGCAGATCTCTCTTGTGAACCCGGATGCTTCCCCCGCCAATTTCAATGCCGTTGAGAACAATATCATAGGCTTGCGCCCGAACTTTTTCAGGATTCTTGTCAAGTAAATCCATATCCTCTTCGAGCGGTGCGGTAAAGGGATGATGCGAGGAAGCCAGTTGGCCATTTTTGCCTTTTTCAAAAAGAGGAAAATTCAATATCCAGCAAAACGCAAGTTCGTCAGAATTCGTTTTGTCTCTCCTTAAATCCGGTGTATCCGTTTTATATTTTCCCATTGCTTCCTGATAACTAATTTCGGGAAATGGAATTTGTTTTATTTTCTTTTCGGGAAAATGTTTTTTGATGAGCTCAATGAGACAATCCTCGTATATTTGCCTGATTTCCTTTTCATCGGCAAAACTCATTTCAACGTCAAGTTGAGTGAATTCCGGTTGGCGGTCTCCTCGCTGATCTTCATCCCGAAAGCACTTGGCGATCTGAAAATATTTTTCCACGCCCGCTACCATCAGAAGCTGTTTGAATTGCTGGGGAGATTGCGGTAAAACATAAAATTTTCCCGGATGAAGACGCGAGGGCACAATGAATTCTCTCGCCCCTTCTGGAGTGCCTTTCGTAAGGATTGGCGTTTCAATCTCCAAAAATCCTCTGCTGGTACAGAAATCCCGGATAAACTGCACTACCAATCCCCGGGTTTTGATATTGTTTTTCATTCGCGCCGTTCGCAGATCAAGGTAGCGGTATTTCAGCCTAATTTCCTCGCCTACACCGGCTGTATTTTCCGTAATCTCAAAGGGCGGCGTTTTTGATTCGTTCAGGATCTCGAGTTTCTCGGCTTCCATTTCGATTTCCCCTGTTTCAATTTTGGGATTCACAAGTTCCCTTGGTCTTTCTTTGATTTTGCCTTCGATACTTACTACAAATTCGGGGCGCAGATTTTGAGCGGTTTTGTGAGCTTCCTTTTTTTCGGGAGTAAAAACAATTTGCAAAATCCCCGATCGGTCGCGAAGATCAATAAAAATAATTTTCCCGTGGTCACGGCGGACGTGAACCCAGCCTGCGACTTTCACGGACTTGCCAATTTTTTGAATTGTGTCTGAAGTAAGAGTGCGCTGCATTCTTAACAATAATCAAAGATCAAAGATCAAAGATCAATAAAATTATTCACTGATCATTGTTCTTTGTTCCTTGAAATCAACTCCTTCACTTCCTTCACTACCTCGCCCGGTGTTACCTGGGTTTTGATGTGATAAGCGCTGGCGCCCAGATCCATCGCCTTTCTCACTTCGCTGTCGAGGGCCGAATTAGAGAGGATAATAACGGGAGTATTTTTTGTATTCTCATTAGCCCGCAGTTCCTGGATAGCCTCATAGCCATTCATCGCCGGCATCATCATATCAAGAAGAATGCAACTGAAATTGCCTTTCTCGGCTTCTTTGAGCCCCCAGGCTCCGTTTTTGGCCGCAACGACCTCAAATCCCTCTTGTTTCAGCTTATCTCCAAACATCTGAATAAAAATATCCTCGTCTTCAATTATAAGAACCTTGTGTCCATTCGGCTCTTTTCGGCCAATGTCAGGCGGGGCCGGTTTTGTCTCAGCTGAAATTTCTCCCGTGGTTGGAGCTGATTCGGGATGTTTTAGTATTTTTTTTAATTCCTCAGCCAGCTGGGAGGGAGTGAAATTGGACTTCGTGAAGTATCCAGCCGCTCCCAGGCTCATTGTCCTTTCTATATCCTCCTTAGCAGCCAAGTTGCTAAATGCGTAAACTGGAATATCCTTGAGACTTTCTTCTTTTTTAATAGTCTCTAAAACTTCAAAGCCGTCCATATCCGGAAGAACAACGTCCAGCAAAATCAGCTCCGGCCTAAATAACAGAGCTTCGTCTTTTGCCGCCCCGCCGGTTGTCACAATTTTCACTTCAAAACCAACGTCTCGCAACTTCTTCTCGTATATTTCGACGAGCATGGGATCGTCTTCGACGAGCATTATTTTGGCCATATGTTTATTTTAACCCCTTTATATCACCTTCCTATTCCCTTATAAATTATCCCTAATTTAAGGATTTTTTCCTTATTAAGGCAATTTTTTCCGTCAATGATAATCCTAATGTTTCTTTCTTTGAGTCTTTCGGACGGGATTTCCAAAAACTCCTTGTGATCAGTCGCGACAACTATCGCCTCGCACTTCTCCAGCAATTCTCCGATGCTTGCTACATTTGATTTCTCGCTCACGTAAGGATCGAATACATAGGGTGCAACACCACGTTCTTCCAGTAACTTGATAATTTTGAGCGCCGGACTTTCCCGCAAATCACCAACGTTAGCCTTATATGAAACTCCTAAAATTCCAATAAAGGTGCCTTTGAAAGACTTCTGAATTTTATTCAGGGCGTCTTGGAGCAGTTCCACGGTATAAGCCGGCATGCTGTTGTTGATGGCTCGAGCCACTCGCAGAAACTTGTGGTCAAAGTTAAGTTCCTTGGCTTTTTCAATAAGATAATAGGGATCCACCGGGATACAATGCCCACCCACTCCGCAACCGGGCCAATGGGCCATAAAAGCGAAAGGCTTGGTCGCCGCACCGCGAATGACATTCACCACGTCAATCCCCATAAGATCGAAAGATTTAGCCAGCTCATTGACGAAAGCGATGTTGATGTCCCGGAAAGAATTCTCCATAATCTTGGTCGCCTCGGCTTCGAAAATACTTTTCATCGGCATAATTTCGGCTGAAACAATATTGCGATAAAAATCAAGTGTCTTTCGAAGACCAGTTTCGTCAAAAGAGCCGACCACGCGGGGAATATTTGTCACGTTCCACTTTGGGTCGCCCGGATTGATTCTCTCCGGGCAATGGGAGATATAGACATCTTTGCCTGCTTTATAGCCGGCCTTTTTAAAAATAGGGCGGACTATCTCGTCGCAGACTCCCGGGTTGACGGTTGACTCAACAATCACCAACGCGCCTTTTCTCATGTTTTTAGCCACCGTTTCGGAAGCAGAAATGACATAACTCAAGTCAGGATAATATTTTTCATCAACCGGGGTTGGGACAGCAATGATAAAAATATCGCACTCCCTCATTTTGCTCTCGTCGCGGATAACGTCAATTTTGGCCCTGGGAATCAGCTTGTCGAGATATTTCTCCTCAACGATATTCTCACCCTCTTTAATCCGCGCGAGTTTTTCTTTGTCTTTATCGTACCCGAAAACTTCATAGCCTTTCACCGAACATAAAACTGCCAGCGGAAAACCGACGTAACCGAGGCCGATAATGCAAACTTTCTGACTCCTTTTTTTATCATTCATAAACAAAAATAAGCCGCCTCAAGCTTATTTAATGATATATTAAAAAACATGCTTTTGCAAGGAAATTAAATCGTGTTACATGTTTCATGTTACGTGTTATGTGATATTGACCGGCAACTCCAGAATAAACCCGCCGACGCTACGCTTTGGCGGGCAAGCCGGCCTAATTTACAGGAAGCTCTAGTGTAAATTTACTCCCCTTGCCCTTACCAGCAGATTCCGCCCAGATGCGGCCTTTGTGAACCGCAACCACTTTCTTTCCAATGTACATCCCCAGCCCCGTGCCGTCGGTATGATAGTGCGAGACTTCCTTCCCGCGCTCAAATTTGTTGAAAATCATTTCAAGTTCTTCTTTGTCCATTCCGATTCCCGTGTCAGAGACGACTACTCGAACGACGCTCTTTCGCTCCTTTGCGTTGTGATCAAAAAAATTTCCGCTTTCCGCCCGCACCGTTATCCCGCCTTTTTGGGTGTATTCAATGGCATTGTCCACCATATTGGAAATAACTTCTTTTATTTTGGTGATGTCAACTTTTATTTTCGGAAGCGCGACTGGCGGCTTTTGCCAGTGAATATAAAGTCTTTTAGCTTTAGCGGAAAGCTCGAGCGTTTTCACGGCCTCGTCAACCAGATCCTCGATTTGCGCAACTTGGAAATCAAATTCCATCCGGCCGGCCTCGATGCGGGAGATATTGAGCAGGTCTTCAACCAGCTGAATGAGGCGCTCGTTGGCAATGTATATTTTCTCCAGCGCGTTCCTTTGCGTTTCAGGAACTTGTCCGTAGGTGCCTTCCAAAAGCAAAGACCCAAATCCTTTGATGGACGTGAGGGGTGTGCGCAGCTGGTGCGAGGCGATGGAAATGAATTCCGATTTGGCCCTGTCGAGAACGTGAAGTTTGTCATTGGCCGCCGCCAGCTGTGTCGAGAGCCGCTCCAGCTCCTCTTTGCGCTGGACCTCGAGTTTCACGGAGCGGACAAGCATGTAACCAAAGGCAAGCGCCAGACAGAATGTGACAGCGTTCAGAATTCGATTTGTTGGATTTTGAATGAAGAAAAACTGCGCTCCCACTCCGACCAAAAGTCCGACCACCAGCGCCTGCGCGGCGAGGAGTTTGATATTAAAGGCTTTGAATTTCACGATGAGATACGCCAGAAAACCCATAAAAACAACCATCCCAAACAGACCGTACTGTTCGAGTTTGAAATTGTCTAGTTTTGTCGCAATATAACTCGAAGTGAAAAAAGACAAGAGAAACAAACATATGCCCGCTGTTAATAGAATTATTTGCTTCCGAAAAATCTTTTCCGCTCTGACATATCGATGAATGGCCAGGATAATTATCCATAGGGAAATAAATATCTCTAATGCAAAAGTATAATTGACATAGTACTTGTTCTCCGCCGCTTCACAAACAGCAACCTCGAAATTGGGCAAGTTAAACTTCGTCGGCGCGAAAATCACAATTGGTAAAAATAACATCCCGAGAATTATCTTCTTCGCGAATGAAATATCTTTTTTGTCAATAAAAACATAGACAAAATACAGGCTCAGGATAAAAAACAGGATATCTAATGGACCCGTTAAGGACCAAGCCGTCATTGTTCCGCCGCTGTCAGTACTGGTCCATGTAACTAAACTAAGAAATAGCCAGATTGAAAACGTTAAAGATAAGCCTAGTAATATTTTAGCAGCTAATGATCTACGATTTTTAAAGAAAACAAAAAAGCCTATCAACAAAGATACTATGGCCGATGGAAAATGAGAATAATAGATCCAGTTAAGCGGTGCCTGGTCTATTAGAATTCGGCAATTCTCTATATTCACAACAAGATCAAATCCCATTTGTTTTAATTTTCTTTATTTTTTCTTGCAAATATAACTGGAAAAAACCATCGTATTTCTTTTGCAGTTCAGGAATTTTCCAATCATCGTTTGTTATAATCCCACGACAATTCTTTGCTCCACAATCGCACCTTAAATTATATCTCCTCACTTTTCTAGACACCGAAACAGCCATCGCATAATCAAAAGCAATTTCTTCTCCTTTTTTTATATCTCTAATTGCTACTAAAAAAATCTGGCCCTTAAAACCTGCGTTCGGATCGCAACTATGATTAATGTAATCTGCGGCTTCTAGTTCTGATTTTTTTCTTATGCCTAAAACAAAATTATCATGTATTTGCACTCCAGTATCGTTGAATTCACAGGGTAATTTTTTTTCGTCGGCGATTCCTATAATATATCCGCCAAAAATTGAAAGCAACTCTCCTTTTTTAACGAACTTTTTAGCAAATACTCCTCTTTCTTTTTTTTCTTTATGTCTAACTCCCAAATCTGGGTTAATCCAAGAAAATGTGCTCTTCATTTTTTGTTACTCAAATTACAACCATCATCCTTAGTAATTTTTTTATTGAAGCCGGATAACACCACCAGTACAAATTTGATTCCTCGCCCGATGGTATTAGTCGAACGACCAAAGGTTTCATTCCAAAAATTTTGTAGATTTTATTGAAAGTTGGTACCGCGATTTTTTCCGTAAATTCAATTTCGTCCTCGTCCAGTAGATACGTTTCAAATAGAACTCCGAAACAAATATGTAATGTAAGATAGCTTGAATAAAACCTTTCAAAACTTTTTTTCCTGCGTATCCAAGCCGAGGCGTCAAAAACTTCTTTTGTAAATCCGGGCAAAGCATAATCCAGGATTCTATGGTGAAAGTCAATAAAGTTTTCTCCCCAGATAGTTTTTATGTTTCCAAATCTCTTGCCTTCTGCCTTAGGGAAGTCAATAATCTTAAGAACATCAATTTTGTTTCCGCTATTTTTACCCTTCCCGGAATAAAAGAAAAATTTACCTATGTGATATTTATCAGAATTAGCCGCCACAAATTTATCGTCCAAGTATTCAAAGCCAAGCGGTTCCAATTGTATTTTTTTTACAAGATCCAGAAAATGAAAAAATTCAATATCGGGGCTAATTATATTCCTTCCTAAACAGGCTCTGGGTTTTTTCTTCATACTTTCCGGCACATCCCCGCCCAAAAACTCCTCAACTTTTTTTCTTAGTTCCTTGTCATTCCACCTCCGCCAAATCTCGACTTTCGCTTCCTCAAGCGGAGCGTAGAAATTCTCGAGTTGTAACTTTCCGTCAGGACCTTTGATAATTTTAGCTTCTTCCATACAAAACACTTGAAAAGTAAATTAACATCATCCAATCGCCGCTCTCCAAAAATACCTGAATACTTCAATTATCGCCGTATTCCTGACTATCCAGTATCCGTTCGAAACAACTACGCTTGAAAGAAAAATTCTCCACTCTCTTCTTCTTATTTCTTCGAAAGATCCGTGCCGGAGGTAAACCATCGTGATAAAGGGGTCTTCAAAGATACTCAATACAAAAAAAGCAACAGCATCCCCTTTTTTGAGTGACCAAATGATAAAATGAAAAATTTGAACGGGGACAAAGGCGATAATTCTGACAAGCGCAGACCTGCTTTCCAGCCTTTCTGTCCACCTGTGGCCGTCGTTTTTGATTTTTTCAACTACATTCATCCCTAGCCAGTCAATTTTGGTATGATTATAGACAATCATAAAGGCGGCCGAAATGACAAGCGAAAGAGTTGTCATAATCAATCCTCCCCGAAGCGGCCCGTACACAGCCAAGACATAAATGTAAAACGGATTGTCAAAAAACCATCCTACCGTTGCATAAAGCCCGTGCCCGCCCAAAATCTGGGCAATTCTTTTTCTTCGAGTATAAAGGAAATTCAGCATGGGGTTCGCTATTGAGCGGATTGATCCGGTTGATCGGTATCAGCGGCTACCGAGCAATTTTCGTCGTCCGGGCTGCATTCCTCGCTTTCTTCTTCCGGCGGATTTTGCTCGAGATATTTCGCGGGATCGTTGCACTCTTCGCCCTTCTTCGCGTTTTCGGGAGTGCAAAGATCGTACCCGCAGTCTTTCTCTCCTTCGCCGCAGACATAGGCGGTGCAGTTTTCGTCTTTAGGATCACACAAGGGAATATATTTTGCGTTGCGGCGCAGAATTTTGTAATACCAAATGTCGTTATCGGGATTGCCCGTGCATTTCTCGCTTTCTTCAAGCGAGTTCGGGTCGCAACGCCAGATAAAGCAATTTTCCGTCTCCGGATCGCAGTCAATTTGAGCCTCGATGATATAGTCGCGCTTCACCACATAGCGCCAAAAAGTGACGGCGACGGAGCTGGCAATAAGAAGAGCAAAAACGGCGAAAAGTACTTTTGATTTTCGGTCAAGGGTTATATTTTGTTTTTGTGTTGGTGTTTGCCGGGAATCCATGTTTATAATGATGTTTTATTTCGGGGTTTATTTTTCAAATTGCTTGTCAATTCCCTAACTTTCACAACCTCGCTCTCTTTTCCGCTTCTCTTTTTCACTTCCACCCCTCCGGCCTGGAGAGATTTTTCGCTTACGACGGCGCGGCACGGAATGCCGATAAGATCCGCATCGGCGAATTTCTCGCCGGCGTTTACGTCTTCCCGGTCATCGTACAGCACTTCGACATTGTTTTTAACGAGCTCGTTGTAAATTTTACCGGCTTCCTTATTTTTTCCGAGACTCAAAAGATGAACCGTAAACGGCGCGACTGATTCCGGCCAGATAATTCCATCTTTGTCGTTATAAACTTCAACAATTGTCCCCATCAACCTTGAAAGTCCGATCCCGTAGCAGCCCATAATTAGTGTTTGGGGGTTTCCGGCCTCGTCCGTTACTTTGAGATTGAAAGGCTTCGTGAATTTATCCTTTAGTTTGAAGATATTCGCCACCTCAATCGCTTTTTTTTCTTCGAATTTTTTTCCGCCACAAACGGGACAGGCAGGTGTCTCGTGCTTGATTTCTTTATTTATCGCGTTTTCGCATTTTTCGCAGATGTAAATAATATCCTCTCCCGCCTCGCTCAGGGTTTGAAATTCGTGGGAATACTTGGAGAAAGTTCCTCCCGAAGCGAAAGTAAGATGCGTTTTTTCCTTGAGTCCGACCCGCTCTAGAATTTTCCAGTAAGCGACTTTCGCTTTTTCATAATATTCGCCCAAATCTTTTTCATCGAGATGAAAAGAATATAAATCTTTCATCAAAAATTCGCGTCCCCGCAAAAGGCCAGATTTGGCTCGCAGTTCCATCCGAAACTTATTCTGAATCTGATAGGCGTAAAAGGGAATATCCTTGTAAGAATGAATGTGCTTTTTGACCAGTGGAACAACTATTTCCTCATGGGTGGGGCCAAGCGCGAACTCGCGACCACTTGCGTCTTTCATTTTATAAAGATCATTCATCGTGCTCCAGCGGCTCGTCTTTTCCCAATTTTCTTTGGGTTGCAGGGCCGGCATAGAAATCTCCTGCCCGCTGATGGCGTTCATTTCCTCGCGAATTACATTTTCGATTTTCTTAAGCACCAGCAATCCCAGCGGCAAAAACGAATAAACTCCGGCC
>Ga0233423_10000374_pt1 | contig 24570 bp, 25 predicted proteins | sample Watercolumn_Mata_FD_180713 | JGI IMG/M metagenome (GOLD analysis project Ga0233423, IMG submission 180713) | Freshwater microbial communities from Lake Matano, South Sulawesi, Indonesia - Watercolumn_Matano_2014_112_MG | ecosystem: Environmental > Aquatic > Freshwater > Lake | place: Indonesia...
AGTCCGGCCGTGTCCCGCGGTCATGCCCTGAATGCGGATGGAATCGTGCTTGCTCCGGCGCCACTGGATTTCCGTATCCCCGCAAACGGGACCCTGCTCGCAGAGGAATCCGTGAGCCTGAGAAGCGAAATCCCCGGCAGGATCACGAAAATCCATTTCCGCGAGGGCGCCGGGGTGCGCAAGGGAGAATGCCTGGTAAAAATAGAGGATGCAGACCTTCAGGCCCAGCTGCTCAAGCTGCAGCACAAGGAAAAGCTGGCTTCTGAAATCGAGGCCCGGAACAAGCAGATGCTTTCCTCCGGGGCCGTGAGCCAGGAGGAATACGACGCAGCCCTGAACGATCTCAACATGACCCGCGCGGACCGCCGGTACGTGGAGGCCCAGATCGCAAAAACTGAAATCCGCGCGCCTTTTGACGGCATCGTGGGGCTCCGAAACGTCAGCGAAGGCGCCATCGTGGGACAGTCCCTGGCCATCGCAACCCTGCAGAAAACCTCCACAATCAAGATCGATTTTACGGTACCGGAAAAATACGCCTGCCGGATCGGGATCGGCTCCGGCATCCGGTTCCAAACCCCGGGCGCAGGCGGATGGCGCGAGGCAAAAATCTATGCGCTGGAGCCGGAGGTGGATGCCGCCACCTTGACGCGGAGATGCAGGGCGCGCTGCCCCAATCCGGACGGCAGCCTCCTTCCCGGATCCTTCGTCGAAATCCGGGTGGGACTGGGCGTCATCCCGAAAGCCATGACCCTGCCTTCCAGCGCATTGATGCCTTCGGTCAAGGGTGACAAGGTCTTCCTCGTCAGATCCGGAAAGGCGGTCGCGCAGGACGTGGAGACCGGATTGCGCGACAGCCTCCGCGTCCAGATCACGGGGGGGCTCGGTTTCGGAGACACGGTGCTCCTCTCCGGGCAGATGGTGATACGGCCGATGATGCGTGTCAACGTGAACCTGATTGAAACTCCCCGCCCCTAGCTGCGGGGAACCTTCATCTGTAAGAAAAAATGCATTGGGATGCGCTCGTTTACCCCGGGTCAAATCCCGGCGCATTCGCCGCGGCAAGCCGCGGGGGATGCGCTCGCTGTCAGATTCACTCCTCTTAATAGGCTCCTATGGCACTGTCCACAGTCAGCATACGCCGGCCCATCCTGACGATCGTCATGTCGATCGTCATCCTCCTGTTCGGAGTGATCGGTTTCACTTTTTTGGGGGTGAGGGAATATCCGATCATCGACCTCCCGACCATCACGGTCTCCGCCACCTATCCGGGAGCCAACGCGGACGTGATCCAGTCGCAGATCACGGAACCGCTTGAGGAATCCGTGAACGGGATCGACGGCATCCGCTCCCTGATCTCCACCAGCGCGGAAGGCCGCAGCACCATCACCGTTGAATTCACGCTGCAGACCGATATCGAGGCTGCGGCGAACGACGTGCGCGACAGGGTATCGCGCGCGGCGCGCCTGCTTCCCCCGGACGTGGACCCGCCGGTCGTATACAAGGCTGACATCAGTTCCATGGCCGTCCTGCTGATGACGCTCAAGAGCGAAAACCGCTCCCTCGTCGAGTTGTCGGACATCGCGGCCTATACGGTCAAGGAAAAGGTGCAGACCATACCGGGGGTCAGTCAGGTTCAGATATGGGGCGAAAAGCGCTACGCCATGCGCCTGCGCATGGATCCGATGAAACTCGCGGCATACGGCATCACGCCGGTCGACGTGCAGAACACGCTCTCCCGCGAAAACATCGAACTCCCCTCTGGCCGCATCGAGGGGCTTCAGACGGAATTCACGCTTCGCACGCTCGTCCGCCTGAAGACCCCGGAGGATTTCAACGCCCTCATCCTCAGGGAAAAGGACGGGGCCGTGATCCGGTTCCGCGACGTGGGGGTCGCGGAGCTCGGCCCGGAAAACGAGCGCACCCTGATGCGCAGGGACCGGGTGCCCATGGTCGGCGTGGGGCTTGTGCCTCTGGCGGGGGCGAACAGCATTGAAATCGTGGACGAGTTCTACAGGCGCCTTGACCGGATCAGGGAAGAGCTGCCGGTGGACGTGAAGACCGGCATCGCCTTCGACATGACCCAGTTCATCCGCAGATCCATCACCGAAGTGGAGGAGACGATTTTCATCGCGTTCTTCCTGGTCATCGTGATCATCTACCTCTTCCTCCGCGACTGGAGGACAACCCTGATCCCGATGCTGGCCATCCCCATTTCCCTGATCGGCGCCTTCTTCATCATGTACATCATGCATTTCTCGATCAACGTGCTGACCCTGCTCGGCATCGTTCTCGCTATCGGCATCGTGGTGGATGACGCCATCGTCGTGCTTGAAAACATCTACGACAAGGTGGAATCGGGCATGGAACCGGTCGAGGCGAGCATCAAGGGATCGAACGAGATCTTTTTCGCCATTGTGTCCACAACGGTCGTACTCGCCTCCGTTTTCCTTCCCATCGTGTTCCTGCGCGGGATCACGGGACGCCTGTTCCGCGAATTCGGGATCGTCATCGCGGGCGCCATCATCATATCGGCCTTCGTGGCGCTCACCCTGACCCCGATGATGAGCTCCCGTTTCCTGAAGAACATCGGGCATCACAACCGGTTCTACAACCGTACCGAACCCTTTTTCGTCAGGCTTGCCGATGGTTTCGGCGGATCCCTGGACACCGTGCTCCGCAAGAAATGGATCGCCCTGGCGGTCATCGGCGTTGCGCTCGCCATGATCATCGGATTCGGGACGCAATTATCCAGCGAGCTGGCGCCCATCGAGGACCGCAGCGCCGTGCGCGTGGCACTGACAGCCCCGGAGGGAACCTCCTTCGAAGCCATGGACAGGAACGTGGTTGCAGTCATCGATGATTTGATCAGGCTCGTCCCCGAAAGGGAAGGCCTGATCAGCAACACGGCTCCGGGGTTTGGAGGAGCCTCCGCGGTCAATTCTGGAAACATCCGGGTGATGTTGACCGATCCGGATGAACGCAAGAGAACGCAGATGGACATCGCGGAAGAGCTGGCCGGGCATTTCAGGCCTTTTACGGACGCCCGGGTGATCGTCTCCCAGGAGCAGTCCGTGGGCGGCACCCAGCGCGGCGGCCTGCCGATCCAGTACGTGATCAAAGCGCCCAACCTGGAAACCCTGCAGGAGGTCATCCCCCGCTTCATGGACCTGGCCTCGCATGACAGCGTATTCTCCGCCGTGGATGTGAACCTGAAATTCAACAAGCCGGAGCTGCTCCTGTCCATCGACCGGGAGAAGGCTGCAGCGCTCGGAGTGTCCGCATCGGCCGTAGCCCAGACCCTGCAGCTCGCCTACTCCGGACAACGCTACGGTTTCTTCCTGATTGACGATCGCCAGTATCAGGTCATTGGACAGATCCAGCGGAGCGACCGGTCCGATCCGTCCAATCTCAAATTCCTTCATGTCCGGAACAGCAGCGGCAAACTGATCGGGCTGGACAACCTGGTGCGGGTGCAGGAAAGCGCCAGGCCTCCTCAGCTCTACCGGTACGACCGCTGGGTGGCCGCAACAGTCTCGGCCAATCCGGCCCGGGGCTTCACGATCGGAGACGGTCTGGCGGAGATGGACCGCATTGCGGCGCGGGTTCTCGATCCCTCCTGTTCCACCGCGCTCGCCGGCCTGTCGAAGGAATATGCGGAAAGCTCGTCCAGCCTGATCTTCACCTTCCTGCTCGCGCTGATCCTGATCTACCTGGTCCTCGCAGCCCAGTTCGAAAGTTTCGTCGATCCCTTCATCATCATGCTCACCGTGCCCCTGGCTCTCGCCGGCTCCCTTTTCTTCCTCTGGTACTTCAACCAGACCCTGAACATCTTCAGCCAGATCGGCCAGATCATGCTCATCGGCCTTGTGACCAAGACCGGGATCCTCATCGTCGAATTCGCCAACCAGCGCAGGGCGCAGGGATTGTCCGCCCTCGAAGCAGCCAGGGACGCAACCGTGCAGCGTTTCCGGCCCATCCTGATGACCAGCCTCTCCACCATTCTTGGAGCCATGCCGATCGCCTTGTCGCTCGGCGCGGGCGCCTCCAACCGGGTTTCCATGGGCCTTGCGGTCATCGGCGGCATGCTGTTCTCCACTGCCTTGAGCCTGTACGTGGTACCTGTCCTGTACGTGCTCCTGACGGGCAAAAGGACGCGGAGGATCATCAGCGACCGCTGATGATCCTGTCGCCCGGAACTGCGACGCACCTTCGATGTGCGTCGCAGTTATATTCGCTCGCTGCCAGATCCGGCACAAACGGAAGAAGTTTTAACGCAGATTGTTCGAATCTGACAGCACTCGCTTACCCCGCCGCGAGCTGCCGGGGAGCATCAACAAAATTTTCCAAGCCGGATTGCATGGGCGGACGGCTGTCCGCCCTTTTTCATTGATTCGCGGAACGGGGCAGAAGCGATTCCACCCATTCACGGTTCGTCCACAGGGCGCAGCCGCCGCGCGTTTCCGTCAGGCGGTTGTGGTTCTCCCTGATCGTCCGCAGGAAGCGGGAGGCCAGGGCTTTTTCGAGCGGCAAATCGCGCACGTTGATATCCGAGTACGGCGCAAAGGGACAGGGCTCCAGGCTCCCGTCCGGGCCGATATGCACGAACCCCCTTCCTGCAGCGAGGCATCCCCCGTACTGCTCCTCGTCCCCCGGAAACACGATGAATTCTGCGGAATATTTTTTCCGGAGCAGATCCGCCTGCCGTGTCAATTCGGTTCTCTGGTCGAGCGTCAGCACCTGGTCTTCGGAGCCCGGTTCAACGGGGATGTATTCTACGTAGATGAACAACTGGCAGCCGTTTTTCAGAAAAGGTTCAAAGAACACCGGATCCACTGTTTCCGTGAAATTCTTCCTGCTGACCGTGATGGACGCGCCGTAAAAGATGCCCTGCCGCCTGATTTCGGACATGGTTTCCCATACCCGGTTGTGCACCCCGTTCCCCCGCCTCAAGTCCGTTGTCTCCGCCCTGCCTTCCACGCTGATCACGGGGATGAGGTTCTTCTGTTTGCGGAGTTTTTGTATCGTTTCCCGGTTGAGCAGCATGCCGTTGGTGAATACAGGGAACAGGATGCCGGGGAATTCCGCGGGAAGGTCCGCAAATTCCGGCCTGGTGAAAGGTTCGCCGCCGGCCAGCATGACGATGGACATGCCGAGGCGGTCCGCTTCCGCAATGATCTCCCTCCACCTGCCGACCGGGAGCTCCGGCCGCTGCGGCCTGCCGTGATTCCTTGCGTAGCATCCGGTGCAGCGCAGGTTGCAGGAATTCGTGATGCTCGCGATGAGAAGCGGAGGAACGTGCACCCCCTTCTTCTCCCATTGCATTCTCCTTTCAGCAGCCTTCTTCTGCCGCATCGCCGTTTTCAGGAAGAATGCAGCCTGCAGGGGATTCCGCAGCGTGATGGCCATGGCGTGCCTGATGACCCCCTGTATGGATTCGTCGAACAGGCCGGCGTAATTCGGTGTGCTTTCCAGCGGCGTTCCTTTCCGTTGAAATAACGGGTTGATTCTGTCAGTGGGTGCATTCCCCGCGGCTTGCCGCCGGGAAAGCGGACGAAAACAAATGTCTTTATCCCGGCAGATCGAACATCCCCCGCCGCGAGCCGCCGGGGAACTTCAATATTTTACGGACGATGGGATTGAATGTTTCGGGAGGAACAGGCTCCCGTTGCCCTTCGAGCAGGGTGCCGTTCCCGAAGGCTTTTATCTGGAACCCAGGGGAAGTGGAAGGAATTTAAAAGCCGTATCGGGAAGTAGCCAATTTTTTGGTCATCTATTTCCCTGACTGAAGTTCCGAATAATTGACCAGCCGGATCCCGCGTTTCAGGATCACGGCCTTCACGTCCGGATGAAGCAGGACGTCGAGCTCGGATGCCCTGTGCTTCCCGACTCCCGGCCCAGGCATACGGTCCTCAGGTTTCGTATGGATCAGAGCATTCTGCTCAGGCGAATCAATACCGATATGGGACACCCACAAGGTTAAACCCGGCTTCAGCTCCTCCAGGTTCTTCAACGCGCTTTCCAGTTTCCGGCCAACCGGGTCTGTGTAGACGGATATCCTGTTCTGTTCTCCTGCATTGCCGGAAAAAGGAACACCGTAACGAGCAGCCAAGGCAAACAGGGCCGTGTCCAGTCCGGGGATGCCGCCGAAAATTTCATCGTTCAGGTAATGGACATCCAGATACCGGACCGGCACGCCTTTCTTCACCGCTAGTTCGATCTGGGCCCTGCATTCTGCCGTGATGTCTTCCAGTTTGGGATTGTGTGACAGGAGTTCGGATGGGCTGGTGAAAAAAAATCCGTCCTCGTCCACGATGGAACGCACGCTGTTCCACGGCAGGACAGGTCTCCACCTGCACCCCACCCATTCGCCGATGACGGCCAAATGCACGCCCACGCACCAGTTTGGATGATTCCTGGACAGGTCTGCGGCCCCCTCGAACCAGGGTCCGGGAACAGCTATGCCGCCGCAGGTCAGTATCCCTTCGTTGAACGCCCTCTCGAATGCAATCAGGGAACCCTGTGTCATTCCTAAATCGTCGCCGCGTACGATCAGCCGGATCTCCCCGGAAATGGCAGCGGTCGGATCCTGGGCGGACACCGGGGACAAGAAAAGAAAAACCGCCAGGAAGGCGGTCCGGACAGGGAATGGTTGCAGCATCATGAAATTCCGGTATTTTTCTCCATCCCTATGACGCGCGGAGTTGCGCGATTTCAGCGCTATCCCCAGATGTCCTTCAGCACGATTTCATGCCTGCATTTGGGGCAGAGGATTTTCATCATGTCGGGCCTGCGCAGGTCCCCGCCTTTTGCGCCGGTTTCGACTTCGAGAAAAGGCTTCTGCGTGGTGAGAATCAGGGAGGGGTTGCCGTATGCGAGCGTGCCGAGGCGTTCGGTGGTCCACTGAAGATGGTCCCTGCACCCCACGATGCCTCTGCAAAGGTCGCAGAGGACCACTTCCTTCTGGACCTGGTCCGCGGCCAGCTTCCGGTCGAACACGGCCAGGTCGAATTCCTTGGTGAGCTGTATGCCCTTTTCGGTGATGCAATGCGCTTCGCAGTTGCCGCAGAAGGCGCACATGTCGTAATGGATTTCAAGCTTCCGGAACAGCGGGCCCTTTTCCTCCGCCCTCTCCTCCTCGGCCGGATCCGTGACGGTGATGGCGCCGCCGATGCACACCTCGGCGCACGCCCCGCATCCCACGCAGTGTTCCTCGAAGTATTTCGGCCTGCCGCGGAACCCGTCGACCGGCTCGTGGGGCACGGCCGGGAATCCGGATGTGAACGGCTTTGAAAAAAGCGACTTGACGGCTTCCCTGAGCTCGCGCAGTTTCGGATATCTCATGCCTCTTGTCCCGGCCTTCAGTCCGTTTTGTCCTGATCCTTCTGGTACAGGTCAATCACGCTCTTTTTCCACAGCTTCACGCCGAACCGGTAGGCGCCGCGCCCGATCGCATGCGCCGCAGCCGGAGACGCCACCAGCAAAAACGGTATCCCGGCCAGCGCCTTCAACCCCGCGCCGCTGAATCCGTACATCATGAAAATGCCCAGCAGAATCCCGCACGTGCCGAACGTCACGCATTTCGTGCCCGCCTGAAGCCGGTTGTATACGTCCGGCAGGCGCAGCAGCCCGATGCAACCGAACACGTCGAATAGAACCCCGATCCCGATGATCACGGTTCCCGCAACCTCGTTCAAGGCCATGTCACTCGTCCAAGGTTTTGTGCGACAAATATTTCGCCAGAGCCAGCGTGCCGATGAAACTCAGAAAAATCCACGACAGCGCAATGTCGATCACGAATTCCCGGCCCGTGATCACCACCAAAAGCGCCGTCATCCCAACCGCCAGTATCCCCATCAGGTCTATCGCCACCATCCGGTCCGCTATCGTCGGCCCCAGCCATCCCCGCAACAGGCAAAACAAACAGCACACAGCCAAAATAATCAAGTAAACGCCTATCATATCCCTCTCAATCAAATATCTTCATGATCAAAGACTCAAACCTCCCGATGATCGCCTCCGTTGCCTTCCCCATGTCCGTCTCCCGTACGTATATCCAATGAATGTACAACACATCCCCAGAAAGGTCCACGGACAATGTGCCCGGCGTCAACGTGATCGAATTGGCCAGGAAAACCCGACCCGCCTCAGACTTGATCCGAGTCCGTATCTTCACTATCCCTGGCCGTATCGGCATCCTCGGATGCAAGACCCGGTACGCCACGTCCACGTTCGCCTTCGTCATCTCCCAAAAAAATACCGGCGCGTATACCAAAAACCACCACCAGCGTCTCGGATCCAATACCTGCCCCGGCCTCTCCGCAAAACCCTCCCCGAAAACCAGCGCCACGGCCAACGATACCGATACGCCCGAAACCACGCTCTGCCAGTTCACAGACCCCGTCAAAACCACCCAAACCAACATGCAAAATATAAACAATTCCAACCGCCTCATCATGGAACACCTCCCAGCGCCCGGCCCGCGTAACCCACTCCCTCAACCAAAACATCCGCCGCAGGACCCAAAAGACCCGCCTTTACCGACGGCAGAAACAAAAGCCCCATCACTGTGCAAAAAACCGCCAGAACCAACATCGCCAGCGACATGCAACGCGGTGTCTTCCGTTTAATCTTGAATCCCGTCTTTTCAGGATCCGAAAAGGCATAACGCCGGACCTTCAGGAACGAAGCCAGGGTCATGATGCTTCCGAGAATGGCGAAAGCCGCCAGAACGGGCTGCCCAGCCTGAAGGCATGCGATCACGATGAACAGCTTGCTCCAGAATCCGCTGAACGGCGGAATGCCCGCTATTGAAAAAGACGCCACCAGAGAAGTCCACGCAGACACAGGAAGAAGCCGGCCCAGACCCGCCATCCGCTTCAAATCCCTCGTCCCGGAGGAGTATTCCACCGCCCCTGCATTCAAAAACAAAAGGGCCTTGAATGCCGTGTGATTGACCAGATGGAAAAGACCGGCCGCTATCCCAAGCGGCGTCCCGAGCCCGATGCCCAAAACCACATACCCCACCTGGCTGATGCTGTGATAGGCCAGGAGCCGCTTGAAATCCCATTGCCCTAAAGCCAAATAAACGCCAAAAATCATGGAAGCAACGGCCATGATCCTCAGTACCAGCATCAGATCCTGGGTGACGCCGAGCACATTGAAGAACACCCGGCACATGGCATACACACCCAAAACCTTGATCACCACGCCGGAAAGCATCGCCGACACCGGCGCAGGGGCCGAAGGATGCGCGTCAGGAAGCCAGGCATGAAACGGTATGAGCGCAGCCTTGAGGCCGAATCCCGCAAGAAAAAAAACAGAAATGAAAAAAAGAGGAATTTTTTCTGGCATATTCTGAATTACCCGGGACATGTCGGCCAAATTCAATGTACGTGTCATTTGATAGAGCATGGCGATGGCCAGCAGGATGAACAGGGATGCGATGCCGCCCAAAACCTGGTATTTGAAGGACGCCTCCAGCTCCTCCGCCCCCACTCCAAACGCCACCAGCGCATACGCCGCTATCGCCGTAATCTCCAAAAACACAAACAGGTTGAACAAATCGCCGGAAACCACCACCCCGTTCAGCCCGGCTATCAACAACAAAAAAAGCGTGTAGTACTTGTCCCGGTCCGTGTACTGGCTCAGATACGGTATGGAATACAACGCAGCGATGAACCCCGTGATGTTCACCACCAAAAGCATCAAAACCGTCAGCCCGTCCACCACTATCGATATCCCAACGGGTATCCCCCCAACCGGAACCCAGCCGCCGACATCGTACCGGCTGGTCGTCCCGGCAAAGGCCAAAAACCTCACGCTCATCACCGCCAGAAATCCAAGCGTCAAATTCCCGCACAGATCCGGCATCCCTTTCCATAACCTGGACAAAATCAGGCACAGAAAGGCCATCCCGAGCGGAACCACCACGAACAGGGGCGCTGCGTTCATCCTTTTAGCTTCCTGATTTGGCGGACATCCATGTTCCCATATTTCTCATAGATTCGGACCGCAAAAGCGGCGATCAGGGCTGTGGTGGCCAGACCGATCACAATGGAGGTCAGCACCAGAGCCTGTGGAATGGGATCCACCATGGCCGTGCCTTCGGACATCCCTCTGGACCAGATCGGCGCGGTTCCCCCTTTGCTGTACCCGATGAGTACGAAAAGAAGGTTCACTCCATATTCCATTATGGCGAGACCGATGACAATCTTCATCAGATTCCGTTTCACCAGAACTCCGTACAATCCAATGAAGAAAAGCAGGATAGCCAAAAGGAAGACGGTCATGGCTTTTCCTTTCTCGACAGGACCGCAAGGGTGATGAACATCGAGAAAAGCCCTGCGGCTACTTCAATGCCGATTGCCAGGTTGCAGAGTGGGATGATGCCTGCGCTGAAAACCGCATACGGCTTTCCGGGCGCGGCATTCTGCAGCACGTTCAGAAAGAACACGCCGTTCCGCAAAAGGCCCAAAACGGCGAGAAACCAGAAGACAAAAATTCCGGCGCACTCAAAAAGAGATGCCCTCCGCTTGTAAAAAACGGATTTGGCCTCATCGGAGCCGTAGGCCAGGACCATGAGAAAGTAGGCGCCGCCGATGAACACGCCGCCTGCAAAACCTCCTCCGGGGGTTAGATGACCGTGTAAAATCACGTAAAATCCCAGCACCATGATGAAAGGAGTCATGAACCGAGCGGTCCACCGGACGATGGGCGTCATGCCGCTTTTCATTTTTCCTTCCTCCCTGTTTTCCTCAGAACGGTCATCGTGCCGACCACCGCCGTGAAGAGGACCGTGGCTTCACCCAGGGTGTCGTAACCTCGGAAATCCAGAATGATCGCAGCGACGATATTGGCGGCCCCTGTCAGGGCCAATCCCTGATCGATGTAATACGCCGCGATCTGAAGACTGGGGGATGCGAACGCCGGGAGATGACGGTACGCCCTGACCGCAGCCATCATGACCAAAAAGATGACGACCAGGCCGAATCCCCAGATGAGCATCTTTCTCCAGCCGAAGGTTTCGGTCGTGTCCTCCCGGTCTGTCTTCAGGACGGCCGCAATGAGGATCACCAATGTCATGGTTTCGATGATGATTTGCACGATGGCCAGATCGGGTGCCTGAAGAATGACGAAAATAATGGTCAGGCTGTATCCGATGATGCCCAGACAGATGATGGAAGACAACAGATCCCGGCTCTCAAGCGCGATGATTGCGCCCAGGATCATGATCCCCAGAAGGAGGAATAACAAGGTGATCATAACAGTCGGCCTCCTAAAAGAATGTACAGAAGGATCAAACCGGCCAACAACCAGGCCACGTATCCTGTCAGCACCCCGTGGTGCACGCGTTGGAGCAGGTGTGCAAATGCAAAGGACAATTTGCCTCCGAAATGGTATATGTCCAAAAGCCTGGTTTCTCCCATGCGGAAAATGAATCCGAAGGGTCGGATGTCACGGATGGTGTCGTAAAATCCGGTACCGGTGACCCGTTCATCCGCATCCAGACCTTCCTCGCCTCCTATGAACGGCTCCGCTTCGCGGGTACGCCCGACTCTTCCAAAGAGATACAGAATGACGCCCAGGATGATCCCGGCGCAAAGCAGCATGGAGGCTTGCGCAGGCTGCCAGAATCCCGTTATATTCAGTCCGGGCACGGCCGGTTCGATGAAAATCCGAAGAGCCACAGGATAAAAAAGGATCCCCAGGGCCAGGCAGAAGACGGCAAGGACAAGCACGGGAAGGGTCATCGCGGGGCCTGCTTCGCGGATCTTTGCCGTTTCAACGGATCGGGAGGGGACGCCGAGGAAAAGCGTGTGCGCCAGTTTCATGAAACTGGCAAGAGTCAAACCGCTTCCGAACATCGCCGTGATCAGCCAGATGATCCAGGCGAATCCGCCCTGTCTTCCCATGTCGAGTACGCCCTGGTAAATCATCCATTTTGAGGCAAAACCGTTGAGAGGGGGGATGCCGGAGATCGCAGCAGCCGAAACAAGGAAGGCCCCGAATGTCCAGGGCATGCTCTTTCCCACACCGCCCATCCGGTCCAGGTCCGATGTTCCGAGCCTGTATTCCACGGATCCGCAGGATAAAAACAGGGCGGATTTGTAAAGCGCATGATTGAGCATGTGAAACAAGCCGCCGGCCATTCCCACAGCGCTTCCGGTTCCGAAGCCTAGGATCATGTAACCGACCTGGCTGATTGCATGAAAGGCCAGGAGTCTCCTGTAATCATGCTGAAATAGGGCCATGATGACGGCAATGATGATGGTCAATGAACCGATGAGACACAGGAAAAACTGTGAATCGCCGGAGAGGTCGAACATGGAGAGGCACATGCGCGCCAGCAGGTAAATGCCGACCAGCTTGTCCAATGCGGCAGGCATGAGCGCAGTAGAGGGGACATGCGCGGTGCGCGCCATGGACGGTATCCAGGTATGCACGGGGATGGCGCCCGCCTTGGCAAAGACGGCGAGACACAGGCATAGGAAAGCCGTCCATGTGGTCCAATCCGTCAGCGGGATACGCATATCCCCGATCGTCAGGGAAGGCGCCGAAAGGCTCAGGAGTGCGATGCCGAGCAGCATGAGGGCGTCGGTGCCGCCGATGAGGATCAGGGCCTCGGTTGCGGCCTGGCCGGTATCACCCTTTCCCATGTGAATGAACAGATAGAGGGGCAGACCCAGAAATCCCCAGAACACCAGCAAGGTCAGCAGATTCTGCGACAACAGAACGCCAGCGGATCCGCCGAGGCTGAGCAGCAGGGATCCATAAAAAGTCTGGAGTTTGGATTCCCCGGACATCCCTAACAGCGCGTACAGTGAAATGAGGAATCCGAACACCGCAGCGAAAACCAAACCGATGCGGCTCAAGGCGTCTATCTTAAGAAAAAGGAAGGACCCTTCAGACCAGCTGGAAGGCGCATGGACGAACAGCCGTATCGATAAAACCAGCAGGGCCGTGGTGCAGAGGAGGGTGAACAGGCCGGATATCCGTTTCAGTTTCTCCGGAAACAGGAAACACGACAGCCCTGCGGCCGTGGGGAGAAGGATGGTCATCAGCAGCGGATTCATCATATTCTTTCATCCATGCTTGCAGCGTAACCCGGTCTTTTTATTCCCCGGGTCCCCGAAGTCATTCATTCCAAGCCGGTTCTCCCGCACAAAACCGAAGGTTCAGGAGATGCCCATTTCCTTTCGGATACGGGCTGTCCGCTCATGGGAGAGCCGCATCAAATCGCCGGAACGCAGGTCCCGGCTTCCCTTGCCGTCCTGATCGATCACCGCGATGCGCTCCGTGCAGCAGTAGCAGGGATCCACTGCCGCGAGCACCAGCGCTGCGTCCGCTACGGTCTGGCCGACGCAGGCCGCCTCGTTGGAATAGATGTTGACATAGCTGGGCGCGCGCACCTTGTACCGTACCGGGAAATTCGACCCGTCGCTGACCGCGTAATGGAAGACCTCGCCGCGGGGGGCCTCCGCGCGGCCGATCCCCTCGCCCGGCGGCAACTCCTTGATGTTGAGATCCACGGGCCCCGGTTTCATCCTCTCGAGGCATTGCTGGAGTATCTTGATGGATTCGTACATTTCCAGTATCCGGCACGCGGCCTTGGCGAACACGTCCCCGTCCTCCAGAACCACAATGTCGAAATCGACCCAGGGATAGGCGAAATACGGGTCGTCCTTGCGCACGTCGATGGCGATGCCGGATGCACGCGCGGTCGGTCCCACCACGCAGTACCGGCGCGCCTGCTCCCGGGTGAGCACGCCGACGCCCTTGGTCCGCGCGTGTATCACGGGATCATCCATCACCGCTCCCTTGAACATGTCGATGACCGGCTTCAGGCCCTCCAGGTTCTCCCGAATCCAGGGGATGTCCTCCTCCAGGATGTCGCGCCGCACACCGCCGGCCTTGAACATGGAATAACTCTGGCGGTTCCCCGAGATTTTCTCCAGGATGTCGCACACCGCTTCCCTGTATTTCCAGGACCACATCCATACGGTATTGTAACCGATGAAGTGGCCGGCCAGGCCGAGCCACAGGAGATGCGAATGGATGCGTTCAAGCTCGCAAACGATGGTCCGGATGTACTGGGCCCTCTCCGGAGCCTCGATCTTCCCCAGGTCCTCCTGGGCGTTGATGGAGGCGGCCGGATGGCTCGTGGAGCATATCCCGCAGATGCGCTCGACGAGGAAAACGACCTGTTCCCAGGATTTGGATTCCGCCAGCTTCTCGATGCCGCGGTGGTTGTACCCGATCTCGATGTCGAGCTTGACGACCTTCTCGCCTTCCACGTGCAGCCTGAAGAATTCAGGCTCCTCCTGCAGGGGATGATAGGGGCCGATGGGGATAATCGTGCTCAACGGTCCCTCCTCAAGGGGAAATCGCCTTCCGGCCAGTCTGAAGGGAGCAGCAGCTTGCCCGGATTCGGGTGGTTTTTGAATGTCACGCCGATCAGCTCGGAAATCTCGCGCTCGATCCATTCCGCACCCTTGATCACCGGGGAAATGGAATCCACGGCCAGGTCCGGCTTCGGGACTGCCACGCGCACGGACAGCACCGGCGAAGCCTGGAAAAAATCGAAATGATACAGGATTTCGACAATGCCGCGCGGCGTGTCCACTCCCGAGGCGATGATGAAACGGGCCTTCATGTCCTCGAAGAGAATCCGGCTGCATTCCAGAATATGCTCGGGTGCAACGTCCATATAGAAGCGGCGGCTGTTATGCGCGCGCCATTTCAGGATCTTGCCCTTGAAACGGTCCCGGATGGTCTTCTCGGTCCATCCGGATGCGGATCTGCCGGCCTCTTCCCCCCCTGACGAAGGCCGCGCACCCCGCCCCACTGGACGTTCGACGCCTTCCGCTGCTGCCTGCCGCCTGCCGCGGGACGGTTTTTTCGGATTCCCTGTAGCTATGTCTTCTTCTCCCGCAGATGCTTGACGAGTTTCACCACGCCTGCCATGATGGCCTCGGGCTTCGGCGGGCATCCCGGGATGTACAGATTCACGGGCAGAACCTCGTCCACGCATTGGGGACAGGTGTAGCTGCCCTTGAAAATCCCATGGCCCAGGGCGCAGGTCCCGATGGCGATCACGACTCCGGGTTTTGCCATGCTCTCGTACACTTTCTGGACGCGCGGTATGTTTTTCAGGGTCATGTTGCCTGTCACCAGCAGCACATCCGCATGCTTGGGGCTGCCGACCAGGGTGATGCCGAAGCGCTCCAGGTCGTACCGCGGCGTCAGGCAGTCCAGGATCTCGATGTCGCAGTTGTTGCAGCTGCCCGTAGAAAGATGGTACACCCACAGGGAACGGGTCAGCGCATTCAGCTTGAATCCCATGATCAATGCCCCAGAATGGCCACTACGACGGCCAGGACTGCGATCCAGGTCACAGGTCCCCAGAGAAAACGCATGGCCTGGTCGATGCGCAGACGCGGATTCGTGTTTCGGATCAGGATGACCAGGACCAGAAGCAGGATGTATTTCAACACCGACCAGAGCGCGCCCAGGCCGTCAAACCGCACTCCGCCCATGAAAAGAGCCACCAGCAGCATGGGCAGGGTGAAGAGCATCATGATGCGCGTGAGCTTGAAAACGGCAAGCGGCGGGCCGGAATACTCGACCATCACGCCTCCCATGATCTCGGTCTCAGCCTCCGCCATGTCGAACGGGACCAGTGCGAGCTTTGCCTGCATGGCCAGGATTGCGGCGATGAAGGCCAGGGCGCCGGACCAGGTCCCCAGGATCATCCCGTAGGTCTCCTGATAGCCCAGGATGAACCCGAGACTGATGGAGCCTTTCGCCTGGATGATCGGGACGCTGGCAGCCAGGATAAACGGCAGCTCGTCGGCCAGCATGAGCTTCATCTCGCGGCTGGCTCCCAGCGAGGCAATGGGATTCCGGGATGAAAACCCGCCGACGATCACCGACAACCCGGGGATCATCAGCAGGTACAGGATGACAATCAGGTCGCCGGCGAATGCGGTTTCAGCATCGAGCAGGATCTTCCAGATCAGGGTTGAGACCAGGGTGACGGTTGCAAGGCCGAAAAGCGGAGCGCCCAGGAACACCCCCTTCGCGCATCCGCGGGGGATCACAGTTTCCTTGACCATGAGCTTCACCAGGTCGAACACGGGCTGGAAAAAGGGCGGGCCCACGCGCCATTGGACGCGGGCCGTGACCTTCCGGTCCAGCCAGCTCGCGATGCATCCGATGCCTGCCGTGAACAGGAAACCGGGAAAGACGAGATATGAGAAAAGGGCATCCATGCGTTATTTGAAATCTTCCTTTTTCCAGGGCACCGAATGGACGATGAGATGCTCGCCGACCGCGAACCGGTAGGCCTTCGTGTCCGCTTCGAAGGTCCCGTAGGCGATTGCCTCCTCCGGGCAGTTGTCGAGACAGACCGGCGATTCGTTCTCCTTCAGCCTCCCCAGGCAGGCGTCACAACGCGACACAGCGTAGGGCACCAGCTCGGGCAGCAGGGTCCCGAACGGACAGGCCAGCGTGCAGGACTTGCAGGACACGCAGCGGATGTTGTGCCTTTGGACAATACCGTCAATCCGTTCCAGCGCCTCCGTCGGACAGGATTGGATGCAGGGCGCCTTCTCGCAATGGCGGCAGGTCACGCTGAACTCGGCGATTTCCCTCATATAGAGAATGCCGTTGTTGAACGGATGATAATAATAGCTGCAACGCGCCGAACAGGACCTGCAGTTGCGGCATTTCTCCAGATCGATGTACAATTGATTCGGCATGCCTATTCCCAGATGTCCGAAAAATGCTGAAGCTGCGAAAACTGGAAGACCGGCCCGTCCTTGCATATGAAGAGATGGTCGATCATGCAATGCCGGCATTGCCCGACCCCGCAGTACATCTTGCGCTCCATGGACAGGTAGATGGATTCGGGCGGAAATCCGACTTTGAGCAGTTTGAGCGTCCCGAACTTCATCATGATGGGAGGCCCGATCACGACCGCCGCCGTTTTCCCCAGGTTCAGGCTGACTTTGTCCAGAAGCGTGGTCACGACACCCGTTTTTCCGGTCCACCCCTCGTCCGGCCTGTCCACCGTGATGTGGAATTCGATTTCCTTGCCGAGGTCGTCCAATTGATACTGGTAGACAATGTCCCTGGGGCTGCGGGCCCCGTAACACATCACGATGCGCGGGTAGGAGGCCCTGTCCTGAAGCAGGCTGTAGAGCAGCGCCCTTGCCGGAGGGAAACCCACGCCGCCGATGAGGAGGAGAATGTCCCTGCCCTTGAAGGCGTCGAGGGGGAATCCGTTTCCATAGGGCCCGCGCAGGCCGACCCGGTCGCCCGCATCCATGGCATGAAGCCGCGAGGTCATGTATCCCACATTCTGAATCGTGAATTCCAGCAGTTCCGGCCTGTACGCGGGCGAGGAGGGGGCGAACGGCGCCTCCCCGACGCCGGGCACGAGCAGCTCGGCGAACTGGCCGCATCGGAAGGAGAATGCCTTATCAGGCCTCACCTGGAACGTCTTGATCCCCGGCGTCTCCTGGACCACCTTTTCGATCACCGCATTCTGGGAAGCGTAGGGATTCTTCTTCATCATGATCCGGCACCCGGGGATTTTGACAGTTCATGCATGGCCTTGCGCATGTCGATCAGGCCCTGGCATCCCTCGATGCAGCGGCCGCAGCCCGTGCACCCGAGCTGGCCGTAATTCTTCTCCAAATACTGGAGCTTGCAGGCGTAACGGTTTCTAAAACGCTGGACGAGCCGCGGCCTGGGTGTTCCTCCTCCCGCGGTGACCGCGTATCCGGAATACAGGCAGGCGTCCCATCCCCGGAGTTTCACGCCCTCCCGCCGGGTGACATCGTCCAGGAAATAGCAGTGGCAGGTCGGGCAGGCGAGATTGCAGGCGCCGCATTCCACGCAGGTCGAGGCGTGGCGGTCCCATACCTCGCTCTCCCACTGGCCGTCGAGCAGTTCGGACACGCTCCGCTTTAAATAATGGGGGTGATTCTGCTTGTCCACCTTTCTCAGGACCTCCCGCCGCATCTTCTGAAGGGCCAGTTCCTCCTCCCGGACGAGCTCCTTGAGCAGCTTGTCGTATCCGTCGAACAGGTCCCTGCCCTTGAGGCTGCCGACCTCGATGATGAACCCATCCCAGACCTTTGTCAGATTCAGGTCGAACCCCTTGAGGGGATACGGCTGCCCGCCCACCAGCGTACAGAAACATGTCTCCCACGGCTGGCTGCAATCCGAGCTCACGATCACGGTTTTATCCCTGCGGGCCTGATAGAAGGGGTCGGCAAAGTCTCCACCGAAGGCCCGGTCGAGGATGGGGAGCGCCGAAAGGTCGCAGGCCTTGATGCCCAGCAGCAGGGAGGATTTCTGGGTTTGGGGGGAACCGCCGGCCACATCTTCAAGGGAGGGCAGCAGAAAAGTCTTCAGCGGCTGGACGGGCCGTGCTTCGTCGTAAATTATTTTCTGATAATTATCGGAGGTGATGGACTCGATGTGGTTGATGCCGGCCTTCTTCAGGGGTGCCAGGACGCTGTATTTGAAGAGCCAGTCCTTGAGAATCGATTCCCATTGCTCTTTGCCGACGTAGTATCTTTCGACTGAAGTCATGTCGGGAAGCCCGCCTGCGTCGAAGGTCGCTGAACTCGAATGTCCGTATTCCCTCTCCCTTCGGGAGGAGGGCCGATTCTTTCACCCGGGTCGTGCCGGTCCGATCCGAAAGATATCAAGGATCACAAGATATATAAAAAAGATATTCTTCTTTGTCAAGCGAAAAATCGCAGGGAACCTTTTTTTGTGAGAAAAATCGCAACTCTTTTTGAAAAAAGTCAATAAAAATTGTTGACCTGTTGAAAAAAATGCCCTATCTTTCATCAGCCAATCAGAGCCATCATCCCGATCAAGCCATTCAAACAAGGAGGCCGGAATATGCAGAGTTCGATCAGACAGATCCTTCAGGACAAGGGCGGAAACGCCTGGTCGATCCCGCCGGACGCATCGGTGCACGATGCATTGAAACTGATGTCGGAAAAGGACGTCGGAGCCCTGCTCGTCATGGAAGGAGGCAAGATCGTCGGGGTGTTTTCGGAGAGGGATTTTGCCAGAAAGGTGCTGATACACGGCGTGGAAATCAACAAGACGAAAGTCAGCGAAATGATGAGCCGGACGATCTATGTGATCGACCCGAACAAGACCATGGCCGACTGCATGGCGGTCATGACGCAGAAGCGGATACGCCATCTACCGGTCATCGAAAACACGAAGCTCATCGGGATCATCAGCATCGGGGACGTGGTGAACCAGATCATCCGCGACCAGAAGAACGAAATCGATTTTCTGGAGGATTACATCACAGGCGGGTACCATTCCTGAGACCCGTGAGGCCCCGAAACCGCCTCAATCCCCTTCGTTCCCTGAGAGAAAAGAGAACAGGTTTTGTTCCAGGAGGCCGAGGGCTTCGGAAACCGGGATGGACAACGGATTTCCGAAAGAAAGGGCGGCGGGCTGAAGGCCGATAAGAAAACCCCGTTTGCCCTTCTCACCCAGCCATTCGAAAAAAAGGCCCAGCGGCGCCTGATGGCTGGACAGAGCCGGTATGAAGCGTGCGGCCGAATCAGAGTCGAAAAGCCTGGCTTCCCCCGGAATCCCTCCAAAATCCGCAGCATCCACGAAAAGAACCGTGCCAACGGAAGCGTCGTCTGCAGCAGCCAGAACCCAGGCCTCCGGACTCGTGGCGCTCTCCGAAAAAACCCTGCCTGGAAAACGCTGTTTCAGACGATCCGCGAGGACCAGGCCGGCCGCATCATCTCCGCGGTACGGATTGCCAAGCCCGAAAATGCGGACGGAACCTGCATCTGCATCCCGGAACACGGGGGATAAAATTTTCCTGATTTGTTGCATGGATCAATGCCAATCCGGATCTTTTCATGAGCGCATTCCCCGCCTCGCTCCCTCTCCCTCTGGGAGCGAGTCAGGGTGAGGGCCCCCTATAATTAACTTCTGCCTCGTGCCCTCGCCCGCCGTAGGCGGGAGAGGGTCAGGGTGAGGGTTCGTTCGGGAGAGGGCCGGTGTGAGGGCTCTGGCCTAAACGGGTTGCATCGCCTGCCGTTCTCCAGACCCTCATCCTCGCTGATCGTCTCCCAGCGTAAGCCTCCTGCAAAGAAATTCAAATGCCAATTCCAGGTTCCGGGCCGCCTCCACGGACAGGCCCTCCCCCATCTCCCAGTCGGTCCCGCGTATCTCGAGGAGGCGGCAGGCAGGCCGGCGGCCGTAAAGGGTTTCGCACAGGTAGAGGACATAGCCCGGCGTCACGGAGTGGCCCGTGAATCCTGGCCTGGGCTCCGGGTCCACATCCGAAAGCCGGAAGGAGTCGATGTCCGACTTCGAGGCATCGACGAAATAGACCTCATCCACCTCTGCCAGCGATGCCGCATCCTCGATGTGGAGCTGGTAGTCGCAGTCCGTCCGGATGTGCGCAAGCTGATGGCTGCGCGCCCAGGCTTCCATGCGCTCGGAAAAAACAACCCCGAGGCCGTCGTCTCGGCGCCCGGGGTTGCCGTAACCGTGAATCAGTATTCCAAACGAATCCGCGTTCATGATGTTCTGCTGCTCACCAGCTTGTTTTCCGGATCGAAGATGCAGATCTCCAGCGGCATGCGGCCGACCGCATGGGTCGCGCAGCTCAGGCAGGGATCATAGGCCCGTATGGCGACTTCCACCGCGTTGCGCATGCCTTCCGTGATTTCCTTCTGGCCTTCCATGTAGTCGCGCGCGACCTTGTTGACCGCGAGATTCATGGGCTGGTTGTTGTTCGTGGTGGACACGATGAGGTTCGCCATCTCGATCTGGTCGTTTTGATTGACCCGGTAATGGTGGAACAGGGTGCCCCTCGGTGCTTCGATGAGTCCGACGCCTTCGGCCGTCTTCTCGCCCTTTTTGACGAGCTGGCCCTTGACGATGTCCGGATCGTTGAGCAGCTTCTTGATCATTTCCGCGCTGTGCAGGATCTCGATCAGCCGGGCCCAGTGCATGTGCATGGACATGTTGTTGACCTTGCCGCCCGTGTACGCCTTGAACGCCTCGAATTCCTTCTGGGCCAGGGGCGTGTCGATAAATTCCGCCGTGTTCATGCGGGCCAGGGGTCCCACCGTGTACCAGCCCTTTTCCTTGCCGTATGCCTTGAGATACGGGAATTTCATGTAACTCCAGGAACGCACCTCCTCGCTGATGTACTTGGCGTAATCCTGGTAATCCACGTCGTGGAGAATCTTCTTCCCGTTGGTGTCCACGGCCCGGAGCACGCCGTGGTACAGGTCGAGGGCTCCGTCCCTGCGCACCAGGGAGAGATGGCTGGACGGGAAAACGGAAAAATTGTCGATGAAAAACTTGTTCTGCGCATGGTAGGATTTGAAGAATTCCAGCGCGGCCAGCGACCATTCGATCATTTTGTCCACATTCATGGGATCCTTCCCTTTCAGGAAATGATCCCTTTCCTCGACCGAGAGATGCTTGTTCACGCCTCCCGGGATCGCACCTGTCCCGTGTATCTTCTTGCCGGCCGTGGCCTGGATGACCTCCTGCCCGAACTTTCGCATCATCACGCCCTGTACCGCCAGCTCCTTGTTCTGCAGGGCCACGCCGATGACGTTCCGCGTGTTCGGATCCCCTTCGACGCCGAAAAGCAGGTCCGGGGAGGCGAGGTGGAAGAAGTGCAGGGAATGGGACTGGAATATCTGACCGTAATGCATGAGACGTCGCATTTTTTCCGCTGTGGGCGTCAGGCCGTCGGGGCCTGCGCCCACGATCACGTCCATGGCCTTGGCGGCAGCCAGGTGATGGCTGACCGGGCAGATGCCGCAAAGCCTCTGAACGAGCACAGGCGCCTCCCAGTAGGGCCTCCCCTGGATGAAACGCTCGAATCCCCGGAATTCCACGATGTGCAGCCGGGTTTCCCGGACATTCCCCTCGTCGTCCAAGTAGATGGTCACCTTGCCGTGGCCTTCGACGCGCGTCACGGGTTCGATGGTTATTTTCTTCGCCATGATTTCCTCTTCCAATGATTTTTAATCGTACTTGAACGCTTCGTACGGGATCCTGATTTCCTTGCCCTGAACCAGTCCGACCAGGGCCTCCCAGATGAGGTCCGCCCTCGGCGGGCAGCCGGGCAGGAAATAGTCGATCTTGACAATCTCGTGGCAGGGATAGACCTTGTCGAGAATCATGGGCAGCTCGTCGTCGTTGGGGAGTATGCGCTCCGTGTTCTCGTGCACGGTCGGCCCGCTCAGATAGGCCTCCTCGATGCATTCCGCGATCGGGATGCCGTTCCGGAGGGCGGGCAGCCCGCCCATGATCGCGCATTCGCCCACCGACACGAGTATCCTGCAGTTCTTCCGGAAATCCCTGAGCACATGCACGTTTTCGCTGTTGCAGCAGCCGCCTTCGATCAGGCCGATGTCGCATTTCCTGCCGAACTTCTTGATGTCGGTGATGGGCGACTTGTGAAAGTCCACGAGTTCGATGAGTTCCAGGATGCGCTCGTCGATGTCCAGGATGGACATGTGGCAACCGAAGCATCCAGCCAATGAAGCCGTGGCAATGACCGGTTTACGCATGGGTTGACCGTTCCTTCCCTATTCTTTCACGGTTGGTTGTTCCACTTCGCTTCCGATCGGATTCTTGTCGTAGGTCCGCTTTCCGATCGGGACGTCGAATCCCTTCTCCTTCCGGATCAGCGAGCCGACCGGGCAGGTGTCCATGGCCTTCTGGGCCAGTTCGTCCGTCAGGGAGCCCGCAAGCTCGGGATCAAGGTTGACCTCCACCTTGTGGCCCCGCCTCTTGAACGCGAACAGGCTCCTGCCCTGCGGATCCTTGATGCCGCGGATGCATCGTTTACACAGGATGCATCGGTTGTGGTCCTTGATCAGCTTGGGGTTGGAGGCATCCAGAGTCCGGACCGGGAACTGGAAGGCGAAGCGTGGCACTTGCACCTGGAACCGGTAAACCAGCGCCTGCAGCTCGCAGTTCCCGCTGCGCTCGCAGGCCGGGCAGAAATGGTTCCCCTCCACGAAAAGCAACTCGAGGATCGACTTGCGCAGGTTGTTGAGCTCTTCCGTGTTGCTCTCGATGGTCATGCCCTCCGCGACCGGGGTCGTGCAGGCGGTCATGGGCCGGCCGTTGACCTTCACGTTGCAGATCCGGCAGGATCCGTGCGGCTTGATGCCTTTCATGTTGCACAGGGAGGGGATCCAGATGCCGTTCGCACGGGCAGCAGCCAGGATGTACTGGCCTTTCTCGGCCTTGCATTCCGTTCCATCGACTGTAAAATGGACGATTTTATTCATGGTTGTTTTCTTCTGTTAGGGGTTTTCGGTGGACGGCCCAGCAGGATTCCGCCACGGCCGCCTGCAGATCGAAACCGCAGTCGAAACTGCGGTCCTTCTGGATTTTGTCCTCGTAGAGATGCCGGAAGTTCCTCAAGCTGCTCAGGACCGGATTCACCGCCGTCTGCCCCAGCCCGCAGCGGTTGAACTTCATCAGGGGTCCCCAGGCTGCCATGTCCTCGATGTCCTGCTTCACGCCGTGCCCGTCCAGAATCTTCTTCAGTTTCTGCCGGATGAGGACGGTCAGGCAGCGGCAGGGCACGCAGGACCCGCAGGATTCCTCTACGAAGAAATCCGTGAAGTTCATCACCACGTCCCTCAGAAGGTCCCGCTGCTTTCCGATGATGATGAGGGAGCCGCCGGTTGACAGATCCGAATAGCAGAGGATGCGTTCGAATTCGTCGGGACTGATGAGGGTCCCGGAGGGGCCCCCGACCTGCACGGCCTGGGGTTCATCCGCCCCGACCATGTCCAGGATATCGTTCACCGAGAATCCCCATTCGACCTCGTAGATGCCCGGGTATTTGCAGTCGCCGGACACGGAAAGCACCTTCGTTCCGGTCGAATCCATGGTCCCGAAGGACTTGTACCATTCACCGCCGTTCAGGATGATCTTGACCGCGGAGCAAAGGGTTTCCACATTGTTCACGACCGTCGGGCATCCGAGGTAGCCGCTCTCGACCGGAAACGGGGGCCTGGCACGGGGTTCGCCGCGCTTGCCCTCCGCGGACTCGATGAGCGCGGACTCCTCGCCGCAGACGTAGGCGCCTGCGCCGAACTGAATCCGGATGTCGAAGTCGAACCCCTCCTTGCCGAGGATCCTTTTGCCGAGCAGCTTCTTCTTCCTGGTCTCGGCGAGGACGTTCTCCAGATGCCGCTGGAGGTACTTGTATTCGTAACGCACGTAAAGGATGCCCTCCGTGGCGCCGACCGCGTATCCGGCGACAGCCATGCCTTCGAAGAGCAGCCTGGGGAGCTCGGTGAGGATGACCCGGTCCTTGAATGTCCCGGGTTCGCCTTCATCCGCGTTGCAGAGGATGTGCTTCTGTGTCCCCTGGGCCTTGCGGCAGAACTCCCATTTCATGCCCGTGGGGAACCCGGCGCCGCCCCGGCCGCGGATGTTCGAGAGCTTGATCTCCTGGATGACCTGCTCCGGCGTCATGCCGGCGATTTTCTTCAGGGCCTCTCCGGGCGTGTA
>Ga0233423_10000376_pt1 | contig 24509 bp, 20 predicted proteins | sample Watercolumn_Mata_FD_180713 | JGI IMG/M metagenome (GOLD analysis project Ga0233423, IMG submission 180713) | Freshwater microbial communities from Lake Matano, South Sulawesi, Indonesia - Watercolumn_Matano_2014_112_MG | ecosystem: Environmental > Aquatic > Freshwater > Lake | place: Indonesia...
CCACTTACTACCATGGAAGCTCGGTTTCGGCCCGGGGCGGCACCAACCTCTCCGCCAACCTCGACGAGACCCACACCTTCGGGAAACCCGGGCACGAACTCGCGTTGCGCGCTGACTACGGCCTGCACAATCGGAGCACCGATGACACGACCGAGATGCGCGACAGCGCGGGTACCATTACCTCGGGCCGGCATACGACCGACGCCGGGCCAGAGCAACGCTTGGGCATCCGCCTCGACTACACGCTGCCGCTGGGCAGGAACGGGACGCGCGGCGGTGCCCGGGCCGCCGGCTCAGGCCAGTCTCTCCCCGGTCCGGGTTCGGGCGGACACGGGCCCGGACACGGCGGACCGATGTCAGGAGGTCGCAGTGCGGGAACGAGCAGCCCGAACACGGCCGAGCCGAAGCTTGAAGCCGGATACCAGGGAAGATTCAACTGGTCGCACGAGGACGTCGGCACCTATGAGTACGTCACCGACTCAGGGTACCTGTTCCGGCCCGAGTACAGCTACGGCTCAGACCAGCGGGATAATGTACAAGCGCTCTACTCCACCTTCTCAGGCAGCATGAGAGAACTGGGGTACCAGCTCGGCCTGCGCGGCGAGTACACGGACCGGGCCATCGGCGTCCGCGAGTCCGCCTTCAACCTGACCGCGTGGGACTTGTTCCCTACCTTGCACTTTTCCTACAACCTGCCGGCCGACCTGCAACTGATGGCGAGCTACACGCGGAGGATTGACCGGCCGCACGGCTGGGACCTGGACCCGTCCGAACACTGGATGGACGCCTACAACGTCAGGCGCGGCAACCCGGCCCTGAAACCTGAGTACATAGACTCATACGAAACCGGCCTGCTCTGGCCGTTCGGAGAGAACCGGGTCTCGCTCGACGGCTACTACCGAGTGACTCACAACGTGAGCGAAGACATAGTATCCCTCTATCCGGACAAGCCCGGCGTGATGCTCCGCACCTCCGAGAACGTGGGGACCGACTACTCGCTCGGCAGCGAGCTGTCGCTCGACTACTCGCCGTTCCGCTGGTGGAGCCTCTCCCTCGGCGCAGATGTCTATGACTACCGCCTGGAGACAACGCTCCGCGACAGCCTGCCAGTGACCAGCTTCAACTGGAACGCGAACGTCTCGAGCGACTTTACGTTCCCGACCGGCACGCGTCTCCAGCTCCGCGCCCAGTACGAAGGGCCCTCGGTCGAGGCGCAGGGCACCGAAGGAGCCTTCTTCTCCACCAGCATCTCAGCCCGGCAGGCGCTGTTCAGCCGGGCACTCGTGCTGACGCTTTCGGTGCGGGACCTTTTCACCACCTCCGGCCACGATATGATTTCGCAGGGCGACGGGTTCTACACTCACTTCAGCTTCCGGCGCAAATCGCCCGTCATTACCGCTGGCCTGACTTGGAACTTCAACAACTACAAGCCTGACCGCCGCCAGCGCGACGAAGGTATCGAGGAAACCGAGAACGGCGGCGAGTTCGGGCTATAGCCGCTCGGCGTGAACAGCAACCGGGGCAGGCGCGAGCCTGCCCCGGTTCGATATCAGTAGGCTACGGCTATCTGGTCTTCACGACCCGAACCGGTGCATGCGCTTGAGCTTGTGCTTGCGCTGCCTGCACAAAGTACACCCCGGCCGGGAGTTCAACCCCAATCCGGTCGCCCATTGCCGTGCCTGCCTGCCGTCCGGAGTGGTCGAAGATGCGGAACTCATCACGCTCGTGCCCGAGAACCCGGCAGTAAGACACAAACGGATTGGGCCACGCCTCCAGCGCGTCCGTCCTCCGTCTTCCGTCTCCGGTCGCCGGTCTCTCCGCGATCCCTGCCTCGAACTGCCAGGCGTAGCAGGAGCCGCCCTTCGTACCGGCGATCAGGTACGCGCCATTGTGCTCGATGAAGTTGAGCGCGAGCACCGCGCGGCTGTCCAGGCCGGCGTTGAGCGGATTCCAGCTGTTGCCGCCGTCGGTTGAGATCGACACACCCGCGGCCCCGCCGGCAAGCAGCGTATCCGGGCTGCCCGGATACTGACGGACAACCCGCAGGTTGCCGCCCTGCAGGTTGACCCAAGTCTCCCCCGAGTTCGTGGTCAGGAAAGCGCCGTCGGGCGTAGCGGCGATCACTCTGGCCGCGTCGGTCGGGTGGACTTCGAGTGACAGTACAGTGTCAGTCGGTGCTGTGGCGGTCATTGACCAAGTCGCGCCGAAGTCCGTCGAGCGAAAGACCGCGGCCGCGCCGGCAATCACGCCGCCCGCGTAGATGACGTTCGTCTGCGAAGGCGCGACGGCCAGGGCGTAGCAGAAGCCGGCCGAGGAGGGTTCCGGGTTCGTACGTGTCCAGGTTCTACCGCCGTCGCGCGAGCGGGACACCACGAACGACCAGTTGGTCTGGGTGAGCGGTCCTCTGCCTCCCGTGATGATCAAGTCGGTCGAGTCCGGGTGAACGATGCAGCAGCCGCCGTCATCGTAGTAGGAGTCCATTTGTGTCCAGACGGTCCCGCCGTCTGTGCTCGCGAAGAGCTCGGACTGCCCTCAGCCCGAGCCTTCAAGCGCCCAGACGATGTCGCCCATGGATCCGGGCGCGAGCCCGATGCCGCAGATGGCGCCGCAGGAAAGGAAATCCTCACAGCGTGCCCAGGTGCTGCCGGCGTCCTGCGACTGATACACGGCATTCTCCGACGCCTCGACGTAGACCGGCTGCGGATCCCACTGCCCTGAACTGATCGCCGGAATAGTTGCGATCCTGATGCCGGTGTTCGCAGCCGCCCACTGGGCGCCGCGGTCAACGGTCTTGATGACACCCCTCGCTCCCGGCGAGTAGACGACGTCGGCGTCCGCCGGGTCGATGATAAGGCTGCCGCCCTTGCTCTGCTGCACGTTGCCCGGCTGGAGCGTCCAGGTCGCGCCCGAGTCGGTGGACACGAAAAGGCAGGGCGCCGTGTCGTAGCCGAGGCAGTAGGAAAGGGCAGGATTGGCCGGAGAGAGCGCGAGATCGAAACCGATGGCGATGCCGGCGACGCCGGTCCAGGATGCACCGGCATCGGTGGAGCGGTAGACGCCGCTGCTGGCTGCGGCCAGCACAATGTCGGGGTTCCCCGGGTTCACGCCGATGGCGTCGATGGTAGCGGCATCCGGCAGTCCGGCACAGGCAGAATCCCAGGTCGCGCCACCGTCGGTAGTCTTGAAGACCAGGCCGTACATGCACCCAACGTAGGCGGTGCCACTATCGGCCGGGTCGAACTCGACGCAGTACGCGAATCCGGTGTCGGAATCCACTTGCGTCACGCTCCAGGACTGACCGTAGTCGGTGGAGACGATGACGGCGGGAGTATAGTAGCTTGAGTAGTTGTAGCCGCTCGCGAAGAGACGGCCCGGGACGAACGGGTCCGCAGCCATGTTTGTTGCGTACGTAGGCAGGGAGCAGCTGTTCCACGACGCTCCGCCGTCGGTCGAGCGCCAGACCGCGTTGGCGGTCTTCCCGTAGAGGTAGTCGGACTGGTGGGGGTCCACGAGCAGCATGTTGACGCTGAAGTCCGGCAGCAGGCCCACGGTGGTCCAGGCGGCACCGCCACTCGTCGTCTTGAACACACGCGGGCCATCCGGGTACTCGTACGGCAATGCGTACAGGGTCGCGGGCTGCTGCGGGTCAAGTCCGAGCGCGACGATGTTGCCGCCGTCCGGGCCGATTGCGACCCAGTTGGCCGAGCCTATCGAAGTGCACGCAAACAGTGCGGACACGAAGAACGCAATTCTCGCCATTTATGCTCCTTTCGTACTCAAGAATCTGGCACCCAGCACTACACGGTGACAAGCAGGACCAAAGCGGCGGGCTACGTGGACTCCGTCCCGGGCCCGAACGACTTGTCTGCCTCTTCGGCGCTAACGATACCCTTATCGAGGGCCAGTTGCCGCACCGACTCGTGTTTCTCCAACGCCTCCTTGGCCAGTGCGGCGGCGGCGCGGTAGCCGATCTTCGGAGCGAGCAGTGTGGCCAATGCGGGACTCAGGTCGAGGTAAGCACGACAGCGCGCCTCGTCGGCCTTGATGCCGGCCACGCACCGTTCAGTGAAGACCGGCAGGAAGTGGCTGAGCAGGCTGAGCGAACCGAGGGTGTTGTGCACCATCACCGGGGCGAAGACATTTTCTGGCGCGCGGCCCGCCGCAGGGCCCTGGCGTGCAGCCAGGTTGTGGAGACAGAGCGACACCACGGCTCCGGCTGAGGACGTCACGGCACCGGCGGCAGCGTATCGCCGTGTCCGGCCTTGTAGCCTTCCAGCACCATCTGGGTATTGTTCTGGGTGTCGCTGAGGCCGACGAACCGGTGCGGCTGCGCAAGTTCGTACCAGAACCTGACCTCGCGCGTGGGGAGAATCAGGACGATCTCCCGGCACATAACGTCGCCGATCTTCGTCGGGATCAGCTTGGTCCCGAGCACGAGGAACTTGACCGGAACCGTCCGGAATTCGAACGGGACGACCAGGTTGTTGCTGAACGATGTCCCGGAGACCAGCGGCGCGGCACGAAGCCAGGTCTGGACCATGTCGTATGAATGAAAACGGACGGGCAGGCGCAACACCTCTTCCGTTGTCCCGTCGATAGTCTGCTTCTCGATCTGAACCCTGCCGCGGGAGTAGCGGGCAATGAGTTCGAACTCGGAAATGTCGGTCTGCATGGTCCTGTAAGTTCTCAGGGGCGAGAGATTGTCGCGCCGGAAGACTACCTGGACCGAATCGAAAAACCACTCGGCGTCGGGCAGCGGCTGGATTAGGTTCGTGACAATCAGAGTTGGTACCACACGGACGCTGTCGCCCTGACCGAAGTCGTCTATCTCCTCGTCAAACTCGAGTGTGACGGCCGACCGGTAGAGTGCCGAGTCGTTGCGGGTGACGACGTAGTAGGACACCTCGCCATCCTGCCACTGGGGCACCTCAAAAGCAGGCAGCGGCCCGGAGTCTTCGGTCACGCAGGCGAAGAGCAGCAACAGGCACCAGGCCGCGAGCCGCAAGCAGGGGATTCTTGCCCTGCGTCTTGCGACCCGCAGCCCGGAGCTCCCCCGCCAGTGTGCGCTCATCACGTCAATCCTAGCCCTTGGCCCTGTTGAGTCAAGCGCCCCAGCGTCCCGGGGCCCGACAACGAGGACCCCGAGGTCGGAATCCGGACGCCTGCGGGAGGCCCCGGTTCCCCCTCAGCCCCTGATCTTTCCTTCCAGATAGAGCAGCAGCCGCTCCATGTCTTCGGGCAATGACGAGGAGAACTCAATGTACTCTCGGGTACGCGGGTGGCTGAATCCAAGCCGGGCGGCGTGGAGGGCCTGGCGTTTCATCAGCGTCAGCATATCCCGAAATCGCGGCATGTGGTCGCGTTCGGTGACGACCGTGGCGGCACGTCCGCCGTACTCAGGATCACCCACGACCGGATGCCCGATGTGCTGCATGTGGACGCGGATCTGGTGGGTCCGGCCGGTCTTCAACCGGATCCGCAGGTAGGTGCAGACTCCGTAGCGCCGGAACACCTCGTAGTTGGTGACTGCCGTCCGCGCGGCAAAAGGAGTTACAGCCATACGCGTCCGGTCGATCGCGTGCCGGCCTATCGGGGCGTCGACCGTCCCTTCGTCCGCTTCGCAATCCCCCCAGGCGAAGCATGCGTACTCGCGCACCACCGTCCTGTGCTCGATCTGGTATCCCAGACTGCGGAGCGCTTCGTCGTTCTTGGCGAACATCAGCAGCCCGGTCGTGTGTTTGTCGAGCCGATGCACGACTCCCGGACGGATGAGCGAGTCCTGGCGCAGGGGCAGGCTCTTGCAGTGGTAGAGCAGGGCGTTGACCAGGGTCCGGTCGCGGTTGCCCCGTGCCGGGTGTACGACGATGCCGGCCGGCTTATCCAGAACAAGCACGTCTTCATCTTCGTAGACGATGTTGAGGTCCATCTTCTGGGGTTCGAGCGTTATCTCGGGCTCAGGCTCGAACGACGCCGTGATTTCGTCCCCGGGCTTCACACGGTAGCTTGGCTTGGATGGCCGGTCGTTGACAAGGACTTTGCCGTTGTCGATGAGCTGTGCGGCGCGCGTCCGGGACACGCCGAGGCCGGACTGGATCAGATACTGGTCAAGCCGCTTGCCCCAGAGCCGTTCGGATGCCGTGCGCTGGAACCGTTTCGTCGCCGGAGGCGCGCTCTCGTCGTCAGACGAGGGTAAGTCCTCAGCGACCGGCTGTCTTGAGACTCGCATGCTGCAGATGGATCAGCTCGCCGATTGCGCCGGCAGCGAGGCCGTACATGCGGTTGAACTCGTCGAACCGGAACGGCACATGTTCGGCCGTCGCCTGGACTTCGACAATCCGGCCGCTTTCGGTCATGACCAGGTTCATGTCCGTGTCGGCGCGAGAATCCTCGGAATAGGCCAGGTCAAGCAGTACGTCACCGTCAACGATACCCACACTGATGGCGGCGACGTGCTCGATGAGTGGACTGCGCCCCAGAGAACCCCGCTCACGCAGACCCTCCACTGCCTGGGCCAGCGCGCAGAACCCGCCGGTCAGGGCCAGCGTTCGCGTTCCCCCGTCAGCCTGGATGACGTCGCAATCGACTATGATCTGCTGCTCGCCAAGCGCCGACAGGTCGCAGACGGCCCGCAGCGACCGCCCGAGGAAACGTTTGATCTCCTGGCTGCGGCTGCGCGGACGTTCTGTTTCGCGCGGCGTCCGCTGGTTCGTCGACCGCGGCAGCAGCCCGTATTCGGCAGTCACCCAGCCCTGGCCGCTGCCGACAAGAAACGGAGGAACGCGCCGTTCGACCGAGGCAGCGCACAGCACGCGGGTGTTTCCGGCCGTTGCGAGGCACGAACCCTCGGCGTACTTGAGGCATCCGAGTTCCAGTGTGACCGACCGCGTCTCCTCCGCCCTCCGCCCGTCGTCGCGCATCATCGCTTCCCCCTCGTGGGACGCCTTGCGCGTCGAGAAGCAGGCGGGCGTGTCTCCGGCGTATCGCCGACCGACGCGCGCACGACGTCACCCATCGGTTCGCCGAGGAACCGCTCACCCACGGTCTGGAAATTCGGTGCCAGGTCTGACAGGTAGAAGCGATGCCTGACCGTCCCCCCGGGGCTGAGGAGCCGGTGCCGTGCCAGAAGCTCTGCGGCCGAAGTCGCAGTCTGCTCGGCGGAGTCGACCAGCGTGACCGCCGGGCCGAGCACACGGCCGATGACCCTGGCCAGGAGCGGGAAATGCGTGCAGCCGAGCAGCAGGGTGTCCACGCCCTCGTCCGCCAGCCCGGCGAGATAGCGCCGCGCCACCGATTCTGCTACGTCGTTGTCAAGCCAGCCCTCTTCGACCAGGGGCACGAAAAGCGGAGTAGGTTTTGCTATGATCTCTATGCTCCGTCTCAACCCCCGGATTGCCTTCTCGTAGGCCCCGGAGGTAATGGTAGCGCTGGTACCGATGACGGCGACGCGGTTTGACCTCGTGGCCCGGACGGCTGCCCGAGCTCCAGGCTCCACTACGCCCAGCACCGGCACCGGCAGTCGTCGCTCGAGCTCCGGCAGGGCCGACGACGACGCCGAATGACATGCAACTATGACCAGCTTCACGCCCCGGCTGAGCAGGAAGCCTGCGTCTTCGACGGCAAACCGCAGGATCGTATCGGCCGACTTGGTGCCGTAGGGAGAACGCGCCGGGTCACCGAAGTAGACAATGCTCTCCCCCGGCAGACGACGGCGCAGGGCACGCACCACGGTCAGGCCGCCGATGCCGGAATCAAAGACGCCGATCGGCGCGGCGGCTTCAGGACTTGGACGGGTTCGGTTTCTTATCGTTGCCTCCCGATGTCGTTCCGTTCGCCTTCGGGCCGTACAGCTTCGCGAATTCAATGATGCCGCGGCTGATGCCCTCGGCCAGCCGCTCGCGGTGGTCGAACTGACGCAGCAGCTTCTCCTCGCTCTTGTTGCTCAGGAATCCGCACTCTACGAGTACAGCCGGCGTGAAGCTGTTCCTCAGTACGTAGAGATTGGCCTGCCGGACCCCGCGGTCTCTGATGCGCGCATGGGGAACGGTCTTCTCCTGGATCCTGGCTGCCAGCTCGGACGACTCGAGCAGGTACTCATTCTGAGCCAGGTCCGCCAGGATGAGCCCGACGTCGCCCGCGGCACTGAACGCGCTGCTGGAATCACCCGGCTGGAGCGAAGCATTCTCCCTTGCGGCAACGGCCCTTTCCCAGTCGGTCTTGGCCTCGGACAGGAAGTATGTCTCCAGCCCGCAGGCCGCGCGGTTCGGCGACGAGTTGGCGTGGATGCTCACAAACAGGTCTGCCTTGAGGCCATTGCTGCTCCTGGAGCGCTCGGCCAACGAAACGAATCGGTCAGAGTCCCGGGCAAGAATCACCTCAAAGCCCTGCTTCTCCAGCCGCTTCTTCAGTCGCCGGGCGACGTCGATAACGACGATCTTCTCGCGCGTACCGCGCCGACCGACCGCACCCGGATCCTCACCGCCGTGGCCCGGGTCGAGCACGATCCGCTTGATGGTCCGCTCCGGCCGAGACCAGACACGCAGTTGCACGCGGTCGGGTTGGTTGCTCAGCCGCACCGCCGCCGGCTGCTTGAAGCTGAAGTTCAGAGCGGTCCCGGTTCCGCTGTCGAGAACCACCGACTTGAGGATGCTAGGCGGCGTCAGGGACAGAAGCCCTGCCTCCTGTCCGAACTCGGGACCCCGCCGCGCGTTGATAACCAACCGGTATTCGAGGCTCGACCTCGAATCCCCGAAGGCCGTCAACTTCTCACCCGGGCTGCACTTGCCCCGGAAGGTGAACACGATGGTATCACCTTGGCGTGCCGTTTCCAGACTCTGCAGCTCCGGAACTCGGGTACTGGGAAACAGGTCGGCCAACGCCACCACCGGAACGTAGAGACGGTCGCCGTCGACGATTGGCGCGGCGGGCAACGTGACGCGGCGACCGTCGCACACCGCGTGGATGCTGTCAGCACGAAATATGTACTCCGGACCTGGGGCTGCCGAATCGCCCGGTAGCAGCAGAACGAACCGGTCGGCCACGTGCCAGTATCGGCCGTTGAGCACGGCCGCCACTGAAGACAGCGGGACGCACTCCACTTTCTGCAGGGCGCGGGTCTCTATGCGCGCGCCGCCGATGTCGACCGTGCGGGCGTGCGCCGGCCCGGTCGCGAAGAGAGCTAGCACGCTCGCCACGAGTGCCGCATGGAGCCTTCGCCTCACCGAACCCTTGCTCTCTCCGGACGGTCGTCCCGTTCCTCGGCCTTCTGCCTCAACTCCTCCCGCCGGTCGTACTGCTTGCGGCCCCGGCAAAGGGCGAGTTCTACCTTGGCTACATTACGGTCGTTGAAGTAGACACTCAAAGGTATCAGGGTGAAACCTCGCAGGGTCGTGCGACCGAAAAGCCGCTGTATCTCTTCTTTGTGCAGCAGCAGCCGGCGCCGCCGCTTCGGATCGCGGTTGAAGATATTGCCTTGCGCATAGGGGGCAATCGTGACCCCGACCAGGTAGACCTGCCCCCCCTCGATGGCGGCGTAACCTTCGTCGAGAGAAACGGTGCCTGCCCGCAGTGACTTTACCTCAGTACCGAAGAGTTCGATTCCGGCCTCGATCTTCTCAAATACCTGGTAGTTGCGGAGGGCCTTGCGATTCGTGGCGATGGCCTTCACTGACCGATTATACGGAGACATGGAGCCAGGGTCAACGCGACGCGGGCCCGTGGTGGATTCGCGAACGAGCAAGGCGCTCCCGAAGATCACTCGGTTGACCCTCTGCCTGACCCAAGCTACACTCTGCCGGTGAGAAGACGATTCCTCCAAGAACTCGGGCAGGGAGTCTACATCGTTGTCGGCTCTGCGGTCGTCGCGTTGGCCTACAACCTGTTCCTGATCCCGCATCGCATTGTGCCGGGCGGCGCCGGCGGCGTTGCCATGATCCTCAACTACTTCTTCGCCACGCCGGTCGGGTTGACCATACTCGTCATCAACATCCCTCTCTTCATTCTCGGTATCAAGACGCTGGGCCGGAACTATGGCGTCAAGTCGATCATCGGCATTGCCGTCTCGTCCCTGATGATTGACGGTTTCACCTACTTCTTCCACGTAAGCTCGGCGACCGACAACCCGATTCTGGCCTGCATCTTTGGCGGGATCATGCTGGGTGCCGGGCTGGGTCTTGTCTTCCGTGGCGGCGGCTCAACCGGTGGCTCGGACATCGTGGGTATGGTGCTCAACCGCTACACCAACTTCTCGACCGGGACCAGCATACTGGTCGTGGACTTCCTGGTCATTACGGCCGCGGGTCTCTGCTTCGGGCAGTTTGAGCTTGCGCTGTACGGCTATCTCAACCTCTACCTGCAGAGTCGCGCCATTGACCTCGTTCTGGAGGGTCTGAGCTACACCCGCGCCCTGTTCGTCATAACGGATTCCGCCGAAGCCATCGCCCGGGCAATTACCACCAAGATGAACCGCGGCGCCACGGTGCTGAATGCGACCGGTGCGTACAGCCAGGAAAAAAAGGACCTGGTCTTCTCGGTCATGGCCAAGCGCGAAGTCTCGCGCGCTCGCGAGATAGTGCGCGAAGCCGACCCCCATGCCTTCGTTGTCATAACCGACGTCTACGAGGTCCTCGGCGAGGGATTCAAACCCCGGACCTGACGCCATGCGCATCGGCCTGCTGCAGTTCGCGCCGCGACTCGGAGATATCAGGGCAAACCTGGACCACATAGTCCATTCGCTTTCCCAGATCCGGGCAGATCTCGTCGTCCTGCCTGAACTCTGCACCACCGGCTACATGTTCGCCTCGCGCTCTGAGGTCACGCGGCTCAGCGAACCCGTGCCGAGTGGTCCGACGTGCACGACCATGGCCAAACTCAGCCGCGATACGAAGTCCACCATCGTCTGGGGAATGCCGGAGCGCGCGGGCATGCGCGTCTTCAACTCCGCGGTGATGGTCACACCGCAGGGCGTGTTCCATGTCTACCACAAGGCCCACCTCTTCGTCGATGAGAAGGACTCGTTCGACCGCGGAGACTCACCGTTCCCGGTGTTCGACGTCGGCCTGGTGAAAGTCGGGATGCTCGTCTGTTTCGACCACTTCTTTCCGGAAGCCGCGCGCTCGCTCGCGCTGCACGGCGCCCAGGTCATCTGCCACCCCTCCAACCTGGTGCTCGAATACGCGCACACGAATTCGGTCACGCGCGCGGTGGAGAACCGCGTCTTCTGGATACTCGCCAACCGCACCGGATCCGAGACGCTCGGCGAGAAGACGCTGACCTTCAACGGTCGCAGCCAGATCGTCGCGCCCGACGGCAGACTGCTGGGCCGTGCTGGTCCGGATTCGGAAGAGACTCTCATCGCCGAACTCGACCCGACCGAGGCACTTGACAAGAAGGTCACGCCCCGCAACGACCTCTTCCTCGACCGCCGCACCGACCTCTACTCGGCCTGGGCGCGCTCCTCCGGACACGTGGCAGCCGACCGAAGCCTGATTGACTCACAACGCTTCTAGGCTACAATCAGCTGGCTGACTGTTCGGCAAGCAACCGGTCGAGAGTGGCTGGGCGTGCCCGCATCTGTCGGATCATCGACTGCATTCCCGCACGCTGCAGGGCACGTCATACCGACGCTTACCGTTTCTGAAATGCAGAACTATCTATAGGGAGACCAAATGCGATTCGGTATTCGCGTAGTGGCAGCAGTTGTCCTCACCGTGTGCGCAGGGCTGTACGCTTCGGTGCCGTGTACGCTGCCCAGCGGCATCCAGCGACTCGCCGACGGCAACACGCTCATCACCGAGTCCGGCTCGATGAGCCAGCCGACCGCCAGAGTTATCGAGGTCGACAGTACCGGTCGCCTGGTCTGGGCCTACGTCCGGTCGGACATTCCCTGGGCGCACACCGCCCGCCGGCTGCCGACCGGCACCACTCTCATAACCGCCACCAATGGTGACCGTGTAGTCGAGGTCGACCGGCTTGGCAATGTCGTATGGGAGATGACCACAGGCCTGGACTACCCGAACGAGGCCTGGCGCTTGACCAACGGCAATACGCTGATAACCGTCCGCGACGACGACCGCGTGATCGAGGTGGACTCGGCCCGCAACGTGGTGTGGAGCTACTCGGCCCTCGTGGGCCCGCACAACGCCAGCCGGCTGGCAAACGGCAACACCCTGGTATGCAACTCGGAGATGGACCAAGTAGTCGAGGTGGACTCGGCCGGCGCAATCCGCTGGCAGTACGCGAATGGTCTGGACTGGGCCCGATGCGCCGAGCGCCTTCCGAACGGGAACACACTGATAGCTGACAGCCGCCACAATCGGGTACTTGAGGTCGACTCGGCCGGCAACACAGTATGGACGTTCTCGTCTGGGATATCGCTTCCCTACATGGCGACGCGACTGGCAACCGGGACGACGCTCATCTCCGCCGGGGGTCGGGTGGTCGAGGTCGACTCGTCAGGCGCCACTGTGTGGCAATACCCGCCGGCGTCGTCCGCTGTTGTCGTCGAGACGCTCTGGGTCGTCAACCCGACGTCCGGTTGCAGCCTCTACGTCCACATCCACCGGCCTGCATATGCCACCCCCGAACGCGTGGTACCGGCGGTCGTGCTGATTCCCCGTGACACCAGCGCCGGCACGGCGATGGATCAGAACAGCCTGGCCAACCAGGTCGCATCCGACGGGTTCGCGGCACTCCACTTCGATGCCGAGGGCCGCGGCCTGAGCGCCGGCACCGAAGATTACCACGGCTACATCCATCAAGATGGCTTGCGGGCGTGCCTGCAGAAACTGGCTTCCGAGCCATACGTCGACACGGAGAACGTGGGTATCTACTCACGCGGATACGGCAACGTCCTGTCAACGGGGATGGTCGCGCGCTATGGTGAACCCAAGGTGAAGTTCCTGATGGACTGGGAGGGTCCTGCGGATCGGTACCAGGCGTCGAGCGACTCGGGCGGCCCGATACCGGTTTCAGTGGATTCGGAAGCGTTCTGGGCCGAACGTGAACCCGCCAGGTCAATCAAGAGCTTTCGGGGAGCCTACCTCCGGCTCCAGAGCGCAACCGACTACACCAACCGCATTCCCGACAACCACCACGCCATCGCGCTTATCGACAGTGCTACCTCGACCACGCACGGTGGCGCCGGCGTCGCACCATGGACTCGGGTCAACGACTCGGTCATGAACCCGGTCAACCAGACCTACACGGTCGGCAGCCCACCGGCGTGGACCGCGGAGCAGGAGGACCGACACGTCATCTGTCGCGAGCTGCTCTATATGCACGAACTCGCCGACAGCAGCTTCTCCCCGGGGGTCGCCGAGTCGCCGACATTCGGCATTCGACATTCGACATTCGACATTCTCTCCGTCTCCCCCAACCCCTGCCGCGCATCCGGCTCGGTGAAGCTGAACCTTGGGCCGCTCGATCGCTCAGCCAGTCTCCGCATCTTCGACGCAACCGGTCGCCTTGTTTCGTCGTTCATTGCTCGCAGTTCATCGTTCAGCGCTCCCGTCCCTCGAACGGCCGGCGTCTACATACTACGTGCGGACACGGATGGCCGCTTCGCGACCGCCCGCCTGGTCTTGGACTAGAAGAACCGACTAGAACCGCCAGCCGACCGACACCAGTCCGTGCAGCGACAGGTTCGGCACATCGGCGCTGCCGTCGACAACTGGTACGCGCGCCCACGCGCCGACCAACTTGGCCTCGACTGCAGCAGAGATGTGCTGCCCCAACTCCCACGACTTGCTGACGCCGACTTGCGCGGCCGGCCCTGAAGCGTACCACCCGAGGATTCCGCCCGCCTCGAAAAACCGCAGTCCCCGGATCGTGGATTGGGGATGCGCGAGCAGGATTCCTGCGCCGGCTCGGAACGCGGCACTCCACTTCTCACGCACAACGTTAAGAAGAATCGGGTTGTATCCGTGGGTTATCTCGAACGTGTCGACCTCGGCCGGACGGTTGGCGAGATACAGCTTGTGATGGATCAACTCCAGCTCGAATGCCCAAAGCTCCCCGGCTACGCCGACTTTCACGTCGTAGTATGGCACTTCCGCGAACGGGCGGGTGGCAAAGCGCGCGGTCAATCTCAGATCAGGATAGCCTGACTGCCTGATGACGAAAGGCAGCGGCACGTTGTACGCAAGCCCGGTCCCGATTGTCAGGTACGGCCGGAATTCGGAAGCCGCAGCCTGACAACGGCCGAGCGGAGGTGACTGCAGGCCTACCCGAACCAGTAGTAGCAGGAGCAGCGGACTCGTCACGAATGTGTTCAGCCTCTTATCATCACCAGCAACATCTTGAAGCGCTCGACCGCCTTCAGCGAGTGGGGCACGTTCGCCGGCATCACGACCATGTCTCCGGTATGTGCGGCAATCGGCTTGCCCCCGACTGATATCTCGGCCTCCCCATCAAGCAGGTACACCAGTGCGTCGAACGGCGCCGTATGCTCGCTCAGGCCCTGACCCACATCGAATGCGAACACAGTCACGGTCCCGGTCGGCTTCTTCACCACCTCGCGACTCACCACCGAGCCAGCCTGATACCCGACCAGCCCGACAAGACTCACAGCCTTCCCATCGAACTCACCTGTCATTGTCTCTCCTCTCGGTTCAGCCTCACTTGGCCATTGCCCGCTTCTTCCAGGCCGCCGGCATCTTCTCGATGGCATAGCGGAGCGCGGTGCGCGGCATCCGGTCCTTGCGCTCAAGCACGAACTCGAAGACCTCCTGCGCGCGCTTGTTGGCGATCTCCTTGAGCAGCCAGCCATATCCCTTCTGCACCATGTCGTCTTCGTCCTCCAGGAGGACGTCTGCTGTCTTGTAGGCTTCAGGCAGGTACTTTTCCTGCTTCGCGGCAGGAATCAGCGCGACTGCGGACGCCCGGCGCAGCCAGCGATTCTCCGAGAGCGCCCACTTCCTGACCTTGGGCAGGAACTGCGGAAACCTGAGCAGGAACTCTCCGACCGCACCGCCGCAGAAGGTGTCACACGCCGCCCAGTTGGACACATGAAGCTTGAGCCAACGCTCAAGTGTGACGAAGTCCGCGGGCTCGAGCTTCTTCACCAGCCTGCCCGCCCAACTGAAAGCCATCGCGTGCTCCTCATACTTCGACGCCGTGCGCGCCCGCCGCGGGACATGACCCAATTCCTCCGGGGAATTGGGATCGTGTCCCAAGGCCTGAAGGGACTGTCCCCCTTGTGCCCGTACGTCGTGACCCGGGCCCTTATGCAGCATCTCGCATATCTCCAATATCTCGCGCTTCGGCAGATGCTTGACTCTGTTGAAGCTCTCGCTGTATATCCTCCTGGCGTCCGGAGTCTTCACCCCGTAGAAGTCAATCGGCTCTTTGAAGAAGCGCTGTATGGACTCGCGGTACTTCGGATCTGCCGCCTTCTCAAACTCCCGCCTGGTCTCCGCGACTAGCTCAAGAGGTTCCGGGGCTCGCGGGTTCAGGGGTTCTGAGATTCGGGTAGGAAATCTGCGACATCTGCGTGGTCTGTGGCTAGTCTGCTTCTGGCCTTGGCTTTTTCTCATTTGCCCCCCAACTGCTTCAGACGGTCCTTGAGCATCTGGTCATCCGGATGCCTGGCCAGTGCATCCTCGCAGACGCGCAGGGCCTCGGCTTTCTTGCCGTTGGCAAGACACGCCTCAATCACCGTATCCCAGATGTTTGCATCATCCGCGAGCTCAACCGCGCGCAGAGCATGCTTGAGCGCGAGCTTTGCATTCATGCCCTTGGCTCCCTTGAACCCGGTCGCGAGATTCCATGCGATGCCGTTCAGCTTGCCGGCAAGCTCCTTCTTCGCCCGCTCATACGTGGGGAATCGAACCAGAAATGCCTCGTAGCGCACGACCTGCGCCGTGTCCGGCACGTCACGTAGCGAATCGCTCAGGCTGGTCCACGCCTTGTAGGCGTCGGCGTTGAACTTGATGTTGATGCTGTCATGGTGCGCGTCGAACCACGCCTGCCACTTCGCCTGCACGTAGCGCTCTGAATCCGGCAGGTCGAACCCGGCATAGGTCGATATGTAGTTCGGCACGTTCCGGTCGTAGTTGTAGAACGCGTCAATCGACGGGAACGACATGGACTTGATGAGCAGGTCGATGCCCTCGACCTGATAGAGAGCGCACAGCGCCTTGGCGCAGGCTCGCTGAACATAGACGTCGTACGTCTGCGCCGCTTTGCGCAGCGGCTCTATTCCAGCCGGCTCGCCGACGTTGCCGATCGCGTCCGCTGCCGCGCAGCGCACCGACGATGCCTTGTCGTTCTCAAGCACGTTCACCAATAGCGGCAATACCTCGCCGCTCGGCCTCACCTTGCCGATGAGGGTCACCGCCATCCTGCGCACGTCCTCCGACGTGTCATTGCCTGCAAGCCGCCACGCCACGGGCAGCGCCTTGGCCGACTCGAGCCTGATGAGCGACCGCAGTGCGAACCGTCTCACCTGCGCGCTGCTATCCTTCTCTGCGACTTCTATCAGCACGTCCTCCGCCCTGCCTATCCTCCATAAGCCAAGGTCATCGGCGATCGTGAGCCGGACCTCCGGGTCGCGCGCCTTCAGGAGCTTGAGCACTTCCGGCAGCTCCCTCTCTCCAATCTTGCCCTGCACGAACCAGTAGTGGATGCATTCAAGCCCATTGCGCACTGCACTCTCGAACCCCTCGTCGGCGCCCTGAGATACGAAACCGACGATCGCTGGAAGTGCCTGAGTGCTTTCGTCCACGAAGCTCCCGACTGCTGAGAATGCCCCGAACAGACCATCGCCCATGCCGACGAAGAGCTTTCCGTACTTGGTGCCCGGTTGCTCACCCAAGTAGAACGACTTGAGCGGTCTGTCGACCTTGCCGATGACGTCTCCGCCCTTCCACTCCATGTCGAGGAAGATGCCGTGGCCGAAGGAGTGGGTCTCGGAGTTGTTGTTCCGGTTGCGGACCTGATATGTGTCTCTACCACCGAGGTCAAGGCAGATGGCATAAGGCCACGCGTTCGGGTCGGACTCCGGCCAAACCCCGCCGAAGCTATGCCAGTCGTTCATCAGGACTGGTCCCTTCGGCTTGTCGCAGATGTACTTGTCATCGCCCTTGTAGTCAATGAACAGAGTGTACGCGAACGGCTTGCAGGCCGTGCCATACGAGGACGTGGCCGACTTGTAGGTGTCGTTTCCCTCGTAGTCAATCAGGAATCCGGGCGAGCGGTCGCTGCCCGAGCCGCCGGCGCGGAACCCACCCTGGTACACGTCGTCGCCCTTCCTGTCTATCAGAATCGCGTTGGTGACGTGAATGCCCGAACCCTGGCCGGTGCCGCAGTCGTAACGGTCATCGCCCCCGTTATCCACGAGCACACCGAGGGACATGATGTAGCTGCCGCCCTGGCAGTTCCAACCCTTGCTGTCGTACTCATCGTTGCCCTTGTCGTCAACGAGCATCCCGACTCCGCCGTATGCGACCAGCTCCTTTTCCCATGGGTACGCCCGGAACGACAACGCCCCGCCTTGCCCGTAGCCGGGAATCCCGCCCATCGCGTCCTTGGTCGAGTCACACGCCAGCCGGTACTTGTCGTTGCCCTCCAGGTCGGAGAGAATGCCTAGCCCGAGCGTTGTCGCTGAGCCCTGGCCGTTCGACGCGCAGCCGTATACGTCGTCACCGGAATCGTCGAGCATCATACCCAGCCCGAACATGCCTGCCCCCTGGCAGAACGTGTGGGCGCTGAACGTATCATTTCCGACCTTGTCCCAGAGCACACCGACGCCGAGGATTCCAGCGCCCTGCGAGAAGTGCTTTGCCTTGTACACGTCATTTCCGGCCAAGTCAATCAGCATCCCTACTCCAAGGAACCCGAAGCCCTGCACGTAGCTCCTCCCCGGCGCTTCGTAGTGGTCGTTCCCTCCGAGGTCGATGCATACCGCCACGCCACCGGCTGTCCCGCTCCCACCCGCGTTGTTGCGATAGGTGTCATCGCCACCGAGGTCAATCAACAGTGCAGCGTCTTCCGCGTGGACGTCATTCGCATACCCTGCGACCACGACCCGACCGAACGGTCCCTCGAAATCGGTAACGGCGGCTCGGGATTCGGGCCACGCTGCGACCGATTCTTCGCTCAACGGCGCGATGCCGGACAGAAACTCGTCGACGGCAAATCCAACACGGCTCTCAGCAGCAGACAGCTCGGGGAATCCGAATCGTCGCGCCCTTGCTATGAACTCCATCTGGCCGTCAGTATTGCCCGTCAGTTCAGCCATTCGCTTCCCGTCCGGCGCCAGATAGTAACCGGGATTGGATGCGAAGAACGCGGAGTCTCCTGGGCGCAGCGCGGCCTTCGCCTTCTGAAGTACCAGCCATGCCTTGTACGTCTGGTAGTACAGATAGCCTACGTTATCACAGAACCGCTGGCTGTATCCCGCCCGACGTAGCTTCGCCACCAGGCTGTCCTTGCGCGAATCGAACACTGTCTGTCGTGACCATCGCCAGTCATCTTCAGTCGTGCAGGAATTCTCGAACTGCACTTGGGGATTGGGGCCTTCGCTCGGCCCGCCAAGCATCTTGGCCCCATACCGAGCAGCGTACAGGCTCCCGCGCCGCTGATAGACCACGAGTGCTTGGCTCTGGTCCTCGGCCCACTGCTTCATGTACAGCGGACGGTTGGAGACGTAGTCGATGAGGGGGAATCGGCAGCAGTAGCGGTAGCCGCCTTCCCAGCCGCGCGGCAGTTCAACGTTCCGAACGTCCAGCCCGATGCGGGCGCCGGCATAGTCCAGCGGGTTCCCGATCGACTCCGCGACGATTGGCACCGGTGCCGGGTCCTGCTGGAACCATGTCTCCGGGCCGTACTGCTGCACTCCGGCCATGACAGAAGCGACCATCACCAACACTAATCCCGAGGCTCTCACACGCCCTCCTCTCGCAGTCCGCACACTCACACCATGCGCTGGTTCGCGCTGCATTGTCGGCAGTGATTCTAGAAGCCCGCTGCCCCGTGTCAAATTGCCATCCGTGGATGGGCAAGGGGTCGCCAGACGCCGATTTACCTCCTGGCGTGACGCTCGCCGATCGGGCGGGCCAGCGTCGGAGCCGAGAGTTTACCGTTAGGATACAGGCCGACGAGGTCCCGAAGTGCCCTAACTTCTTTAGGCACAATCGTTTATTCCCCCTTCCTGGAACTCCCCTCCGTCGTCCCCCAGGTGGCCACCCAAGTTGCGGGCCAGGTTGATTGGGGAGTTGCGGCCCGAGTTGCTTTCCCTGTAGCTTTCCAGTCTGCTCCGCCTGTTGCTCGCCCCGTTGGTCCTCAAATCACTCGGGCGATTGCCTGGGCTGTTGCTCGTTCGGCTGCTCTCCGGGTTGCTCCGCGCTCTGCTTCTCCGGTTGCGGCCGGGATTGCAGTCCCCGTTGCTCCCCGGTCTGCCCGGGACGTTGCTCGCAGGATTGCCCGACAAGCAGCTTCCCGAAATGCTCCTGAGGTCGCCTGGCCTGCTGCCTGACCATCACCTGGACGGCTCGTGCTGCTTGCACTACTCGCCTTCTCCGGCGACGAGAGCGGATCGGCCGCTGCACGAGGCAGCGGCCGACTCAAACTGGACGCGGCGGTCTAGGCCAGGATGTTTCCCTGTTTGTCCTTGAACTTGCCGACGGCAATCATGATGATATCTACTAGCCAGCCGGTTCGACTGCCTGACCTCGGCCATCAGCTGTAGCGCGGCGGCTGAAATGCCATCGGCGCCGACGGTTGTACCGAATCCCGCTCTTGCTTGACCTGCGGGGTTCGTTATACTGGCATTCCGCAGAGGCGGTATTGCCAAGTCATCTGTCAATTTCAGCTAACGTTCGACGTACTTCCGGCATGGTGCGTTTCGCATTATGCATGATGCCTGCCTGGAGGGGAACTTGAAGATCTTCATTGACTCTGCCGACATAAAGGAAATCCGCGAAGTCGCCGGTTGGGGCATCCTCGATGGCGTCACCACCAACCCATCCCTGGTCTGCAAGACCGGTAGGCCGTTTCGGGAGTGCGTTCAGGACATCCTGAGCGCGGTCGACGGCCCGGTCTCGGTCGAAGCCATGTCGACCGACGCGGCCAGCATGATAAAGGAAGGCGAGGACTGGGCAAGACTCGACCAGTCCAAGGTGACGATCAAGATTCCAATGACCGTCGAAGGTCTGAAGGCGGTGCGCGGCCTGGCTGAGCGCGAGATCAAGACCAATGTCACGCTTGTCTTCTCTATGAACCAGGCCCTGCTCGCATCCCGCGCCGGGGCGACGTTCGTCTCCCCCTTCGTGGGACGGCTCGACGACATCTCGGCCGACGGGATGGAGCTGATTCACGACATCGTCGCGATGATTGACGACTACGGGTTCGACACCGAGGTGATTTCCGCCAGCATCCGTCACCCGCTGCACGTTATCGAGTCAATGCGCGCCGGCTGCCACATCGCGACCATCCCCTACGACATCCTCGTGAAGATGGTCAAGCATCCGCTGACCGACGCCGGGATCAAGAAGTTCTACGACGACTACCAGAAGATACCGAGGCAACAATGACCAATGACCGATTGCCAATGACAAATCGCGGATTCGGAGGTTCACATGCCCATCATTGACTCCAAGGCCGGCACGCACGGCAAGGTCGCTGGGCAGGGCGAGCTGGTCCAGGCCGCCAACATGATGCGCGGGTACGACCTGGTCGCGCTCTGCGCCGCCGGTTCCGGCCATGCCGGCGGCACGCTCTCGATCATGGATATCACCGCCGCGCTCTACCTGGCGGTTGCGCGGCATGACCCGAAGAATCCCGGCTGGCCGGACCGGGACCGCATCGTGTGGTCAGCCGGACACAAGGCGCCGTCGCTCTATCTCGGACTTGGTATCGCCGGCTTCTTCCCGATCGAAGACGTAGTGCTGCTCCGCAAGCTCTATTCCCGGTTCCAGGGTCATCCCCACTGGCTCAAGCTGCCGGGCGTCGAGGTCTCCTCCGGCTCGCTCGGTCAAGGCCTGTCGGTCGCCAATGGCATTGCCCGGGCCGGGCGGATGGACAAGAAGAACTACCGCGTGTATTGCATCACCGGGGACGGCGAACACCAGGAAGGACAGATCTGGGAAGCAGTCATGGAGGCCGCCGCGTGGGGACTTGACAACCTCTGCTGCATAATCGACCGGAACCGCCTCCAGATCGACGGACTGGTCAAAGATGTAATGAACATCGAGCCCATCACCGACAAGTACCGCGCGTTTGGCTGGAACGTCATCGAGATCGACGGCCACAACATGCAGCAGATCTTGAAGGCATTCGAGAAGGCGGCCCTCACCAAGGGTCAGCCTACGGTCATCGTCGCCAACACGACCAAGGGCAAGGGCGTCGATTTCATGGAGAACCAGGCCGGCTGGCACGGCAAGGCTCCGAGCAAGGAACAGATGGTGCAGGGCCTGAAGCAGCTCAACCTCGATTTCCGCATCGACTACGAGAAGTTGCTCAAGAAGGCCGTCGACTACCAGGCAGAGGTCACAGCCAAGCTTATGGCCAAGGTACCGAAGTTCGGCAAGGACTACTTCTGGAACCGGCAGCCGGCGATGAAGGTCGAGATGAAGTCGACCCGCTTCGGCTTCGGCGAAGCCTTGCAGGAGGCGGGCGCGGACAAGCGCACCGTCGCCATCGGCGCGGACATCTCCGGTTCGATTGCCATCTCCAAGTTCTTCGAGTGTGACGCGGAGCGGTGTGAGCGATGGATATCTGTCGGCATCGCCGAGCAGTCCGGGACCGCATTTGCCGGCGGGCTCGCCAAAGAAGGGAAACTGCCAGTATTCGGCACCTACGGCGTGTTCGCGGCCGGCCGCAACCTCGACCAGATCCGCACCACCGTCTGCTACGGGAACTTCGACGTCCTGATTGTCGGCGCGCACGGCGGCGTCTCGGTCGGGCCGGACGGTGCGACCCATCAGGCGCTCGAAGACCTGTTCCAGATCTGCGGGTTGCCCAACATGCAGGTTGGGGTTCCGTGCGACGCGCTCGAGACCAAGCGGGCGACCGAACACATGCTGCTGCACCTGAAGGGACCGAAGTATCTTCGCTTTGCTCGCGAGGCCACGCCGGTCATAACCCGTCCCGAAACGCCCTACGTATGGGGCGTGCCCAACGTCTACCGGTTCCGGGGCGAAAAGCCGAACTTCATTGACGCTTTCGAGATCAAGCTCGCCACCGACTACAAGAACGAGAACGAGAGCCTGACCATCGTCGCCTGCGGCCCGATGGTGCCAGAAGCACTGCGTGCCGCCTGGATTCTCAAAGAGGACTTCGGCCTCGAAACCCGCGTCATCAACATGCACACGCTGAAGCCGTTCAGCCCGCCGGCGCTGGTGCAGGCGGCGATTGAGACCGGTATCGTCGTGACCGCGGAGGAGCACCAGATCGGCGGCCTCGCCAACTGGGTATCACACGCACTGCATGTCGCTCCCGAGCTTTACGGTCACCCGGTTGCATTCGGCACAGTCGGCGTGAAGGACAGGTTTGGCGAGTCCGGCCAGCCGTGGGAATTGATGTGGGAGTTTGAGGTCTCCGGCGAGCATGTCGCAGCCAAGGCAAAGGAGCTCTACGACTTCGCTCACGGCGCCAAGGCCAAACCCAAAGCTGCGCCGAAACCGGCGGCAAAGAAGCCCGCCACGCCGAAGAAGTCTGTGGCGAAGAAAGCCAGGCCCGCGGCCGAGTAGCAGGAGAACACAATGAGACTCGCAGACCGGATGAGCCGCCTCGGCACCGAGACGGCCTTCGACTGCCTGCGCCGGGCCAAGGCCATGGAGTGCCAGATGGACGTTGTCCACCTCGAAATCGGCGAGCCGGACTTCGACACGCCGAAGCACATCCGCGAGGCGGCCAAGAAGGCGATCGACGAAGGCTACACCCACTACGGCCCGTCAGCCGGCCTGCCCGAGCTGCGCGCCGCGGTCGCCAAGTACGCAGGTGATCTCCGCGGCGTACACATCAACCCGGACCAGGTCGTCATCACCCCGGGCGGCAAACCGGTCATGGCCTTTGCCATAATGGCCCTGGTCGAGGAAGACGACGAGGTCATCTATCCCAATCCCGGTTTTCCCATCTACGAGTCGCTGATAGACTACATGGGAGGAACGCCGGTGCCGATCCGTCTGCACGAGGAGCGCGACTTCCGGCTCGACGCCGAAGAGCTGGCGTCGATGGTCAATGCTCGTACCAAACTCATCATCATCAACTCTCCCCAGAACCCGACCGGCGGCGTGCTGACGCGGGAAGACCTGCGCCTCATCGCTGAGACTGCGCTGGAACATAACGTCTGGATCCTGGCCGACGAAATCTACGCCGAGATCCTCTATGAAGGGAAGTTCGAGTCCATCAGCCGGTTCCCTGAAATCCACGAGCGGCTGATAATCCTCGACGGCTTCTCCAAGACCTTCGCCATGACGGGCTGGCGCGTCGGCTATGGCATCATGCCGGTCCAAATGGCTGAGAAACTGGCGCGCATCCAGACCAACATGAACTCCTGCACCGCCACCTTCACCCAACGCGCCTGCATTGATGCCTTGACCGGACCACGCGATGAGATCGACCTTATGGTCGCCGAGTTCCGCAAGCGCCGCGACTTCATCGTTAAGGGCCTGAACGAGATACCCGGATTCCGCTGCAAGCTGCCAGCCGGGGCCTTCTACGCATTCCCAAACATCGAAGGTACCGGCGTTGACTGTGAAGTCCTCGCTCATCGCCTGCTGGAAGAGAAGGGAGTGGCCTGCCTTGCCGGCACCTGTTTCGGCAAGTACGGAGACGGGTTCCTCCGCCTCAGCTACGCCAACTCGATCGAGAATATCGGCAAGGCGCTCCCGAGAATCAAAGAACTGGTCGAGAAGAAGTAGCAGCTAATGGCAGGCCGCGCCGAGCCCGGCGCGCAGTCCGACGCCCGGACAAGCCTGGTCCGACTGGGCCACCTTTGCTTCGACGACTTTCTGCTCCTGGGAAAACGGGGACTGTCCTGCGAGTCATCGAGCTTCGAGAGGCTGTACCCGTTTTCCCCCGAGCTGACGTCAGACTGGGCCCTCGCCTTCAACAACGCCCCTCACATCCTGCTCCATTTCTGTCGGTCCGACGCGGCTCTAGCTTCTAGCCTCTGCACTCGAGCTTCTGACTTCGTCCCCGCGCTTGAGGACATCCGTGCTGCCCAGTCCCGCCTCGTCCTCGCTTTCGCCTATGACCTCCTCCGCGCCAAGGCTCCGCCTTTGTACGACGCGCTGCCCTGGCACGACTGGGATTTCTCGATTGTTGCCCGGCGGTTCAAGCTCTGGCAGACCCGATTCCTGCTGGCCGGGGACGGGACTACGGTCACCATGTGCCGATGCCGCAAGACCGCGGGTGTCTACGTCGTTGAACCGGACGAGACCATCGCCCGCTATACCGAACGCAAAGCCACGCTCGAGAAGGTCCGCCGCTTCCGCCTCCTCCCTCCGTCCTAGTCCTCCCATAACCCCCAGCCCCTGGCCCCTGTTCCCTTGCCTGACGCATCCGTCGAC
>Ga0233423_10000377_pt1 | contig 24506 bp, 22 predicted proteins | sample Watercolumn_Mata_FD_180713 | JGI IMG/M metagenome (GOLD analysis project Ga0233423, IMG submission 180713) | Freshwater microbial communities from Lake Matano, South Sulawesi, Indonesia - Watercolumn_Matano_2014_112_MG | ecosystem: Environmental > Aquatic > Freshwater > Lake | place: Indonesia...
ACGAGGTTCGAGGTGAAGGGCGTCCAGGAACTTGGACTCATCTCAACCGTAGTGGAGTACGAGGCCACCAGGCAGAGGAACCTCCTCCTGCTGAGGGACGAGCTGAAGAGGAGGGGCGCAACCACCGTAAAGCCCAAAGTCGTCGACGTCACCGACGTATTCTCATCCTCGAATAGCAAGGTTATCAAAAAAGCCCTAGAGTCCGGCGGAAGGGTGCAAGCCATCCTCCTGCCAGGCTACGGTGGCCTTCTCAAGACGGAGTTGCAGCCGGGGAGGAGGTTCGGCACGGAGTTCTCGGACCACGCAAAGGTCTTCGGCGGGGTCGGCGGCATATTCTACACCGACGAGCTGCCCGCCTACGGCATCACGGAGGAGGACGTCAAAGCGTTAAGGAAGAAGGTGGGGGCTAGTGAGAACGACGGCGTGGTCTTCGTCGCTGCCGATGTTGAGGTCGGCTTGACCGCCTTGAATGCCGTGGTCAAGAGGGCCTCGGAGGCTCTGAAGGATGTCCCTGGCGAGGTGAGGGCCTTCAATCCAGACGGCACGACCCACTTCATGAGACCGATGCCCGGCTCGGCCAGGATGTACCCTGAGACCGATGTGCCCTCCATAGTGGTAGGCGGAGACCTGCTCGATAAAATAAGGAGGGATCTCCCGGAGCTTCTGGAGAAGAGGACAGAGCGGTACATAAAGGAGTATGGGCTGAGCAAGGACCTCGCCTCGTTGATAATTGACTCGCCGTACGCAATAGCATTCGAGAAGCTCGTGAAGTCCGATGCTCTTACTCCCTCCTTCGTCGCGGCCACGTTCGAGTACACACTCAAGATGCTGAAGCGGGAGGGGCTAGACGTGGAGTCGCTCGACGAGGGGCAGATCAGGGACGTCCTGATAAGGGTGCACAAGGGGGAGGTTGCAAAGGAGGCTGTGGCCGAGATCTTCCGATGGCTTGCGTCCAACAGGGGGAGGAGCGTCGAGGAAGCCACAAGGGCGCTCTCGCTCGGCACAGTGGACTCAGTCGCGATAAAGGCGGCCGTCGCCGAGTTGGTGGGCAAGAACATGGAGATCATAAAGAGGGATGGCGAGCGCGCCATAAGCCCCTTGATGGGCGATCTGATGAAGACCTTCAGGGGGAAGGTCGACGGCAAGGTACTCCACGCAATGCTCAAGGAGGAGATCCGGAGGCGCTTGGAGACTGCTTCCAGATAACTTTTTTAATTCAACTGGTAATATCAATTCTGTTTGGTGTCCCCTGTGTGCGGAATATTTGGGTGCCTCTGCGACGGAGCCCCACAAGTGATACTTGATGGTCTAAAGCGGCTTGAGTACAGGGGATACGACTCCGTGGGGGTCGCCGTGATAAGCGGTAACAAAATTACCTTAGAAAAAGATAAAGGAAGGATTGATCAATTTATAAGTGGTCTAGATGAGACTCGACTTTATGGGGAAGTTGGGGTAGGCCACACGAGGTGGGCGACACACGGTGCTCCTTGCAAGGAGAACGCCCACCCTCATCTAGACTGTACAAAAACCATAGCAGTCGTACATAATGGAGTTTTAGAGAACTTTCTCCAGCTTAGAGAGGAGCTCGCAAGGAAGGGGCACCACTTCACCTCAAACACCGACACCGAGGTAATCCCTCACATGATAGAGGAGGGCATGGAGGCGGGCCTTCCTCTAAAAGAGGCCGTGGTTCAGGCAACTAAGCACATAAAGGGCTCAATGGCATGTGCCATCATAAGTACCTCTGAACCCAACAAGATAATCTGCATCAGAAGGGAGAGCCCTCTGGTGATCGGCATAGGCCCCAAGGGTGCATACTGCGCATCCGACATCCCCGCACTGTTGCCGTTCACGAAAAGGGTCTTGATCATGCAGGACGACACGATCGCGGTGCTTGAGAGGGGAAAGGTTACCCTAGAAGAGATAGGCGGTGGCGCAATTGAACCCCAGTTCTCCAACGTGACGTGGGATCTGAAGATGGCGGAGAAGAGCGGGTACCCGCACTTCATGATCAAGGAGATCTATGATCAGCCTGCTGCCATTAGGGACACGCTAAAGGTGCCGGAGGCATTCTTAGACCGCGCCGCAGATTTGCTGAACGATAGGCTCTACCTCACCGGATCGGGAACCTCCTACCACGCCTGCCTCTCCTCCTCCTACATGATCTCCAGACTCATCGGGACCGACGTGAGGCCGATACTCTCCTCCGAGTTCAACGAAGCGGTCTCGGACCTCGAAGGGAGCACGGTGGTAGCCGTCTCACAGTCTGGGGAGACCGCCGATACCCTGAGCGCCATCAAGTATGCCAAAGGCAAGGGCGCGAAGATACTCGGGATAACGAACACCTTGGGCTCATCCCTCACTGTTCTCTCCAACGCATACATCTGCACGCAGAGCGGACCTGAGATAGGCGTTGCCGCGACGAAGACCTTCCTGACCCAGCTCACCGCACTGGATCTCCTCACCCTGCGCGTCGGGCTCAAGAAGGGAAGGATCTCCGAGGGGGATTACAGATCGATGAACCAACAGATGAAAAAATTACCACGGTTGATCGAAGAGACCCTCGGCATGTGCGAGAAGATCAAGGAATTGGCGCTGAAATACTCCACGAGGCGCGACGCATTCTTCCTGGCCCGCGGGATAAACGTGGCAACTGCCATGGAGGGCGCCCTAAAACTGAAGGAGATAAGCTACATCCACGCCGAGGGATACCCAGCGGGGGAGTCCAAACACGGTCCCATCTCGCTGGTGGAGCAGGACTTCCTCTGCGTCTTCATCGCCCCGAAGGACGCCACACGAGGAAGGGTGATCGGAAACATCATGGAGATGAAGGCCAGAGGCGCAGAAATACTCTCCATAATCACCGAGGGAGACGAGGAGCTGAGGCAGGTCTCCAATGAGTTCTTCGAGGTTCCTGAGGTGCCCGATCTGCTCTACCCGATACTCTGCACGGTGCCGTTGCAGGTCTTTGCCTACCACGTGGCAAACTTCAGAGGGCTGGATCCAGACAAGCCGAGGAACCTCGCAAAGTCCGTGACCGTGCTGTAATCCTGCCAGTACGGAGGGAAGAGGCCACGAGCCACTCTGATAGAAAGGTCCTCGCCTCAATAGACAGGGCAGCGGATTTGGCTCAGAAGATCTCCGCCCTCCTCTCATTCGGCACAAACAATAATGATGTGTACAAGAAGGTTCTGCAGTGCAGGCTCGAGGTGCAGTACGCCCTCGCCCTCCTCTGTATTGATTACGAGATGGAGTGTCATCCGCAGAGGGTTCGCGGCAAGCCCGAGATGGAGAGAGGCATGCTCCAGATATCCGATCACCTCTCGAAGTGCAAGGACCTCCTCTCGTCAGGAAGAACCAAAGACGCCTTAGAGGACCTGTTAGCCGCGGACACCTTGCTTGGGCACCTAATAATCTGGCTGAGGAGAGAGAAGAAAGTGCCGTGGGATAAACCCTCAGTGAGCTAAATAGAGTAAAGATAATAAAAAGAATAATAATCTCAACTGTTAGACCGATCTTCTGTCAACAACCTCTGGCGTGCCGGGCCCGGTTCCAATTATGGTAACTGGAACGCCCAAGTTCTTCTCGACCTCTTTGATGAAGCCCTTAGCCCTGTCCGATAGTCTCTCGTATCTGGTCATCCCTTTGCACTCTGGGAAGACCGTGTCCAGCTTTGTCAGGGCTATCTGTGTCGCCGAATTTATCCTGACGGCTCTCTCTGCCATCTCGTAGTTGAAGGGCGCGGCCCTCCTCTTCCTCCTCGTTACCGAGGCTATCTCCATCCAGCCCCTCCTCGCTGCCTCCTCCTCAGAGATCTCTCCCTTGAGCGGTCCGCCGCCGACCCGCGTCACGTACGACTTGAACACCACGATCACGTCCTTCACGTCCTTCGGTCCGACGCCCACCTCGCTGCATACGCCGGAGGCAGAGACGTCCCTGCTCGTCACGAACGGATATCCGCCGTGGTAGAGCGAGAGGTATAATCCCTGCGTCCCCTCTAAGAGCACATTGCCCTCCTTCCTCATGCAGTCCTGCACTTCCCCGGAGACGTCCGTGATGAAGGGCTTGAGCTCCTCAAAGTCCTTGGCCATTTTTAGCAGGCGCAGTACCCTGTCCACCATGGCTGACCCGACGCCGGAGCCGGTGGAGCCCACCTTCTTCATCAGGAACTCGTCCTTCCTCTCCCTCGCTATGTGCTCCGGCAGTATGATCCCGCTGTTCGCGTCTACCCCTATCCTGCCCCTCGTGCCGGTCACCTCCACCTCCTTCATGAAAGTCTCGATGCTGTAGAGCGCGCCCGCGCCGACCAGAAGCCTAGTGCTTTCATTGACGAAGGCGCAGGGAACGATCCGCAGTTTTATCTCCCTTCCCTCGTTCACGATGGTGTGGCCCGCGTTTATGGATCCTGTTCTTACCGCTAACTTGTAGTTGTCCTTATGGCCCAAATAGGCGGCTATCTTTCCTCTGGGGGGCGAGCGCTAATGCGCCTCACCTTTCCCCTCGTCTCCGAAGAAGCCGCCAACAAGAACCGTGGCTCCCATACTCTCACCAAAAGAGAGAGGGGCAGGTCACTATAATAAGGTTTAACCTAAGCGAAACTCTATATCCCTCCCATCCCTCATAAATCAGAAGCTTGAAGTGATCGAAGCGAGATAAGAGACCATGGAGTGGTTCAATTGCAGATATACGGCATAAAGATGCCACTGATACGCCCTGGCGACGACCTGGTAGCCCTGACCATTGAAAGATCCAAAAGTTCGGGCAACCCCATCCAGAATGGCGACATCGTCGTATACTCTGCCAAGGTCGTGGGTACCTCCCAAGGTCGCCTCGTTGACCTATCCAAGATCAAGCCGTCAAAGAAAGCCCTCAAGATATCCGAGAAATATCACCTCGACCCTGCCTTTGCAGAGGTGGTCCTAAAGGAGTCCGACGAGGTCTTGGGAGGGGTCGAGTACGCTCTCTCGACTATGAAGAAGGGCGTCTTGATCGCCAACGGCGGCGTCGACCAGTCCAACGCGCCACTGGGCTTTGTCGCCCTATGGCCTGAAGACCCGCAGAGATCTGCACAAGAGTTTAGGAGGCGCTTCAAAGAGAACGAGTTGGACGTGGGCATCCTGATCATAGACAGCAGAACCCTGCCCCTCAGGATGGGCAACAGCTCCGTTGCCCTGGGGGTGGCCGGTTTCAAACCTGTGGAGGACCTCAGGGGAAAGAAGGACCTCTTCGGTCGCCCGATGAAGATCAAACGCCTGGCATTAGCCGACAACCTGGCCTCAGCCGCCCACCTGGTAATGGGCGAGACATCCGAGTCCATCCCAGTCGCGGTGGTGAGGGACGCCCCGGTTCACTACGGCGGGGACCACATCATAGACGAGGCATTCATCCCCATCGACGAGTGCCTGATAATGCACCTCTTGGGAAAAAGCAAGAGGCTAAAGAAGAAGCCCTCTTGATCTTAAATCTTTTTATTTATTGCCGATGAAATTACGGAAACGTTTAATTATAGTCTATGGCGCATAAAAATAATATTAGGGGACGAAAATGTCAGCCGAGTTTGACGATCTGGACAGGATCATTATCAAAAACATGCAGACAAACGCAAGAACGCCGTTCTCAAAGATCGCAAAGGAGGCCGGGGTCAGCGAGGCGACCATATTACTGAGGGTGAGGCGCCTCCAGCAAGTTGGCATCATAAAGTCATTCAGGGCGATCATCTCTCCCTCTAAGGTCGGGAAGAGCCTCTCCGCATTCATACTGGTGAGGGCTGATCCCAGAAAGTACTCTGACGTGCTCAACGTGGTCAGAAATCTGAGCGAGGTCACCGAGGCCTACGACGTAACGGGCCAGTATTACCTGATCCTTAGGGTGGATGTCGCCGACAAGGAGTCGCTCGCCAAGGTAATAGACCTGATAGGTGCGGTTGAGGGCGTCTCCAGCACAGAGACCGCCATAGTCCTCAAGGAAGTAAAGGAGAACGTCGGCATAAAGATCTGAGACGAACCATTGGCAAAAAATTAATACCGCCGTATCGCCACTCAAATCATATGGGATACGACCCTCTCGCCCTCATCTTTTTTGGAATATTCCTTATCATCGTAGGTCTGATGCTGCTCGCGCTCAAGAGCAAGGGGAGGGTAGAGGGCGGGGCCCTCGTCATGATAGGTCCAATCCCTATTGCAATAGGCACCAGTACAAAGATCATAAAACTGCTACTTCTAATTGGGGTCATAATCTTCCTGATTATGGTTGTGATCTGAAATGGTTCAGATGGACAAACTGTCCTTGATCCTTATCGTGGCGGGCATCTTTTTCGTGCTAGCTGGAGTATTCCAGGGGGCTATCACTTTGCCGGAAATAAGAGGCGCGAGCGGCGTTGTAATCTTCATAGGCCCCATTCCGGTATTCATAGGCTGGGGCGAGCCGTCTTCGCTAATATTGATCTTGGTTGTTATAATGATCATGCTAACGATAATGGGCCTGTTGTTGCACTACAGAAGTCGGACTTATTCCTGATTCAACCGCTTTTCCCAAGACGGAATCAAACGGAGGTATTATAAACCTGTTTGCGGTTTTCCTTTTGGTGTCAATTTTGCCGAAGCCCATGATCATTAAGGCAGACGACGACGAGGTACTGGACATCGAGCTCGAGGAGGACTTCATAAAGGCAAACGAGAGGATGGCTGACCTAAACAGGAAGACCTTTGACCGTTATGGCGTCAAAGTCATAGACTTCATGGGTTCGATAGGTTCCGGGAAGACCTCCATCATCGAGAGGCTAGTCGAGGCTTTGAAGGGAAAGTACAGGGTGGGCGTGATCGCTGGGGACACCACCACGACCATCGACGCAGAACGGGTTGGCCGGCACGGCGTTCCCTCCCTCCAGATAAACACCGGCAGGGAGTGTCACCTGGACGCCCCGCTCGTCAGGAAGGCCTCCAAGAAGCTGTTGCGGGAAGGGGTAAACCTGATACTCATCGAGAATGTAGGGAACCTTATCTGCCCGGCAGAGTTCCCGCTGGGTGCGCACAAGAGGGTCGTGGTCGTGAGCGTCACGGAGGGCGAGTACATGATCAAGAAGAAGCAGGACATATTCAGGGCCGCCCAGGTGGGCATAATCAACAAGAAGGACATGGCAGGCTACATGGACATAGACACCAACGAGCTTGTGAAGGACGCCCTCGACGCGAATCCAAGGATGAAGGTCGTAGTGACAAGCGCAAAAAAGGGCGAGGGTATAAACGAGCTGGTAAAAGCCCTCGAACTCTGATATTTCCGTTAACATAATCTGTAGTGATACCGCTTCTCAGCGGGTTTTTTAACCATCTCTACCTTCTATAAGGTGGCGGATGAAGTAACGATGGTCTCTTGAGCCCGCGCTGTGAGAGACTGATGGGCGGACTGACGCCTTAATCTTAAAGAAAAACCCCCATTGGATAAAAGTTATATATTTCGCGAATCATTTTAACGCAACTTGAAAGTTAAGAGGAGATCATCATTGCTGAAAAAGATTCTCGTTGCCAACAGAGGCGAGATCGCTCTTCGCGCCATAAGGGCAGCCAAGGAGATGGGCATAAAGACCGTGGCTGTTTACTCTGAGGCAGATACCAACGCCAAATTTGTATATTATGCAGACGAGGCTCACCTGATCGGTCCAGGACCGGCAACCCAAAGTTACCTCAAGATGGAGAAGATCATCGAGGTGGCCAAAAAGGCTGGCGCAGAGGGCATACACCCAGGCTACGGGTTCTTGGCGCAGAACGCAAAGTTCGTGAGGTTGTGCGACGAGGCGGGCTTAGAGTTCATCGGCCCCAAGGCCACCGCGCAGGAGCTCTTGGGCGATAAATTGGGCGCGAGGCGATCAATGAAGAAGGCGGGCATACCCATCGTTCCAGGTGCGCTTGACGCAGTTCAGGACGACAAGGACGCACTTCAAGTTGCAGAGGCGACCGGTTACCCCGTGATGGTGAAACCGGCGGGAGGTGGCGGGGGCATCGGGATGCAGGTCTGCAGGTCAAAGGATGAGCTGTTAGAGGCCATCAAGAAGGCACAGAGGCTTGCGGCATCGGCGTTCTCGAGGCCAGAGGTCTACATCGAGAAGTACGTTGAGAAGCCTAGGCACATCGAGATCCAGATACTTGCGGACAAGAAGAGCAACGTGATCTACCTCGGAGAGAGGGAGTGCTCCATCCAGAGGCGGCACCAGAAGCTCATCGAGGAGGCGCCCTCCCCGGTCATGTACGTGGATCCAGACCTGCGAAGGAGGATGGGCGAGACGGCAGTAAAGGTGGCTAAAGTTGCTGGGTATGAGAACGCAGGGACGTGCGAGTTCCTCTACTCCGACAAGGACCACGCCTTCTACTTCTTGGAGGTCAACAGCCGGCTCCAGGTCGAGCACCCTGTAACGGAGATGGTGACTGGCATCGATATCGTGAAGGAGCAGTACAAGATCGCCTCTGGCGAGGCGCTCTCCCTCAAGCAGGAGGAGATCAGGATAACCGGGCACGCAATAGAGTGCCGCATCAACGCGGAGGATCCGCTGAACAACTTCGTGCCCTCAATCGGGCTGATAACTAACTACATAGAGCCTGGCGGAATAGGTGTGAGGGTAGATAGCGGCATATACGCCGGCTATACCATACCTCCGTTCTACGACTCACTGGCAGTCAAGTTGCTCACTTGGGGCAACAGCCGCGATGAATGCATTGCGAGGATGAGGCGCGCACTAGGCGAGTTCGTGATCGAGGGCATACAGACGGTCATACCCTTCCACAAGGTCGTGATGAACGACGAGGAGTTCATCAAGGGCAACATCCACACGGAGTTCATACAGGACAGAAACATACTGGAGAAGGTGAAAGCCCAGTACGAGGAGGACGAGGTCTGGAGAAAGAGCAAGGTGAACGTCTTGAGCAAGATACAGCCGAGGACTGAAGAGGTTGCACATGCCGGCGGTGCTGTAGCCGACAAGAAGACCGTGGCCATCGCTGCCGCAATCGCCTCCTACATACAGAGCAAACCCCAGAGGCAGCTGGTCAGCAGCGGTTGGGTCATCTCTGACAGGGTGAAAAATGCAAGATAGAGAGTGCGGGCAGTGTCAAGAACAAACAAATTCAAACTCAGCATCGGGAACGCCCACTACAGCATAGACATCAGCGAGAGGGCGTACGGTCTCTATGATGTCAAGGTCAACGACGAGACCTTCAGGATAAGCGTCGCTGATATGCTCTTGTCCTCACCTCAGACGGCGGTCACCCCTTCAGGCACTACGGTAGCAGAAGGTTCAAAGGCGGTAGCGGCAGTCGGAGGTACAGTAACCGGAGTACCAGGAGCGGTAGCTGCAGTCGGCGGTGCCATCAAGGCAGCGATGCCTGGCACGGTCATGACCATCAAGGTAAAGGCCGGAGACACCGTTAAGGTCGGAGACGCCGTGATGACCCTTGAGACGATGAAGATGGAGAACCCCATAAAGTCCAACAGGGCTGGAAAGGTGAAGGAAATCATGGTACAGCCTGGCAAGTTCGTGAACGTAGGAGATCCGCTGATAGTGATAGAGTAATATGGTGAGATAAACAAAGGAGTGTTAGATATGTCGACCCCTCCCCTCTCTGATAAATTTAAGGAACTGAACGATCTCAAGGAGAAGGCAAAGCTCGGTGGAGGAACCGAGGCCATCGAGAAGCAACACAAGGGTGGAAAGCTCACGGCAAGGGAGCGTCTGGAGAAGCTCCTCGACCCCGGCAGCTTTGCAGAGGTAGATCAGCTCGTCGTGCACAGGTGCCGCGACTTCGATATGGACAAGAAGCGCGTCCTCGGCGACGCGGTGGTGACAGGGTACGGCACTATCAACGGTAGGCCCGCCTTCGTCTATTCGCAGGACTTCACCTTTGTCGGCGGCTCCCTCAGCGAGATGCACGCCAAGAAGATCGCAAAGATCCAGGACATGGCGATGAAGGCTGGGGCCCCGTGCATCGGCCTGAACGACTCGGGTGGTGCGAGGATCCAGGAGGGTATACACTCCTTGGCTGGGTACGGCGAGATCTTCTACAGGAACGTAATGGCATCGGCCGTCATCCCTCAGATCATTGCCATAATGGGTCCCTGCGCCGGCGGTGCCGTCTACTCCCCAGCCCTCGCGGACTTCATCTTCATGGTAAGAAAGACGAGCTATATGTTCATCACCGGTCCGAAGGTGGTCAAGGCCGCCATTGGTGAGGACGTGACCTTCGGCGCTCTGGGCGGCGCGGACGCTCACGCGAAACTCAGCGGTGTTGCCCACTTTGCGGTCGACAGCGATGAGGAGTGCCTGAAGCAGATCAGGAACCTGATGAGCTACCTGCCGTCCAACAACATGGATGATGCGCCCATAATGGAGTGCGCAGATCCTCCAGACAGGATGGACGAGGAGCTGAACGAGGTTGTCCCGGTAGATCCCAAAAAGCCCTACGACGTCCACGACGTCATAAACCACGTATTCGACAGGGGCTCTTTCTTTGAGGTTCAAGCCCAGTTTGCTCCCAACGCAGTCGTAGGATTCGCAAGACTCGGGGGAAGGTCTGTGGGCGTTATCGCAAACCAGCCCATGGTCTACGCCGGATGCCTCGATATCGACTCGTCCGACAAGATAGCCAGGTTCGTGAGGACGTGTGACGCCTTCAACCTTCCGCTCGTGACATTTGTGGACGTTCCGGGCTACCTCCCGGGCAAGAAGCAGGAGCACGGCGGCGTCATCAGGCACGGTGCCAAGGTAATCTATGCGTACTCCGAGGCCTCGGTGCCAAAGCTAACCGTGATTATGAGGAAGGCGTATGGAGGCGGCTACATAGCAATGTGCAGCAGGCACCTGGGCGCGGATGTGGTCTTCGCATGGCCAACGGCAGAGATAGCGGTGATGGGCCCTGAGGGCGCGGTCGAGATCATCCACAGGAACGAGCTCATGAAGGCGAAGACCCCGGAAGAGGTAAAGGAGATCACAAACAAGCTCGTGGCGGAGTACAGGAACAAGTTCGCGAATCCATACATCGCCTCGCAGATGGGCTATGTGGACTCCGTGATCTTGCCCAAAGAGACAAGACCAATGCTCATCAAGGCTCTGGAAAGTTTTGTATCAAAGAGAGACCTCCAGCCCAGAGCTCCCAAGAGGCACGGAAACATCCCCGCATAACCTCTTCTTCCTTCCTTCACTTTCCTAGTTTCTCTTTTCATCTATTTTTTGGCAGCCCTCCCTAATCCCGCTCATCCAGAGCGCTATGAGCCGTTAAACAGCATTTTCCGTAATTTTTATTTATATGGCGAACCATTCGGCTTTATCATAGGAGAGAATTATGTTGAAGAGACCACTTGAAGGTATTCGCGTATTAAGCCTAACTGGTGCACTTTTCGGACCATATTGCGGTTTAGTGCTTGCAGACCTGGGTGCAGAGGTCATCAAGGTCGAGAGACCTACCTTTGGAGAGATGAGCAGAGAATGGGGGCCGTTCTTCCCCAATGTCCAAGGACCGGATAAGAGCGGGTATTTTGTGAGCCTACACCGAAATCACAAGGACCTCACGCTCAACCTGAAGACCCCCAAAGCAAAAGAGATCCTCAAAGAACTGGTGAAGAAGAGCGACGTTCTATTAGAGAACTTCAAACCGGGCACGATGGACGAATGGGGGATAGGCTACGAAGAACTGAGAAAGGCCAACCCGAAGCTGATATACGCCTGCGGCTCTGGTTTCGGCCATTATGGTCCCTACAGCCAGTGGCCCAGCTACGACATCATAGGTCAGGCTATGGGCGGCTTTATGGACTTAAATGGTTGGCCGGACAAGCCGCCGGTGAGGGCAGGATCCTCCATAGGGGACATCATATCGGGAATGTTTCTCACCATTGGGATACTCGCGGCGCTTAGGTACCGCGATTTAACCGGAAAGGGTCAGAAGGTAGACGTCGCCCAGGTGGACTCCATGCTTGCCGTCCTCGAGAACGCGGTCATACGGTACACCTTGAACCACAAGGTTCCGACCAGAATAGGGGCAAGACATCCCTCAATAACGCCGTTCGACATATTCAAGGCAAAGGACGGGTACGTTGTAATAGCCGTTGGCAACGAGGGTATCTGGAAGCGCTTCTGCCCTGCCATAGGGAAGCCCGAGTGGACAAACGATCCAAGGTTCGCCACCAACGAGCTTAGGTTAAAGAATGAGGCTATACTGAAGACTCTGATAGAGGACTACACGAAGGACAAGACGAGGTGGGAGATTGCAAAGCCGCTTCTCGCAAACGACGTTCCCTCCGCCCCGGTATACAATGTAGGAGAGGCGGTTGAAGACGAGCACGTCAAAGCAAGAGAGATGATTGTGGAACTCGACCAGCCACAGTACGGCAAGGTCAGGGTGGCAGGATGCCCGATAAAGTTCTCAGAGACCCCGATAAAAACCTTCACGCCTGCGCCCCTACTCGGACAGAACAACGAGAAGATACTTACAAACCTCTTGGGATACACAAAGCCCCAAATTGAAGAGCTGAAGAGAGAAGGCGTGATTTGAAGTGGTCTAGGTCGTGGGAGCACAAACAAAAACTTAATCCCACGGCCCGCCTCATGTTTTGTGATAGCTTTGTCCTCCAAAGGCATAGACGATCTCCTGATAAGAGGAACCTTCGTTTCAGGGGAGGATGTAGCCCGTAAATTGGGAGTATCAAGAACGGCTATTTTCAAACGCATCAGAGTCCTCAGGAGTGCAGGCTACTCAATAAAGTCAGTTCAAGGAAAGGGCTACCGGCTACTGCCACGGTTCGACGGGTTGCTCCCTCTTGAGATCAGGACAAAGTCAAGATCCACCATCTTTGGAAGGGAGATCACCACTCTTGAGAGCGTGGACTCTACCCAAAACTACGCACGTAAGATGGCTGATGCAGGTGCCCCTGAAGGAACTGTCGTGGTTGCGCTGGAGCAGAAGGCAGGAAAGGGGAGGATGAGCCGGGCTTGGTCGTCGCCCAAGGGCGGATTATGGTTCACCCTGTTGCTCAGACCATTAATCCCGATGAGGGAACTGTACAAACTCACGCTCCTGTTCGGCGTTTCCGTTGCGAGAGCCCTAGAGTCCTACGACTTAAAGCCGTCCCTGAAATGGCCAAATGATGTCTTGGTGAACGGCAAAAAGATCTGTGGCATCCTTATGGAGACCTCTGGAGAGCCTGACAGGGTCGAATACGTTTTGGTGGGCATCGGGCTGAACGTCAACTTTTCCTCCTGCGATCTCCCGAACGCAATTCGTTCCTCTTCAATCTCCATGCACGATCTACTGAACCGACGAATGGACAGAGCAGACCTTCTCAGCCTAATCCTTGAGAACTCTGAGAGCCTGTACCTCTCGGCAGCAAAAGAAGGTTTCCAAAAAATCATCAATGCCTGGCGGTCGATGTCCTGCACCACAGGACGCACGGTGGCAGTCCAGTCGTTTGGAGGTTCTATCAGCGGCCGGGCGGTAGATATTGACGATGACGGCTCACTCATAGTCGAGACAAAGGAAGGCAGGAAGAAGGTATACTCGGGCGACGTATTCTTCTCGTGACATGCCCACCCTTAAAAGGTGTGGACTTCCTGCTTCATGGTCAACCTTTCCTGCGTCAGGTTAACTCCACAGGCGTGGCTTTCCGTATGCCCTACGGTAGCTCGGTTCAGTATATTTATTGAAGCGTTCAGGTCACGGTCAATTGACAGCCCACAAGGGCAGTTATGAATCCTGTCCTTCAGGGTCTTCGGGACTATGCGACCGCAACTCGAACATTCCTGCGTCGTGCCCCTCGGTTCTATTTTCACTACTCGGCAACCAGCTTCCTCCGCTTTGTTGCAGAGTTTCATTACGAAGGATGACCAGCCAGCGTCATGGATGGACTTGTTGAGGTGCTGATCATGCATATCAATCAACTGCTTTAGTTGCAAGTCTTCAACGGCTATCATCGAATACTTGTGGACAAAACTGAACGACAGTTTATGATGGAAGTCTCTGCGAGTGTTGACAACTCTTTCGTGGGCTGCGGCGAGTATTTGTTTGGATTTGAACCAGTTCCTCGACCACTTGTGCCTCTTCGAGAGACGGCGTTGAAGGCGAGTCAACCTGCGTTATGCTGTTTCAAATGACGGGGATTAGCTATCTTTGTGCCATCCGACAGCACTACGAAGGACTTCAGGCCGAGGTCGAGACCGGCCGGCGGACCGTTGTTTGGGACGAAAGTCTTTAGCGGTTGTTCGGTCACGAAGACTGCGAACCACTTTCCTGACGCCTCGAGCTTCAGTGACAGTGTCTTGATTCTGCCTTCAATTGCTCGGTGGAGCTTGACCTTTATTGAGCCAAATGGGGAAACATTCAGTTTTTTGCCTTCAAGCGAGAACCCTGACTGCGGGTAGCACAGCGACTTCATTCGGTGGAAGGACTTGAAGCGGGGAAAGCCTGCGTCTATTCCGAGAGCCTTCAAATTGAAGTAACGGTCTATTGCGTCGAGGAGGCGGTCAACGAGTTCCTGAGCCACTTGACTGTAGAGACCTTGGCGTTTCACCATTTCTCTTAGCGATTGCTTCGTGGCGAAGCGGTCGTATTCCTTATACATTGTCTTCGTATGGGCGAGCATCTCGTTCCATAGCTGTTTTGAGAGCCATATGTGGGAGCGCATCTGAGCATCCTGCCGTTTCGTGGGATAGATGCGGTATCGGTAGGCCTTCAGCATTACGTCCCCTTCTTGTACCAAGGTGACGTATATAAATATGCCCGCCTTTCATCCCGCCATCACGGAAATGGTGTGGGGTTTCTCGGCGGGTGGTTGCTAAGCATCTGAACCCTGCCCACGCCCGAAGTGCGGGCTCCGGATGCTAACATGGCTCCCTCCCTCCGCCGCCGCTCTTGTCCAATAGGGAGAGTCTGTTCCTGATCTCCGCCTGCAAATTCTCTGGTAGCCCGGGCAACCCCGGATCCAAGAACCCCTTAACCAGTATGCCTATCGCCTGGTCGGGCTGTATCCCCCTTGACATTAGGTAGTGGAGTTGCTCCTCCTGCAGCTTACCTATCGCTGCCTCGTGGGAGAGCTCGGTGTCCGAGTGCTCGGCTATGAGCTCGGGTATGGCGGTAATGGAGGCCGTGGGGCAGAGCATAAGCCCTCTGCACTCGAGGTGCCCCTTAGTGTTCTTGCTCTGGCCTATCATCTGCCCCCTGTTGTAGACCTTCGCCGTCCCGGTGGCAACGACCTTGAATACGGACTCACCAGAGGTGCCCTCCTCCATTAGTATTAGCCTGTTGCCCAGGTCTATTATGGAGTCTTTGCTCGCGTATATGATCGAGTTGAACTTTGCCTTGGCATTCCTGCCCGTCAGATAGGCAGTCGGATAGCTCTGGATATCCCTGACCGGTTTTATCAGAACGTAGTTCGATATGAACGTCCCGCCCTCCTCCACTATGGCACCCGTCCTCGGTCTTATGTACGTCTCATCCCCCCAGCTGTGGATCATGGTGAATATGATCGTTGCATTCCTCTTGACATAGAACTCGCTTATCCCCAGATGCGCTGCCCTCTTTGACTTGTTCCCGACGGTGCACCCCGTTATTATGTTCAGCTCTGAACCCTCTTCTGCTATGATTATGTTGTGGGGTGCCTGCAGGACTCCCTCCGTGTCGATGTAGAGGCAAGCCTGCACTGGGCGCTCTATCTTCTCGTTCGGTGCCGACCTTATGAAGTAGCCCTTCGTCTGCTTCAGCTCCGCCATGGCCGTATACTTGTCCTGCTCCACCGAGAGCGCCTTCCAGTAGTACTCCCTCAGCCACTCGTATTTGCTGAGAGCAAGGTCTGTGGGCATGAGCTCCAGCCCCTTTATCTTCGACGCCAGTTGGCTGAGGAGCACAGCGTGGTCCAGCTGGAAGTAGGTTCCGCTCTTGACCTGGCTCACATCCACGCCCACCTCTAGACTCTTCCTCTTCACCTCCTCTGTGATGGTCGCCGGAATGCTACCTGCTTGTATGAATTCGCTAAGGTCGATGTCATTCCCGTATGGGGCCCTCTTCGTTACCGCCTGCAGGGCCCGCATCCTGAACCTCTCCCTCCAAGCATCATCCATGTGCAGTCGCCTCCTTTATGAGTTGCTCGTACCCCATCGCCTCGATCTTCGGCATCAACTCATCATAACTCCCTGTAACCACGATCCTACCGTTGGACATTACATGTACCCTCGTTGGTTTCAGGTACTGCAGGATGTGCCTGTGGTGCGTTATTATTATCACGGTGCAACCGTAATTGATAATGTAGTCCCTCAGGCTGTTCCCCACTACCCTCAAGGAGTCTATGTCCACACCGCTGTCGGGCTCGTCCAGTATCATCAGCTTTGGCTTCATAGCAAAAATCTGGGCGAGCTCGGATCTCTTCCTCTCGCCGCCAGAGAAGCCCACGTTGAGCTCCCTGTTAATATAAAGTGAGGGCTCTAGGTTGACCTTCTCCAACATCTTCTGGGGAAGGTCTGGGTCATCCCCAGGCTTAGGCGTCCACGGGTTCACCCCTCCAGCCAGGGAGATGACGTTGCCGAGCCTTATGCCCCTGATCGCCGGCGGGGACTGGAACGCAAGCGCCATGCCAGCCCTCGCCCTCTCGTCTATGGTCTTGCACGTGAGGTCCTCGCCGTTGAAGATGATCTTACCCCTCGTGACGGTATACTGCGGGAACCCCGCCAAGGTGAGCGCAAGGGTGGTCTTCCCAGAGGCGTTGTGGCCCATCACAGCAATGATCTCTCCCCTGTCCACCTTCAGATCAACTCCCTTCAGCAGCTCCTTCTTCTCGACGCTGACGTGCAGATCCTCTACCTCAAGTAGCACCTTCCAATCCCTTCCTGCATCTCATCTTGCACTTCTTGCAGTCCTCCACCTCTACTGCAACTGGCTTCTCGCCCTTGATCTTCAAAACTCCGTCCCAAGCCGCCCTGACGCTCTCTCCGTCCCCCTCTATCAGATAGCATCTCGATCCCTCGCCGCCGTTTATGCCCCCGCCGCCAATGGGCAGGCATTCGCAGCCGAAGAGGGTGTTCACAGCCTCGATCTCCGTCACGACCTCTCCTGGTATGGGCATTATCCCCACCGGAAGGTTCATGGAAGCCAGGAACCTCTGGTTGCCCAGCCTCGGAACGAGATCCAATATCGCGTAGGGGATACACTTCTCTAGGCTCACTGGCACGATGATCTTCACCCCCCTCGCGAGGAGGACCCCGATACTCATGCCGACGGTTCCCCCGGTAGCAGACCCTAAATACACGCCGGCGTTGCCCCACGGATCTATGGCGTTGGCCCCTTTAATGAATACGTCAGAGGGTCCGAGCTTTTCGATCACGTCCTTAAGCCCAAGCCTCGTGAGCTTCCCTTTCATGATGACCCTCTCCTTCAGTCTGCGATCCGAATTGGATATGCAGGTCCCTTCCGGAGTTATCACGCCCATGGAGAACATCCCCTTCTCCTCTATCCGTCTCCCGAGGATCTCCTCCGCCACGTAGGCGTTTGTTGTCCCGAGACAGATGACAATGGTCCCCTTCTTCAGGCACTCTCTGACCGGCTCCATCATGGCTACTGCCTTGCCGATAAGGCGCTTTGCCTCAGATGGGGTGAGTGTAACGAGCACCCTCTCCATAATTATCACACCGTAATAACGACATCCAAAAAGTTATATCTTTTTGCCTTGATAACCCATTAAGGTCGTTTTGATGAGTTCGAGGATGTTCTTCCTTCCCGTCATCGGACTGGTGCTAATGATCTTCTTCATAATTGTGATCTTCCTTGCCCCATTTCTCTTCTTAGGTCTTGTAGGTCGCACTCTGCACCAGTTCGGCCTCGGTTGGTTCAGCTTCCTCTCCTTCCTTCTGGCGAGCCTCGTCGGCAGCACCATTAACCTCCCCATATGGAGAACCACGGTGGAGAGGCCCGTCATGTCGGTGAGATACGTCTACCACCTCGGAATACCCTATCCCGTACCATCGGTAGAATCCAGGCCGTCTGAGACCCTGATCTCAATAAATCTGGGGGGCGCGATAATGCCCGTCGCCTTGTCGGCGTACCTCTTGCTGAGGAACAGCCCCGCCGTGTTCCCGTCGGCGATAGCCGTACCGATAATTGCGGTGATCGTCTTCTTCCTGGCAAAGCCGGTGCAGGGTCTCGGCATAATAATTCCGATGTTCATACCTCCTCTGATCTCCGCCATAGTTGCGGTCATACTCGGCGGTGGCTACGCCCCTGTCGTCGCCTACGTGGGAGGCACCGCCGGCACGTTGGTGGGCGCGGACCTCCTCCACATAAATTCCATAAAGACGCTCGGCGCAGCCAATATGAGCATAGGCGGCGCAGGTACCTTCGACGGGATCTTCCTGACAGGGCTGCTCGCCGTCCTGCTGGCTTTCTGAGGCGACAGAGATGAGGGTTGCCATCCTTTACTCAGGAGGAAAAGACAGCAATCTGGCTACGCTCCGAATTCATAGGGCCGGACACGAGGTCGTAGCCCTCGTATCCGTGATGGTCAAAAGATCCGACTCGTGGATGTTTCACATACCGAACGTGGAACTCACCAAAGTTCAGGCAGATTGTATGGCTATACCGTGGGAACGCGCGGCGGTGTCCGGAGAGAAGGAGGTTGAGGTGCAGGAACTTTGTTCCATCCTATCCCGCTTGAAGGGCAAATGGAATATCGAGGGGATAGGCACCGGGGCGATCGCCAGCAGGTACCAGAGGGAGAGGGTCGGCCAGATCTGCAAAAGGTTAGGTCTTGAGGAGTTATCACCCTTATGGGGGGCTCCCGAGGGAGTCCTCCTGAGAGCGCTTCTGGATCTCGGCTTCGAGGTATACTTCACCTCGGTGTCGGCAGAGGGCCTCGGCAGGGACTGGCTGGGGAGCCGGCTCGACGAGGATCGCATGAGGTCACTTCTGAGACTCAAGGAGAAATATGGCATCAACGCCTCGGGCGAGGGCGGTGAGTATGAGACCTTTGTCTGCGACTCTCCGCTCTTCAAGAAGAAGATAAAAATACTCGAGGCGGAGACCTTCTGGCACCATAACGCGGGCATGTGGACAATAAAGAAGTTCGAGGTCGCGAATAAGTGACCTGGCGCGGTCCACTCCCCTCCTAACCCACTCAGAAACGCCGCTCGGATACCTTTTTATCCTAAAGGAACTGATAATTTACAAAACCATATCTGGTGTTAGATATGACCAAGTTCATCTTCATAACAGGCGGGGTTCTAAGTAGCGTTGGAAAGGGGATCCTGACCTCCTCGATAGGAAAGATGTTGCAGGTGAGGGGTTGTACCCTGTCTGTCGTCAAGATAGATCCATACGTCAACGTGGACGCAGGAACGATGAACCCATACACGCACGGTGAGGTCTTCGTTACCGACGACGGGGGAGAGACCGACCTAGATCTAGGTCATTACGAAAGGTTCTTGGACATAAGCATCCCGAAGTTTAACAATATAACGACAGGGCAGATCTACGCAACGGTAATTGAGAAGGAGCGGAAGGGCGAGTACCTTGGCAGGTGCGTCCAGATCATACCGCACATTACAGATGAGATAAAGACTCGCATAAAATCCGCCGCGAAGATGGCTGGCACGGACATCCTCCTCGTTGAGGTAGGCGGCACGGTGGGCGACATCGAAAGTCAGCCCTTCTTCGAAGCAGTTCGGCAGATGCGTCTGGAGGAGGGCTTCGAGAACACCCTCTTCGTGCACTTGGCTCTCGTGCCAATCCTAGATGTGACCAAGGAGCAGAAGAGCAAGCCCTTCCAGCACAGCGTCCAGGAGTTACGGAGGATAGGCATACAGCCCGACATACTTGTGGCAAGGTGCAGAGTGCCAATGGAAGAGGCCGTTAAGAAGAAGATCTCGCTCTTCGGCAGCGTGCCCTTAGATGCGGTCTTCACGTCGTACGATGTTGAGAGCATTTACCAAGTGCCACTGGAACTGGACAAGCAGGGCATGGGTGCCTACATAGTGAAGAGGCTCTGCCTAAAGGGTGGGGAGCCGGATTGGGACTCATGGATTTCCATTGCTAAGTCATTCCAGAAGTCCTCGAAGGTCGTAAAGATAGGGATGTGTGGAAAGTATACGAAGCTTGCGGACTCCTACGTGAGCATAACCGAGGCCCTGCACCACTCTGCAGGCAAGCTCGGCGTGCAGGTCTCCATTGAATGGCTGGAGACTACAAAGTTTGAGGAAGACCCGTCTGCAATAAGTGTACTTGATCAGTACCAAGGCATAATGGTTCTGCCGGGCTTTGGTGCAAGAGGAACAGAAGGAAAGATAAAGGCAATAACCTATGCCCGTGAGCACAAGAAGCCCTTCTTGGGCATATGCTACGGGTTCCAGCTTGCCATAGTGGAGTTCGCCAGCAACGTGCTGGGTTTTGCAGGAGCGGACACCACGGAGGTGAGTCCTGGGACAAAGTATCCCGTGATCGACTTTTTGCCGGAGCAGAAGACCATCGGAATGATGGGTGGAACCATGCGCCTCGGTGCGTACAAAATAATTCTCGAGAAGGGCACGCTGGCTTACAAGCTATACAGAACCAGCGAGATCCATGAGAGGCACCGCCACAGGTATGAGGTCAATCCAGAGTACTGGAAGGCCTTTGAACAGGGCGGCCTTGTCCTAAGTGGCTGGTCACCAGACAAGAAGAGGGTGGAGTTCATGGAGCTCCCGGGGCATCCCTTCTTCCTTGGGACCCAAGCCCACCCAGAGTTCAAATCGAGACCAGGGCGCCCCTCGCCACCGTACCTGGGTTTTGTTGAGGCCGCCGCAAAGCTGGTAACGTAGCCTACGGCGTTTCCATTAAGTTATAACTGATCGTGAAACAAAACAGAATCCTCTTCAGGAAATAATGGAGAGGGATCTCACAGTTTGGGAGATCAAAAATTTAGATGGTCATTTCTACAATCTTTTTTATTTGCCCTTAAACGCTCATTCGGATTTTATCGAATATCACCGAGAAGCCCACCCTACTTGTAGGGCGAATGAAGCGGCTTGGAGGTCTAAAGATTTAAATATACATCCTCTGTTTTGAGGGCGTTCCTCGAAATGGATGTTCCGATATGCGTCGTGGGTAAGGTCTTCAAACCCAACAGACAGAAGGTTTTGGCTTTAAATCAGTGTCTTTCAGGATTCATGCAGGTCATTAAATTCTACATTAGCCTTAAAGACATGTCTAGGCGGCATAACAAGGTCTTCTATGAGGAGGCTAAGGCTAGGTTTGGTTCTGGTCTTCCAACAGCCTTGATTCAGAATGCCAGGGACAAGGCCGGTGAGGCTCTGAGGAGCTTTGAGGAGAACCGAAGGGGGGACAGTACCTTGGCTCCGAGGAGAGTTTCCATACGCCTCGACACTAGGTGCTGCAGCCTCAGCAAGACAACCGATGCCATGACGCCGTACTGGCTCAGCCTGAAGCTGAATCATGGAGGAAGGGTCAGCCTTCCCGTGGTGTTCGGCAAACGCCAGAGAGAGGTAATAGAGGAAACTCTCCAAGGCAGGCTTCATCTCTCCACTGTAGAGATGGTTAAACGAGAGGGTGAATGGTACGCTCACTTTACGGTCAAGAAGGCGGTTCTCTTCAAAGAACCCGAGACCGTGATAGGCATCGATATCGGTGAGAACAACCTCGCCGTTGCCGTGGCTCTCAAGGACAAGCCGAGAGAGGCGAGGTTTTGGAGGGGCTCAAAACTCAAGCAGTTGCGGTGGAGAAATTCAAAGGTCAGGGCGAACCTTCAGCAGAAACATAGGCTTGATATAGTTAAGCGGCTTCGGGGCAGGGAACATAGACAGGTCAAACAGGAGCTCCATAAACTGGCCAACGAGGTCGTCGAATACGCTAAGAGCTTCGAGAGCCCTATCATTGCCATGGAAAACCTGAAAGGTATAAGGAGTAACATCAGGTATGGAAGGCGAATGAACCGCAGGCTCCACACCCTGCCCTTCAGGCAACTCCAGCAGCTCATTGAATACAAGGCTCTCTGGCAAGGGATACCTGTAGCCTACGTGAAGGCCAAAGACACATCAAAGACCTGCCACCGATGCGAAGGTGTTAAGAGGATCGAGGGAGAGGTCTACCGATGTTCGGTCTGTGGAATGGTCTACAGCAGAGACCTCAACGCCTCCATAAACATAGCAAAAAGACTCCTTGGACAAGAGGCTAAACCAAAGCCAAAGTCAGAGGAGTTTGGGGGAGACATAAAAGTGAACCCCCCGAACCAGCAGATGCAGATAGCGGCGAAAAGCCTTATCCAATGCTGGAAGCCACCCTTTGAAAAGGGTGGTAGTTCACACCAATAACAGCCTTATTTCCTTCACGTTGGTGCTGCAGACTTTCTTGACACCTCTGACTCCAGGCTTGTAAGAGGTCTTTACCAAGCCGGCGTCCTCGAGGATCCTCATCTGCGCACTCGCATTGGCCTTGCTCTGCTTTATGAGCTCGGCCACTTCCTGCATGTCAACTTCCTTCTCCTTGATAAAGTTGATGATTTGGATTCTTGTTGGCGAGGACAGCGCCATCGCAACATTTGCTACACTCTCGCCTTTTATTGTTAGGACTCCTTCTACAACCCCAGCAGACTCACTATTCATTATATACCACCTTTAAACTACTAATACCACCAAATTACCAATAAATATACTATTAAACCTTTCGTCTATAAATTGGTTGCACCGTTCTATCTTTTAAACCATCGAAAAAGCTAATCTTATAAACGCATTAGTTATTATTTCTACACGAATTGCATGTGCATTATACGAACCTTTAGCTGATGCTGATCAGCCATGAGCAACTATAAAACCGTCTTGGGGATGGACAAACTTCCATCCTATAATGGTTTCTCCGTTGTGGTTATCAACGAATCTGGGATCCTCATGAGAAAGGACGTCCTATCGATGGAGGAGGTCTCGGAGATAGCCCGCTCCTTCAAGGTCGACGCCATAGCGGTTGATAATATATACGAGATAGGATCGGAGAGGGATATCCGAAGGTTCGTCACCCTCCTCTACGGTATGGACCTGATCCAGGTCACAGGCTCCCCTTCGGAGGGCTTCAAGCCACTCTCGGTCATAGGCAAACAGTTGGGAATAACAAGGGGCGAGAAGCTCTCTCCCTCGAAGTCTGCAGAGGTCTGCGTCAGGGCGACCATCGCGGGCCACGGATTTCTCGTCAAGATCTACGACCCAGAGACGCGCGTCACGATCTCCCGGCGAAGGAGATTCGGCTCTGGGGGGATGAGCGAGGGCAGGTACCGGCGGAGCATTCAAGGGTCCGTACTGAACCTGACAAAGACGATAGAGTCTGCCCTCAACTCAAGGGGTATAGACTACGACCTTGCCCTCAGGAAGGGCTCACACGGCATCGAGGGGTCGTCCTTCATCGTCTATGCCCCCAGAAACCTCCTCTTCGGCATGGTGAGGCCGATCCGCACCTCGAGCATAAATGTGAGGGTCACCCCCACCTTCACCAAGTCCTTTGAGTTTGTGCATCTTGGCTCAACCAATGAGGCCCTGCCGAGGCGGTACCTGATAGCCGGCGTAGATCCAGGGATGGTATGCGGCCTCGCCGTGATCGATCTCAGTGGGAGGATCCTTCACGTGTCCAGTGGGCGCGGAATTACCAGGGGGCAGATAACCCGTCTTCTGGCCACGCTCGGTCGCGCGCTTGTCTTCGCAACGGACGTTAACCCTCCACCGTCATTACTAGTCAAACTCTCCGCCTCCCACAATGCCATCCTCTTCTCACCCGAGCAGTCCCTCAAAACGTCCGAGAAGACGGATCTCGTAGAGAAGATTGTCAGCAATCAGAGGATAAAAATCCAGGATTCGCACCAGAGAGACGCGCTCGCAGCGGCCGCAAAGGCCTACTCCTTCTACCGTAACAAGCTCGAGCAGGCCGTCTCCCACGCGCGGGCAGAGGAACGCCCGGTCCAGATCGAAGAGGTAAAGGCTAACGTTCTGAGGGGGATGAGCATAAAGGATGCCATAGCCCTTTCGAGAACCCCTGTCATCAAAGAGGTTGTTCCAAAAAGGAGGGGAGGCTCGGAACGCGAGCAGATCAAAGTGCTGGAGACAAAATTCGAGGACATGCAGGCAGAGAGGGACAAGCTGCTCCTGCAGGTCAAGGCGCTGGAGGAGAGGATCGAGGATCTGGAGGTCTCCGTCCGTCTGACCCGGCTTGGCGAACGTCCCAAGAGGACGCCGGGTGGAGAGGTCTACGAGCTTGAGAGGAGGATCAGATCTCTGCTGAACGAGGTCGGTCAGCTAAGAAGCCAGTTGGAGTTAACGAAGTCCGAGAACGTCCGACTGCGTTCTGAGATGGATGCGCTCGCATCGGGCGGGTCTCTCCTGTTCAAACGCTACAGAACCGTCGCGGAAGTTCTCCACGATCTGGTGAGCCTCCACGAAAGAAAAGTCGCACTAGTGGAGCGAATAGGGAAGGTATCTGATGAATTACTGACGGCTCTGAGGACCTCACAAATCAATGCCTTTT
>Ga0233423_10000379_pt1 | contig 24433 bp, 21 predicted proteins | sample Watercolumn_Mata_FD_180713 | JGI IMG/M metagenome (GOLD analysis project Ga0233423, IMG submission 180713) | Freshwater microbial communities from Lake Matano, South Sulawesi, Indonesia - Watercolumn_Matano_2014_112_MG | ecosystem: Environmental > Aquatic > Freshwater > Lake | place: Indonesia...
AAGAAGCGGCTCTTGTGGTATCATAGGGTTGCCTCCGTGCTAGAGTGGTATGGCAACCTCTATGATACGGCGGTAGCCGCGTTAAGTCAAGCCCTGGCGCGGCTTATGATTTATGACCAAGCCTCGGCTAATCCGCTTAATCTGCTACAAAAATCTGCTGTCAGCCCCTCGCCCTCTACTCCAGCCCCGCCAGCTTGTCAGGTGTGCGCACCATGATCTCAGTTGCCAGAGTTGACAGGATAGCTTCTCTGTTGTACAATAGTGTTGCGAGGTGGTACTATGTCTATAATCGTTCAGGCCATCTATCAACAAGGGTCATTTAAACTGCTGGAGCCTGTTGCCCTACCAGAAGACGAGCAGGTAGATTTGCTTGTCACTCGTCGTCTGGCGCAGCCAGGAGTAGTTCCCGGGCGGAAGGTGGTATCGTTGCGCGGCGTCTTGAAGAACCTCCCTTTACCTGATGAAGAAGAACTAGAAACAGCTATTCACCAACTCCGTGCTCGGAGCCAACGTAAAGTTGAGCGTCTGGCCCAGGAGTTGGCGGAGGCCTTGCAGGAGCGTCCGTAAAGATGCCTCTCTATGTCGCCGATACTCACTCCGTCATCTGGTATTTCTACGATGTACCCCGCCTGGGACCGGCTGCCCAACGGGCTTTTACCGGATCGTAGCCCATGTGCGTACCTCATCTACCATGACATTGCAGCGCCCCTACCCCAGCCCCTTCAGTTCCTCCCCCGCCCGTCTCCGCAACTCCGCATCTTTGCTCAGTTCCAGCACCTTGCGGAAATCCACTATAGCCTTCGCCTTCTCACCCAATCGTTTGTAGACGAGCCCCCGGTTGCCATAGACCGTGGCGAGGTCAGGCCGGAGGACGATGGCCTGGTTGTAATTAGCGATGGCCAGTTGGTACTGACTCTGCTTGGCATGGGCGAGCCCTCGGTTGCTATAAGCCTCGGCGTAGTTAGGCTTGAGTTCTATGGCTTTGTCGAAATCGGCGATGGCCTGTTCATACTTGCCTTGCTCGCCGTAGACAACCCCCCGGTTGTTATAAGCCTCGGCAAGGTTAGGATCGAGGGCGATGGCCTGGGCGAAGTCAGCAATAGCCCACTCATACTGGCCTTTCTCATCGTAGACGACTCCTCGGTTGACATAAGCCATGACATAGTCGGGCTTGAGTTCTATGGCTTGAGTGAAGTCGGAGATAGCCTGCTGGTGCTGGCCCAGGTCGTCGTAAGCGAGCCCCCGATTGTTATAAGCTGCGACGATATTGGGATCGAGGGCAATAACCCGGTTGAAGTCAGCAATGGCCCACCTGTATTGGCCTTGCTCCTCGTAGGCAAGTCCTCGATAGAAGTAAACTGCACTGCGATCTAGAGCCTGCACTGGCTCTTCGGTCTGAGTCAGGGCAGTGGTGAAACTGCTAACGCCCCTTCCCCATTCCATTGCAGCGTAATGCCCCATTCCTGCAGTGAAGGCTGCCAGGTAAGCCATCTCTTTGGAGAGTTGCGTTTGAAAAGCAAAGCTCTCCAGGTGCGCAAGGGCCACGAAGCGGGGTTCCTCAGTCCTCAGGGACGGCATGTATTTTGGCTCACGCAGCACCTCGAAGTGGGCGCTCACCACGGCGGTGTTGCCCCCCAGCGGCACACCGTACCAGCCCCAGATGACGATGGCCGCCTTGTGTCGCTCCCCCTCCTGTCGGGCCACAAGGCTCCCCTCTTGAGCGGTGACCGCCCGCTTCAGGGCCTGCACCTCCACTTTTGTCTCCCCGGTCAAGGCGTTGCGCAGCCGCTCCAGGAGCAACCCGGTGAAGTGGTAGTCGTCCTGGGCGGTGCCCTCCCGCTGGAAGTCCGCCACCAGGATGATGGCCTTCTGGGGTGGCAGGCGGCGCACGTACCACTGGAGAAGGATGTAAGCGCATCCCGCCAGCATCCCCGCTGCCCCAACCGCCACAAGGATTGCCGTCAGCAGGTCCTTGTGCCCCAGCCAGAGGCGCGCCAGGCCAGCGGCCAGGCTGCCGCACGCCCCGGCGATACCCAGGGTGATGAGATAGGCTGGTGGCAAGGCCACTGCGCCCAGGCGCAGCCGCCGTATTAGCCAGCCAATGGCACTGCCAATCAAGACAAGGAGGGCGATGACGCCACCGATGTCGGCGATCCGGCTAATGGCTTCCCACAACCAGGACGGCATGGGATACCTCCGGCGGATTGGTGATTGCCGATTGTAGCTTACTCAATCGGAAATCGGCAATCGCCAATCGGCAATCTCACTCGCAGGTTATCTCACACCCCTCCATCCACAAGGCGTCCAGCATGACCAGGTCCGGCGGCTCCAGGTTGGCGGCGGCGTCCACAATGACGTCCAGGACGGCGGGGCGGCCGCTCTGCACGGCGCGCTCCAGGGCCGGGCGAAGCTCCCCCGGCTCCGTCACCCGCTCCCCGTAGCAGCCCATGGCCTCGGCCACGCGGTCGTAGCGCACGTCGGTAAAGTCCACGCCGATGAAGCGCTCTTTGTAAGCCAGCTTCTGGCCGCCCTTGATCATGCCCCACTGCCGGTCGTTGGCGATGGCCACGACCAGCGGCGTCCCCAGGCGCGCCGCCGTCTCCAACTCCTGGATGTTGAACATAAACGAGCCATCGCCGGTGATGAGGTAGACCGGGCGCTCGGGCGCGGCCAGCTTGGCGCCGATGGCGTAGGGCAGCCCCGTGCCCAGGTGGCCGGAGTCGGCGGGCCAGAGGAAGGTGCGCGGCTCGTAGATGCGGTTCAGGTAGAGCGCCCAGACGTTGATGTTCCCCCCGTCCGTCACGGAGATGGCATTTCGAGGGAAGAACTCCCGCACCTCGCGCACCAGGCGCAGGGGATGGATGGGCACAGCGTCGCTGGCGCCCAGCTCCTGGAAGGGGATCAGCCAGCTCTCCTGAGCCTGGCGATACTCGGCGAGCTGCGGCTGCTCCGGGCGCGGCTGGCTGCGCTGCTGCACGGCGGCGAGCAGTTGCCGCAGCACCGTGCGGGCGTCGCCCAAAATCGCCACATCCACCTCCCGGTTCAGGCCGATGCTCTCTGGGGCGATGTCGACCTGAATCAATCGCTGCTCGGCCGGATCGCCCCAGACCGGTGGACGGCCCCAGAAGTCAACGTCGCCCAATCGCCCACCTACCAGCAGCACCACGTCGGCCGTGGCCTGGGCGGCGATGGCCCCGTAGCCCCCGGGGATGAGGCAGAGGGGGTGATCCTCGGCGATGACGCCGCGGGCCCCCTGGCTGGTGGTCACCGCGGCAGCCAGGTGCTCGGCCAGGGCCACGAACTCTGTCCAGGCCCCGGCGCGCAGCACCCCGCCACCGGCGTGCAGCAGCGGCCGCTCGGCGGTAAGTAGCATCTCCGCTGCCTGGGCGATGAGCGCCGCATCGCCGGCCGGGGGCGTCATCGCCCGATAGCGGGCCGGCGATGGAATAGGCAGCTCATCGGCTTCGCCGGCGGCGGTGAACACGTCCGAAGGGATGTCCAGGTGTACCGGCCCTGGCTTGCCGGAAAGGGCGGCGCGGCAGGCGGCGTGTACCAACTCCGGGATGCGCCCGCGGCAGTTGACCAGGGCGCGCCATTTGGTGATGGGGGCGAAGAGGGGAATCTGCTCGAGGGCCTGCATAGAACCGTGGTCGGGGTAGGAGCGCCAGGTCTGGTTCTGGGCCGTGATCACCAGCATGGGGATGGAATCGGCCCAGGCGGGGTAGACGCCGGGCACCAGGTCGGCGGCGCCAGGGCCCACCGTGCCGATGCATACGGCGATGTGGCCGCTGACGCGGGCGTAGGCATCGGCCATGTGGGCCGCGGCCTGCTCGTGGCGAGTCATCACGAAGGTGACGCCCAGGCTCGGCCCCAGGCGGGCGATGGCGTCGGTGAAGGGGTTGAGCTGATCGCCGGGGATGCCGAAGACGTAGCGCACCCCCTCCTGCGCCAGGCACTGCAGCAGCACCTCTGCGCCCATGATTCTAGCCATCGGAATCCTCCTACCTGATTTTCGATTGGCGATTGCCGATTTGCGATTACCGAATCGCCAATCGAAAATCGGAAATCGAAAATCGCCCGCTGTCAGCCCTGCCGCCCGATCTGCCGCACGCGCTCCAAGGCGCGGTGCTCCAGGCGGGAGACGTGCATCTGGGAGATGTGCAGGCGTTTGGCCACTTCGGCCTGGGAGAGGCCCTGATAGAAGCGCAGGTAGAGGATGAGGCGCTCGCGCAGGGAGAGGCAAGAGAGCACCTGGTTGATCAGAGCGCGATCCTCCAGCCGCGCCATCTCCGCGTCCTCGGCGCCGAAGTAGTCGGCCAGCGACGCCTCCTCCTCGCTGGCCGGTAGCTCCTGATCGAGCGACACGGGGGCCTGGGCGCTCTCCTCGGCCACGGCCAGGTCTTCGGGGGGCACGGCCATGGCCTGGGCCAGCTCGTCCAGGGAGGGCGGGCGCTCCAGCTTCTGGGTCAGGCGGGCGCTGGCGGCGTTAGCCTGGGCCAGCAACTCGCGCAGGTGGCGCGGCAGGCGGATGGTGCTGGCCTTGTCCCGGAAGTAGCGGCGCATCTCGCCCAGGATGGTGGGCACGGCGTAGCTGCGAAAGGCCACGCCGCGGCTGGGATCAAAGCGATCAATGGCCTGGATCAGGCCGATGGCCCCCACCTGGATGAGGTCGTCCAGCTCGCGGCCATCGGCGCCAAAGCGCCGCGCCAGGGCGCTCACCAGACCCAGGTGCTGGACGATGAGCTGCTCCCGCAGCTTCGGGTCGCGTGTACGGGCGTACTCGGCGAAGAGCCGGGCCGTGTTATTTTCCGATTTTTGCTCTCGCTGCTCAGCCAATTTCCACCTCTGAACGATTGCCGATGGACGATTGCCGATTTTCGATTTCCGATTGCCGAATAATGTCTTGACAATGTTAGATTTCAACCGTCATTGCGAGTCCCCAATGGCCTGCCCTGAGGAACGAAGGGACGCGGCGGCGTCATTCCTGAGACCAGAAACTTGAAGGCGCATCGGTTCGTAGTAGGCGCTTGAGCGCCCCAGGAACGCGCTGGAAGCGCGCACTACCAGCCAAGTTTCTGAGTAGGAGCCTCCCTTCGCTGGCCCTGAACGCAGTGAATGGCCGAAGAAGGGAGGCGGTTGCGAGGAACGAAGCAAAGCAATCTCCCCCGTGGCGCAACAAAGAGATTGCTTCCCCTTCGCTGCGGCTCAGGGCTGCGGCTTCTGCGCTCGCAATGACAAATGTAACATTGTCAAGACGTTTGACGTTTGACGTTTGACGCCAAGAATGTTAGGCCAGTTCTGGGGCGTAGGCGAACAGGGTCGGCGTGCCGCCGGTGTGCCAGAAAACGATGGTCTGCCCTTTGACCAGAACACCTCGCCTGACCAGGTCAATCAGGCCGGTCATGGTCTTGGCGGTGTATACCGGGTCGAGGAAAACCCCCTCCGTGCGCGCCGCCAGGTGAATCGCCTCCTTGATCGCCGGGGTAATGATGCCGTAACCTGGGCCAACGTAATCATCGTAGACCAGCACCTGGGCGGCGGGCACGGGGGCTAACCCCAGCAGAGCGGCTCCCTGGCTGGCCACGTTCGCCACCAGAGAGCGCAGCTCGGCGGCCGCCAGGTCAGGGCTGATGCCCCAGACGGCCCAGGGCAGGTCAAAAAGCTGCTGGCCGAGGAGCAGACCGGCCTGGGTGCCGCCGGAACTGGAGGAAACAACCACGCCGTCCAGCGTCAGGCCCAGCGCCCGGGCCTGCTCGGCCAGCTCGCGGGCGGCCAGGGCGTAGCCCATAGCGCCCAGGCCCGTGGAGCCGCCGAGCGGAATCGCATAGGGGTGGTGGCCCTGCGCCCGCAGTTCCTCGGCGGTTTGGTGCATGATGCGGTCGCGCTCCGCGGCGGAGATGCCCGGGTACAGGCGCACCTCCGCGCCGAGGAGCTCGTCCAGGAGGAGGTTGCCCTGGGGCGTGGCGCCAGCCTGACCATTGAGGACGAGGATGCAGCGCAGGCCGAGCCGGGCCGCCGCCGCGGCCGTCTGTCGAGAATGGTTGGACTGCACCCCACCCTCGGTCAGGACGACGTCGGCGCCCTGGGCCAGGGCATCGCCCAGCAGGAACTCCAGCTTGCGCACCTTGTTGCCCCCCAGGGCCAGGGTGCTCAGGTCGTCTCGTTTGATCCAGATGTCCGGCCCGCCCAGGGCGGCGCCGAGGCGCGGGGCCGGCTCCAGCGGGGTCGGCCAGCGGCCCAGCGAGGCGCGGGGCAAACGCTCCAGGCGGGCGATGGCAGCCGCGGTTAAGCGATTGGTCATTCGCTGAACCTCCCTTATGCTACTGACGAAGGACGAAGGACTACGGACCAAAGACTACGGACCAAGGACTAAGGACTTACCCACCCAGTCCGAGCTGCCGGCGGCGCGTCCACAGGTAGGCGATGATCGCTGGCCCCAATGCCAACAGATACACGACTATGACCAACTCGATGAGCGACTCGGCGGTGAGACGGGCAAAGATGCCGTGCTCCAGGTCGTAGAGCAGATCCATGAGCCCCAGGAAGATGGCGGCGCTGCCCGCCAGCAGGCCGAAGAGAACCCCCCAGTCCTTGCGCTGCCACAGGCCGATGGTCCCGATGAGGGCGGTAATAATCAGCCAGGCATCCGCCAGGGGGAAGGCCTGCTCAAAGACGATGTAACACTCCCAGTTACTGGCCTGCACGCTGGCGGGTAGGAAGAACCAGGCGATCCAGTACAGCGTTGTCACCACCGTGAGGATCAGCAGCAGGCCGACGATCACCCCAAAGCCGCGGGGACGTCCGATCATGGGTGTAATACCTCCTCCCTATCTTTGACTTGGTGACCGGGGGGGGCATGGAGACGGGGAGACTGGGAGATGGGGAGATTCTCCCTGTCTCCTTGTCTCCCTATCCCCTTTTCTCCTTGTCCCCTTGTCCCTCCCCATTCCATCAGCCGGTGATGTTGAACTGAGCGTAGTCCCCCTCGAACGCCGTGGGGATGCTCTGCAAGATTTTTAGCCAGCGGATGACGCTGTCATTCCGGGATTTTGACAGCGTCTTGAGGAAGTTGCCCCGCACCTTGAGGTTGTGCATGAAGAACGCCTTTCTGGGGCCTAGCTTGCCCCGCAGGATGTCCACCCACACGCCGTAGGGGCCAAAGATCATGAACGTGGTGAGCCGCTTGCCTGACCAGATGTCCACGATCTTCCCCTCCTTTGCCTGATAGCCGATGATCACCGATGACAGCACGCCGTGCTTGGGATCGGCCTCCATAATCATGGTGTAGGACTCGTTCTCGTTTTTGGCCATCTGGAGGTACTCCGCGTCGCTGTTGGTGCGCCGCTGCACCTCCGCCAGGTACTCCGGACTGCCGACTTTCATAGCGCGGTCTAGGAATAACCCAAAGGTTGCTGGAGCAAGTTCAGCACCACAGTTTCTACAAAACTTGGCGTCACTAAGGTTATCTTCGCCGCATACTCTGCATTTTGCGGTCAAGGGTTGTCCACACTTGCTACAGAATTGCCCGAACAAAGGGCTTTCGTAGCCGCAATTAGGGCAATGGATTGTTGCAACCATTGGATTTACCTCCTTCTTGGCTTACGGCACTCCGACTACGACGGCGTGTCCACTAACACACCGTGCTTGGGATCGGCCTCCAGGCTAGGCAGGTTTGGCAGACTTTGTCGAAAAATGACCAGCGGTGGGGAGTCCTCAACTTGTTGAGGCGCCTTCTGGCTGCCGAGTGGGAGACGCCCGAACAAGTTCGGGATTCCAGAGCCACCCAGTGGGGCACTTTCTCTTCGAAAGGCCATTTTTCGACAAAGTCTTGGCAACCTGCCCTACGTGTATTCGCTGTTAGCCTGTGAGGTTGAACTGGGCGTAGTCTCCCTCGAACTCCGTGGGGATGCCCTGTAGAATCTTCAGCCAGCGGATGGTGCTGTCTGAGCTGGCCAGCAGCTTGAGGAAGTTACCGCGTATCTTGAGCTTGCGCATAGTGAACGCCTTGTTGGGGCCCAGCTTGCCCCGCAGGATGTCCACCCACACGCCGTAGGGGCCGGAGAGCGTGAATGTGGTGGGGCGCTCGCCCGACCAGATGTCCACGATCTTCCCTTCCTTTTCCTGGTAGCCGATGCTCACCGGCGACAACACGCCGTGCTTGGGCTCGGCCTCCAGGATCATGGTGTAGGATTCGTTCTCATTCTTGGCCATCTGGAGGTACTCTGCGTCGCTGTTGGTGCGCCGCTGCACCTCCGCCAGGTACTCCGGACTGCCGAATTTCATCGCCTACCTCCTTGATGAGATGTGTCCCGTGTTGCGTGGTGCGTGTTCCGTCTTGACAATGTTACATTTGTCATTGCGAGTCCCTGATGACGCGGCGGCGTCATTCCCGAGGGCAGAAACCGGCATGATGTCATGCTGAGCGGAGCGAAGCATCTCCTCCCATGTGGGCCGAGACTCTTCGCTGCGCTCAGAGTGACAGTCTATGCTGCCAAGTTTCTGAGTAGCGCAGCGAAGCAATCTCTTTGTTGCGCCATGATGGAGATTGCTTCGTCGCATCCCTTCGCTTCACTCAGAGCAGGCTCTGGCCGAGTGACGGGATGCTCCTCGCAATGACAGTTGAAATTAACATTGTCAAGCCGTGTTCTGTTATTCCCCCAACGGCGGCACGCGCCGTTCACTTGCCTTCAGCTCCAGTCTGGGCCTCACCGAGGCCCGCCAGCAGGCGCTGTCATATATCGGGCATGTTGGTGCCCTTCGGCTCGCCCCTCCGGTGCATCATGCCGGCCATCAGGCGGGGCATCATGTTCGGCATGACCTTCTTGAGGCCCAGTACCACCAACAGCGCGCCCACGATACCGCCGAGGATGGCCACCAGCAGGTACTTGGGCACGTCGCCTCTCATCTTGTACCTCCGTGATTCAGGTTTGTCGTACCGAGAATCCGTTTGCCGTCAGCGTAGAGGTGTTGCGTGTTGCGTGTTCCGTTTTTAGACACGCAACACGGAACACGCAATACGCAACACTACGTTGCCCCTGCGATCTCCAATCCCCAATCTCCAATCTCAAATCACCCTATCTCCACCAGCACCTTCACCGCCTCCGTCCCCGGCTGCGTCAGCGCCCGGAACCCCTGCTCCACAATGTCGTCCAGGGCGATGACGTGAGAGATCATCGGCTCGGCCTGGAGCCGGCCCTGGGCCAGCAGGTCAATGGTCAGGGGATACTCCTCCTGGCCACAGTAGCTGCCCCGGATGGTCAGCTCGTTCATGGTCACGGTCATGAAGTCAAACGCCACGTGCTCCTCGCACAGGGCGATGACCATGATCTCGCCGCCCTTGCGCGCTAGGGTCACAGCATCCTGCAGCGTCTGCGGCACGCCCGCGCACTCGAAGACGACGTCTACGCCCTGCCCGTCGGTGAGGCGATCCAGGGTAGAGAAGAGGTTGGTCTGCCGCGGGTCCAGCACGGCGTCGGCGCCCAACTGGCGAGCCACCGCCGCTCGCGCCAGGCTAAGCTCCGTGACGTAGGCCGCCCGCGCCCCGGCCAGGCGCACGCCCTGCAGGATGGAAAGGCCAATCGGCCCGGCCCCCAGGATGAGCGCTCGATCGCCAGGCTGGAGCGAGGTCAGGCGCACGGCGTGCAGGGCGTTGGCCAGCGGATCAATCAGGGCGGCCTGGCGATCCGTCAGCCCATCCGGCAGGCGGTGCAGCCCCTTGGCCGGCGCGGCCACGAACTCGGCGAAGGCGCCGTTGTGACTGACGCCGGGCATAAGCACGTCGTCGCACAGGGTGGGACGATCGTGGTGGCAGAACCAGCACTGGCCGCAGGGGATAACGCCGTTGGCCGTCACCCGCTCGCCGCTGGCCCAATCGGTCACCTCCTCTCCCACGGCCACGATGTGCCCGGCAAACTCGTGGCCGATGATCAGGCCCTCCTCGTACATGCCGGTCTTGTAGGCCGCCACGTCCGAGCCGCAGATGCCGCAGAGGTGTACCTTGATCAGCACCTCGTCCGGGCCGATCTCCGGCACGGGCACGTCTGTCACTTCGATATCGTAAGCGCCGTGAAAGACAGCCGCTTTCATGCTCCTCCTTACGCTCTTCTTGTCACCCTGAGCCGTAGCCCTGAACCCTTCGGCGCTGAGCCTCAGGGCTAAGCGAAAGTGGAGGGGCGGCGAAGGGTCTCGTCCGCGCATCAGAGAGATTCTTCGCTCCGCTCAGAATGACAAATACCGATGCCGTCTACGTACGCCAGCACGCCCTCAGGCCCGGCGATGTCCACGCCCATCTGTAGGAAGTGGACGTCGCCCACCACCTGCCGCACGTGCTCAATGTGCAGCGTGCGATCGTCCACGTACAGCACCTCGCTGGGTGCCAATGCCAGGCCCTCTGCGGCCAGCGTCTGCAGCAGTCGGCTGATCATTGCCGCCTTATCGGGATGAAACTCCACCTGCGGGTGCCGGAAGTACCGGCCGATGTCCAGCAGGTGGAAGATCTGGAACACCGGCTCCGGGTGGTTCCAGCTCGCCGCGGAGATGACGATGCCGCGCTCTTGCAGGCCCGCCAGCAGCGCCCGCGTGCCCCCGAACAGCGTCACCCGCACGCCGTGGGCGTCCTCCACGCTGTCCGGTGCCACCTGGCGAAAGGGCAGCGTCAGGCTGGACACGTCCAGGTGATCCCATAGCGTGCCGTCACAGTCCAGGACTACCAGCTTGATGCTCATCTTGCCCTTGTTACCCCTGCTACCCATGCTACCCCTGTTACCCTTTTTACCCCTGTTACCCTTGTAGATCCCAGATTCTACCTGTACACCCATCCCCACAGCTAACCAACAGGGGTAACGGGGGTAACATGGGTGGTGAGGGTAACGGGGGTATGAAGGTCAATCTCCCGCAGTAACTCCCAGACAAAGGTCTCTGCCCGCTGCACGGCGTCCGGGTCTATGTTGGCCACGGTGTCCGTGAGGCGATGCCACTCCGGCAGGCCGCCGTCTGGGCGCAGGCCGATGAACCCCAGGCTGGGGAAGCCCTCTTTGACGCCGATGGACAGCTCGGTGTAGGACCCGCGAACCGCCTTGCCGTAGGCTTTCAGGTCGGGGCGACGGGCGGCGAGGGCATCGGCCAGGCGCAGCAGTTCGGCATCGGATTTGGCGGTCAGGAGGAAGGTTTCGCTGCGCAAGTAGCTCGGCCCGGCCCCCAGGCCGCCCAGGTTGTCCAGCGCCAGCCAATAGGCGCCGGCCAGATCGGCGCGGTGGCGCTGGGCGAAGGCCGCCGCCCCGTAATCGCCCACCTCCTCGCAGCCGGTGAGTACCGCCCAGACCTCGGTGTGGCGCAGCGGGGCCTGCTGCAGTCGCGCCGCCAGGCTGAGGACGATGCCCGCACCGCTGGCATTATCGTTGGCACCGGCGGTGTAGGGCGTGGTATCGGCCTGTAAAGTCAGCACGAGCACCAGCAGGATCACGGCGGCGGGCACCAGGGAGAGGAGGCGCCAGAGCAGGGCCTCGGAGAAGCTGCCCAGGGCAAAGAGCACGGCGCTGAGGAGCATGCTGCCCAGACCCAGGGGCACCAGCGTGGCGAAGAAGCGCACCCAGGCGTCGGTTTTGAAGACCAGGGGCGTGCGTTGGGAGTCCAGGTGGCCTGTGATGACGAGGCGGCGTTTGGGATGCTCGGCGGCGGGGATGGCGGCCCAGACATTCTGGCTCTGGCCCTTGGGCAGGAGCCAGCGCAGAGGGTTGCCGCGGAAGGTCAGCTCCAGCAGCATGGAGACGATGACGGCCACGGTGAGCGGCATGGCCACAATGGCCCCGCCACGCCCGGCGCCCAGGAAGAGCACCTCGCCCATCAGGACGAGCCAGGCGGCCAGGGCGTAGGGCCACCAGGCGGAGCGGGCGCTGGTGAAGGGCTCAGTGGCGGGCTGCAGCCCCAGTCCGGCCAGCGCCTGGCGAGCGTAGGCTGCGGCTTCCGCCTCTTTGGGTGTGGTGGAGCCGCGGGGGCCGATGGTCTCGGCCAGGTAGCGGACGTGGGCCATGGCGGTGGAAGGTTGGTCGGTCACGGGAGCCTCCTAAGTCCGTAGTCCGTAGTCCGTGGTCAGTGGTCAGTGGTCCGTAGTCAACCCGCAACTTGCAATCTAAAATCTGCAATCTGAAATCTGCAATCGGAAATTCCCTGGCTATTATAGCACGTTTCCCGTGGTGGTGCAATTGAAAGCGCCGGGAGCGTCACGGGTTTGGGACAGGCCAACACTACCCCATGAGGCATTATGCGTGGATGTAGTAGCGACTTCAGTCGCCGTGCCGCGGGAACGACGATTAAAATCGTCACTACATGTCCCCAAGGCGATGCGCTCCCAAGCGCAGTCGCCAGGTCCCTGCTCTATGCCGGCCTGCCCTTGATTTTCTGGGCATAATGTGGTATCATTTCACTCAGGGTGCAATAGGGCTCCAACAGCTTCTAGGAGCATTCCACGGCCTGTGCAGACTCGAAAGGGGGTGAGGTCATCGGCTGAGATGAGTCAGATCATTTCGCTATCGGTGCCTACCTGCGGTCTGAGTGACCGCCTATTTTTTCAAGGAGGATGAAATGCGCAAGACACTGACCCTGGCTCTCGGCCTGGTGGTGATCCTGTCCCTGGTGCTGTCGGCCTGCGGCCCGGCACCCACCCCCACGCCACTGCCACCGCCGACCAAGCCCCCAGCGCCCGCGGAGCCGACCAAGCCGCCGGCCCCTACCCCAACCACCGGACCAGTGCGTGGCGGGACGTTCATTGATGCTTCCTTCGCCGATGGCGTCTCCCTGCAGCCCCTGATCACCAGCGACAGCGCCTCCAGCAACTACCAGGCCCTGATTTGGGCGGGCCTGACGCGCATTGACCCCAAGACGTTGGACATCGTCGGCGTGATGTACGAGGGGACAGCCGCGATGTCGGCTGACGGCACCAAGATGACCTGGAAGCTGCGCAAGGGGCTCAAGTGGAGCGACGGCAAGGACATCACCACTAAGGACGTCATCTTCACCTGGGAGAAGATGATGGACGAGAAGGTCAAATTCGTCTACCGCCAGAACTACAAGGATGCCTTCAAGGAGGTCAAGGCGATTGACGACTATACCGTGGAGTATACCCTGACCACACCGGGTTTCTGCCCCGCGGTAGCCAGCAGCGGCCTGGTGGCTCCCATACCGAAGCACATCTTTGAGAACCTGGACATCAACCAGAATGACGTGAACATGAAGCCCACGGTCACCAGCGGTTACTTCAAGCTCAAGGAGTGGCAGAAGGACGATCACTTCACGGCCAGCCCAGGGTATGAAGGCTTCGTCCGGGGCCTGCCTTACCTGGAAGGGTACACCTACCGCATCGTGAAGGACAATACGGTGCAGACCCAGTTGTTCAAGACCCAAGAGGTGGACGTGGCTTATCCTGACCCTGTGGACTGGGATGAGATGAGCAAGCTGGCGCACGCGCAGCCTGTGGCTTACTACTCCGCCACCGGTGCCGGCTGGACCTACATCGGCTTCAACATGAAGAACCCCTTGCTGGCCGACAAGGTCGTGCGCCAGGCTATCTCCACGGCCATCAACAAGAAGGAGATGATTGACAAAATCCGCCTGGGCCACGCCAAGCCGCAGTACTCCATGCTCCCCTCGTCCTCCTGGGCGGCGGCAGACGAGAAGGACCTGCCGAAGTTTGACTTCGATCCGGCCAAGGCCAAGAAGATGCTGGACGATGCTGGCTACAAGCTGGGCGCCGATGGCAAGCGCCTGGACAAGGCTGGCAAGCCGATGAAGCTCGGCCTGTTCTACAACGCCGGCAACAAGCAGCGCGAGCAGATTGCCATCATCAGCCAGCAGTACCTGAAGGACATCGGCATCGAGACCAGCGTCGAGGCCGTGGAGTGGAACGCCTACCTGGAGCGGGTGCAGAAGACCAAGGACATGGACATGTTCGTCCTGGGTTGGACCGGCGGCTACGATCCCAACACTACCAAGAACATCTGGGGCACGGATCGCGGCCAGAACTACACCGGCTTCTCCGACAAGACGGTTGATGATCTGTTCGTCAAGGCCGAGACGGTGCCTGGCTGCAAGCAGGCCGACCGCAAGGCGCTCTACGTGGAGATCCAGAAGATTATCGCCGAGGCGCAGCCCTACATCTTCCTGTACACCAACGAAAACCTGAACGTGTACAACAAGCGTATCAACCTGCTGCCCCTGACCGGGCTTGGTGTGACCTACTACCTGGAGCAGTTGTCCATCAACCCTGCGGTTAAGAGGTAGCACAAACTCAGATAGACCTGTCAGGTTTTGGCAAACCTGACAGGTCTATCTATAGTGGAGAATGGCAGTTTATGACGCGCTATCTGATCCGACGACTCCTGCAGTTGATTCCAGTTCTCTTCGTCATCTCCTTGCTACAGTTCAGTCTCTTCATCAGCGCCCCCGGCGGCCCGCTAAAAGCCTACCTCATGGATCCGAACGTTAGCCCGGAGGACGTGAGGCGCCTGGAGCATGAGTATGGCCTGGATCAACCGGTGCCTATACAGTACATTAACTGGATGGGCAACATCCTGCGCGGCGATTTTGGGCGCTCTTATTTCACCCACCGACCAGTGATGGAGTCAATTTTCGAACGTCTGCCGGCCACCGTGGAACTAGGGCTGGCCGCGACCTTGATTTCCTACCTCATTGGTATCCCCCTGGGCGTCTACGCCGGCCTCCATCGCGGCGGTAGCATTGACCACCTGATTCGTTTCTTTACCTCCATCTTGAACGCCGTGCCGCACTGGTGGCTAGGTCTGATCATTATCATCCTCATTGCTAATTTCAAGCTGCGGACGGGAATCCAAATCTTACCGATTGCCGGCATGAAGACACTGGGCAAGGAAGGCTTTGACCTGATTGATTATCTGAGGCACCTCATCCTGCCGGCATTGATGCTCGGCACAGGGGGCTGGGTGACCTTTGGGCGCTACATGCGCTCCGAAACACTGGAGGTGCTGGGCCAGGATTACGTACGCACGGCGCGGGCCAAGGGTCTGGCGGAACGTGTGGTCACCTTCCGGCACGTCCTGCGCAATGCCCTGATTCCCGTGGTGACGATCTCGGCGGGCGTCTTCGTTGGTCTGGTGAGTGGGGCCGCCATCTACGAGCAGATCTTCTCCTGGCCGGGCATGGGCCGGCTGCTCCTGGATGCCACGCTCAAGAAGGATTACCCCGTCAGCATTGGCATACTCTTCATCTTCTCCATTCTGGCCGTACTGGGCAGGCTTTTCTCTGACCTGGCGTACGGCTGGGTTGATCCCCGCATTCGCTACGATTGAGGGAGGCAATGGCTACGGCTTCTGCTGCGCGCACCAGATCAAGCGTCAACCAGACCCTGGAGCAAGAATTTGCCCTGCGCGGCCCGGCCCGCAGCTTCTGGCAGGACTCCTGGGCACGATTTCGTCGCGATCGCCTGGCCATCATGGGGGGCGTGATCTTCCTCCTGCTCTGTTTGCTGGCCATATGTGCCCCGTTGATTTCCACGTACGTCACTCGCTACGACCCCAACCAGATCAACCTGAAAGAGAACTACGCTCTGCCTAGTGCCAAGCACTGGTTCGGGACGGACGAATATGGCCGCGACTACCTGACGCGCATCATCTATGCTGGGCGTATTTCCTTGAGCATTGGCTTTCTGTATGCCCTGGTCAGCCTGACCATTGGCGTGGTTTTGGGTCTGGCGGCTGGTTATTACGGGCGCTGGTTTGATGACCTGCTCCAGGCGGTGGTTAATATCTTTGCCGCTATCCCCTTGCTCCCTTTGCTGATCATCGTGGGCTCTTTAGTCAAGCTAGGCTGGGTGCAACTGGCCTTGCTCCTTTCCGCCTTCGGCTGGATCGGCGCCAGCCGCCAGGTCCGTGGGCTGGTCCTCTCCATCAAACAGCGTGATTATGTTCTGGCCGCGCGCACCGTCGGCGCCGCGGATGGCCGGATTATGTTCCAGCACATCCTGCCCAACGTTTTCTCCATCATTCTGGTCATCGTCGGCTTTGACGTGGCTGGGGCTATTCTGACCGAATCTGGGCTTTCCTTCCTGGGTTTTGGTGTCCAGCCCCCCACGGCTACCTGGGGCAACATGCTGAGCAACTCGCTGTCTTATACGACCAAGGATCCCTGGCTGGTGTTTTTTCCAGGCCTGGCCATTTCACTCACCGTGTTGTCCGTCTTTCTTCTCGCCGATGGCCTGCGCGACGCTATGGACCCACGGCTCAGACAGTAAGGCTGCTACGGCCCTGCACAGGCGCTGCCGCCCTTGACTTCCTGGGCCGATTGTGGTATTTTATAGAAGATGTAGTTGGCCATACGTGCCTTCGCTGTGCATTCAAACCCGAAAGGAGGTGAGGCAAGCGCTTAAGGTCACCAAGAGCGTTTCGCTATCGGTAAACCCGCCGGCGGTCTGAGCGACCGCCCATTTCTTAAAGGAGAATGACATGCGCAAGACACTTACCCTGGTTCTCAGTCTGGTGGTGATCCTCTCCCTGGTGCTGTCGGCCTGCGCCCCGTCGCCCACGGCTACACCTGTACCGCCGCCGACCAAGGCCCCGGAGCCCACCAAGCCCGCGGCCACGCCCCTACCACCAACCCCTACACCCGTGCCGCTGCCACCTCCCACGGCCACCCCCGTGCCGTCCAAGGGGGCGTGGGTAGACGAAGTCGTCTTCTTTGAAGAGCCGGATGCGGCGAAAGCCGTTACCATGTTGGAGGCTGGCGACGCTCAACTGTATGGTCTGGGTATCTCAGACCCCAAAGTCCTTGCCAACCTCAAGGCATCCAAGAAGCTGACCACCGAGTTCGCCTACGGATCAACCTCTGAGTTGACCTTCAACCCGGCAGTCTTCAAGGATGCGTCCAAACTCAACCCCTTCACAGTGCCGGCCATCCGGGAAGCGGTGAACTGGCTGCTGGACCGCAACTACATCGCCAAGGAGATCTATGGCGGCGTGGGACTCCCGATGTGGACCACGTTCAACCCCATCTTCCCCGACTTCGCCAAGGTGGCTGACGTGGCCAAGAGCATCGAGATCAGTTATGGGTACAATCAGCCAAAAGCCAAAGAGGTCATCACGGCGGAGATGAAGAAGCTCGGCGCAGAACTGAGCAGTGCCGGCAAGTGGACCTACAAGGGCGCGCCGGTCACTCTGGCCTTCCTCATCCGTACCGAGGATGAGCGCCGTGGTATGGGCGATTACATCGCTAAGCAGTTTGAGGATATCGGATTCACGGTTGACCGCCAGTACAAGACGGCCGCCGAAGCGTCTCCCATCTGGAATGCCGGTGATCCCACGGAGGGCAAGTGGCACATGTACACCGGCGGTTGGGCTTCCACGGCGATCAATCGCGATCTGGGCGGCAACTTTGATTTCTACTACACGTCCAGAGGACAAACGATCCCGTTGTGGCAGCAGTACAAGCCCAGCGCGGAATTCGACGACCTTGCCATCAAACTGAGCCGCGGCGGTTACAAGGACGCGGCCGAGCGCACCCAGATGATGGGGCAGGCACTTCAGCTCTCCATGAAAGAGTCCGTGCGTCTCTTCCTGGTGAACCGCGTGAGTGCTTACCCGCGCCCCACCAACGTTGCCGTCAGCGTCGACCTGGCGGCCGGCCCGCTCTCTGGCATGTGGCCGTTCACGATCCAACTGGATAAGAAGGCCGGTGGGCAGGTCAAGTTCGCCCAGCCTAGCATGCTGACTCAACCCTGGAACGTCATCGCCGGATCCAACTGGCTCTACGACAACACGATCAACCGCGCGACGCGCAATCCAGCGACTTTGCCTGACCCCTACACCGGTCTTTTGTGGCCTCAGCTGGCGAGCACTGCAGAAGTGACCGTCAAAGAAGGTACACCCGTCTTCAAGACCCTGGACTGGGTCACGCTGAAGACAGCCCCCAGCATCGAAGTACCCAAGGATGCCTGGGCCGACTGGGACGCCGAGAATCAGAAGTTCATCACCGCCGGCGAGCGCTTCACGCAGACCGCCACCGCCAAGGCCAAGATCGTCGTGACCTTCGACAAGAACATGTTCCAGACGAAGTGGCATGACGGCAGCAACCTGTCCCTGGGTGATTTCGTCATGGGCTTCATCATGACCTTTGACCGAGCCAAAGAGAAAAGCCCGATCTACGACGAATCGGCCGTCTCCGCCTTGAAGAGCTTCATGACCTTCTTCAAGGGTGCCCGCATCGTGCAGAAGGATCCTCTTGTCGTCGAGGTCTACACGGATCAGACCAGCTTGGATGCCGAGACGATGGCGGCAAATGGCGCGAACACCTTCTTCCCGCTCTACACGCAGGGCAATGGGGCATGGCACACTCTGGCCCTTGGCTGGCAGGCCGAGGCGGCCAAGGAGATTGCCTTCTCCAGCGCCAAGTCGACCAAGCTGAAGATCGAATGGACGAGCTACATCGCCGGCCCGGCCCTCAAGATCCTTGAGAAGTACTTGACCGACGCGACGGCCAAGCCCTTTATCCCCTACGAGAAGGTCTTGGGGCAATACGTCACCGCCGACGAAGCCGCCACTCGCTACAAGAACGCCGCCGCCTTTGATAAGCAGTACGGCCACCTGTGGATCTGCAACGGTCCCTTCTATCTCTACTCGGTGAAGCCGACGGAGAAGATTATCACCATCCGCAAGTTCGCGTCCTTCACCGACGATTCCTCGAAGTGGGCCCGCTTCTCCGAGGCGCGAACTCCCGCGGTGGCTGTTACGGGACCGAGCCGCGTCACGGTTGGCCAAACGGCTCAGTTCACGGTCGCTGTCACGTTCAAGAACGACCCGTACCCGATGAAGGACATCGACGCGGTCAAGTTCCTCGTCGTTGACGCCACCGGCAACGTGGCCTTCTCGTCGGAGGCCAAGGCTGTCAAAGATGGTCAGTGGACGATTGGCCTGACCGCAGACCAAACCAACAAGCTCGCCACCGGCTCCAACCGGCTGGAGGTAATCGTGGTCTCCAAGCTGGTCGCCATCCCGGCGTCCGAGTCCCTGCAGTTCGTCACCATCAAGTAAGTTGTAGCACACAGACCTGACAGGTTATGCCTAACCTGTCAGGTCTCCGTCGGTTTCCAGGAAGGTTCTCACACGCCTGACTGGTTGTCGCACCCTATGGATCCGAATCGGTGGGGTGCCACAACTAGTCACACCGATTCGAATCCAAAGCGTGTGAGAACCTTCCACTGCCCAGATGCGCAACAAAGGACGGCGGGCGCCGCGCCCGCCCTACGGCTGCCAGGAAGTAGTGTAGTGTAAGTGAAGGGTCGTAGTGCGGAGTGGGTTTCCTTGCTCTCCTACGACCCTTCCGTATATGGGGATTTCCGATTCAAGACTGCAGATTTAGCACTTCGTCACCGCCAAATCTGCAATCGCCAATCCCCGTAGATCTAGAGGGGGGCAAACCATGTCTACGGAGACCCTTACCAAGAGGCAATGGGCCCTACCCAGGATAGGGATTCGGGTTCCCGATACCCTCGCCCGGATTGTTAAATACGTACTCTATCGGGGTGTTGCGCTTTTCGTCACGGTGATCATCGGGGTCTACCTGACGGTCCTCATCGCCAACATGGGCGGTTACCTGGACACGATCCGCATCGCGCAAATCCAGGAGGCCATCGGCGCTGATCTCATGAATGACCAGGCCATCCGGCAATTGCCGCCTTCCGAGATCCGGCGCATCATGGATGAACGGATCGCCATCGAGGTCAAGCGTTTGCGGCTGGATCAACCATTCTTCCTGCGCAGCATCAACTATCTAACCGATGCCCTGACGCTGAACCTGGGACGCGCCGAATACCTGGCCAGCAACAGTGGCTCGCGGCAGGTGCGCCTCGTCCTGGCGGAGCGCATACCGGCGACCCTGGTGCTCTCCGCCACGGCCAATCTTGCCCTCTTCTTCACCGCCATCTTCGCCGCTCTCTTCCTTTCGCGGCGCTATGGCAGTCTTTTGGATAGGCTCGTCATCGCCATGGCGCCCACCTCTTCCGTTCCGGCCTGGTTCTATGGCATCTTCCTCATCCTCATCTTCGCCTCATTGCTCCACGTCTTGCCCTTTGGTGGGATGGTTGGTACACCGGTCCCTGAGTCTATGCCCGCGTATGCGGCCAGCCTGCTCAAACACATGCTCCTGCCGGTAGCTGCCCTCGTTCTCCACTCTATCTTCATTGGCATCTACAACTGGCGGACTTTTTTCCTCATCTACTCCAGCGAAGACTACGTGGAGATGGCCAAAGCCAAGGGATTGACCTCCCGGGCGATTGAACGGCGCTACATCCTCCGGCCCACGCTGCCGCCCATCGTCACCTCGTTTGCGTTTACTCTCATCTACCTCTGGCAAGGGGCCATCATCCTGGAAACCGTTTTCGCCTGGCCCGGGCTGGGACGGCTGCTTTATCAGGCCATCAGCATCTTTGACGTGCCGGTGATCGTGGGCAACGTGGTCTTGATTGCCTATCTCTTGGTGACCTCGGTTTTCCTGCTGGACATCGTCTATGCCCTGCTGGATCCGCGGGTGAAAGTGGGGGGGGAGAAGCGATCATGAAAGGGCTCATAGGGTTCTTTAGAGAATTAACGCGCTACCGCTCGGCCGTTTTGGGTATTCTGATTATTGGGGGGCTGATCGCTCTGGCCCTCTATACGGTGGTTGCCCTGCCCTACCACGAGGCCATCCGGCTCTGGCGTGGCGGCGAGGAAATCTGGGGCGATTACCCCCGCAACGCCTTGCCGCAATGGGTGACCATCTTTACCGGCGACAGCCTGCCGAGGTCTATTATCCTGGACAGCCGGCAGGAGGGTAGTGTCTACAAAGAATCTAAAGAGGTTTCCGGCGAGATGCGCACCGCCGACATCATCATGCCGTTTGAGTATACGTCCACCGGCTTCCCTAGCGAAATCAACCTCTTTTTGGCCGGGAAATCCACAGCAAAGAAACCGCAAGCCACCATGTTTTGGCAGACTCCCGATGGCCGGCAAATTCCCCTGGGGGATACGACGGTAGGCACCGTTGAGCGCTTCGCCATCTCCATTGATCAACGCCTGATACGCCGACTGAACGGACTGTCTCCAGAGGTGGGACTCTTCGCTGACCCGGCCACTGGTTCTTCAGGAGCCAAGCCTGTACCTCTGCAAGGCAGGTACCAACTAGTAATCGAGGGACTCACCTTCGAAGAGGATTCCACCCTGGAGGCCAGGCTGGTCGTCTATGGTCAGGTGTACGGGTTGGCGGGGACTGACCACCGGCGGCGGGACATCACCGTGGCCCTGTTGTGGGGGACGCCGATTGCCCTGGCCTTCGGCTTCCTGGCCGCAGTAGGCTCTACCCTGACCACGTTTACCATCGCCGCCATCGGCTCGTGGTTCGGGGGGTGGCTGGATGCGCTCATTCAGCGCATCACCGAGATCAATGCCGTCTTGCCTACTCTCCCCATCCTCATCCTGATCGGCACGTTCTACACCCGCAACATCTGGGTCATCCTGGGCGTGGTCATCGCCCTGGGCATCTTCAGTCTGGGCATCAAGAACTATCGCTCCATGTTCTTGCAGGTGCGAGAGATGCCCTACATTGAAGCGGCCCATGCCTATGGGGCGAGCAACCTGCGTATCGTCTTCCAGTACATGATGCCCAAGATCGCCCCGGTGCTCATTCCCTCATTCGTCACCTTGATTCCCACCTTTGTCTTTCTGGAAGCCTCGCTTTCCGTCTTGGGTTTGGGCGACCCCGTGCTGCCCACCTGGGGCAAGGTCGTGAATGACGCCTACACCAACGGCGCCCTCTACAAGGGGTACTACTATTGGGTCTTGGAACCGGCCTTCCTCCTGATGCTGGCCGGTCTGGGCTTCGCTGTCGTCGGCTTTGCTCTGGATCGTATTTTCAACCCACGGCTGAGGGAATTGTGAGCCACTGACGTACCTATCGTCATTCTGAACGGAGTGAAGAATCTCACCGCCGTGGCGGAGATTCTTCGCTCCGCTCAGAACCTGTCCTGAGCTTGTCGAAGGAATGACATGTGTAAGGTGAGATAAATGCAAAACGGGCTGCTGGCAGTAGAGAACCTCTACTTGCATTTCCGCGCCACCAGGGGGGTTGTCCAGGCAGTAGACGGGGCGAGTTTTGAACTGGGCCGCAATGAGGCGCTGGTGGTCTTGGGCGAGTCTGGCTGCGGCAAGACCTCGCTGGCCAGGGCGATCTTAAGGCTTCTGCCCCGCAATGTGCAAACCTACTCTGGCGAGGTGTGGCTGAACGGCGTGGAGTTGATGGGGCTGAGCGAGGAGCAATTCCGCCGCGAAGTGCGCTGGGTCAAGATCTCCATGGTGCCGCAGGCGGCCATGAACGCCCTGAACCCGGTCGTCAAGGTCGGCGATCAGGTGGCGGAGCCTGTGGTGGCGCACTTTGGGCTGAAGAAAGAGGCCCTGGCGCAAGCCCGCGACGTCTTCCAAAGGGTTGGCGTGCCCGTGGACTTCATGAGTCGCTACGCCTTTGAGCTGAGCGGCGGCATGCGGCAACGGGTGGCCATTGCCATGTCTCTGGTCACCAGCCCGGACCTGGTCATCCTGGACGAGCCCACTTCCGCACTGGACGTGCTCACCCAGGCCAACATCATGAACACACTCAAGAGAGTGAAGAAAGAGTTTGAGACCAGTTTCATCCTCATCACCCACGACATTTCCACCTCCAGTGAACTGGCGGACCGCGTGGCCATCATGTACGCCGGGCAGATCGTGGAGCTGAACGATGCGCCGCACTTCTTCCCGGCGCCGCTCCATCCCTACTCCCAGAAGCTCATGGCCAGCGTGCCGCGCATTCACGAGTACAAGAAACTGGAGTTCATCTCCGGACAGCCTCCCAGCCTGCTCAGTCCTCCCCAGGGCTGCCGCTTTGCGCCGCGCTGCCCGTCCCGTTTTGAGCGCTGCCAGGAGGAGCCGCCCCTGGTGGATTTGGGGGAGAGGCGACGTGTCAAGTGCTGGCTATACCCACGCTGGGAGAGATGAACATGGACGTGAATGTGGTCACCCCCCAAGACGGCATGTTGCTGGCGGTGCAGAACTTGCACACCTGGTTTGAGTTGAGGAAATGGGGTTTTGGGCGCGCCGGGTTCGTGCGGGCCGTGGACGGCGTGGACTTTGAATTGCCATACGGCGAGGCGGTCGCCTTCGTGGGCGAGAGCGGCTGCGGCAAGAGCACCCTGGCCAAGACCATTCTCGGCCTGTACCGGCCGACCAAGGGCGACGTCATCTTTGAGAGCAGAAAGCTGAACGAGCTTCAGGCCCGCGATATGCAGTGGTACAGGTCGCAGGTAGGCTACGTGCAGCAGGACCCCTATGGCGCGCTGCCACCCTTTATGGACGTGCACCGCATCCTGGAAGAGCCGCTGATCATCAACGGCATGAAAAGCAAGGCGGACAGAGAGCAACGCATCCTGGAGGTCTTGGATGAGGTGCGCATGACGCCGGTGCAAGATTTTCTGTACAAGTTTCCCCACATGCTCAGCGGTGGTCAGCAACAGCGCGTGGTCGTCGCCCGCTCCATGATCCTGCGGCCCAAACTCATCGTGGCCGATGAGCCGGTTTCCATGCTCGATGCCTCGGTGCGGGTGGAGATTCTGATGCTGCTGCGCGCCTTGCAGCGCAGCCACAATCTGGCGGTCAGCTACATCACCCACGATCTATCCACCGTGCGCTACTTTTCGGAGCGTATCTTCGTCATGTACGCGGCCAAGATCATCGAGAAAGCGCCCGTGGACGAGCTCTTGCGCCAGCCCCTCCACCCCTACACGCAGGCGCTGATCACCGCCATCCCCGATCCCGACGCCGAAAACGCCGTTACGTTCAAAGAGGTGCCGCCTGGGGAACCTCCCAGCCTCATCAATCCTCCCGCGGGCTGCCGCTTCCACCCCCGCTGCCCCCAAAACATCAAAGACCTGTGTAACACGCAGGAGCCGCCGGAATTTGAGCCGCAGCCGAAGCATCTTGTGGGGTGCTGGCTCTACCGATGAAGCAGCTAAGCCCCCCAAGACTCATCATCCTCGGCTTCGTCCTGCTTGTGCTGGGGTTCGTTTTACCCTTCTCGATGCTCCTGCAGGTCTTGCCGTCCACCCTGCTGTTGAATTTTGTGGCTTATCTCTCGTCTCTCTTTGGCCTGGTCATCGGCATTGTCGGCCTCGTCCTGTATACCCAGACGCGGCGGCGGGGCGGGGACTGAGGGGGCGGGGACTGAGAGGGCGGGGACTGAGATTGGAGATTAGAGATTGACAGGGCCCTGAAAATTGGAAATCGGCCCCTGTCAAGTCAAATGATAATGTCACTGAACAGGATTGTTTTATCAACTGATAATGTCACCGAGTTGCTTTCCTCCTTTCAGTTAGGAATGTGGCCTCGCCTGGTTTACGAGACGATGGCGCCCG
>Ga0233423_10000380_pt1 | contig 24427 bp, 35 predicted proteins | sample Watercolumn_Mata_FD_180713 | JGI IMG/M metagenome (GOLD analysis project Ga0233423, IMG submission 180713) | Freshwater microbial communities from Lake Matano, South Sulawesi, Indonesia - Watercolumn_Matano_2014_112_MG | ecosystem: Environmental > Aquatic > Freshwater > Lake | place: Indonesia...
AAATTAGTAAGTAGTATGGTAATAAATGATGATTTGGATTTATCTTTTAGTAATATAACTGAAGTCCCAGATAATATAACTATTAATGGTGATTTGAGTTTATATAATAGTAAAATTAAGAAAATAGGTAAGAATTTAGTAGTAAAGGGTAATTGTCATTTATCTCATACACCAATAGAAGAACTACCAGATAATGTTAGTATTGGTGGTAATTTGGATTTATATGACAGTAAAATTAAGAAAATAGGTAAGAATTTAGTAGTAAAGGGTGATTTGGATTTATCTGATGCACCAATAGAAGAACTACCAGATAATGTTAATATTGGTGGCAATTTGGATTTATATTTTAGTAAAATAAGAAAAATAGGTAAGAATTTGATAGTAAAGGGTAGTTGTGATTTATCATATACACCAATAGAAGAACTACCAGATAATGTTAGTATTGGTGGCGATTTATATTTATTTTTTAGTAATATAAAAAGAATAGGTGAAAAGGTAACAATAAGGGGTAACTGTGATTCATCCTATACATTAATAGAAGAACTACCAGATGACATGACTATTAGTAGTAGTTTGATTATTAACAAAGAACAATATAAAATATTCAAGAAATACGAGAACAAGTATAAAATAAAGGTAATATAGAAGGGTCATTTATGAGGTTAAGAACAGAAATAATACAAAGATTATTTGATATTGTGAATATACTATTAATGTTGGTTTTTGCTTTCTTTATTTCTGTAGCATGGAAAACACAAAACGATTCGGCCTTTTTCTGGTCTTTTGGTGTATTTTCATTTCTTACAAGTATGTTTTCGTTAAGAATAGCCATTAATAAAAAAGATGACTAATTTGGTGGAAAATGTTTAAAGATATACTGGATGAAAGAAAAGATAGTGAAAAACTTGATTTTTGTTGAACTTACAAAAGATTTTTGTAAGAATAAAATTACTATATAAGATATATCATATGAGGATGAAGAATTAGAAGTGATTACAGAGTGGATATAATATGCAATATAGATTTGTAATATTAGGTAAATGGGAAAGCTATCCTTCTTATTTTCTGTATGGTGCTTTACAAGGTGTTTATTTAAATAATAGTTTAGCTAGATCTGTATCATTAGAAAAAAATAGTATGTATGATATATGGGAACAAATAAATTTCTTTAAACCACATGCTATTCTTTGCCATACTATATTTGATAATAAACCACATAGAGACCATTTATTTTATATTCTGAAAAAATGTAGAAATAAAGGCATAAAAGTATTTTACCATGCGGGTGATGCACGAGTAGAACCAAGATTTGCTAATAATATTAGTAGTATAGTAGATTATGCGTTAATAAATCATTGGCCAGTAATGCCAGCATATAATATTTGGAGAGTACAATGTTTTCATTGGCCCTATATGGCACTTAATCAGGATAAAATAGCTGATAAATCACCAATATATACTTGTGATTTGGCTTTTACTGGTAGTTTGGAAAATAATCAACATCACGCACATAGAGCAAAATTTATTCAACAACTTAAATCACAAATATCTATAAAAACCTTTCCTTCGCCGGAATCTGGCAATACCAGATTCCAAACCCCAGAACTTGCAGCTTCGGCTAATGGTATATTAGGTTTTCAGATGGGACTAAATGTATCTGGCTATCAAGATGTTAGACCGTACCAATATATAGGAGCTGGGTCAGTATATTTTCATGACAAACATCCGGCTATAGATAAAGTATTTGAAGATGGCGTTCATTATATATCATTTGAACGTGATAATATAGGAAGTTTTATAGATAAATTTAATACTTATAAAGATAATATTAAAATACGAAAAGAAGGATTTAAATATGGCCAAACATATCATTCGTCAAAAGAAAGGATTAGACAGGTGATAAATATACTAGAAGGTAAGGAATATAAGATATATTATATCAGATAATAATAAAAATAATAAAAATGATATACCAGTAGAAACAAAAAGATATAAAACTTATCTTTCTACAATCATTACTTCTTTAGCTGCTATGTTATATTTGAAAAAAAATGAAACAACTTAGAATAGCTGTATATGGCGATTTTGATAGATGGTTTTCGTACTATTTGATGGGTATGATGCAAGGTGCTTTTCTTAATGGACATTTAGCTTGTGCTATACCAATAAGATTAAATATTGATAATGTAAAGGCAAGAATAGATTATTTTAAACCCGATGTTTTGTTTACCCACATGATCTTTAGTGAGAATTTAAATGATATATGTGGTGAATCTATATTACGCGAACATATACATGAAAATTTGTTAAGAACCAGAAAAAAATGGGGAACTAAAATTGTTTATCAAGAAGGTGATGCTAAAACAGTTCCCCGTTATCCTTATCCATTACAAGATATAATAGATTTAGGATTAATTAACTCTTGTTTATATCCATCTTTTGAAGGACATACAAAAGTTCGTTGTATCCATTTTCCTTATTTTGCACTGAATCAGATTTTGCCCTCAACATCAGATAATATGTTTAGATGTCAAATATTTTTTGCTGGTAATTTATCTTATAGAAATGAAGGACATTTACATTATGCTAGACGTGAATTTATAGATAAACTATCAAAACGATTAGATATGAAAATTTTTCCTACTGAAGAATTTGGTAATACAAGATTTTGTACATCACAAGTTGCAGTAAGTGCTTCGGCCATATTAGGTGTTCATCAAGGATTTCATGTGCCTGGATATTTGGATACAAGACCTTTTCAATATATAGGTGCAAGAGGTTTATATTTTCATGACAATACGCCAGCTATGGATTTATTTTTTGAAGATGGTGTTCATTACGTTGCGTATAATAGACATGATGTGGATGATGTGTATAATAAATATATGTATTATATGCGGGATAATAAAGAAGCTGGTGAAAAAATAAGGCAACAAGGATATGATTATGTTCAAAATAATCATACAGCTAAGCATAGAGTAAAAGCGGTATTAGATATACTTGATGGTAAAACAAACAAGATATATCCATTGTATATAGAAGATATTAGTTGTGATAAAATATAATGAAATAATCATTTATCCAGACCATGTTATATTGGATAACAATTACAAAGATTCTATACTTGGTAAACACTGTATTTGGATACCAAGTATAGAAGCAAAGATTATTCTATCTTTTCAGGGTTGTATTGAAAGCACAGCTTGGCCAAGAGGGAAAAATGCTGATAAAATAAGAATGTCATGCCTTAATGAAAGCCCAGATTTTCTTTTTAACAGTCTTATTAGTATAGTAAATGAAGTAGAAATTATACGAAAACTTTCATATTGCAACATGTCTCCTCCAGTAATAGGATATTTTCATATTAAAAATGTTATATCTAAGATATTTACTAGAAATTGGTATAGTGATGATAAAGGTATGTATGGTTACTTTGTGAAAAATGCTAATAAATTACCACCTGGTCAATATAACTTTGAAAAATTTAAAAGCCTATTTCTTGATACTGGTATAATAAAAGCTAATCCAGGTGCAATAGGCGATTTGGAAAGAAAAGAAGGTAATTTGGTAAATGGTTATCTGGTAGATGTAAGAAGAACAAGAGAATATTGTATGCAACTCAATGGGGATATTGATCTAACAGAGTTAGAAAAAATATGATAATGATTACAGGCTCTGCAGGATATATAGGACGAAATTTATGTAAAAGATTATCTACGAAGTATGATCTTATTCTTGTAGATAAGGTATTTGGTTGTAGAGTGGAAAATTTAAAGAGTATTCCTAACTCAGTTAAGACTGTTGTTCATCTTGCTGGTATGCCCGGAATACAGCAGTGCGAAACAGATTTTCATAACGCTATTGTTGATAATGTTCTTAGTGCTGAAAATATTTTTAGACTTGCCAAAGTTCCGGTAATTTTTATATCTTCGCAGGCCGCCAAATATCCAACAAGCAAATATGCTATAATGAAGCTTATTTGTGAAACTATGGCACTAAAAATGGGACATTCAGTCTTAAGGCTTGCTAATGTATATGGTGGTGAATATTATCTAGAACTCAAAACGTCAGTTATAGCCAATTTCATAAATGCCAAAAAAAATAACAAATCGATGGTTATAGTGGGTAATGGTGAGCAAATAAGAGATTTTATCCATGTGTCCGAAGTATGTCAAGCAATAGAAATGGCATTTGGAAAAGAAAAAATTATTGTTGATGTAGGAACAGGTGTGGGCAGAAGCATAAACGAGATTGCTAATATGATGGAATATGATAATATAATATATGACCATAGTAATAATATGAATATAGAAAGTAATATATCAGATATTAATCCAGCTAAAGAAATTTTATCCTTTGTTGCGAAGGACGAGTTAGAATCATATATTAGGATGATGCACTAATTTGGATAGGGAAGAACTGAAGAAAAAAATAGAAATTTTGGCACAGTTTCCTTATAAGGAAAGAAGTAAACCATATCAATCATATTATCTTGATGGGGAATATATGCCGGGCACGAGAGACACGTTATATAGATATAATATAATGCAAATTTCCCAAGATATGTCTGGCATGTCTGTGTTAGATCTAGGTAGCCAACTTGGTAGTATGTCGATTGAGGCATACAGACGTGGCGCAAGAAATATATTAGGAATTGAATATCAAAGAGAATACATAGAATGTGCTAAAACTTTGGCAGAATACAATAGATTTGAGATAGATTTTGTTTATGGTAATCTTATGATGCCAATAGATGTTGTTAAATACATCAACAATTATTTTAAGGTAGGTATAGATATTGTATTTGCACTTTCACTTACTAAGCATATAGGTGTTTATAATCTTTACTGGTTACTTAAAAATATAGATTTTAGAATATGCTATCTTGAAGGACATAATTGTAATAGAGACCTTAATACAGCACATTGTCAAGATATGTTTAAAAATCTGGTAAAACATTTTAAGCATGATTTTATTGGTTTTTCAGAAGATAGATCTATTAGGCCGATATGGAGATTATATGAAATTTAGTTCTTTTATAATTGTTTGGTATGAAAGATGTTTGGACAAGATATTATAAGGCAATAAAAACAAATGGTGATAAATTAACATTACAGCAAGGTGAAGTAATTGTAACAGTAACAAATCCAGCAACAATAAAAAAATGGTTTAACAATGGTAAATATTTCACAGTTAAAGAAAACAGGAAGTGATATGAAAGTCATGAAAATTGTCGGGGCATGGCTAGAGGCCAACGGCTATGATGGGCTCTTTAGCGAGTGGTGTGCCTGTAAGTTGGATAACCTGTTTCCATGCGGGGAGATCTATAACTGCGAGGCGGGCCACTTCACTGAGTGCCCAGGGTTCATAGGCAATTGTGCTCCATGCAACTGTGAGGGCTACGCTGAATTCCATATCGGCGAGATGCCGGTGAAGGAATAATGCTTAAGCAGCGCACTCCTAGCGAAGAACGAGCCGTTCTCTTGGCCGTTGCCACTCCCCAGGAGTGGGACAAGTGGCTAAATGCCGAGGCAGAGGGCGGGGCCGATGAATGCTTGATATGCAAGGCATACGAGGGGAACTGCCTCGCCTGCGCTGTGGTTGAACGCATCGAACTGGCCCGGGGTATGGGAGATGGCGTGAGCAACTACGAAATCATCCTGCCGGTTGCTGACGGCGACTCGCTTAGGTTGGAACGTTTCGACTTTAGCAAAATGACTTCATTAAATGAGGTCACAGCAGTCTTTAGGCAAGTTAACATACTACACAAAGGTATAATTCGACGGATCAACGCTGGCAAAACTTCTATTTTTCACTTCAGTGAGACTCCTTGTGATGTTCCAGATGAGCGTTGGCTTAAGTCCAGCATACTCTGTGTAATAATTGAAAAGGACAAACCAATCTCTTTAGCTTGGCATAAACCGCGCCAGGGCGAGTGTGTAAAATATAGGAAGGGGGAAGCAATATGAGCGGCTACGAAATCACCTTGCCGGTTGTAAACGAGGCTTTGGTTAGGAAGGAGCACTTCGACTTTGGTAGCATGGACGCAAATGAAATAGAGAAGGTCTTTAGGGGCATCCACCTGCTACACAAGGACGCTCTCCGTTGCTATCATGCCGACACAATCCATTTCAGCGAAACCCCTTGTGATGCGCCCCCCGCAGTCTGGGCCGCTGCCGATGTCCTCTGTGTGACGATTAACCGGAAACACAAGGTTTCCCTGGCCTGGCACAAACCGTATAAAGGCGAGTGCGCGAAATATAGAGAGGAGATAGAACCTGTATGAATACACCTGCTGTGGAGGCCGAAGACGGCGCAAGCGAGTGCTTGATTTGCAGTGCATACTCTGATTGTTTTGCCTGCGTTGGCATTCATTGTGATGCCAACCATATAAGCCCATGCTCTGTGGGCGTTACATACAAAAATAATAAGGGCAAGTACCAAGACCCCAAGGGCCACCAGTAGAAAGCATACTGATATAGAGCAGTTCATCGTTTACTTCTCCTTGTCCCTGGATAGATAACCAGGTAGAACGGGCCTGGGAACCCCTATAGAATTCCTCTAACTCCTTTCACTTTAACTATGTCTTCTGGTTCTTTTGTTTCTGGAATAATCTCAAATAATTTAGTTATGATACTATTTAATTTATTGTAATTATAAACTTCACAAGCAAATATTATTATATTCTTTTTTATATTCTTATATTTATTATCGCAGCATTTTATTATTTCCATAGTGTTATTTAAGTCTAGATATTGTAAATTATATATACAATAAAATTTGTTATCAATGAGTTTTATTGTAGAATTATTTGTGTAATCAATTGTAGTATTACCTAAAAATTTGTCCGTTTTAAAGTCTTCTATTTCGATAAGAAGTATGTCCTTATTTCTTTTTGGTTTATAATGTTCATATATTATCATAAGTTTCCATCCTTTCTTTTAATTGTTTTTTTGGTAATATACAAACTATCAAATGTTTTATATTACTCTTTAGTAATATACAAATTGCCACCAATACTAACATTATCTGGTAGTTCTTCTATTGGTGTACTACGTAAATCATAATTGCCTTTTACTACTAAATTCTTACCTGTTTTAATCATTTTACTACTATACAAATTACTAATTTAAATTTAATATTAACATTAGTAATCATATTAGTATTACCCAAATAAATCTATTATATTGCTGTTCAATAATTCTGTTTTATTGATAGGTTTAAGCAATTTTTCTATTTTTTTAACATAGAACCTTTCAATCATTTCTTTATAGTCAATTTTAATATCAAATTCTATTGGCCATTTTAAAAACGATATATTATCTACATTATACTTATTTGGTTTTGAAATGTAAACTACTTTAACCTTTTCTCCGACACCTTTTATTTGTGGATATTTTGAAGATAAACCAAGGCTATTGAGCATCTTATGATAATTATTTATACCCTTTATATGCCAAGGTGCGCCTTTGGTTGGCTCACCACTGATAATATATTTGGATAAATTGTTGGCCCCAATATTTACTGATATTTCATCTGGTTTGGCATTGACTAGTTCCTTCTTATCTCTTTTTATTATTTGTGAAATTTCTTTATCCGATACGCCAGATAAAACCATACCCATGATATTGTTAATTAGTGGTTTAATAGCTCTAGGGGTAGATGATTGTACTATTTCTAAACCACGTACAAATATCTCATTATCTTTCTCTATACCATTTTTATCAACAATACTCATACCATATTTCTTCTTGGCTACAAATAGTGCTGCTCTTGCTATAATTTCCTGTTCAAAAATGAACTTGAAATCCTTACGTGAATTAAAGTGTTTTAGCTGAACATTATCATAAATTCGTGTATTAACATGATTAACAACTATTTTAGATATCCTTTTGCATACAGATATTTTTGCCAAATCATCAAGATTGTTCCATTTTTCCAATCCAATATGATAACCAATCCAATCTTCTATGGAATAGAAGATTGAATCAGTATCAATATATAATACAAAATCTTTAGTCAACTCTTATCTCATTATCAACTAGTCTGGCAAACATTTTTCGCTTACCAAATATTTTTGCTTTTTTTTGGCTACTCATATATACATCAAGTGATTTTGTTTTTCTTCGGTGCATTTTGTCTTCTATAACAAATATCCCAATTCCTCTTACTTCTATTTTTTTGCCAAATTTCCAACCTTTTTTGAATAGGTCATGTGATACCGCAATATGGCCATGTTTAACTGTTTTTCCTGATGCGGTTTTTTGTTTGTTCATACAATAAGCAGTTACTGTTACTGATTCCATTGCAAATACAAAACTTGAACAAGGAAATAGTAGTAATACCAAGATTAGTATAAGCATTTTGTGCCTCCGGTTTCATAGTACTCCACCCCTAATTTTTGTTTCTAATCTATCATCATTCCAATTAATAATCCAACAATCACCATTATCATGTAAACCATATCTTACACTATTATGGATACCAATTACCCTACATCTTTTAATCTCCCTTACTGATACAATAGCATGACGCCCATCTTTTTTATATTTACCTGATATATTACCACATTTGCATTTTTTTGTGATTTGTGTCATGGGAATTACACCATGACACAAATCACAACACATGATTTTCATGATCTTAATTCATCCAAAATAGTTTTTAATTCTTGATTCGGATTATTTAAAATGTCATTTATATAGCCTTCGCTAGATTTTATGACATGTCTGCCACATGCTGTAATAGCCTCGGCAATATCAACATTGGCATATCGCGAATATGGAGTGGCCATGATACCATATATAGAATTTAATATAGTTTTTTGTGCATTTTGCAATCTATCCAGTTGGGCAACCAAGTCTTTATTTTGTCCATCTTTTTCTAATGACAACATTTCTTTTTTAGTTTGTTGTCTTTGGATAAACAAGTTATATTCAATTTCAGATATGATACCGGTTTTATTAGTAGTAAATATTGCGCCGTTTGGTGCAATAGTAAATTTACCCAATTTAAGTGCTTTATTAAATATTGCCACTTTATCACTATCATAAAATATATCATCATTATTTCTTTTTATTTTAAATGGCGGAAAGTTTTTATTGGCAGTGTGCTCTATGATTTCATCTTCTTTTAAACCCAATATTTTACCAAAGTAGGTTTCGGTGCTCATATTAAGAGCAATAATAGCAGTTGGGTATTCACTCATTACATCCATATCCAATACCCAATTATATATTCCTACTTGTGGTTCTTTTACATAAGCGGCATCATAACCCATTTGGTAACCCTGTAGCAATGGTGGAGCACACATATTTTTCTTTCTTAGATGTGACAGGATATGTCCCTCTATTTGAGAGGTTTGGGTTTGGTAGCATATCATTGGGGTTTTGGTTAGTAAAGATAGTGACTGAATCATTTTGATATAGCCTAGTTTATTTTCCAACTGGGCTACACGTTTGGCGTCAATAACATTATACTCTACCATTTTATTCCAATTAGTAGAATATAACTCTTTCAAACTATAAGCATTTTCACTATAATCAAGTTTGCCTTTTTCTAGTTCGGCAAATGACACAAAATTTAGAGAATATGACTCGAGTTTCTTGCCATATTTTTTGTAAATATCCATATAGTCAAGTATAGATACACCACCTATATCAATTTTAAATTCTGTTCCGGCAAATGTCCTACCAGAACTATCTGTTATTCTTGATCCGCGCCAAGTATTTACATGTTTGATTGGCGATAATCTGTGGTATAATTTTGTATCTTCACCAAATAGCTTTTTTGTTCTATTGACAATATAAGGTATGTCAAAAAAATAACAATTCCATCCAGTGATTACATCACAAGGATTGCATTTCATAAAAGTTAAGAATTCGCTTAATAATATTTCCTCTGTTTTACATTCCACATATTCTATATTTTCCATATTACCAGTATAGGGTTTTTCACCAAAGACATATGTTTTCCATTGATTCATATCATGAACAGATATGAGAAAAATTTTATCATTAGCAGCTTGTGGGTCTGGAAATATATCAGAATCAATTTCGATGTCAATACTATATATTTTCATTTCCGGCACTTCTGTAATATCATGAAATCCTTCGGCTAAAAATTGGATTTCCGGCTTAACTTTATTTTCATGAATATTTTTATTATCTGTATGTTGTTCAAGGTACTCCTTATATTCATAATAAGTTTTAAACCACTTTTTTATCATAGGTTTTCCATAGATTGATGTTACATTACCATTACCTGGAACAAAAACATAGGGCACCCAATGGTAATTGGCATAAAAATGCTCACCCCTAACAGTGTACCATAAGTGCATAATACTTTGCCGATAATCATAGAAAACATTTTTAAACATATATTATTATACCTTGAAATGAAAGAATGTAAATTACTTTATATGTGAAAAGTGTTTACAGAAAGAACTGCCACAAAGGACACCATATTTTGAACAAAGAGCATCATTAAGACTACCAGAATGTAATTTACAATCAAAATTGTAATGCCCTATTAGTGTTGGAGTAAAATCAAGTTTTTTAACATATCCCTCTTTAAGTAATAAATTTATAAAATTTTCGGGATTTTTTTCAAAGGCTAATAGACAAAATTTCTCTGGGTTATCAATTTCGGGAATATCAAACACAATTTCCAGATTAAGAATCATTTTTTTAGACATATTATTTTTTTCTGTATTTTGATTCAAAATCATTACATTTAACTATTTCGATAGCTGGTTCTGGTTTGTAACTCACAGAACAAATAACTACCTCTTTGTTATCTAATAATTTTATTGCCTTAATACACTCACAGCAACGCATTTTATTCTCCTTTTGGTTCCCAAAAACGTCCTTTGTGACCACACGACCATGGCCACCAGGAAAATAAACTCAAATGGCGAATTGCGAAACATGACTTATGTCCATTTCCAGTAGATAAATTAATATAATATGGATGCAAACAAACCAATTCGGGAAAACCGAAAATATATTCCCCTTTACTATATTTACAATCTTTACATAATTTCACTTTAGTCTCCTTCCATATTATTTTACCCGATAATTTTATAAATATGATTCAATATCTTTGTTACTCCACAGAGACTTTTTTACTATATTTCCATTAGAATCTTTCAAAGCCGTGAAAATACACGGCCCACTACTCCATATTGTCTCTTGATGAAATTCATAATATATTCTACCATCTGGAAAAATATGTTTATATAATTGATATTTATTATCAAACATACCACTGACATATTCACTGGAAGGTTCGCTTTTTATTAAACAGATTGTAATCGTTCTTTTTGGTGTTTCCTCTATTCTACCATCTTGATATATTCTAGTAGTAAATTCGGTACATACTTCTCGTAATGAATTTACAAAATCTGATGCCCAAGTATTAAGGCCGATAAATTGGTCACATCTCATAACAATCACCAATAATATTTATAATTAAGCTATATTTTTTATATCTGTATCATAAAATTTATCAAAAAGAACTTTGGCACAATCATAACAAAATGCTAAAAAGTTTATATATACTACAGTTTTATCTTTATTACAAAAATTGCATTTTCCAAAAACAGGATTTGATAATTTCATTTAAATCTCATTTACTTTACAACGAGTTAATACAGTCTGTCTGATTTTGTTGTATTCTTTGTGTTCTTTAATTTTACCAGATACATTATACTTTACATCTTCTTTTAGATCGATTGGGTTAGATGTTTTCCAGATAACCATGTTGCCATTACTATCCTGAAATTTGTAAATATATACCATACCCCAATATGAGTTAAATTCATGTTTCCTTATAAAAGTCAATGTTAGATTAACCACTTCATTTACATCACCAATATAATTAGATTCAACATTGATGTTTTTTGCTTCAACATTACGGCGATAAGATTCAACCATAGAGGCTGCGATTTTCTGGGTACGTTTTACTACATACTTTTGCTTGGCTATGGTATTGATGTTATGTTCATAATCATTTTTGGGGCCAAGATTTGCGGCCCAGTCAATTACTTTCTGGGCATATTTCAGATCATCATTGGCAATATTATAATTTTTCATTTTTGTGGGGTTACTGATAATATCAACTACACGATCAACTGTCGTGTAGACAGGACCTAAACCAGCTTGTGATACACCCACCCAGCCATTATCCCTGATAGTGGCTTTAGTAATTGCCAAAAAGGCATCCAATGAATAATTTTCCAAAGTGTCGTTAACTATGCTGCCCATTTCTTCCAACTTACCTAATATGTCAACCCAATTTGCCACATGAAGAAACTTTTCAGGGCTATGTCCAAGAAAGTCGGCAACACACTGTCTGCCAACTTGTTTGGTTGTGCCATCATCATGTTGTACTACAAAGGTATCCTTACGATACCGATTGTGACCACAGTGGTCACATACTCCTTTCCGATTACGATATTCTGGGGACATTGTTTCGCCCGGAACATTACGAACAATATTGGCTTCTAAGTTGTTATCATGTTGCAATGTGGCCAATAGACGCCAACCATTTAATTTGGGGGTTTCCCCATATATGGTGACTTTCCTATATAATTTAATATAGGGATAATCACACTCATCCCTTTCGACGTCCCCAATTTCAAGAAACATGTGAGCACAACCAAGCTTATCCGCTTTTCGATTCAGCCCGTTGATTTTCTCCTCAAGTTGGGAAATATTTTCATCCCTAATTTTGGCTGTCCACTTCATGATGATACCCTATATTTTTTCCTTTATTATAACATATAAGGTATCAAAAGACAACAAACTATACATCCAAAATTTTCCATAATTCATCTAGTTGATGTCTTAATATACAAACTAACTGTTTTATTTTTTGAATGGATTATAATATGTTAAATTTGGTATCATTATTTAACATATTATAATCCATTTTTACATGTTATCAGATGGTATATATCTTCCCACGAATTTACTATTTGTATTAATTGTCTCAAAATACTACCACTTTTGAGTATATTTATATTCCAACTTCTTGAGAATAGTATTGGTATAATACCGGCATTTGCAACATTTACTATATTATTCATATAATCATCAATAAAATGAGTTACGCCAAGCGATCTACAAAGCTTTCCTTTATCTTTAGTATAATAAAGGTTTACCTTTTCGTATGTCTGTTTATCCAAATTATGTTGTAGATAGAAATCTACAGGTTCCAATACTTTTCTATTTGTTATTATATATATATAGTTTGTTTTCGCGTACCATTTAAGGAAATCTAGTGCGCCATCAATAGTTGGTGTTGCTATAGTATTGTCATGATTTAAGCATAAATTTAGAATTTTTTCTGCGTCTTTTTTTGTCATTCCCGGATAATTTAGCTCTATAGTATAATGTTTTATAGTCTCAAGCCCTACGGGGTAACCAAGATGTTCGGTTATTAGGCCGCATAATGTTATTGCAGTATCAACAATAACAGAATCGAAATCAAATCCCAATAAATTTATTTTCATTACAAATTAAATCCATTGGTCATATAATTAATTCTCCAATAGTAAACCCGGCAGCCCCTTTATGTCCACCACCACCAAATTTTTTGGCAATTTCTCCACAATGAACATTATCTTTTGTTGAATATAGCCCATATTGCCAAGTTTTTTGGGAAGTATGAATATATGTAACCATTATATCATGTAAATCGGGGTTGTAAACCGAATCAAATAAAGGCGAGCCGCCAACATTATTACATATAACCGCCCTTAGTCCTTCAAAACAACCTTCTCTATTGTAAATTTTTACATGTTTTTCGTTGGTAATGTCAACCCAGGATTTTATAATTCTGCCCGTGTTGATAATATGTTCTGTGAGGCGGTCATTTTCAAATAGCATTTCCCATATGTGTGAATTAACAGGGAGGTCTTGCTCTCTCATGCCATATTGAAAATAAACTATCTCATTATTATGTTGCCATACATCATATCTACCAAGATATTTAACTACTTTTGGTATTTTTGTATTAGGGAACAAATATTCCCAAGTTAGTTCGCAGCTGGCCTTGGAAATATCCAATTTACCATAGTGATAAAATCCCGCCTCTTTAATGGCATCAATGGCGGTGATGTGATGGTCTAAGATAATCACATCATTAATACCCGACAACTCCCTCATGATATCAATTGGTGCTATGATATCACAAAAGAATATTATTTCGTTAACAAATTTTCTATCCAATATTTTGGCTTTGAAATTATCATTGTAGTTAAGTGGTATAAGTTCGGCTTTGTTTTCCCAATAATGAACAATGGCGGCAGAACATTTACCATCCAAGTCGGCAGAATGATAATAACAAACAATATTATTCATTGAATACTCCATATTCTTTATCTGTTATCCTATCAAATCTTACAAAATTCAACATAATATTCTTTTCATTTAGTATATATCCAAAAACAGGGTTTTTGGTAATCGTCAAAATCACCACATATCACGTTAGTAACAATTCCCGTTTTATCAAAGTATATATCTGTGCTGATATATTTATTATATCCAGGATAACCACTACCAGTTAAATTAGGTATAAGATTGATTGTACTACCAAATATACCATGAAAAGCATATCTGTATTGCCAAATTTCTGTCCAATAGTCATAACAAGACCTGTTAAGAATGGTTGTAGGTGTAATACTTATAATTCTTTTTACGTCTTCTTTGGTGGATTTACCAACAACAATTTCTTTCCAGGGATTAAAGTCCCTCGGAACCGGCCCCGAAATACAGGCACTAATTAGTAAAATTATTACACCGACTGTTGTTGCTGTTGTTACTCTTCTTGTTCTTCCGAGTACCATTCTATGTGCCTCTTCAGTATTGTATTAAGTATTTTATTATATACAAATACATTTGGTATGTATTTACGAAAATACATATCATCATCTTCATTCCAAATTTTACTCAGTGCGGCAGCGACTGCCGGTGACCTGGAAATACCAGCATTACAATGAACAATGACTTCATCTATATCATTTTCCCAAATATCAACAACATCAAGGATTTTGCCAGCTTGTGTTTCGGTAAAAAGCACAAGACCAGCTTTGGGGGATGATATATCATCAAACTTAAGATGAAGTGTTGCCATTCTGTTCTCATTAATAGGAAGTTTTACTTCCTTTTCATCAGTACCAGTTATACTTATCAGAATATGTTTGTTGGTAAACAATTCTGATTCTATAATTATACGCGGTAATGGAGTAAATTTCATCTTATTCCTCATACTTTAATAGATATTGTGGATTAATAACTTTGAAAGAGAATCTACCAAAACCATCAATCCACATCTCGTTTAATGGTCTCAAAACAATTCCTTCTCTGTGAACTTTAGGATTAATCTTGCTTCTATCAAAAGACATGTCAACCAAATTATGAACACTGTGATTTAATAGAATATTATCCAAGATGGGCACGGTTTTTAGACCAAGTGATCTTATGGTATTTACAAAATCATTTTTATCCAGATATCTTTTTGTATCAATATCAAATACATTATAAAAATAAATATCATGTTCTTTTAGTGCAAGAACATTTTTTTGGATACCAGGGCCAACTAATTCACCTTGTAATACAACATTAAATCCTAATTGTTTTATCTTATTTTCCAAATCAAGCCTAATTGCTGTTTGGAAAAAAGTATTTCTAAAGTTGTCAGGATCATCTATTTTTAATTCTAGATTATGAGAACATACACCAAATTTCCCATCTTTAATATAAACAGTTATGCTCGAACCATCAAGCTTTTCTGTTATGTATAAAATAGTGCCCGCATATTCCTCTATAATATGGGGAATATTCTGCACTCTTTCTTCATCTGTTCTGGGTATGAAGCCAGGAAAATATCCTTTTATTTTGCCAGCTAATTGTGCTGGTAAAGGTGTCTCGTATTTTTCAATTCCTAAAATTTCGGAAACATCTTGACCCACTTCATAACAACCACCAGGTAAAATAGTCATAGGAAAACAAATTCCCTGACTAATTTGACCTTTTAGTTTTATAGTTTTGATTTTCTTGCTTTTAAGAAAAGCAAAACTTGGATTATCCTTTGGAAGTTTAGAATCTATTTCACAATAAACACATAAATCACCCTCGTTAAATTCGTTTTTACGAATTACAACTTCCCATCCATCTACACGAGCACAGACAATATTATCTGCGCCCATGATTGGGGAGATTTTGTTTATTGTTCTGATAGATGCCATTTTTCTCATTATATTATAATTCCATTCTTCATATTTTCCTATTATTATATCATATCAGGCCCCAAAAGACAATAAAAAAATTGGCAGGAGAGTCTGGAATTGAACCAGAATAACATGGGTCAAAGCCATGCACCTATACCGCTCGGTCACTCTCCTTTATTATTAATTTTATGGTTTAGTATGCCATTTCGATATATTTAATCATCTGACTAGTTGTAAATCCCATTTGAGATGAAACAAAATATAATGTATAACTAGATACTGTGTTAACAGGTGTATCCATTAACCATGACCAAAAACTCAATTTTGTTGTCATAATTTACCCCTTTATGGAGCGGCCAGGGGGATTTGAACCCACCAACTCCCAGTTTGGAAGACTGGAACTCTACCATTGAGTTATGGCCGCCTATTTTTTGTTATCTATAGAAATATTTTAATCATAAGTTGTTTTCTATAGCATATTTCATTTTATCACAACATATTTTTTCTATTGATATAATATGAAACTTCTTTTTAATAATATTATACTTCATAACGTCTCATTTTATAAAGATATTACCGAAAATCTATCATCAAATAGATTTTCAATAGCTGGTTTTATAGTTTTATTCCAACTTAGTTGACCAAATCCACAGCCCGGTCTAGGTAATATAATTTTAGGAATTTGCATTATATTGACTAGTTCTATTAATTGTTTACATGATCTTAGTATTAATTGTAAATCTGATTTTTCCCACCAATTATGTTTAGTGGGAAAATTGAATACACCAATAAATTTGTCAAATTGGCCAAGATAGTAAACATTGTTACCATCAAGTAATTTATCACCTAAAATTTTAGGTAATGTTGGTATTAATTTGGCCGCTTTAAGTGCGAGCCCTTTACCCATAACGGCCTCTCCATTTTTCTTTATATTACCATTAGTGGTAATAACTATATTTTCGGAGACATTAAATATATTGCCGGATATTTCTATCATTTTTTATTTTTGTTGTAATGTAGTTTTTTTGTATTTAGTAGCCCTTCTATTACGGGGCCAACCAGAGACATCGTTGCGGTCGCCGCAGCCGCACGTTGTTATATAGGCTTTACAGTCCAAACACCGCATTTCCGCACCCTCACAATACGGAGTTGAACAATCAAGACTAACATAGTAGGAAGTGCTCAAATTCTTATGTTTACACTTCACAACTTTTTTCCAAAATTTATCCATAAGACATCCTTAATGAATCAAAACTTTTATATATTCGGTTAATTTTAGCTATGTTCTATTTTTCCCATTTTAATTTGTGTCAATTTGTGATGTAAGCCTGTTAACCTTGTGGGTGTTTTTATCTCATTTTTCGTATCTTGGCGGCACGAGTAGGATTTGAACCTACGGACGTTTTACCGTCAATGGTTTAGCAAACCATCGCCTTGAGCCCCTCGGCCATCGTGCCTATTTATTTATGATCATCTTTATGTAATCATCTGGTAATAAACCATAGATAAATGGTACTATATGATTACCATATTTACTCTCTATATATAGCCAATATAGTCCTTTATTGTCTATATATAGAGAGTAGTTGGCTAATTTGGCCGTTATATTATTTATTAACTTGCCATATATTCTTATTACACCCTTGACGGTATCAAAAGGTATAATCTTATACACGGCTTAACAATTCTCTTGCCCAACCAACTAACGTTGCCTGCTTAAAATAAGCCTGGCAGCGTTTAATGAACTTTACCAAGGTTTCAAACTCCAACCCGGCATATCCATTGTAGAACCACGAAGGTGGAAATTTTATATCATCCAGAGACTTTTCTTTCTCTGCCCACCTTGCTGCTCTGGCATAGGCAACATCTTTACCCATTTCGGGGTTATAGTCTTCATACAGATTCCACTGTGCATAACCTATAATAATCTCATTAGTGTATGGATTAACAAACCCCACAAATGTAGTTTTTTTCAGGTTAGGCGTACGACCTACATTGCCTTTCACATACTGAAAAATCGTTTGCATAAAAACTCCTTTTTATTTTAGTATATCACAAAGAATTAACTTTGTAAACCATAGGTTTTAAGTATCAGATTATCCACAAAATTTTGGTTCCAGTTGCTTATGAACTCACTGGATATATTAGAAATTTCATCTAAACCCGATACAATCAGGTTTTCAACTTCTGACCAAGGATATTCCCCCTGTTTAATTTTAATGAGAATATCTGCTTCTGTTAATGGGAAAATAATTTTCCCATTAGTTAAAAGCTGTTTTGTCTGATAAATGGCCCGTATAGCATGAGAAATTGCTTTCCAATCAATACCTTTGTTTTGTTCTGCCAATTTGGCCCTATGTCCATATTCATTATAGGCTTTATCAATTCTTTGGTAAAATTCTCTCATCGAAATATTACCCTGATGAACTTTACCACAAACTATCAAACACCGATTATTACCAATTTCTTTGACAAAGCAATATGATTCATCGCCGAATATATCAACTATTGTATCAATCCAAAGAGAAAGTTTATTATTATCCCTTTTCTTGGATTTTAGGTAGTCTTCTTCAAAGTTATCACAAAACCATTTGTGAATTTTTTTAAGAACTCCTAAACGACTTCCTTTGATACCATATTTTTTAGCTTGACCAATAGCATATTTTGTATATGCTAATTCCGATGTGGTAATAAGTTTATCTGTATTATCAAAAAACAAGTCCATAGGATAATGTTTTTCGATAATACAGTTTTCGTTTGTATAAGAAAAGAGAACATCAAGAGCAATAGTTTCGCCCTTTCTTACCAATTCTATCCAGTATTGCAATGAATATAACTCAATATCAATGTCACTGGCATTGTTTTTTGTTACATTATCACTAGTTTGGTGATTAATGGTTATAATTTTCCTACCAAGAACAAGATTTTCTAGACTTGGTAGAAAAATACCTTTATAGTCCAAATCACTATTTTCAGTGTTGGTACCGTAAAGATGTGAACCAAACTTCACCAAATAGATTAGTTTGCTTTTGTGTTTTTCACAAAGCTCGTAGACAATCTTCATGTTATTTTTTTTAGTCACATATTTCTGTTTTTCTTCATTATATCATAGTGGTTTTTGAAAGACAACAAACTAGGTTGACAATTTTTTGACGCGTGGTATAAATATAAATATGGAAAACGAAAATAAAAAAACTAGTGAAGATTTTATTAGAGAAAATATAGATAAGGCCAACTATATGCTGGATATGGCCATTGAAGCTTTTAGTGAAGGACAGCTAAAACCATCTATGGTGGAAGCCGTAGCTAGATTAATAGATTCAGTCACAACTGCCGCAAATGCTTTAATTACCGCCGAAACTGACTCTTTTGGTTTACAAATTAAAGCTGATATGTTAAAATTAAAAGAAAGGGAGCTAGATTTAAAAACTAGCATTGGCGGAAAACCAACCAACCAACAAAATATTTTTGTTGGGACGTTTAATGACCTATTAAAACAAATCAACCAAAAAGAACCAAAACAGGTTGAAATTGTTGAAATAGAATAGTTAATCTATATTAATTCTTTGAAAAATGAGGGGATATGTTGAACACAACAGACTTTAAAGAAATCATTTTGAAAATGAGAGAAGAAAAACCATCTATTAATTGGGAAGGAACTTTACTTGACTATTTACAGATGGTAAAGGATAATCCTCAAATATCACAACTAGCAACTGCGCGAATGTTTAATGCTATTATGAAATATGGCACTTCGCCAATAGATAAAGATTATAAAGTTATGGGCTATGATGACCTTGTATCTTATAACTACTTTAATGATAAGATATTTGGTACTTTGGAACCAATTCATGATTTAATGAAATTTCTGAAAGCTGGGGCACATAGAACAGAAACTGGTAAAAGAATTTTATTGTTGGTTGGGCCGCCTAGTTCCGGTAAAAGCACCTCTGTGTACTGGTTAAAAAGGTGTTTAGAGAACGATACAACACCAAAATATGTTATAAAAGGCTGTCCTATACACGAGGAGCCGTTAAACCTGATTCCAATAGAAGACAGGGCATATTGGGAAGAAGTTTTGGATGTGAAAATAGAAGGCAAACCCTGCCCTGTTTGTCAATATAATTTGGACAATTTATATACCGACATTTCTGGCCATACAAAATGGGAAGAGGTGCCAGTAATCCAATTTAAGTTCTCAGAACATAGACGTAAGGGAATCGGGGTTTTCCAGCCTTCTGATCCGACTAGTCAGGACGAATCAGAATTGATCGGAAGGTTGAATTTATCTAAAGTGGCGCGATATGGTGATGGCGACCCAAATTCATATTTATTTGATGGTGCCTTGGAAGTCGCTAATGGTGGTATGCTTGACTTTATTGAATTGCTAAAATCAAACGAAAGATTGTTATATCTTCTTATAACAGTAGCACAAGAAAAACTTATCAAGTCACCTAGTGGTACATTTCCACAGATTTATATTGATAGTTTTTTGGTTGGTCATACAAATTTAACTGAGTACGAAAAATTCATTTCTCGTAAAGAAAACGAGGCACTACACGATAGAATCTATGTGGTAAAATGGCCCTGGAATCTCAAAGTCAGTAACGAAGTTCAAATTTACAATAAACTCATTAAGGAGTCTGAGTTTAAGAATATCCATATTGCTCCACATACACTAGAAATAGCAGCAAAGTTTGCTGTTGTAACTAGACTTGTTCCACATGCTCGTTGTTCATCATTGATGGAAAAGGTTAAAATTTACAATGATGAGTCTATATCAGAATTTAAAAAAGAAGAAATTGATATTAAAGATATAAAAAAGGATGGTCGCGAAAGAGGTGAGGGTATGTTTGGTATATCACCTAGATATATCATAAATTCACTTAATATCGCACTTGCACAAAAAGAGGATAAGAAATGTATATGTCCGGTTGACATTATCAATACACTTATATATGCTTTTGATAATCATATTGGTTATACACCAGAGGAGAAGGATAGGTTTTTATCCCTATTGAAAGGTGACAAAGAAAGTATTGTTAAAGAGTACGTTGATATAGCAAAACGTGAGGTTCAGCTTAGTTTTCTACATGCTTATGATGAGCAGGCACAGGCACTATTCGAGAATTATATGCGGAATGCAGAGGCTTTTTGTAAAGGGGATAAGATTTATCACGAGCCTACAGGCGAGTATTCTGTGCCAGATGAAAAACTAATGCGGGGCATCGAAGAACTTTGTAACGTGCCCATCAATTCCAAAAAAGAATTTAGAAATGGTATTTTTGTCCATAAATCTGCAGCATTAGAACGCGGGGAGCCTTTCACATTTGAAACCTTTAAGGTTATCAAGGAAGGTATTGAAAAAAAACTAATGCAGTCCCTCAAAGATATAGTCAAGTTGACTTTGATCGATCCTATTAAACAACTTAATGAAAAAACAAAAAGACGTAGAAATGATGTAATTGAAAATCTTAAACAACGTGGCTATTGTGATTCCTGTGCTAAGGTAATACTTACTTTTGTAGGAGAAATCCTTGCCAAAACAGAATAGTTGTTTGTGGAGTAAATTAAATGCCAATTATTAATCATGACCAGTGGAACATTTCCCAAAAAGGTCATAAAGATGTTGAAAGACACAGACAAAAAATAGATAAGGCCATTAGGGGATCTGTTGAAGATATTGTGGCCGAAGAATCTATTATTACCAAAAAACGCGAAGGTACAGTAAGGGTATCTGTACGTGGTATGCGCGATTATAGATTTATTCATAGCAATAATAATAGGAATATGGGGGGTGTGGGCACAGGCAAGAGCAATCCTGGTGATATTATTGCCCGTAAATCTAAAAGGAATACCAGTAAACCTGGTGACCAAAAAGGTGAAGACTACATGGAAGTGGAAATCGATATTGATTATCTACTTCGGATTATGTTTGATGATTTGGAACTACCATTCATCGAACAAAAAAATAAAGTTATCAAATTGGTAACTACTAATTATAAAACAGAATTTATTGCTAAAACTGGTAAATATTCCCTTATTCATAAAAAAATGACACTGGTCGAAACAATCAAAAGAACGATGTGTGATATTCACGAAATCATAAACACAACTAAATGTGATGAAAATGACGCCCATAGGGCATACATACAAAGTGATTATGATATAAAAAAGGCCATACAAATAATTTTAGATGGACAAATTGATAAAACTATTTGTCCAGACATATTACCCAACATTGAAGATGATGATATTAGATTCAGACAAATACATAAAGAAGAGGAACCAATCAGTAACGCGGTCATATTTTTTATGTGTGATACTTCTGGATCTATGGACACAAAAAAGAAGTACATTGCCAGAAGCTTGGCCTTTTGGATGTATGAATTTATAAAATCCAAGTATAATTATGTAGATGTGAGATTTATTGTTCATACCACAGAAGCTAAACTTGTAAATGAAGATGAATTTTTTAAGCGTGGGGAAAGCGGCGGAACTTTATGTCATACAGCATTTGATCTACTGGAACATTTAATAGACACGGAATACCCTATTTCTGAGTATAATATCTATATTCAGTATTTTTCCGATGGTGAAGATTTTAACCCCGATGCTACTGTAAACAGCATCAAGAGATTACTTAATAGGGGAATAAATCTTATAGGTTATGCCGAAATAGTTCTGCAAAACAGCGGGTGGAGTTCGCCGGAACTTCTAGGAAAGATGATAAAACAATTTGGTATGAAGGAAAAAAACAACGGCATCAAATTTTATCGTAGTGATTGGCGAATAATGGCTGGTATCATAGAAAATAAAACAAAAATTTATCCATATTTGAAAAATTTATTTAAGGTAGACAAATAATGAACGATGATGAAAAAAAGTTACACCATAAAATATTTAGTAGGTGTTGTAGTTTTTGTGGAACAGAAGCACTTACTAAATTATATTTTGATGAGTATTTGTGTGAATTTTGTGAGAATATTCCTCAAGGACTTATAACAGAAAAAAATCGGCTTGCAAAAGCAATGATGATTGGATTTAATATAATAATGAAAAAATTAAACTATAGTAATGATTCTATTAAGTAATTTATAATTACAGGATAAAATTAAATATTCTCATCTTATCACTATCTTGTACTTATTCTCGTATTTTTTAAATGCTTCGTATTGGTTTTTAGTAATATACAAATCGCCACCAATACTAACATTATCTGGCAGTTCTTCTATTGGTGTATCAGATAAATGACAATTGCCCTTTACTACTAAATTCTTACCTATTTTTCTTATTTTACTATAAGATAAATTCAAATCGCTACCAATACTAACATCATCTGGTAGTTCCTCTATTGGTGTATAAGATAAATCACAATAACTTTTTACTATTAAATTCTTACCTATTTTTCTTATTTTACTATAAGATAAATCCAAATTACTACCAATACTAACATCATCTTGTATTTCTTCTATTGGCGCATAAGATAAATCACAATTACCTTTTATTATTAAATTCTTACCTATTTTCTTTATGCCACTTCCATATAAATACAAATTGCCACCAATATTAACATTATCTAGTAGTTCTTCTATTGGTGTATAAGATAAATAACAATTACCTTTTACTACTAAATTCTTACCTATTTTTCTTATTTTACTAAAATATAAATTCAAATCACCACCAATACTAACATTATCTGGTAGTTCTTCTATTGGTGTATAGCGTAAATCACAATAACCATTTACTACCAAATTCTTACCTATTTTCTTAATTTTACTATAAGATAAATTCAAATCACCACCAATACTAACATTATCTGGTAGTTCTTCTATTGGTGTATAGCGTAAATCACAATAACCATTTACTACCAAATTCTTACCTATTTTCTTAATTTTACTATAAAATAAATTCAAATCACCACCAATACTAACATTATCTGGTAGTTCTTTTATTGGTGCATAAGATAAATCCAAATCACCTTTTACTACTTTGGGTAAATTATCATAAGTATATAGTTTACTATCTATAAATATCATGTTTATATTAAGAGTATCTCGTACTTCATCATAATTACCACTATTAATAAAATCTATTACATACTTATGGTACTTGGGAACTACTTCCTTATTACTATGTCCTTTTATTTGATATATAGTATTTTCTCTTTGTTCTATAGTTACATGTGGGTTG
>Ga0233423_10000381_pt1 | contig 24390 bp, 20 predicted proteins | sample Watercolumn_Mata_FD_180713 | JGI IMG/M metagenome (GOLD analysis project Ga0233423, IMG submission 180713) | Freshwater microbial communities from Lake Matano, South Sulawesi, Indonesia - Watercolumn_Matano_2014_112_MG | ecosystem: Environmental > Aquatic > Freshwater > Lake | place: Indonesia...
CAATGGGAAAGGCCAGGGCATTGGTGGCGGGCTTAGGCGCAAGATGGCCGAGAGACACATGCCGACTCTTTATCTTTCGACAAGACAGACAGAGCGCAGCGGCAAGATCAAAGGCATTGGTATCGCCAGTAGTGCAGATCGTAAAAGCCGGTGCACTATAGTCGACCTGGGCCTTGATTGCATGTATATCTTTGTAGGTCTGACCGGTCATTTGGGCAGCGAGGGCTACGGCTGGATCCACGGTCACCAGACCATCTGCAAAGAGGTGTGCGAGCCGACCTCTTGCTAGATCCAGTATCTGCTGCTCGATAAAGGGATAATGAGTGCAACCGAGGATCAGATGGGTCGTGCCGGCCAACTGTTCCAGATACTCGACCAGAGCCTCGTCTAGAGCGCTCGCAATGTCGGGGTCTTGCAAGCGTCCGGACTCGATCAGCGGTACGAGTTTGGGGCAGCCCAGCTCTTTTACCTGGCCTTTAAAAATGTCCGGCGATTTGCGTAAAGCCTTGCCAAAAGCACCGGAGCGCGCAGTATTGATCGTGGACATGACACCGACATTGATCTTGATCTTGTCGTGAGGTCCGGATTTTTGAGCAATCTCAAGGAGATAAGCGGCCGTCGGTTCGATCAGATCCAACAAGATTTCGCGCTTGCCTTTGCGCACAACCTGCTCGGCGGCAGGCCTTGCCAGAGCACAGCTAGTGTTGCAGGCCATCACCACATGATCGGGGGCATGCCCGTCCAGCCAGGAGACGATCTCTCCGACAAATTGGTTGATCTCCTGGACTGATCTTTCACCATAGGGGCAACGAGCCGTGTCGCCCAGATAGAGATATTGGATGTCCGATCGGCCAAGAGCATGAGCGACTTGTGCAATACGCGCGAGGACAGAGAGTCCACCGACACCGCTATCAAAAAAAGCTATGCGTTTGATCGAATCCATTACTTGTAGACCCTGTTGGTGCCGGAGATCATTTCTACTTTTTGGCCTGGCTGATTGCGTTTGGCTATATCGGCATTGGGCCTGGCATCTTGCAGGTAGAGCATAACACCGCGCGCCAGCGAGCTTGCAATCTTGTTCTGGTAATCAGAAGAGATTAACCTGTCTCTTTCCGCCTTATTGGTGATGTAGCCTACCTCAGCAAGGATGGCTGGCACAGGAGTGTGATTGATGACATAAAACCTGGCTTTGCGCACATTGCGGTCTGGGGCTGCCAGACCAGAGACAAGGGACCCGTGCACCTTGTCGGCCAATGGACGAGATTTATCTGTCTGAAAATAAGTCTCTATCCCATAAATATTAGAAGTACTCTCGAGCGAATTGATGTGTACCGAGATAAAAACATCAGGCTGCACGCTATTTGTGATCTTGACCCTGTCCTCGAGAGACACAAATGTATCGTCCGATCTGGTCATCACAACCCGAGCACCCTTGGCTTCGAGTTGCTTCTTGAGCTTCTGAGCGATACCCAGGGTCAGCTCCTTTTCCTGGACATTGCCGCGCAAAGCACCAGGATCATGACCTCCATGCCCAGCATCTACGACGATCACAGTCTCGCCAGCATTGCGAGGGGCAGGTGGAACGACGATTGGACCGCCCGCCGGCAATCCATTACGTACAATCGTGCCCTGGCCGACGCCGCGCGCAAGACTGAGAGTCATAAACGAAGAGCCCTCGTTATAGGTCTCTTCGCAATTGATGCTTTCATCCTTGAGCTCCAGCACTAATCGACCGGTGCCGGAGACTGGATCAAAAATGCCAACTCGTATCGATTCAACCAGAGGAGAGTCGGTCACATCGGGTAGTTCGGCATTAACGAGCGCTCTTGCGTCGACGATGTCCATCACATAGCGTTCAGGAGATTTGAGGCGGAAAGACTTAAAAATAATGGCTCGATTGCCTGGCCATTCCACGCGGAACAAACCAAGCTGAGCACCGCTGTTCTGTGCATCGGCCTTTTCTAGTGTGATCTTGGGAGGAGGACCCGGATCTGGATTTTGGGTAGGCTCCGCTAACAATACATCGGCGCTGGGAGGGGCTTGGGTAGCTGGTTGGCTGGCGTTGACTACTTTGATCTTAGGCGCGGTCAAGGGCTTTGCTACTGCCTTTAATGCTTGAGGAGCAATCGGCGGGGGGCTGCTTTCGGAGCTTGCAACAGGGATATTGCTTGACTTGTCCGGGTTGATACCAGAAGAAGAAGCAGAAGCAGCAGACGTACTCTGTGGCTTATCCTCGTCGGGATGACCATCAAAACTAAAAAGATTAGATGCTTTCTTTTTCATACGCTTTAGCCAGCCACCCTTGGTCGATGGTTCTTGAGCCACAATTGGGGCTTGAGCAGGCGGAGCGACAAAAGATGCAGGTGTCCCAGTTGCAGTCATGGCAAGAGGCCAATCGACTTTGAGCACGCCAGGCGCGGCAGCAACGGCGACTTTTTTAAGGGCCGCTGGATCTTTTGCAATAAAAGAAATACGCATTACAGGAGGGCTGGTCTGCAACTGTCCAAGGTGGATTTCGGAGATTGGCTGCCCTGCAGCATTGCTCCTGATCACCCTGGTCGCGCCTGTCAGTTGAAATCCTTCAAAATCAGCAGCAAGAATAGTTTTGCCGTCGGGACCGGGCAAATATCTAAAATTTGGGCGAGCAGATTGCCCTGCTGAGTCAAACTTGAGTACGAGATTACCGTTTTTGCTGTTGTCCTGTACGGCATTAACCCTTATGCCCGGACCAGCAGTATAAGCGTAGGATTGAGCGTAAGCTGGCAGACAAACGAGCATGGCGATAGCCAAACCAGCTGGCACGGCCTTGCATCTATTAAAACCCGTGCGATCGTCAAGCAGCTTTGAATGAATCCTGGAGAACAGATATAAAGAGGTAGAAAATAATAACATTAATATGATCCGAAACCCTTTAGAGCATTTAAACGAAGGACGCGGATATAGTCGATAAATATCCCGGGCGGACCTACCAGATAACCAATGCTTAGACAAGCGTAAATTAAATTGAGTTTCGGAAACGCTAGAGCTCTTCCTGCTACTCTAGGCTGTCGCAGAAAGCTTAAGAGTTTTCACGTGTTACCTCAGGGAGTTAAAAATGGGTGATCTAGCACTACCACTCGCCGTCGGCTGTGGCTTGCTTGCAATCCTGTATGGCGCATGGGCCGGTGGATCGGTCCTCAAAATGAGCGCTGGAAACGAGCGGATGCAACAAATCGCATCAGCCATCCAGGAAGGCGCAAGCGCATACATGAACAGGCAGTACACCACCATTGCCGGTGTCGGCGTCGTTCTTCTTCTCGTTATCGGTTTTGCCCTCGACTGGTGGTATGCAGCCGGTTTTGCTGTTGGCGCCATCCTCTCAGCTCTCTCCGGCTTCGTCGGCATGTATGTTTCGGTACGTGCCAACGTACGTACAGCCGAAGCTGCTAGAAACGGCCTCGAAACCGCTCTTGGCGTAGCCTTTAAAGGTGGCTCCGTAACTGGATTGCTTGTAGTAGGTCTGGGCCTCTTGGGCGTAGCCGGATTCTACTGGGCGACCAAAAACGTAAACGCCCTCATCGGTCTCGGTTTTGGCGCATCACTTATCTCTGTTTTTGCCAGACTCGGAGGCGGTATCTATACCAAGGCCGCTGACGTAGGCGCCGACCTCGTAGGCAAAGTCGAAGCAGGTATCCCCGAAGACGATCCACGCAACCCCGCTGTCATCGCTGATAACGTTGGCGACAATGTCGGCGATTGCGCCGGTATGGCCGCCGACTTATTCGAGACTTATGCAGTCACCGCTGTGGCCACGATGCTGCTGGCTCATGAAACATTTCACGAGCAGATCGCTGCCGGCCAAGCCCAAAACGTCATCGTCTATCCTCTGGTACTGGGGGCGGTATCAATCGTCACCTCCATTATCGGTTGCATGTGCGTCAAACTCGGTAAGAGCACCAATATCATGGGCGCTCTCTATAAGGGTCTCATCGTAGCTGGTGCTCTCGCTGGCGTTGCCTTCTACTTTGTCACCAACGAAATGATGCAAGGCTTGACCATGCACGGTCATCCAGTCAGCCCGATGAATTTCTTCATTGCCTCAATGGTAGGTCTGGTAGTCACTGGATTTATCGTTTACATCACTGAGTACTACACCTCGACCGAATTTGGTCCGGTCAAGTACATCGCTAAAGCGTCCGAGACAGGCCATGCCACCAATATCATCGCTGGTCTCGCCGTCTCGATGAAGGCCACGGCCTGGCCCGTTATCGCAATCGTAATTGGTATTTTGGTGGCATTTTCGCTGGCTGGCGTATTTGGAGTGGCCCTGGCCGCCATGTCCATGCTTTCGATGGCTGGTATCATAGTCGCCATCGACTCCTACGGTCCAATCACCGACAATGCCGGCGGTATTGCTGAAATGTCTGAAATGCCTCCTGAAGTCCGCGCTGTGACGGACCCTCTGGATGCGGTCGGCAACACGACCAAAGCCGTCACCAAAGGCTACGCAATCGGCTCTGCCGGTCTGGCAGCCATTGTCTTGTTTAGCTCCTACACTCAGGAGCTAAACATGGCACTGCAAAAGAATGGTGTTAACGCAACCATCTCTTTTGACCTGTCCAGCCCCTATGTACTTGTAGGTCTCTTTATCGGCGGTCTGATCCCCTTCCTCTTTGCCGCACTGGCAATGGAAGCAGTCGGCCATGCCGGTGGTCTGGTGGTCGAAGAAGTCCGCCGCCAGTTTAAGAGCATCGCTGGCATCATGGAAGGTACAGGCAAGCCCGATTACGCAAAGTGCGTGGATATCGTGACCACCTCTGCCTTGCAACAGATGATCGTTCCCGCACTCCTGCCGGTTGGCACTCCGATCGTGATTGCAGCTATCGGTGCCCTATGGCTCAACCATGCCCTCCCTGGCGAATACGCAGCAGCAAAGGTGCTGGGTGGAGTACTGGTAGGCTCTATCGTTACTGGCTTGTTTGTGGCAATCTCCATGACCTCCGGTGGTGGTGCCTGGGATAATGCCAAAAAGTACATCGAAGAAGGCCATCACGGTGGCAAGGGCTCAGATGCCCACAAGGCAGCCGTCACTGGTGACACGGTTGGTGATCCCTACAAGGATACTGCTGGCCCTGCCATCAACCCGATGATCAAAATCCTCAACATCGTGGCACTTCTATTGGTGGCATTTTTGATTAAATAGGCCAAGATCACAAATCAATGGACAAGCAAATCGGTCGAGACTAAAATTGGTCTCGACCTTTTTGCTTTATAAATGTGGTGAGATCGCAATATGCAGATGAGATTTGCTGTCAAGCAAGACGAAAAAGCCCTCAGGCAGCTCTTTGATGATCAGACGCCGCAGTCCGATCTACGCAATGTCGAAGACAATTATTTTGGCCAAGAGGGTTTGTTTGTAGTCTTGGACGATCAAGGCGAGCTCAAGGCAGCAATGGGTGCCAGTAGAGATGCCACAGACACCGATCCTCTGCGTACCAGATTGATTTTGAGACGCCACAAGACTCTCGGCTTAGATAAAGAGGCTGCTCGAGCAATCATGGCCAGGATGCTGGACGTTTGCCTGATACACGCTCGAGAGATGGATTTTGCCTCTCTAATAGTGCCAGATAGTCTGGACGTAGACTTGACCTGATTTATTCGACCTGATTTATTTGAGCTTGTCTATATTGCCGATTAGTTGTTGCAGTTCCTGGAGTAGATACTGTCGGTCTGCTTCGTTGAGTTTGCCGTCTGCTCTCATCGTACTGACCTTGGATTCGATCCGTCTAAACTCGCGGGTAAAGTCCTGAGTCTGGTCAGGTGTGATCTTGCCTCGCGCCGCCAGATCGTTGAGCTTGGCAAGGACGCTAGATTCGGTATTGTTTATGGCTGTGGCGCTAAAGAGATCTGTCTCGGCTAGGTTTTCCTTCTTTGGTGCGTCCTTGCAATGACTTTCGATTGCATCGTTGAGCCTGGCAAATGCCATAGCCTGAGCGAGCTGCGATTCGAGTGTATCACTTGGGCTCTTTTGGATTTGCATATTTTGATCGGCCAACGAAGCTGCATCTGCATCGGTCAATTGCCCTTCGCTACGCAGACGTTCTATCTTGCCAGCTAATTCGGCCCCCTTGGCCACAGCATCGACATCTTGTCCAGTTCGAGGCTTAAGCATGTTTTCGAGACGCAAGGCAATACGATCGAGCTCCTGAGCCAATTTTAAATGCTCGTCTGCAGACAAGGTAAAATTGGCCCGCATATCGATCTCATGCTTGGTGTAGTTTTGCAGATCTTTTTTGATGGAACGGGCAGACTTTGGGTCGAGCCGACCGTCTTTGAGAGCTCGATCCATCCTGTCTTCGATTTCTAGCTTGCGAGCAGGTAGATTGGTTACTCCGATCTGGGTACGTTGGTGAAAACTCGCGTGCAATTTTTTGGAAAAAACATCAAGCTCGAGTGTCAGTCTCGCTTTTTGCCAGAGCGAAAAATTACCCTTTTGCTTCTCTGTCACTTGAGCTTCTTTGATGCGTGCCAATTCGCTTTTAAATGGCGCTGCTTCTGTCTGGCTCAAGCGTCCGGAGATAATCGCATCTTCGATCATTTTTTCTAATATGCTTATGTGAGCTTCGAGATCGAGCTCGCTTGCAGATTGATTGAGATCGAGATTGGATTGCTGTGCACCGACTGCAAGCGTACAAAATGATGACGCGCAGATGACAGCGAGGCTCAAAACGGACAAGCATGACGGTTTCATCGTCTATCAACCACCCAAAAGCTTGATCACAAGAGTAAAATAGCTCTCCAGATCATCACGCGATATACCTGTGACAGGGCCAGGTTTGCGGTCAGTCACCATATCCGAGATCGCTGTTTGATTATTGAGCAAAAATTGGATAAAGGATTTTTCTCTGAGATCCTTGGTCAAATGCAAAGCATTGGCCAATTCGGATCGCTCAATAAATCCATTTCCATTTTTATCTAATCGATCAAAGGACGCATAAGCGTAATCACGCACGGCCTTCATATCGTCTTGAGATGTATCATCCTGCTCATACCAGTTGCGATCGGTAAATGAAATCTCTTCAGCCATAAAGCCTCCTAGATCTAGACATGCAAATCTTATCCAAAAACCGCCGGTGATTCAAACAATGGAGCTTGTGGAACAAATTAGATGAGTTTTGTTCTAAATCACAGAAACTCGGACAAAAACAGAGAGCATGCATCATGACAGACGGCCAAGATATAGCTAACTACACCGACTCATCCGAGGCAGGAGACAAGTGCTCCTTAGGGCAACGCAGCACAAGGCATGTCTGGATGGCCATAGTCTTTGGCCTTCTTGTCGCCACAGCCAACAACTGGCTACTGCATCCCAATCACGTACCCTCCAATTATTCGGCTCCCTGGACTTATCAGTAAGCCTATTGAGCCCTACGCACTAAACAGATCATGGCAAATGCGCAAGAGCCTGGCCATGAGATAAGCCACAAATCCAGCCAGGGGTATGGTCAAAAACCAGGCAAAAAACATGTCTTTGGCGACTAACCATTTAACCCCTTTTCGGCGATCCGCACTACCTACGCCCATCACACAACTGGCAATCACCTGGCTGGTGGAGATGGGGCCTCCTGTCAACGATCCGGTCAATAAGATCATGGCCGAACAGAGCTCTGTCACAAAACCATGCACTCCACGTTGTCTGTAAATGCCCTGACCAACACGACGTACCAGCCCGGGCGCCATTGCCACTACTCCTAGTGCCAAGCTCACTCCGACCACCAGGCGCACCCAAAAGGGGATGGCATCGAGCCCGGAGATATGCTCAACGCTCAAGCCCAGCACCAGTATCCCCATCACTTTTTGACTATCATTAGCTCCATGACCAAAGGCCAGGATGGGCAAAAGAAACCACTGCATAAAACGAAAAATCTTTGATACACGAGTAGTTGCACGCGAGAGCAAAAAATAGAGGAGCTTGAGGGAGAAATAGCCCATGATAAAGCCGGCTAGCGGCGACACAAATAGTGCCACGAGCACCTTGGCCACTCCAGAGGCATCATAGACGTGGTCGATACGGCCCCAGATGATGCAATCAAAATTGCCTGCGGCACCATATATGGCACCAATGAGACCTCCGACCAGGGCATGAGTCGAACTCGATGGCAGTTTGCACATGCGAGTAAAAAAATTCCACAGGATTGCCGCCCCCAGCCCACAAACCAGGACCAATAAAAAAGACTCATTGCGTGGATAAGTAGTAATCCCGTATATAGAGTTTGCCACCAGGCTCCCGCCAAGCAAGGCTCCAAGCAATTCAAAGATCACTGTGAGCCAAAGAGCGTGCACACGGCTCAGAGAGCGCGATGCGATTGGACTCGCCGCGACCGAGCTGGCGTCTTGAAAGCCATTGGTATACGAAAAAATGCAAGCAAATAAAAAAAGCGCGCCTAGATAAATCATCAGGTCAACTTAACAATGATGTGATGCAGCTTTTCGGCAACCATGTCTATGCGCCTGGCAGCATCATCGAGAGCACGATAGACCTCCACCGTTCGCAAGATTGTCTTGGTATCATTGCTCTCAAAGAGTTCGCGCATGCCACGGCGATATACTTTTTCAAATCTGGTTTCTGATTTGCGAGCAAGATCTGCCTGCAGCGAGGCTTCGACCAGATCGTTTTTGAGTCGGCTGACAGCATTGTAGAGACAACGAGCACCCTCGACGAGAGTCATGGCCATCTCGGATAAGACCTCGTCTCTAGGACAAAAATTGAGCGCCTCTACTTCCCTTGCCACATTTTTGGCTGAGTTGAGCACTTCATCAAGACGCACCGAAAGATCATAAATATCTTCGCGATCAAATGGAGTAATAAAAGACTCTACGAGCCTCATTTGCAAATCGCTTTTTTGCTCGTCACCACGATGTTCAAGATCGCGTACAGCCTGGCATCTTTCGCCGGCGCCTTCACCTAGCCAGATTTCCAGCGCCTCCATGCCCTTGACCGTAATATGCGCTTGAGCGATCAAAAGCGCATAAAAATCAGTCTTGGGTGCAAAAAATCTCGACAGGTCGCGCAGGTATCGCATTTGCTTGTATGCTCATCGACTCAAAAATATGCCTAATAGTCGCTCAAACTCATCAAACGGAATCTTGCTGGTCTGTCGGCCATCCATGCGCAATCTCGCAATCAGAGCGTCATTGCCATTATAGGTCCAAACAGCAGGGGTACGCGAGCCGGAGTATTTGGCCTCCAGAGCGCTCAAGCGGCCGACCATCGGCTCCAGATCGCTACGTGCAATCAATTTGCGGCTTTGATAATCGACCCAGGTCTCATAGCGATAATAAAACTCATAGCGATTGCCTTGACGTACTAGCACAGCCATATCATCGGTCGCATTGTGAATGGCCATGGGATGGATCAGAGACGAGATCCAACTGGCCGCACGAGGCCGATCGACAGCGATCACGCCCTCGTCTATCTCTACCAGGCAATAGGACCGATCCCCAGCGCTATTTGCACTACTGGAGATCCTCACTCGCCCATCACTGATTGCCTCCAGGGTCTGCGTCAAAAACTCATCCTCGTCCTTCCAATAGGCGACGAGACTGTCCAATTTTTGGATGATTTTTGGAAAGCGCCACAACAACTCTTCGTAGAGAATGGCCGTAAGCTTTTGGTGAGGCAGTTTGAAAATTTCATAGTTGAGTGGGGAAAGTTGAGGGTGGGTCCAGGCATTGAGCACAAAGGAAATTTTGGCAGCCCGGCGATCGACAAATGTCCCAAAATCACCTGCGCGAGCGATATCTATCAATAAATCACGATTTTGCAAGGCATAATCTCGATTGAGCATGCTAAATATGCCAACCAGACCGTCCTCATCAAAATGATTGTTAGAAACAGCCTGGCAACTGCCATATTTTGCATCTTCATCAGCATCGATATAGTTAAAGACCAACTGCGCCGATAGATCTCCTCCAGCCTTGTACTCCACTGGAGTAGCATTGCCAGGCCAGTGAGATAGTGTCAATCTGGTCCGATCGTTGCCCTCACCATCGATGATGATATTGTCGGTTTGCGCACAATCTTGGAAAGGCAGATATCTGAGACTCAAGAAAACACCCGTCTGAGCCAATCTCGCAAGCACCATGCCCAATCATTGTTACGCGTCTCTAGCCTCTCGGCGAGTCTTTGAGCGGCCTGAGCGTATTCTAGATTGTATGGAGATCGCCCGCTGGCAATCATATAATTTTTGAGGGCTGCATCATAATCATCGAGAAATCTTTCGTTGATACGTGCCTTTATAAAATAGGCATCGGCATCACCAGGCTCCAGAGCGATAAATTTATCAATTTCATTTTGAGCCATCTGCCCCCAATGACATTTGTAAAAGACCACGGCCAGATAGTAATGAAAAGCTGGTGTGATTGCTATTTTGTTTTTTGAGGCCTCAGCATAAAACTGGCTCAAGGCATTTTGCACATCTTGTGGCTTGCTGCTGTGAGACAAAACCAAAAATGTCTCGCCGGAAGCAGCCCCTAGCCCCTTATATTTGGCTTCTTTAGCCAAATAGTGCAAGGCTGGCACCAGGGCTTCTTTATAGCGATGATCCCAGTAGAGGCAACGAGTGAGCAATTGGGCAGAAATACCATAATGCGGATTTTGTGCATACAGCTTGCGCAAAGGCACAAGAGCTTGTCTATAGAGCCCCATCTGCATAAGGCTCTCACCCTTGACCTGCAGACCCAGATAATAATCAGGATGCGTCCTCAGATCCATCGAAGCCAGGCTATAGGCAGAGCGTGGATCACTAGCCACCAAAAGCTCGCCGAGTTCGCTCGGCAGCCTGTAGACTGGTTTGTCTGGAGCAATCAAAAATGCTTTTTTTAGTACATCAAAAGCCAGCTCGCGATGCTTATTGTTGTCCTTTAGAGTCTTGCCAAAAAGATAGAGTATGTCTTGCGAATTTGGAAAACGCTCCAGAGCGTTTTTGAGCATGATCTTTGCAGTGACCGTGTCTCCCTGAGCCATCAAATGACTCAAGATACCGGCTGTGCCTCGAGGATCCTGGGGTCCATATTTGTCTGCCAGTCTAAACTGCTCCAGAGCTTGCTCGGCCATCCCGATCTCATCGAGCGCCAGCCCAAAGAGCAAATGAGCCCGATAATCCGTTGGATGTGCCTGCACGATCTCGGCCAGTGTCTCGATGTCATTTTGCTTTAGCCTGCGATCCGATATGGCTTGCTCGAGGTCATCGAGAGTCCGATTGACGCTGACTTCGCTAGTAGATGCAGCATATACGGGCAAGCCTGTTGTTGGGTCGCAGCTGATGGCGCATATGATGGCAAAGGACAGTATTGGGGCTAAAGCAGGAGCAAAGGAAAGTTTCAAAACAACTCCGATGATCGAAAAAAGGAGAGCCAAAGAACTCTAAAATAGCAGAGAACGATTATAAAGGATTAAAAAATGTGATATTTGTGGAATAAAGGCCCTGTGGTCAATTGCATGCTCTGGGGGATAGCGGACAATGACGATCGTTGCCAAAACACGTTTGCACGCAAATAGGAGCCGACGTGGCGGGTCGCAAGTAGCCGAATTCGCGCCGGCGCTGTTTATTCTCTTTATGATGGTCCTGTTTCCACTCGTCGACCTGATGTACCTGGGCATGGCCTACTGCGGGGGCTGGTATCTCAATCACATGACTTCCAGGGCCTGCTCTACAGCGGTGCAATCAGATTGGACGACCGTCGCCAACCAGCAGAGAGATGCCTGGCTAGCAAGTCCAATCGCTGCTTTTAGTGGCTCCACAGTTCCTAAAAACGATCCCAAGGCCGGGGCTTATGCAGGCACGGGCGACCAATTTGTAGAAGTAGAAACCCATGTTGCCGTCAAGCCTTTTATGGCTCTGGACGGGATTCCATTTCTCGCCGCTCTCAATATAGACGGTCTGACCAAGCCAGCAGTATTTAGGTACGTGGACAAACGCCCACGCGAAGAAACAGCAGCCAACTGAGGAAAAAATCGTGACCGACGGTCATAACAGACCAAAATATGCAAACTGTAGAGATCGAGGAGGCTCCAGCCTAGTCGAGACAGTAATGGGCAGCATTATCATTGTGATGATCGCGCTGTTTTTAGTCGATGTGGCCTCGATCGTGATCTGCCAGACCCAAAACGACGCTCTCGCCAAGCATTGTGCTCGCGCGGCATCCAATCAGGACAATTCCTCCAAAGCCACCACTGCAGTCAACGATGTCATTACAGAGTTTCAAAAGGCCGGTGGCGGCTCAAAGATATGCGTCTTCCAAAACAAGACTCTTACTTGGTCAGACGCCCAGGTCTTCGTCAAGACCGAGGTCACCTGCAATTTCCCCGTGCCTATTCCCTTTGGGCCTGCCTCCATGAATTTTATGGCGGAGGCAACAGAACCAGTCGTCGCAGTCCTGCCCTCAGCGCCATCGCCCTAGCCTGGCATTAGTCGGGATTGAGCGGCGTATAAAGGGGGAAAACAGCTACCGGCATCGCATCGATGCTTTTGTCCTTTTGACCAATGACCTTCAATGGCACCTTGGGATCAGCAGTCTCTGCCCTTTTGCACAAAGCCTCCACAGTGGTCTTGCCAGTCTCGTATATGACCACACCACCATAGGGCTTTTTGAGGGATATCTCACAACGTTTGACTCCCTTGACTCCACGCAAGGCATCACGAGTATTGATGATGCATCGAGCACAGCTGACGCCTTCTAATTTAAAATCGAGTCGTCTCAAACTTTCTGCAGCCATGGCAGGATTGGCTAATAATCCCACCAGTCCAATGCTCAAAAACAAACTTGATGGTGACATCATGCATCTCCTTTTGCTAGTTTAAAAGCCTGGGTGATAGAAACCTGGTAATCAGGACGCAAGACCCCTTTATCGCAGATGATACCTGATATTAATCGAGACGGTGTCACATCAAAGGCCGGATTGTATGCCCTGGCATGACTAGGTGCGGCCATGGCGTCTTCAGGATCGATCAATTCCTGGATATTTCGGTGCTCTATGGGGATCATCGCGCCGTCATCAAGAGAAAGATCGAAGGTGGATAGAGGGGCCGCGACATAAAAAGGTATGCCATGCACGCTGGCCAGACAAGCCAGGCCGTAGGTGCCGATCTTGTTGGCGACATCGCCATTAGCCGCAATCCGATCGGCCCCAGTGATGATCAGATCGATCTGGCCTTGAGCCATCAAGCAAGCAGCCATATTGTCGGCGATCAGCGTGCAGTCTATACCATCTCGCATCAGCTCGAACATGGTCAATCGAGCACCTTGATTACGTGGCCTGGTCTCATCCACCCACACCTGAGGTCTTTTGCCATCGAGCGCAGCCTGTTTTATGACACCAAGAGCAGTACCAAAACCGCCGGCTGCCAGTGCTCCTGCATTGCAGTGAGTGAGTATACGAGCACCATCCGGCACCAGATCGCGAGCATGCTCTGCCATGCGCTTATTGCTGTCGAGATTGGCACTAGTCAAATCCTCCGCAATCTCAAAGGCCAGCCTGCTCACATTATCTGCATCCACACGATCGCCCCCGGACTCCACAAAGTCCCGCACACCATTGACCACCATATCGACATCATGCATGAGATTGACCGCAGTCGGACGAGTGTCCTTGAGCCTATCTGCCCTGACATGGAGCATCTCCAAAAATAGTGCGGGACCATCTGGCAAATAGGCCTTTGCAAGCCTTTCTACTTCGAGAGCAAGCCCCCAGGCAGCAACCAGTCCAATGGTAGGCGCCCCTCTTACCACCATATCCTCGATGGATAAGAGTAAGTCATCAAATATGGTGGCATCAAAATCTAGAACCGCTGCCGGTAGATGGCGTTGGTCGATGACTAGCAACCTACGATCAACAATGGCAAAGGGCATGAGGCCGATCGATGGATCGGCACAATCGACTTTATAGGAGAGCAATCGAGTGTCCATCCTCATATAATAGTGCAAATCTAAAAGATTTCTGGAGCAATGCCTTGATGACCTGCAAAAAACTGATCGTGATGTTTTGCTCTTTGATCAGCCTGGCAAATCCTGGCTCTAGCGCTCATGCTGAGAGCACAAATAGACTTGCCGTCGGCGACGACGCCAAGGTATCCTCGCCAGTCCAAATCGGCATCGCTCCGCCAGCCGATTTCAATTACAAGTCGCGCGCCGAAATCGAAAAATGGCGCACGGATAGGGCCATGCTCCACGCTGACCTGCTCTATTATCAATACCGCCCGACCAGCGAAATATTTGGGCAGATCACTGACGGCAAGCCCTGGTGGGGCCTTTTAGGCCAGACCTTTTATGGGCCTGGCCCAAAGAGCATAGAAGGCAATGCCGAAGAGTCGAGATTTTTGCTCAATCCCTACCTTCTCTGTCAGGCCAATTTTACTATCGACAAGTTTACCTTCGATGGTGCTCTTTATCCGACTCAAGCAGACCTTGCTACAACGGGTATGCCAGTGGACTGCGCAGTAGATCGTGCAATCTTTTATGCTCGCGAAAAGAGAGTCGATCTGTATTACGACGTGTCCAGGTTTAAACAAGACCTGACCCGGTTTGTGAAACTGCCTAATGACTTTGGCAACATTCCCTTCGATCTTGTGGCCTACAACGCTCGAGATTTTGGTTATCGCTATTTACAAGTCTTTGGCGCTCAAGATATCAATGGAGTAGACAATCGCATAATCGAGATCACGCAGTATATTCATACTGGTGATAGCTGTGGTTATCCTGGAGGCTGCAATAACATGAGCCCATTTATAAAAGGGCTGCACGATCTGACTCTCAAAGCTCTCCCTGCGCGCATGGGTATAGGATTCTACAAAAATCGCCCCTCGAGCGGCCAGAGCGCAGATATGACTGTCGTACTCAATTTTAACTAAAAAAGATCCCGCAGGCTGGCCTACGGGATCTCTATTTGATCGTATTGCTTTAGTCTCTACCGACTATTAGCGAGGACCGCGCGTCTTAAGAAACTCCGGTATATCGAGGATATCGGAAGCGATCTTTTTGGCCTCTGCTTGTTGATTTTGTTGAGACAATTTTTGGGCCTCGATGCTCTGACGAGTGGGAGGCTGATTATGCGGAGCGGGTTGAGCCTTGGCTTGTTGCTTCATGGGGGACTGCATAAGCATATCAAAGCCAGTGGCAATGACTGTGATCAGGACTTCGCCATGCAGTCGATCGTCGAGAACCGCACCAAATATGATGTTGGCCTCGTCGGAGACGGCTGAATAAATAACATTGGCCGCTTCTTGTACTTCGTGGAGGGTCAGGTCAGGACCACCAGTCACGTTAAAGATAACGCCGCTGGCACCGTCTATAGTGGTCTCGAGCAAGGGGCTATTGATGGCATTGCGGGCTGCTTCGATAGCGCGGCCTTCGCCAGTAGCGCGACCTACACCCATCAGGGCAGAGCCAGCAGTCTGCATGACTGCTTTGACGTCGGCAAAGTCTACGTTGATCAAACCAGGTACGGTGATGATATCGGAGATACCCTGCACACCTTGCATGAGGACCTTGTCGGCTTCGACGAAGGCTTCTTGCATGGAGGCACGATGGTCGACTACCTCCAACAGTCGTTGGTTGGGAATCACGATCAAAGTATCGACACGAGAGCGGATCTCGCCGATGCCAGACTCAGCTTGATTTGAGCGGCGCTTGCCTTCGAACATGAAGGGTCTGGAGACAACACCGACTGTTAAGGCTCCTATCTCTTTGGCAACTTCGGCGACAATAGGAGCTGCACCAGTGCCGGTACCGCCACCCATACCGGCAGCGATAAAGACCATGTCAGCACCTTGCAAGGCTTGAGCTATCTCTTCGCGGCTCTCTTCTGCAGCCTTTTGGCCGATATTGGGATTGCCGCCTGCACCGAGACCGCGGGTCAGCTTAGAGCCGATTTGCAAGCGATTTTTGGCAGAAGCAAGGTCAAGAGCCTGTGCATCAGTATTGCAAGACCAAAACTCAACACCATTGAGTCCAGCAGCAATCATCCGGTTAACGGCGTTAGAACCGGCACCGCCAACGCCGACGACCTTGATGTTGGCCTTCATTTCGAAGGTATTGGCAGCTTTATCTTTGTTATCAACGCGCTCGAGCACAGCCTTTTGACCTCTCAAATAAACAATAAACTGGTCGCTGGTGTGGATGCCAACACCTGCCTATAGATCCAGCTTTTGGTATGGTAGAACCTCTCCAGGGTATTTGCAAGTTGAAGCACTACGAATGAAATTATGTTTTTACATTGTAGAGCGCCGCAAATTGACCTCTCGTATGGTTGCCATGAGGAAGCGGGGGAGACTTTATTGGTCCCCCAAAATTTTTTGGCAGACGATTAAATTATCGAGAATTTACCTGGCAAACGACTGCTTATTTGCTTTTTGACGCCGCCAATTTGATTTTTTCCAAAGTGTTCTGATAACTCTTGTTGTCGGGAGAAAGATTGACTGCCGATTGAGCCTTTTCGATGGCTTCTTTAAATTGGCCGTTGTGAGCCATGATGCCGGCTAAAAGCCTGAATGCCTCGGCATTTTTGTCATCGATCTCTATACAACGAGTAAGAGCTGCCTGAGCCTCGGCCATTTTTGCCTGCTGTGCATATGCTGAGCCTAAATAAAAATGAGCGTCTGCATTGTCTGGAGCCAGGGCGATAGCACGCTTTTCTTCGGCGATCTGTCCGGCCACATCATTCTTGAGTCCTAGAGCTGCACCATAATCACGGTGAGCATTGGCATCATTATCATTGAGCTTTATCGCAGATTTAAACTCGACGATGGCAGCATCAAACTTGCCTGCGCGAGACAGCAACTGAGCATACTTGAGGTGATAGCCAGCGTCATTGGGAGCCAAGCGGCAAGACTCTTTGATGCTCTCGATAGCCTTTTCTATTTCTCCCTTGCGAGCATAAGCACGGGACAGGTCAAAATGAGCTTCAGGATCTTCGGGAGTCAATTTGACAGTCTTGTCCAAAGTGGACACTGCATTGTCCAGATCGCCTGCCATCAAATACGCCTTACCCAGCTTGAGCTGGTTTTTTGGATTTTGACCGTTGGCTTCTACTGCTGCTTTGTAGCGGATGATCGTATCGTGAATATCCTGCTGATCAGTCTCGTTGGCCTTGTCAGTGGCCCAGGCTGCTTGCACAGTCGAAAGCATCGCTAGAGAGGAGGCAATAGTAATAAGCAGCTTCATCAAAAATACTCCTTTGCAATTTTTATCTAGATAGGTAAAGGGCTTGCCTTTTGAGCGAGAGATCGATTGTTGGGCACCGCGTTTTGCAAAACCGAGGACAGCGCCTCTCTAACAGCTGGATCCTTGGGAGCAAGGCGAGCGGCCTTGCGGACTTCTTCGTAGGCGCGCGCAGGTTCCTTCTGATCCTGGTATAACCTTGCCGAAAAAAGATAAGCATAGTGATTTTGTGGCGTCATTGCTATGGCCCTATCTACCAATCTCCGGGCCTCGGCAGCCTGCTCGAGTCCGCAAGCTGTTCTGGAAAGGCCCAAAAGTGCCATGCTCAGCTTTTCTTTGTCGTCTTTGGAGGCCTTGAATGCCTTTTCGAAACACTGTTTAGCTGGCAAATACTGTTGCTTGGCCACGAGAGCCAGTCCCAGATTGTATTGAGCAAAATAATTGCCCGGCTCCAGCTTGACGACCTGCTGCAATTCGTTTATTGCCAGATCATAAAACCCCAACTGCTCGAGACAGATACCAAGATTGCCTCGCGCCACCAGATTTGAGGGCTCGGCTTCCACGATACGTCTGTACAGACCTCCAGCCTCGTCGTAATAGTGCAGACCAAAGTAAAGATCGGCGAGGTCTTTGCGAACCAAAGGCAGGATGGCAGGGTTTTCCTGGCCTAGTATGAGAGCATCTGTAAATGCCAGTATCGCTGCATCATCGCGATGATCCTTGCGGTAGAGCCTGCCAAGCCAATATTTAAGTTCTGCTAATTGTCCAGGCTTAGGCTGCGCATCGATTGCCTTTTCGAGTCGGACGATACCATTTTTAAGAGCAAATAGATCCGGGCTCTCGTATGCAGTACGGGCCTCAGCAAGGGTCTGCGCAAGATCCTTGTTATCTCTCTTGAGCAGATCGAGAGCAGATACCGGCTCATTGCCCCAAACAAAAAAGCTCTGTGCCAACATTGCAAGAGTAATACAAAAAGCTAGAGGAGTCCTGGGCATGGATTAGATTAGATCAGCTCCGAGCAAGGCAACACAACCTGTCCATTATAAAAGCAGGTCAAGCAGTTGAGAGTGGGATTAGAATAAGCTCTATCTAAATTAGTCCGCAAAAAGGCGCAAAAATGGAAATCCAATGGGCATCGCTATTCTCCAGCCAGGAGGCCATTATGCTGAAAGTAGTGGCTCCCCCATTTCTATATTTTGCCCATGGCTATCTTGCAACCTGGATGGCAGTGGCCGCTCTTTTTCGTCCTTATAACGCTCATTACATTCCTTTCACATCAATCCAACTCCCCCTCACTCCAGGGATTTTTCCCAAAAGGCGATCCAAGCTCAGCCAGGCAGTGGCTGCCACAGTCACCGATACCCTTTTGACTACAAAAGACATCAAAGCCAAGGTCGAAGAGCTCCTTACACCCGAAAACCTTTACCGGACCTGCGATCTATTTGTAGACGCCGTGCTAAAAGAATTTCGTGATACGGCCAAACTACATCGGCTGGCTCAAGATATTGCGGAGCTCAGTCCAGCCGTACTCGAGCATTTTGTCAGCTCTTCCATCGACTCGCTCGAACAAGGCACCGATACCAAAATCGCGACTGTAACCGAAAAAGTATTTGACCAGGTCGTCTTATCGGCAAGGATCAATATCGAGCAGGCCAACGAGATGGCTTCCAGGATTCTAGAAGCCTTTGCGACACCGCCCAAAGTGCGGACCGCATTTATCACCCTGCTCAGTCCACAAAATATCAACTCGCTGGACGAGTCTATCAATGCCCATGCTTCTGGGGCCTACAAGATTTTGGCCAAGATCATCGGTGTAAAAAGAGTCTGCTACGAATGGCGCAATTTTATGGAGAAAGAGCCAGAAGAAGCCGAAAAGGTCATTGGCGATATGATCAAACGCTTTGGTATCAAAGACCAGATAGCCGTCCAGATCGCCAATTTTGACATGCGTACGATGCCACTCTCCACAGTCAACAAATTTAAGGCCAATATGGTTTCCTTTGTTGAGACATTTCTCGTCGAGCACAAGACCGATATTCTTGAGTCTGTGCGCAAGGTCGAAGGCGAGGCCATGAGCGCCGTTCGCCAGTCGATCGTCAGATTTAATCCTGAGTCCATCCCAAAAGCCTGGCTGGATCGCGCCAAACAGGACCTGGCCCAATTTGCCCATTCATATCTAAAAAGAGAACTAGGCGAATTACTCGAGAGAGCAATACCTGCACTGGGAATGTATACGGTAATCGCGCAAAAGATAGATCAATTATCAGCCAATCAACTAGAAGACCTGATAAAGCGTATTTGCAAACAAGAATTACGCGCTCTTGAATGGTTTGGTGGGATAATCGGCTTGATGTTGGGATTTATCCAGATCTTTCTCAATGCCGTGGTGCCCTAGCCAATATCTCCAATCGATGCGCCAGAGCCTTTTCGCAAAAGTCAAAACAGCCAGACGCTCTCTTTCCGAGCAGATCGTCCCTCTTTTGCATACAGGCAAATTGCCTCTCTATCGCATACAGGTACCATCCAATTTTCGCGACCTTCTGACAGGCACCACTCTTGGAGGCAATTATTGGGTACTTAAGGTCATCGGCCGCGGTGGCATGAGCGTGGTCTACAAGGCCAAAAGCAAACGCTCTGGCGAAGTGGTAGCGATCAAGACCTTGCGCACGGCAGGCTTGACCGACGAGATGCTGGTCAAGAGATTTCAACGCGAAGCCGAGCTCCTGAGCCTACTCAATCATCCTCGCATCGTCAATCTCCATGCCTACGGCACCTCAAATAAGGGGCAACCGTACTTTGTCATGGATTATCTCGAAGGAGAAAATCTCACAGATATCCTCAAACGCGAAGATCACCTCTCAATAGAGCGCTTTCAGGACATCTTTGTACAAGTCTGTGCAGCCATAGAGCATGCTCACAGGCACGGTGCAGTGCACAGAGATATCAAACCAGGCAATATCATGCTCACTAGACAGGGCAAGACTTTTGATTATGTAAAAGTAGTGGATTTTGGCATCGCCAAGATGGCAGAAGAAGCTCAAAAGCTCACCCGCATGGGCGAAGTCTGGGGCTCGCCCATATACATGTCACCGGAACAATGCATGGGAGCTACCTTGGATGCGCGGTCGGACATTTATTCTCTGGGCATAGTCATGTACGAAAGCCTGACCGGCAGAGTCCCCTTTTTGGGCAAAAATTATGCTGACACTATGACCAAGCAGATCGCAGATGATCCGCCGCGCTTTAAGCAAATGCGGCCTGATCTGCAAATTCCCGAGTCTTTTGAGGCAGTCATCAACAGGGCACTCGCAAAAAAACCAGAAGACAGATACCAATCAATGACTACGATGCGCAAAGATCTAGAGTCGGCCTTATCGCTCAAGTCAGCTGTCCGCGAAACCAAGTCTACCCATCCAGCTGTCAAAGCGCATAGCAAGATCAAGCATCTCCAAGAAGAAATCGAGATGGATTTTAGCCCGGTCACCGATGCCAAGCCGAGATTGCCCAAAAAATCAATCGAGCAGTCCAAATTAGAGACTAGGGAGCCAGCCTCTGCCAAAACTAAGTCTGCTGCTCGCAAGACCTCTCCCAAGACCACCTCAAAAAAGGCCAAGACACGCAAAAAGAAAGACCGCGAAAGAGAAGCCGGTCAATACAGATTGATACTGGCGGGAATGTTTTCGCTCACCATTTCGATCATTGCTATCTTTCTCATCTCCAATAGCCAGACGGTCACGACGGTCATGGCAGAAATCGCCAAGATGCTCTTGAGCGGCACCGAGGATGATGGGGATCCATATAAGATCAGATAGTCTAAATCAGATAGTCATGTCAGGTCTTTGCCGTACTCTTCTTTAAATTTTTGCAGAGCCTCGTTTTGCTGTGAAATCAACTCGGCTAGTTTGATCATATGCTCGGCACCCTTGAGATCTCGGCGAGAAAAGGCCTCAGATCCTTTGGCTGTGACTATTTCTAGCTCTTTTTCGAAGCGTGTGATCAAAAGCTCGAGTGCCGACATGCAACTATCAGGGGTATCCGGTAACGGTCCCTGGCCAGTACGGAAAGTCTGAGGCACCACGGGAAGATCAGGTGATGGTGGCACATACGGTGCAGTACCCGGCGCAGGACCAGTAACTGGACTTGCCCCTGAAGCAGGTGCAGCACCACCAGAATTAGCATTGGAACGCTCGGCCAGCGGGCGCGGCGCAGGAGCTGGCATATAAGATGGCTCATGTGGTGGAGGAGCACTGGCTGGAGCCTTGTTTTCGGGTGCAGGCATCCCAGATCCAAATAGTGCCTGCACGTTAAAATAAGGCCTGGCTGGCTCGTTTGGTTTGTCAGGCAAGGGGGCCGCATTGATAGGCGCAGGACCACCCATCAAATCATTGATATTGCCTGCTATCTTGCTAGCCATCTGATCGATCTGATTATTGGACCAATCATCAGTCTTGTGGTCGACAAGGTTCCAGGGAGCCTCTGGCTGAGTGCTTGCAGCCGGAGCTGGAGACTGTGACTGAGGTCTGGGCGGCGGCGGCAGCGACGCACCACCCTTACTGCTTGATCCCATCATCTTCCATTCGCCGTCATTATTAGAAGGTGCAGGAGCTTGAGATGGGGCTGATCGACCGGTATTGACCGGGTTCCATTTTTGGCCGGTCTGACTGTGCAGCTGACCACCTAGAGCCGGCGCACTGCTTTGTGTATTGCTAGCAAAATTATCGTTGGGCATCGAAGCCCTCAACTTAGCGCTGTAATCTAACTCCGCTCCTAGCATGCTCGATCCCGGCCCTTGCGAAACGACTGGAGCGTTGTTGCTAGCAGCATCGCGGGCGATACCAATAGCCTGCGGTACGTCCAGACTACGCAAAGGTGGGCTATCCTCTTGTGCAATTTGCACTAGATTGTCCAGCAGAGCTCGGTTGAGTGCGGCCATCTCTTCCTGGGATAGGGCCACCTCCTGCCAGTACCAGCGCACCCCTTCCAGAGTCTGCTGCGGTATGACCTCGAGATAGCAGAGATAACTACTCGGAGCGGACGTAAAGCTCAAGAGCTTGTCGGCTGGGATAATATAGGATGAAACAGCCTCAAAGGTGCCTCGCACCACAAGAGTCCAGTATCGGGTAGAAATGCGCCCAGAAAAGACCGATACGTAATGCGCGCCAGAATGCCAGCTACCAACGTTCTCACGCGCGATACTGGGTCGAATCCAGGTCAGTTCGAGATCCGATCCGCCCGCCATTTGGTTAAAGTCATAAGCCAGATTTTGAAAGCTATCAAACATCTGATCGACCAGACCAATCATGGCCTCGTGCTGGGCATTGATGCGATTGCGTTCGTTTAGCTCTATGGCAGCCTTGTTTGCGCTGCTAGCAGCCGATTGATGTTGTCCGGACTGGTATTGCTCCGGGTCCATGGCGCGGCCGCCCATCATTTTGTTTTTCCAGACACCAGCGACCTTTTCGTCAAGGGACTTGGTATCGGAAGGCAAGCGTAAAAAATGCTCTTTGTCTTTGAGGTCTGCCTGGCTCTGATCCGTAGTATCCCGGCCATCGCGAGCCTGATCGGCGGACGCGCTTTGTTGTGCAGCCTTAAAGATTGCGTCCTCGAGCTCTTCGGGCGTGCTCGGACCGCGGCCTTCTCCCTTTTCATTTTCGGGATTGTTGAGGGCCTTTAGCTTTGTTCTTGTAGAACGATTTTTCTTTCCGCCATCTCGGCTCATAGTTACCTTGTCACTAGCTGGTTGAGGTCTGTATATAAGATCTACCCGTTTATCTTGGACAAAATACATTGCGTATCTATAAATATATGTCGGGGGAAAAACAGGCAAAATCATTTATTATTAGCCGTATAAGGCCCTATCTGACCCCAACCGGGGTCTAGCTATACAGGTGAAAGCTCTGGTGTCCAAGCAGCTGTCCAACAAACCCGTCCGCAAGACCACACCAAAACCAAGTTTTTCCGGTCCTGATCTCGACATCATCAACGTTCGAGGTGCCAGGCAACACAACCTAAAAAACATCGACGTCAAGATCCCCAAGGGGCAATTGGTAGTGATTACCGGCGTTTCGGGTTCCGGTAAGTCCTCGCTTGCTTTTGACACCATCTTTGCTGAGGGACAAAGACGATATGTCGAGTCGCTATCCGCATATGCCAGACAGTTTCTCGGTCAACTCGACAAACCCGACGTGGATGGTATCGATGGGTTATCTCCAGCCATCTCCATCGACCAAAAGTCGACGTCGCACAATCCTCGGTCCACTGTAGGCACAGTGACAGAGATCTACGATTATCAGAGATTGCTCTGGGCGCGCATTGGCATCCCCCACTGCCCTTCATGCGACAAGGCGATCAATCCGCAGACCATCGATCAGATTACCGATGGCGTTTTGAGCCTAAAAGAAGGCACAAAAATCCAGGTCTTGGCACCGCTCATCTCAGGCAAAAAGGGCGAGTATCAAGCACTATTTCAAGAGCTGCGTAAAGAAGGTTTTGTCAGAGCTCGAGTGGACGGACAAGTAGTCGAACTCGAAGACGAAATCAAACTGGATAAAAACAAAAAGCACTCCATAGATCTTGTTATCGATCGACTGGTGATAAAAAAAACCATCCAGTCCAGGCTGGCAGACTCGTTGTCGTTAGCACTCAAATGGGGCAAGCAAACTGTCCTGATCGATGTTTTGGGTCAAGAAGAAGACAAAAGGGAGATGCTTTTTTCAGAAAACTTTGCCTGCGCGGCATGTGGTATCAGCTTTGCAGAGGTATCGCCCCGGATATTTTCCTTCAACTCACCTTATGGTGCATGCGAAGAATGCCACGGCCTGGGATCTTCATTTGAGGTAGACGAAGCTCTGGTGGTGCCAGATCCATCCAAATCTCTTGAGGATGGCGCCATCTATCCCTGGGCACGTACCAATAATCCCTATTATGATCAGATCCTGGCTTCAGTCGCCAAACACTACAAGTTTTCGACACGCACCCCCTTCGAAAAATTGCGACCACAAGACAAGGCCATAATCCTCCACGGTACAGGCTTCGAAAAGATCAAACTAAAGCATGATTCGTTCGATGGCAAAGAACTCTGGGAGTACCAAAAAACCTTTGAAGGCGTCGTGAAAAACCTCAAACGACGCTACGAAGAATCGCAAAGCGACCGAGTCAAAGCTGACATAGAAAAATACATGACGCAGATGACCT